>Ga0210384_10000230_pt1 | contig 88235 bp, 67 predicted proteins | sample IncBWH2MmetaG_FD_160574 | JGI IMG/M metagenome (GOLD analysis project Ga0210384, IMG submission 160574) | Forest soil microbial communities from Barre Woods Harvard Forest LTER site, Petersham, Massachusetts, United States - Inc-BW-H-2-M | ecosystem: Environmental > Terrestrial > Soil >... | reverse complement strand
GTCCGTACGGCGGGCCAGCCCGGAGGTCAGCTATTGACGCGCCATTTTAAGCCAACATAGTTTTCAGACAGATCAGAACCCGAAATGGTCGTCGTGTTCAGAAATCCATCTATATCGTTTGCCGTCACTTTATGGACCTTGGCGTCTGTCCTTCCTGTTCACGCAGGCCAGTTCGAGGACGTGGAGGCGGCGATCAATATTGGCGACTACGTCACCGCGCTGCGACTGCTCGGGACCCTGGTAGATCAAGACAACACCTATGCCGAGCGGCTTCTCGGGATCATGTACATCAAAGGCCGTGGCGTCCCGCAGGACTACGCTTTGGGAATGAGGTGGATGCGAATTGCAGCGGACAAGGGACTGGCGGACGCGCAGAATGAGGTTGGGATTTTGTATCAGCGAGGCTGGGGTGCCGAGCGAAACGAGGCCGAGGCGGTGAAATGGTTTCGTCTTGCTGCGGATCAGGGCCTGGTCCTGGCCCAAAACAATCTCGCGGATACCTATGCTCTGGGACTCGGCGTGTCGCAAGATTTTGGCGAAGCCCTCAAGTGGTATCGCCTCGCCGCGGATCAAAGCTCTTCTTACGCGGAAAATGTCATTGGCATCGCCTACGAACAGGGCCTTTACGTTGCACAGGACCATGCCGAGGCATTTCGATGGTACCGGCGTGCGGCGAACAAGATTTACGAGCGACCCGGTAACACGTGGATACACAGTCCGCAGTACAACATCGGCGCCATGTATGCGTCAGGTCGCGGCACGGCTCAGGATTATGTCCAGGCACTCATGTGGTTTACTTTGGCCGCAGCGTTTGGGGATACAAAGCCACCTGGTCCGCTTGGCATCAAGCTGGTCGATAGGTCGAAATACACAGCGTTGGAACAACGAGACAGGCTCATGGCGCTGATGACGAGCGCGCAAATCGCGGAGGCGGAAAGGTTGGCGCGCGAGTGGAGGCCACATCCAATCGTGACAATTGAACCCGGAGTAAAATAAATCCCCACTGCCGGCTGAAATTTACAGTCTGGACCGATCCGCCCAACGTCACTCCCTGAAAAGCACCGACAGTGCCCGCTCCGACATTTTTTGCGAGCGACTTCCGCAACGGATCATTCGCGCCTTTTCGGCGGTCCGCCGCCCAATTCCGGTCTTCGCCGCCAAGAGACATATCTGGATCGCTCGGCATGTCGCTGGGGACCAAAAAACGGGCCTGCGCCAGTCGTCGCCCGTCGCCTTGAGGCCGTCGATATCTGTCGTTGAGATATCCGAGCGCGCCGACAGCCTACTCCGCCGCCTCCGGCGGCTTGGCGCCGGCACCATAGCGCTGGTCGATGTAATCGATGACAAGCGCCTTGAACTCGGCGGCGATAGTCGGACCGCGTAGGGTGCGGAACTTCTTGCCGTCGACGAACACGGGCGCAGCCGGCGCTTCACCTGTGCCGGGCAGCGAGATGCCGATATTGGCATGCTTGGATTCGCCGGGACCGTTGACGATGCAGCCCATTACCGCGACGTTGAGGGATTCGACGCCGGGATAACGCGTTTTCCAGTTCGGCATTTCGTCGCGGATGAAATCCTGGATCGAACGCGCCAGTTCCTGGAATGTGGTCGAGGTGGTGCGGCCGCAGCCCGGACATGCCGCCACCAGCGGCACGAAGGTGCGAAAGCCCATGGTCTGCAACAATTCCTGCGCCACCTGGACTTCCAGGGTGCGATCGCCGCCGGGTTCGGGCGTCAGCGAAATGCGGATGGTGTCGCCGATGCCGTCCTGCAGGAGGATGCCGAGCGCGGCAGAAGAGGCGACGATGCCCTTCGATCCCATGCCGGCTTCGGTCAGCCCGAGATGGATGGCGTAGTCGGAACGGCGGACGAGTTCCTGGTACACCGCGATCAGATCCTGCACGGCGGAGACCTTGGCCGAGAGGATGATGCGATTCTTGGCCATGCCGAGTTCCTCGGCGCGCGCCGCCGACAACAGCGCCGACTGCACCATGGCCTCGCGCGTAACCGCGCGCGCATCGCGCGGATTGGGTGACGCCGCGTTCTCGTCCATCAGCTTGGAGAGCAGTTCCTGATCAAGCGAGCCCCAATTGGCGCCGATGCGCACCGGCTTGTTGTTCTTGTTGGCGATCTCGATGATGTCGGCAAATTGCGTGTCGCGCTTGTTCTTGAAACCGACATTGCCGGGATTGATCCGGTATTTGTCCAAGGCCTCGGCGCAGGCCGGGTATTCGGCGAGCAGCTTGTGGCCGATGTAATGGAAGTCGCCGATCAGGGGCATGGTGATGCCGCGCTTGCGCAAGCCGTCGCGGATATGCGGGACGGCGGCGGCGGCCTCCTCCCGGTCGACCGTGATGCGCACCATTTCCGAGCCGGCGCGCGACAGCGCCGCGACCTGGGCCACCGTGCCCTCGACGTCGGCGGTGTCGGTATTGGTCATCGATTGCACGACGATCGGCGCGCCGCCACCGACGGCGACATTGCCGACCATGACTTTTGTGGTTTTGTGCCGGTTTTTGGGGCCGGCGATATCGCTTTCGAGCGGCTTTATTGGCTTGTTCATGGCGTCTCAGATATCGGTTTTGGTGACGGACAGCAACGGATCAATGGAACCGGAATTGGGCCGATTCACGAGGTAAAGACCCGCAATCACCAGCAGCGCGGCGGCGCCGAAGGCCGGTGTCAGGGCATCGTGCAGGATGAAATAGCTAGCCACGACACCAAACAAAGGGGTGATGAAGGTAAATGCCGACAATTTGCTCGCCGAATAGGTCTTTACCAGCCCAAACCACAGCAAAAACGTCAGTCCGACCACCCAGATCGCCTGATAAGCCATAAGCGATAGCGCCAGAGGGCCGGGAACCCGGGACAGCGTTTCGCCGAAAATGGCGGCCGCCGAACCCAGAATCGGGATCGATATCGCTACCTGGTAGGCGAGCGCCTTCTCCGGCGGCGCGTAAAGCAGGCGGGTCGCCTTCACGAGCAGGGTGGTGGCCGCCCACAGGGCTCCGCCGCCGACGATCAGGAGGTCGCCAACGAGCACGTTCGCGTCCACATCGCTCTGCGGGACCCCGATCGCAAGCGCGACGCCCGCAAAGCTCAAAGCCAGTCCCAGCCATTGCGAGGCGCGAAGCCTTTCGCCGAGAAACTGATAGGAACCAAGCGCAACGAAGAACGGCGCGATATAAAGGAAGACCACGGCGCGCGAAGCCGAAGTCTTAAGCAAGCCGCGATAGATCAGCACGAATTCCAACCCAAACAACAGCCCTGCCACGAGACCTGCCGCAAGCGTGCCGTCGGAGGCAAAGAGTTTTACGCCGCGCAGCCGCGCGATCAAGAACAGCACGGGCAGGGCGCCTGCGGAGCGGATGGTGGCCTGCAGTAGCGGTGGAATGTCGGGCAATGCCAGTTTCACCGCGACCTGGTTGAAGCCCCAGCTGACGCAAAGCATCAGCACCAGCGCGATCGCGCCTGCGGTGAGCGGACGCTCAGCCGATTGCACCCGCAATCTGTTTGAAGACATGAACCCCCGCGCCAGAAACTTCAGTTTTGCTGGCAATGCGCGCAAATGCCGGTGATCTCGACCACCGACATTTTTGGCGCAAAACCGGTGGTGCGCGCGGCCGCATTGAGGCTTTGCGCCACTACCGCCGCCGGGATTTCCCCGACCGAGCCGCAAAACTCGCAGATCAGGAATGCAACCATCGCCGCCGCGTCATGGTCATGGCCGCAGGCGAGAAACGCGTTGCGGCTTTCGATGCGATGGACGAGTCCGTTCGCAATCAAAAAATCGAGCGCGCGATAGACCGTGATCGGTGCCGGCAGCGGCATCGATTTGGCGAGTTCGTCGATCACCTCATAGGCCCCAAGCGGCCGGTGACTCAAGAGCAGCGCTTCAAGCACCTGCCGGCGAATCGGCGTCAATTTCTGCGCCCGAACCTTGCAGACCTTTTCGGCATGCTCGATCGCATCCGCGGTGCAGCGGCCATGATCGTGGCCGGGGGCGGGAAATGTCGGTTTTGTCAGCCTCATTTGCGCCAATCTAGCACTTCGGCCGGCAAACCCAAATCCCGGAAGGGTTTTTGAGGTTCCGTCGGAGGAGCCATGCCGTTGGAGCGGATCAGCCCTTCGCTGGCCGGGACGTGAAATAATTCATAAGCAAGCTTATTATTGTCAAAGCTTAAGGAAAACGCCGGCGCTGCCGATTTGAAGTTCCGGCGATACCCGCCGCAAAGTTCGCTCATCGGAACTTCAAATCGAAAAGCAGCTCCGGCAAACCCAAAATTTTTCTGTTGCCCCTCTTCTTTCGAAGTTCGTGTCAGAGGGGCCGCAAAGTCTGACGAACTTCGAAAGAAGGGTGCAACGCATGCCCCGTGGCTCCGTGGATATGAACTTCCTGTTCGCGCTGGCCGAACTGCAACGGCTGGTACGGGCCTATGCCGACAAGCAGGCGGCGCGTTACGGCATTACCCGCGCGCAATGGGCGGTTTTGGCCAAGGTGGAGCGCAACGAGGGGCTCAAACAGACGGAACTCGCCGAGCAGATGGAAATGCAGCCGATCACGCTGACCCGATTGATCGACCGGCTTTGCGACAATGGCTGGATCGAACGCCGCAGCGACGACAGCGATCGCCGGGTCAACAGGCTCTATCTGCGCAAGGCCGCGCGGCCCTTGCTCGCCAAACTGGCCGGCTTGCGTTCCGAACTCACCGCGACTGCGCTCGATGGCATCAATCCGTCGGAGGCTCATCGACTTCTCACCCAGCTGGAATTGATCAAGGAAAACGTCCGCAACGCGATCCAGGGTGGAGAAACTGCAGGGAATGAACGGCGCTATGGCTGACCATGTATTGAAATTTCCCCAGGAACAGAAAGGCAGTCCGCACGAGCCTGCTCCTGGCAGGGGTTCGGCAAAGCCGCGCCGTTTGATGGGCGCGATGCGGCGATATCGCCGTACGCTGTTGCTCGTGGTGTTGCCGCTTGCCGCACTCCTCGGCGGGATCGTGTTTTATCTCAACGGCGGCCGTTACGTCGCAACCGACGACGCCTATGTCGGGGCGCAAAAGGTTCTGATCACGCCGGACATCTCCGGCAAGATCGAAAAGGTCGTGGTGCGCGAGGGCCAGCGCGTCACGCAAGGCGACGTGCTGTTCGAGATCGATCCGGTGCCATTCCGTCTTGCCGCGGATCAGGCCAGGGCCACGCTCGACCAGGCCCGCACGACTTACGACAATCTGGTCGCCAACGTTAAAATCTACACCCAGATGCAGGATCTCGCGCAGCAGGCCGTCGACCTCAAGCAGCGTGACGTCGACCGCAAGTCGACCCTCGTCAAGAGCAGTTTCGGTTCGCAGCTCGACCTCGACAACGCCTCGAACGCTGTGGTTACGGCGAAAGCGCAGCTCGAATTCCTCAAACAGCAGCTTTCGAGCGCCAAAACCCAGTTGCTCGGCAATCCCGATCTGCCGCTCGATCAGTTCCCGCCTTATGCGCAGGCCAAGGCGGCGCTCGCCCAGGCAGAGCGCAATCTCGATCACACCGAGATGCGTGCTCCGATGGACGGCATCGCGACGCAGGTCGATCAGATTCAGCTCGGCCGCTTCGTCGCGGCCGGAACGCCGGTGTTTTCGATCATCGACACGTCAAAGCCCTGGGTCGACGCCAACCTGAAGGAATCCGATTTCACCTATGTCACCGAGGGCCAGCCGGTTGAAATCGAAGTCGATGCGTATCCCGATCACGTCTTCAAGGGAACCATCGGGTCGCTCAGCCCCGGGACAGGCGCGCAATTTGCGATCCTGCCGCCGCAGAACGCCACCGGCAACTTCGTCAAGGTGGTGCAGCGCCTGCCGGTGCGAATCTACTTCGACGGCCGCGACAGGTATGTGCAGAAACTGAAAGCCGGCATGAGCGCCTATACCACCATCGACACCGGTCACCGCCGCTCGCTCGCGGTCCTGCTCGGACTTTCTCCGGCGGCCGCCAGGCAGGATTAGTTGAACATGGAGACGTCCGCCTCACCTCCGAGCGCGGTCCCCGGGCTGCGCCGCAATATGGTGACGATCTGCGCCATGACCGCCACCATCATGCAGGCGCTCGACACCACGATCGCCAACGTCGCGCTGCCCTACATGCAGGGCAGCCTGTCGGCGTCGCAAGACCAGATCAACTGGGTGTTGACCTCCTATATCGTCGCCGCCGCGATCATGACCGCGCCGGTGGGGTGGATTGCCAACCGCTTCGGCCGCAAGCGCATCTTCATCATCTGCGCCGCTGGATTTACGGTCGCCTCGGTGTTGTGCGGACTGGCGCAGGACATCAGCCAGATGGTGCTGTTCCGCCTGCTGCAGGGCGTGTTCGGCGCGGCGCTGGTGCCGCTGTCGCAGGCGGTGATGCTGGATTCCTACGCGCTGCACGAGCGCGCCAAGGCGATGTCGATCTGGGGCATGGGCGTGATGATGGGACCGATCATGGGCCCGTCGCTCGGCGCCTGGCTCACCGAAACCTATTCCTGGCATTGGGTGTTCTTCGTCAACCTGCCGTTCGGCATCATCACCGTGCTCGGGCTGCTCGCGTTCATGGATGAAACCAGGGCGAACCGAGCCTTGCGATTCGACTGGTTCGGATTTGCAGCGCTCGCCCTCGGTATCGGCGCCATGCAGCTCGCGCTCGACCGCGGCGAACAGCTCGGCTGGCTGGAATCCAACGAGATCATCGCCGAGATCATCGTCTCGATCGTCGGCTTCTATTACTTCTTTGCGCATTCCCTGACGACCGAAAAGCCGTTCATCCAGTTTGCGATCTTCAAGGACCGCAATTTCATCGGCGGCTGCGTGTTCATGACCGTGATCGGCCTCGTGCTGTTCTCCACCATGGCGCTGGCCTCGCCTTATCTGCAGAGCGTGATCGGCTATCCGATCATCACGGCAGGCCTTTTGCTTGCAAGCCGCGGCTGCGGCACCTTCGTCGCCATGATGCTGGTTGGCCGATTGATGCGGCATATCGAGGCGCGCACGCTGATCATTGCAGGTCTTTGCCTCACCTGCCTGTCGCTTTACTACATGACCGGCTGGACCGATCAGACCGGCGTCGGCGAAATCGTCACCTTGAGCATCCTGCAGGGATTCGGATTCGGTCTCGTCTTCGTGCCGCTGAGCACCGTGGCCTTCCTGACCCTGCCCAACCACTTGCGAACCGACGGCACGGCGATGCTCACGCTGCTGCGCAATGTCGCAAGCTCGATCGGCATTTCCGTCGTCATCGCGCAACTCACCGAAGGTTCACGGCGCGCCTACGCGGTGCTGGATGAGCATGTCACCCCGTTCAACCATGCCATGCAGATGCCGGACGTGCACGGCATCATCAACATGGGCACCGATGCCGGGCGTGCGCTCGCGGACGTGATGCTGAACCTGCAGGCGCAGATCATCGCGTTCTCGCACGACTACCAGTTGGTGATGATCGTTACGTTGTGCGCGATCCCGCTCACGCTGATCATCGGCTCGACCAAGGCCGCGCTGCGCAAGCAGGCCGCGGGGCCGGAACATGCGGTAATGGAATAGCGGACACCGGCGACCCTTACTGCGTGCACGCGGAAAAAGCCGGGCTCACTTCGACCTGGTTTTCCTCTTCGCGGCTTTCTTGACAGCCTTCTTGGCCCTCTTGGCCGACTTGATCTTCAAGCCCTTCGGCTTGTGCTTGATCAGGCTGAAAGCCGTTAATAGCATATTTGATTTTTCCGTCGCGCTGGCCGGAAGGTCTGTGACGACGACGGTCGCCGAGAACGGGTCATTGCCCGAATTTACACGAAACACGTGAAACCGCGTCCGCGTCATCTTCGGAACGACCGTGCCGTCGCCTTTATGAAGCTCCGCCGTGTCCTTTGCCGTGATGACATGAACGTAGACGTCGGGCGCGCTGGTGGCCGAGCAGAGGACAGAGCTATCCTTCACAATGCCCCGAACTACTTCGCGATGGTCGCGGTCGAGATTGATCGTTTCGCTCATGACAATTCCTTATCGAAAATTGATTTATTCGGGCGGTGCCGCAGTCGGTCAAATACCACCACAGGCTGTGGTCGTATGTCCAGTGGATTTGAAGGTGATTGGCTCAATGCGTCGCTAGCCGGCGATCATGATCGAGGCAGGCCGCGGGGCCGGAACATGCGGTAATGGAATAAATCCGCGCACGAGAAAAAAAAAGAGCGTTGCATGCCGCAGCGTCGACCTCGACCGATGCTGCGCTACGAAAGCGAGGGGAGGGAACCGGGCATGCTGCGATCGATCACTAACCTGCCCAGGTTCTGCCGGAGGGCAAGAGCCGCATCGCCGGTCAGGCGGCCCGTTCCCTTTGGTCTGAACCCGATGCTGTCATCGATTGACGAACCGTGCGAATTAGAACGGATCGCAGTGATGTCAAATTACCCGATACACTCGAAATCGCCTGACGGACCTCCACCGTCCGACTGTCTACGGAATCGGCGTCGCGGCTGACATCGGCGATTTTGGAAGAGACTTCCCTTGCGGCTGCCGCCGATTCGGAAATGGAGCGCGCGATCTCGCGTGTTGCCACGTCTTGCTCTTCCATCGCCGCCGCCACAGAGGCTGCAACGGCATCGATTTCGACGATATGGCTTCCCATTTCCTCGACTGCATCGACTGTGGCCTGCGTCGACGTCTGCACTTCCGAAATCAGGCGCGCAGTCTCGTCGGTCGACTTCGCCGTTTGGTTGGAAAGCGATTTCACTTCGGCGGCCACGACGGCAAATCCGCGGCCCGCGTCGCCGGCGCGCGCAGCCTCGATGGTCGCATTCAAGGCAAGCAGGTTCGTTTGACCGGCGATTCCCCCGATGAGGTCGCTGACTTCGGCGATCTTCTGGACTGCGCTCGACAACTTCTGAATGGTCGACCTTGCGTACTCGCGGCCTGCCACCGCTGACTTGGTCGCCGAACTCGTCCGCGCGACCTGAGAGGCGATTTCCCGGATCGATGACGTCAGCTGCTCCGCCGCGGAGGAGACGGTTTCCGCGTTCGCGAGCGCCTGCCCTGAGGCGGCGGCTACTGCTTGCGATCGCTCCGACAGGGTGCGCGCGATTTCGGAAAGGCTAGACGCCGCCCGCTCCACGTCCGCGGTTGCCCTCGCTGTGGTCTCGACGGACGTATTTGTTTCGCGTTCAACGGTATCCGCCATGCCCAGCAACGCTTTTTGCTGGGCCTTGGCCGCTTCATCCTCGGCACGGACCTGTTCGTCCCGAAGCCGGGCGTTTTCGATCGCGGCTTGCCTAAAGACCGTCAGTGCAGCCGCCATCGAGCCAACCTCGTCCCCTCGATTGGCGAACGGGATATCCGTCGCGAGATTGCCGGTCGCGAGTTGCCGCATTGTATCAGTCATCCGCACGATCGGGCGAACGACTCCCAATACCACCGACAGCAGACCGGCAACGATCAGCGCGAGCACGACTGCGGACACGGACCACAGCACATAGGAAATCGAACTGTCGCGCTGTGATGCCAATCCCTCGATCAGGGCATTCTGCCTGTTGGCGCTTTCGACGATTCCGTCGATGATCGCGCGGTGCGCTGTATAAACACCTTTCAATTTTGCGTAGGCGAGCTCGGCCCCTCTGGAATCCTGGGCTTTGAGCGCTGGCAACAGCTCATCTGCGATCAATTTCCAGAATTTCTGCACCTCCGCATCGGATGTGGATACAAGCCGCGCCTTGAGTTCGGGTGCAAGATTCGAGGCGGCCCAAAAAGCCTTGCGATCTTCATAGTCTTTCCGGAGCTGGACCAGGCGCTCGCCATGCGCCATGAGCTGATCGGGCTCGCGCATCGCCAGCGTGGCTTCCAGATAGGCTTCGAGAACGTAGGCGGGCGGCGGAAGAATATCTGCGACCAGATCGTTGCCAAGCTTGATCTCGGAATACAGCGACCCGCCAATTTTCAGTTGCCGAAGCGCGTAGACGCTTGTCGAGACAATGGCTGTGAAACCGACGAGAAGAACAAGACCGAACACGGCGATCGCCGAGGCGATGGTAAGATGTCGCTTCATGTGAACTCTCGGTGTGGCGCCAACGACGTAGGAGGTATCAACGAACGGTTAATATTCGCTGAAGGGTTGCATTGTTTTCAGGCTCAACCTTGGTTGCGCTCGATAGCGCACATTCGCCACAAGCTCTCGTCGTGTGTCGTTCAATTGCCTTTTGAGAAGTTTGCAAAGACCCTTGATCGGCGAGTCTTCTGGAGCAGGCGCCGCTCGTTCAACGGATTGTACAGGTTCTCCTGTGAGCGAATCGATCGGGTGGGAGACTCAAATCTCGAAAAACACGGTTTCGTCATCCCCCTGGAGATGGATGTCGAGATGATAAATCGCGTTGCTGCCGCTTGCCTCGCGCTTGGCAATCAACGTGGCGCGGCGATCAGCTGGCACCAGTGCCAGTACGGGGTCGGAGGCGTTGGCAGCCTCGCCGTCGAGATAAATACGGGTGAGGTTATGCAACAGCATGCCGCGCGCGAAGATCGCGAGCAGAATGTGCGGCGCCTGCGGCTTGCCGTCGGGATCGGGCACCGAGCCCGGTTTGATGGTGTCGAAGGCGTAGCCGCCGTTTCCGTCGGTGCCGCAGCGGCCAAATCCGCGAAATTTGGAATTCGGCATCGCGCGCTTGTCCTTGGGGTCCGCGAATCGACCCTGCGCATCTGCCTGCCAGATTTCCAGCATGCAATCGGGAACCGGCTGCCCGTCGCCATCGAACACCCGTCCTTCGATCCTGATACGCTCGCCGGTCGCATCCACCGTCACCAGATTGTTGCTGAACGCGTCGTTCCAGTCGTATCGCCCCGTCGGCGTCAGGCCATAGGCGAAAAACGGGCCGACGGTCTGCGACGGCGTAATTCCCTTTACCTTGGTTTCCGGCACGATCAGGTCTCCATCGGCGTGGCGTTGCGGCCGCGCAGCACGATGTTGAAGCGATAACAAAGCGCCCATTCCGGCTGAGTATTTTCCAGATCGAAGGCGGAAATCATCCGCGCGCGCGCGTTGGCGTCGGTGACCGAATTGAAGATCGGGTCGAACGGGAACAAGGGATCGCCGGGGAAATACATCTGCGTCACCAGCCGCGAGATGAAGGCATGGCCGAACACCGAAAAATGGATATGGGCCGGCCGCCATGCATTGTGATGATTGCCCCAGGGATAGGCGCCGGGCTTGACGGTGACGAACCGGTAATAGCCTTGGGCGTCCGTCTGCGCGCGCCCCGCCCCGGTAAAATTCGGGTCGAGCGGCGCAGGATGCTGGTCGCGGACATGGATATAGCGGCCGCAGGAATTGGCCTGCCAGATCTCGAGCAGCGTGTGCGGTACGCCGCGACCTTCCTCATCGAGCACATGGCCGTGCACGATGATGCGTTCGCCGAGCGGCTCGCCCTTGTGCTGCGTGGTGAGGTCATTGTCGCCATCGCGAACGGTCTCGTGGCCGTAAAGCGGACCGGTCAATTCCGTGAGCGTGTGGCGCATGACGATCAAGGGCTTTGCGGGCGAACGCTTCACCGTGCTCTTGTAGGCCGGCGACAGCCGCGGCGGGTGCGCCGCAGCGATGGGATAGGCGAGTGTCATGTTTTCATCCTCCACGTCATCAATTGCGAGGAGCGTAAGTAATCTACCTCCGTCATTCGGGGGCGATGCAAGGCATCAAACCCGGAATCTCGAGATTCCGGGTCTGGTGCTAACGCACCATCCCGGAGTGACGAACGTGGATTGCTTCGCTTCGCTCGCAATGACCCGTTGCTAGAGCGAAACCTCAGTTCAACTTCTCGATCGCCATCGCGACGCCCTGGCCGACACCGACGCACATCGTCGCCAGCGCAAGCTTGCCGCCACGCTTCTCCATTCCGTGTACCGCGGTCAACGCCAGCCGGGCGCCGCTCATGCCGAGCGGGTGGCCCAGCGCGATGGCGCCGCCATGCGGATTGACGAAGTCGGCATCTTCCTTGACGCCGAGCTGACGCAGACACGCTATCCCCTGGCTTGCGAAGGCCTCATTGAGCTCGATCAAATCGAAGTCGGTGATTTTCAGCCCGAGCCGCTCCATCAGCTTGCGTGTCGCCGGCACCGGACCGATGCCCATGATCCGCGGCGGCACCCCGGCTGAAGCCAGACCGAGAATACGCGCCCGTGGATTAAGCCCGTGCTTCTTCACCGCAGCTTCTGATGCCAGAATCATGGCGGCCGCGCCGTCATTGACGCCGGAGGCGTTGCCGGCCGTCACCGTGCCGGGATTACGCACGATCGGCTTGAGTTTTGTCAGACCTTCGATCGTGGTCTCGGGGCGCGGGTGTTCGTCCTTGTCTACCGTCACCGGTCCGGCCTTGCCGCCGGGCACCGAAATCGGCGTGATCTCCTCCGCAAAATAGCCGGAGGCGATCGCCTTTCCCGCGCGCTGTTGCGAGCGGATCGCGAATGCGTCCTGATCGGCGCGGGACACCTGGAACTCCTCGGCGACATTCTCGCCGGTTTCAGGCATCGAATCGACGCCGTACTGCGCCTTCATCAGCGGATTGATGAATCGCCAGCCGATGGTGGTGTCGAAAGTCTCGGCCGAGCGCGAAAACGCCTCCTGGGCCTTGCCCATCACGAACGGCGCCCGCGTCATCGATTCGACGCCGCCGGCGATGGCAAAATCGATCTCGCCGGCGCGAATCGCCCGGCCCGCCGTCCCCACCGCATCAAGGCCCGAGGCGCAAAGGCGATTGAGCGTCTGGCCGGGAACCTGTTCCGGCAGACCCGCGAGCAGAAGCGCCATTCGCGCCACGTTGCGGTTGTCCTCGCCGGCCTGGTTGGCGCAGCCGAAATAGACCTCGTCGACGTCGGACCAATCGACGTTCGGATGTCGCGCCATCAAGGCCTTGATCGGAGCGGCCGCCAGATCGTCGGTACGCACCTTGGCCAGCGAACCGCCGAAGCGGCCGATCGGAGTCCGCACGGCATCGCATACGAATACATCACCCATCGCTCTCTCCCTGGACACCCGGTTTCGCGCCGCCCGACTTGAATTGAGGGCAAGTTTTAGGAGCGCATATGCAACAGGTCAATTGACAGTGATGGTATCAGCGGCGCATTGGCGCAAGGTCGGTCATGCCAATAAATCAGGCGTCGCGCGAACGGCCTGGCGAGCGGGAGTGGAAAACACGCTTTGCCAGAGCAAACTGAATAGGATCGGTGGCCGAAATTTTGTAGTTTGCGCGGCCGGAGCTCGGTTCTGATTGGATCAGAACCGAGCTCCGGATTTCTCATTTTGACGCGTTTTCTTCACGCGAACCGGAACCCACTTCACTCGAAAACGCTTTGATGACCATCCACCCCCCATTGCCGCCGCCGCCGGATGCCCAGCCTCCCGCCGAGGCGTCATCGCGCGTCACGCCGATGATGGAGCAATATCTCGAGATCAAGGCCGCCAATCCCGGATTGTTGCTGTTTTACCGGATGGGCGATTTCTACGAATTGTTCTTCGAGGATGCCGAGATTGCCTCGCGCGCGCTCGGCATCGTGCTCACCAAGCGCGGCAAACATCAGGGCGTGGATATCCCGATGTGCGGCGTGCCGGTGGAGCGTTCGGAGGACTATCTGCATCGCCTGATCGCGCAAGGCCATCGGGTCGCGGTATGCGAGCAGACCGAGGATCCGGCTGCCGCGCGCGCCCGCGGAGCCAGGAGCGTGGTTCGCCGCGACGTCGTGCGCCTGGTCACGCCAGGCACGCTGACCGAAGACACGCTGCTCGACGCCAAAGCCAACAACTATCTGCTGGCGATCGCTCGCGCGCGAGGCTCGAGCGGAGCCGACCGTCTCGGGCTTGCCTGGATCGATATTTCCACGTCTGAATTCATTGTCACGGAATGTTCGACACCTGAACTCGCCGCTACGCTTTCGCGCATCAATCCCAACGAGGTGATCGTCACCGATGCGCTGCTTGGCGATGGCGATCTCGGCCCCATCCTGCGCGAATCGCTCGCGGTAACGCCGTTGACCCGCGACGTCTTCGACAGTTCCACTGCCGAACGGCGGCTCTGCGATTATTTCGCCGTTGCCACCATGGACGGGCTCTCTGCAATGTCGCGGCTCGAGGCGACGGCTGCGGCTGCCGCCGTCACCTATATCGATCGCACGCAAGTCGGAAAGCGTCCACCACTGTCGCCACCTTCGCGCGAAGCAGCCGGAACCACCATGGCGATCGATCCGGCGACGCGCGCCAATCTCGAATTGACCCGGACATTGGCGGGCGAGCGGCGCGGATCGCTGCTCGATGCCATCGACTGCACCGTCACGCCCGCGGGATCGCGGCTGCTTGCGCAACGGCTTTCGGCGCCGCTCACCGACAGCGGAGCCATTGCAAGGCGGCTGGACGCGGTGGCGGCTTTTGTTGCGGACGCGGGCCTGCGCGACGAAATTCGTCAAACGCTGCGCGCGGCACCGGACATGTCGCGCGCGCTGGCGCGCTTGTCGGTCGGCCGCGGCGGCCCGCGCGACCTCGCTGGCTTGCGCGACGGCATTCTTGCTGCCGATCGTGCGCTGGCTCGGCTCGCGAGCCTGCAGCAGCCGGCGCATGAGATTTTGGCCGCGGTGGAAATGTTGCGCCGCCCGTCGCGCGAAATTTGCCGCGAGTTCGAGCACGCGCTTGCCGAGCAATTGCCCCTGATCAAGCGCGACGGCGGCTTCGTCCGCGAAGGCTACGAGCCGGCGCTCGATGAGGCGCGCAGCTTGCGCGATGCCTCACGCCTTGTGGTGGCTTCGATGCAGGCGCGATATGCCGACGATACCGGCATCAAGGCCCTGAAAATCCGGCACAACAACGTGCTCGGTTATTTTGTCGAGGTTACGGCACAGCATGGCGAGAAGCTGATGGCGCCGCCGTTGAACGCGACCTTCATTCATCGGCAGACGCTGGCGGGCCAGGTCCGCTTCACGACATCCGAACTCGGCGAGATCGAAGCCAGGATCGCCAATGCCGGCGATCGCGCGCTCGGCCTGGAACTGGAAATCTTCGAACGGCTTTGCTCCCTTGCCGTTGCGGCGCAGGACGATCTGCGCGCCGCCGCGCAGGCGTTTGCAATTCTCGATGTCGGAAGCGCGCTGGCGAAACTCGCAGTCGACGATAATTACGTGCGACCCGAGGTCGATGGTTCGGTCGCTTTTGCCGTCGAAGGCGGCCGGCATCCGGTGGTGGAGCAGGCGCTGAAGCGCGAGGGTGCGCCTTTCATCGCCAATGCCTGCGATCTTTCGCCGGTACCCCCTCCCTACCCTCCCCCGCAAGCGGGGCAGAGTGGAATGGGGCCAGGCCAGATCTGGCTCATCACCGGTCCCAACATGGCAGGCAAATCGACCTTCCTGCGCCAGAATGCGCTGATTGCGCTGCTGGCCCAGACAGGCAGCTTCGTGCCGGCGTCGCGGGCGCGGATCGGCGTTGTCGACCGGCTGTTTTCGCGCGTCGGCGCTGCCGACGATCTGGCGCGCGGCCGCTCCACCTTCATGGTGGAGATGGTGGAGACCGCGGTCATCCTCAACCAGGCGAGCGAGCGCTCGCTGGTGATCCTCGACGAGATCGGCCGGGGGACGGCGACGTTCGATGGACTGTCGATCGCCTGGGCCGCGATCGAGCACCTGCACGAGGCCAATCGCTGCCGCGCCTTGTTCGCAACCCATTATCACGAGCTTACCGCGCTCTCCTCGAAACTGCCGCGGCTGTTCAATGCCACGGTCCGGGTCAAGGAATGGCAGGGCGACGTCGTGTTCCTGCATGAAGTGTTGCCGGGCTCGGCCGATCGCTCCTACGGCATTCAGGTGGCAAGGCTGGCTGGGCTTCCGGCGCCCGTGATTGCGCGCGCCAAATCGGTGCTTGCGAAACTGGAAGCGCAGGACCGTGGCCAGACCGCGCGCGCGCTCGCCGACGATCTTCCGCTGTTTGCCGTGCCGTCGCGCGCCGCAGCCGAGCCCGCGCCGCCGAGCGAGGCGGAAAAGCTGTTTCAAGCGGTGAAAGCGCTGCATCCGGATGAAATGTCGCCGCGCGAGGCGCTCGAGGCGCTCTATGCACTGAAGGCGAAATTGGCGAAGGGATAACCCGTCATTCCGGGGCGCGAGTGAAACGAGCGAGCCCGGAATCTCGGGATTCCGGGTCTGGTGCTAACGCACCATCCCGGAATGACGGCTTTACCGCCCGCCTTCTTCCCAGCCACCACAATCCGAGATTCCAGATAAGGCAGGTCGCAAGCGTAAGGGTAAGCGCGATCGCGGAGCCGAGCCGTGGTGCGGCGAGATGAAGGACGGCAAACGAGAGTCCAAATCCCATCAATCCCCAACCGCCATTCGCGATCAGGGCCGCCGTCGCCGGTCCGCCGATGCGCGGGTGCAGAATCAGCATCATGCTGGTCAACACGATCGGAATCAGCGCGATGGTGCCGCTCAGCTCGGGTCCGATCCAGCCGGACAGGGTGACGACGGTAGCCACCAGCGTTGCGACCAGGCCGGCACGGAGCGGCACGTCGTACCATCGGCGCGTGATCAGCGGCATCTTGGCGTGGCGATAGCCTCGCAGCAGCGGCAGGCAGACGGCAAAGGCGACCGCATTCGCGATCAGGCCGCTCGCAAGCGTCCAATGTACGGTTCGCTCGATCGCGGCGAGCAAAATCCAGACCCCCATGGCGCCACCGATACTGACAAAGGCGTTGCAGCGCTGCGCCAGCACCACATAGGTCAGCATGAGGAAGAGGGTCGCGGCATTGATCGCAAGGCTCGCCAGCGCGCCTTCGGCGATGAAAGCGGCACTGTGATCGAGCGCGAGAAACACGTAGGAAGGACCGGCCGAAATCGGCAATGTCGCGATCAATGCGCCGATCACCGGGCCGGATCGCTCGGTGACGACGGACGCCGTCACCACGAAGATGGCCGCCACCGCCATGCGCAGCGCGAGCAAAAGGATGAAAGAAAGATCGGGGGACATTTGGGCCTTCTTAACCCTCCCCTTGAGGGGGAGGGTCGTCTCACATCGAGTGCAGCTCGATGTGAGACGGGGTGGGGTGATCTCTCAATACCTGTGGAAACGACAGGCTATCACCCCACCCCGCCGCTCATTTCATTCGCGTCGACCCTCCCCCTCAAGGGGAGGGTGACGACGGGTTCCTCACACCGTTCGCATCGTCACCGAGACCTTGGGGCCGTTCCGGATGGTCTGGTAAACCACGCAATAGCGCTCGGTGAGTTTCAACAGCAGATCGAGCTTGTCCTGCGGTGCAGAAGTATCGACGTCGAAGCGCAGCCGGATTTCCCGAAAGCCAACCGGCGCTTCCTTGTCGACGCCGAGCGTGCCACGAAAATCGAGATCGCCTTCAGCGCTGACGATCCCCGTTTTCAACGGCACCTCGATCGCGGTCGCCACCGATTTCAGGGTGACGCCGGCGCAGGCGACGAGGGCTTCCAGCAGCATGTCGCCGGAACACAATTCAAGACCGGAGCCGCCGGTCGCCGGATGCAGGCCAGCCACCGCGAGCGCACGACCGGTTTCGACCTTGCAGGCGATCCCTTCGTTGTCGATCGAGCCTTTCGCCTTCAGCGTGATGAGGGCTGCTTTCGGATCGGTCTTGTATTTTTCCTTGATCGGTGCCTGCGTGGCGCGGAGTTGGGCGGCGTCCATGTTGGTTTTCTCCCGGATAAAAACAAGTGCTGGATTTAATGGCTTCGGAAGCGGATGTCACCACCACATCGCATCGCCCGGTGAATTCGAATTCGGATCGATGTCCGGCACGTTGCGGTCAAGAGATCGGTCGAGCGCGGTCATCACGCGCCGCTTGAATTTGTCGAACAGCGGTGAATTGCGATCGCGCGGCCGCCCCAGGTTGACCTTGATCTCCGCGAACAGACGGCCCGGCCGCGGCCGCATCACGAAAACGCGATCGGCCAGCACCACCGCCTCGTCGACGTCGTGGGTGACGAGCACCAGGGTCGGCCTCGTATCCGCCCAGAGATCGAGCAGGTGATCCTGCAAATCCCTCCGGGTGAAGGCGTCGAGCGCCGAGAACGGTTCGTCCAGCAGCAGCACTTCCGGCTGCGGCACCAGCGCACGCGCGATCGCGACGCGTTGTGCCTGACCGCCGGAAAGCTCACGCGGCCATGCGCTGGCCTTGTCGGTCAGGCCGACCCTCGTCAGCGCGCGCGCGACCGTTTCGCGCCTGATATCGGCGCTCAGGTCGGACAGCCCGAAGCCGATATTGTCGGCGACGCTGAGCCACGGTAGCAGCCGCGGTTCCTGGAAGATGATTCCGATTTTCGCGTGCGGCGCGCAGATCGCTATTTCATCGAGGGTCACCCCGCCTGAGGTGGCGAGGTCGAGACCGGCGACGGCGCGCAACAGCGTCGACTTTCCACAGCCGGAGCCGCCGATAATGGCAACGATTTCTCCGAGATTGATGCGGGCGGAAAAGCGCTCCAGCGCATGGACGCCGTTGGGGTAGGTCTTTCCGATTGCGTCGAGCACGAGCATCAGGCGGCCTCGCTTTGGCGGCCGAACGCATCCTGCCATCGCAACATCGGCGCCGTGGCGGTCACGATCAGCCAGTCGGTGATTTTGCCGAGAACGGCGAAAACCACGATCGCCGCCAAAATCTGCGCCGGTTTGCCGAGTTGCTGGCCGTCGAGCAGGAGAAAGCCCAGTCCTTCGGACGCGCCCATGAGCTCGGCGGCGACGACGAACATCCAGCCCAGTCCGAGGCCTACGCGCAGCGCGACGACATATTCTGGCAACACCGCGGGCAGAAGGATGCGCCGGATCATCGCTGGTCCCGAGAGGCGGAAGGTGCGCCCGACCTCGACGATCTTGCGGTCGACCGACAGGATTGCGCCCATCACGCCGAGATAGACCGGAAAGAAGACGCCCACCGCGATCAGGGCGATTTTCGAGGTTTCGAAAATGCCGAGCCACAGGATGAAAAGCGGCACCCACGCCAGCGAAGGGATCGCGCGCAGTGCCTGGACCGTCGGGTCGAGCAGCCTTCGAGCCAATCCCCAATAGCCCGAGATCGCGCCAAGGATGGTGCCCGCGATCACGCCGAAGCCGAATCCGGCCAGAACACGCGTCAGCGTTGCCGTAACGTGAAGGGCCAGTTCGCCGCTGCGCGCCAGATCAAACAGTTCGGTGAAGATCCGCGACGGCGGCGGCACCAGCCGTCCGCTCGACAGCCCGAGCCGGACCACGGTCTCCCAAGCGAAGGCGGCGGAAAGCGGGAGCACCAGGCCCAAAGACCAGCGCGCGTACCCGCGCGGCCGGCCCGAGGCGGCCGGGCTAAGCTCGATCTCAGGCTTGGCAGCCGAAAAGGTGTCCACCGTCATGACCAGTAGCAAAACCGCGTCCTGCGGGAGATTGCAAGCTGGAGGTGCGGTGTAGCCGCGTCGTTACCCTCTCCCCCTGCGGGAGAGGGTGGTTTCGAGCGCTAGCGAGAAACCGGGTGAGGGGATTGGCTTCCTTGAGCGAAATAGCCCCCTCACCCGGCTCGAATTTCGCTTTGCTCATTCTCGCCACCCTCTCCCACAAGGGGAGAGGGTAAGACCGTGCTCGTGCTTCGTTTGCGAGGAAGGTTAGTTCGTCGGCAGCGGAACCTGATCGTCGATGAGTGCGTCGAGCGCGGTCCTGACGTCGACCTTGGCGTCGATGACGCCGGCCTGCTGCAGCGCGAGCCCCGCGGCAAGGATCGACTCCCGCTGCGGCGTGCCGATCCGGCTGTAGGAAAGATCGGTCCGCTCCTTGAATTGCCTGTCGGCGACCGCGTCGGTAAGCCGCGTGGCCGCGATGAACGACTTCTTCAACGCGTCATAATTGGCGAGCGCATATTTGCGCGCCTCCTCGTAAGTGGCGAGCACGCGGCGCGCTTCGTCGGGATGCTCCTTCAAGAACTGTTCGCGGACATTGAGGATTCCCCAGGTGTTTGCCTCCGCCTTGCGGAAGAACAGCCTGGCGCCGTCCTCGATTTCCGCCTGCGCCATCATCGGATCAAGCCCCGCCCATGCGTCCACGTCGCCGCGGATCAGCGCGGTCTTGCCGTCGGCGTGCTGCAGCAATACTGGGGTGATGTCCTTTTCGCTCAGGCCGGCAGCCAGTAGCGCCCGCACCAGGAAGATGTGCGGGTCGGTGCCGCGCGTTACCGCGACGCGTTTGCCCCTGAGGTCGGCAACGGTCTTGATCGGGGAATCTTTGGTCGTGACCAGCGCGGTCCATTCCGGGCGCGAATAGACATAGATCGATTTGATCGGGTTGCCGTTGATCCGGGCAACGAGCGCGGCGGAACCGGCGGTCGAACCGAAATCGATCGATCCGGCATTGAGGAATTCCAGCGCCTTGTTGGAACCGGCCGATTGCACCCAGACGATCTTGATGCCGTCCTTGGCGAATTCCTTCTCCAATAGCCCATTCTGCTTGAGGATCATCGAGACGGGATTGTAGGTCGCCCAATCCAGCCGTATTTCCTTGAGCGCGTCGGCAGCGGAGGCGCTTCCCGGGATCAGCGCGGCCAGCGCCATCATCGCGACCAAGACGCGCCGTAAAATGAAGGACATGGTTGAACTCTCCGTCTAGTGCGGCGAATTTGAAGTTCCTATCGGTATCGCGGCAAGTTGGTGATAGGAACTTCAAATTCAAAGCCGCACTAGCATTAAAAAGTTGGTAGAGCTCCTTTGATTCCGAAGTTCGCATCAGAGGTCGCCGCGATAGCTCGCGAACTTCGGAATCGGAGCTCTAATGCGGCGAATTTGAAGTTCCTATCGGTATCGCGGCAAGTTGGTGATAGGAACTTCAAATTCAAAGCCGCACTAGCATTAAAAAGTTGGTAGAGCTCCTTTGATTCCGAAGTTCGCATCAGAGGTCGCCGCGACAGCTTGCGAACTGCGGAATCGGAGCTCGAGGGGCGACCGCGATCAAAAGCAGATCGCACGCCCAGGCGTCAACGCGACTTTCGCCCGTCCTCGCCCGGACACGATAAGCCATTTTGTTTCAATTGGTTAATTTGACACTGGGTCGGAAAATCTCACCCTTTGACCCCTCAAAGGCGGCGCATACCTTATCCAGAATGAAGAGAACGGAGCATGGGTCTTTTGCCCACCATGGAATGTCCGTGACAGCGTGCGAGCCGTCCGATATCGGGGTGGGCGATGGATAATGTCGTCATTCAGACCCGACCCGAGGCCGACGAACGTTTCGATACCGTGAGGATCACGGCCGCGGTGGACGCGCTTGCCGGAGAACATGCCGGACGCGAAGACGTCTTTCGAGCCGCGGTCGCCAGATTGCTGAAGGCCGAACTGATCGCCGCGCGCGAGACCGCGCAGGCGGTGTTGTTGAAGGATCGGCACGGTCGGCGCTGCGCCGAACGGCTCTGTTTCGTCCAGGACGAGATCATCCGCATCCTGTTCGCTGCCGCCACGCGCCATCTGTACCGTTCACCGATCCCCTCGGGTGCCGAACGCATGGCGGTCGTCGCCACCGGCGGTTATGGCCGCGGCCTGATGGCGCCGGAGTCCGATATCGATCTCCTGTTCATCCTGCCCTACAAGCAAACCGCCTGGGGCGAGCAGGTCGCCGAGGCCATTCTCTATTGTCTGTGGGACATGGGATTGAAGGTCGGTCACGCCACGCGTTCGGTCGATGAATCGATCCGGCAGGCACGCGGCGACATGACCATCCGTACCGCGATCCTCGAGACCCGGTTTCTGACCGGGGACCAGCCGCTTTACAACGAACTGGTGGAGAGGTTCGACAAGGAGGTGGTGCAGGGCTCCGCGGCCGAGTTCGTCACCGCCAAACTTGCCGAGCGCGAGGAGCGGCACCGCCGCGCCGGCCAGTCGCGCTATCTGGTCGAGCCCAACGTCAAGGACGGCAAGGGCGGCCTGCGCGACCTGCATACGCTGTTCTGGATCGCAAAATATGTCTACCGCGTTCGCGAAACCGACGAACTGCTCGAGCGCGGCGTATTCGACGCGCAGGAGTACCGCACCTTCCGCCGCTGCGCCGATTTCCTGTGGTCGGTCCGATGCAATCTGCATTTCTTCGCCGGCCGCGCTGAAGAGCGGCTGTCATTCGACATGCAGCGCGAGATCGCGGTGCGCCTGGGCTACACCTCGCATCCCGGCATGCAGGACGTCGAACGTTTCATGAAGCACTACTTCCTTGTCGCCAAGGATGTCGGCGACCTCACCGCGATCCTGTGCGCCAAGCTGGAAAACGAACAGGCCAAGCCTGTGCCGGTGCTCAGCCGCGTGATGGCGCGGTTCCGGCCGAGCGTCCACCGGCGTCGGGTGCCCGAAAGCGACGACTTCATCGTCGACAACAACCGCATCAACCTCGCCGCGCCCGACGTCTTCAAGCAGGACTCGGTCAATCTGATCCGGATTTTCCGTATCGCGCAGAAGCACAATCTGGCCTTCCATCCCGACGCGATGCGCAATGTGACGCGGTCCTTGAAACTGATTAACACCGAGCTGCGCGACAATGGCGAAGCAAACCGGCTGTTCATGGAAATCCTGACGTCAAACGGCGCGGAAGTGGTGCTGCGGCGCATGAACGAAACCGGCGTGCTCGGTCATTTCATCCGCGCCTTCGGCAAGATCGTGTCGATGATGCAGTTCAACATGTATCACCATTATACGGTCGATGAGCACCTGATACGGTGTATCGGTTTCCTCCAGGAGATCGAGCGCGGCGGCAACGACGAATTCATCGTCGCCAGCGATTTGATGCGCAAGATCAGGCCCGAGCACCGCGCGGTGGTCTACGTTGCGACGCTGCTCCACGATATCGCCAAGGGCCGCCCCGAGGATCACTCGATTGCCGGGGCAAAAGTGGCGCGGCGGCTTTGTCCGCGGCTCGGCTTCAGCGCTGCCGACACTGAGCTCATAGCGTGGCTGATCGAGGTACATCTGACGATGTCCACGGTGGCCCAATCGCGCGACCTGTCGGACCGCAAGACCATCGAGAATTTCGCAGCCGTGGTCCAGTCCGTCGAGCAAATGAAGCTTCTCACCATCCTGACCACCGCCGACATCCGCGGTGTCGGTCCCGGCGTGTGGAACGGCTGGAAAGCGCAACTGTTGCGCACGCTGTATTATGAGACCGAGCCGGTGCTGACCGGCGGCTTCTCTGAGGTCAACCGCGCCCGGCGCATTGCGCTGGCGCAGGCGGAATTCCGGGCCGCCCTTACCGATTGGCCGGAGCAGGAACTCAACACCTACGTGGCGCGGCACTATCCCGCCTACTGGCTCAAGGTCGAACTGCCCCGCAAGATTCGCCACGCCCGCTTCCTGCGCGCCAGCGAACAGGCGGGCCACAAGCTCGCGATCAATGTCGGTTTCGACGAGGCGCGCGGCGTCACCGAACTCACGATCCTGGCGATGGACCATCCGTGGCTGCTGTCGATCATCGCCGGTGCGTGCGCGTCGGCCGGCGCCAACATCGTCGATGCGCAAATCTACACCACGACCGACGGCCGCGCGCTCGATACCATCGCGATCACGCGCGAATATGATCGCGATGACGACGAGGGGCGGCGCGCGACGCGGATCGGCGACATGATCGAGGACGTGCTCGAGGGCAAGCTGCGACTGCCCGAAGTGGTGGCGCGCCGCGCCGCGGCGCGCGGCAAGGCGCGGCCTTTCGTGGTCGAGCCGGAAGTGACCGTCAACAATCAATGGTCGGATCGCTATACGGTGATCGAGGTCTCCGGCCTCGACCGGCCGGGGCTGCTGTACGAGCTGACCACCGCGATTTCGAAACTGAACCTCAATATCGCCTCGGCCCACGTCGCGACTTTCGGCGAGCGCGCGCGCGACGTCTTCTACGTCACCGACCTGCTCGGTGCGCAGATCACGGCGCCGACGCGGCAGGCCGCGATCAAAAGCGCGCTGCTTCACCTGCTCTCCAGTGAGCAGGTCGCTGCATAACCGACCCGAAAGATCACCGCGGCTTTTGGGGAATCTCGCCAAAGGTCTTGCCGGGTACGAGCGGCTTGAGGCGGATCAGCCGGGAATCTTCCACCGCCGCCTGCCGGTGCTTGACCGCCTCGCGATAGACGGGGTCGCGGATCATCTCGACAAACGCGGCGACGCTCGGGTATTCCGCAATGAAGCAATGATCCCAGCGTTCGTCCGACGGCCCGATCAGCATCAATTCGAAGCCGCCCATCCAGGCGATCCTGCCGCCGACGCGCGTGAAGACCGGCCCGCTTTCGCGGCCGTAGGCAGCATAGGCTTCCGCGCCCGTGGCGGTCCTTCCATCGCCATAGGCGGCGCGATCGCGCAAGCGCACCAGGTTGAGCATGTGAATCGGCCCGGCGCGATCATTCTCGCGGAATTGCGCGAATACTTCCTTGGTCGGATCTATGTAACCTGTCATCGTCGGTGCCTCGCTGGCAGATGGTTGCGTTCTTGCGTCCTGTCGGCAGGCTAGTGGAGCGGATTTGACATTCGCTACCCACCTTAGCCCAAGCTCGTCAAGCGAATGTCAAATCCCAAGCTCCACTAGAATTTCATATTTTCTAGTGGTCTTTCGATTCTAACGTTCGCAAATGTGTCCGCCGCATCGGGATGGGAATGTTAGAATCGGACCACTAGCATGATGAGGGTGATCTGCTCGACATCATGCGCCGGAAAAAAGCAACGGGGGATGCAAAATGAGCGCGATTGCCAATGCCCTGGTAGCGCTGGTCGCAGCGCTGCATGTGTATTTTCTGATCCTGGAAATGTTCCTCTGGACCAAACCGCTCGGCCTGAGGATTTTTCGAAATTCCCCCGAGAAGGCGGCCGATTCCGCGGTGCTGGCCGCCAATCAGGGCCTTTATAATGGATTTCTCGCCGCCGGGCTTGTTTGGGGATTGGTGCAGCCAAACATCACCTTCGCCTTCCAGATCAAGGTATTTTTCCTGGCCTGCGTGATCGCCGCCGGCATTTATGGCGCGGCCACCGTCAGCCGCAGGATCCTGCTGGTGCAGGCTGCGTCCGCGGCAATCGCCCTTCTTCTGCTTTGGCTATCATGAGGCAAGGCTTCCTGGTGGAGTGGATTTGACATTCGCTACCCGCCTAGTACCCACTTTCCGAAGTTCGTGTCCTGTTTCAGCGCCCACCTTTCACGAACTCCGGAAAGTCATGGGCACTAGCAAACCTATGACTCTAGTGCCGCTTTTCGATTTGAAGTTCCTGGATCGAATACGCCGCTTGCACCACAGGAACTTCAAATCGGCGCCACTAGCCCGCAAGCTCGTTGAGCGAATGTCAAATCCCAAACTCCACTAGAATCTTGTACTTGCTAGTGGTCCTCTGATTCTAACATTCGCAAAAAAGCCCGCTGCGATGGGAAGCGAATGTTAGAATCGAACCACTAGCCATCACCTTGCTTTGCCATAATCGTTCATCCACACTCGGTGGATAGCGCTGACCCATCACGGTTGGACGCTATCATCGGCAAAAATCAAAAACATCAGGTGAGGCAGCGACATGAGGAACAGGCTTTTTCATCTCTCAACCGCAACGATGCTGGCGCTTGCGCTGTCGGCCTCATCGGCCCTGGCGCAGAAGAAGTATGATCCGGGTGCGAGCGATGCCGAAATCAAGATCGGCCAGACCGTGCCATTCAGCGGACCGGCTTCCGCCTATGCCACCATCGGCAAGGCCCAGGCGGCGTATTTCAACATGATCAACGAGCAGGGCGGGGTGAACGGCCGCAAGATCAATCTGATCCAGTATGACGACGCCTATAGTCCGCCCAAGGCCGTAGAGCAGGTGCGCAAGCTGGTCGAGAGCGATGAGGTGCTCCTGACTTTCCAGATCATCGGCACTCCCTCGAATGCGGCCGTGCAGAAGTACCTCAATGCGAAGAAAGTGCCGCAATTATTCGCCGCCACCGGCGCGTCCAAATTCACCGATCCGAAGAATTTCCCCTGGACACTCGGCTTCAACCCGAACTATTTCGTCGAGGGCCGCATCTACGGCCAGTTCATTCTGAAAGAATATCCGAACGCCAAGGTCGGCGTGCTCTACCAGAACGACGACCTCGGCAGGGATTATCTGAACGGCATCAAGGCTGGCCTCGGCAACAAGGCCGCAACCATGATCGTGGCGGAAGCCTCCTACGAAGTCTCCGATCCGACGGTTGACTCGCAAATCCTCAAGCTGAAATCGGCTGGCGTCGATCTGCTGTTCAGCGCATCGACCCCGAAATTCGCGGCGCAGACCATTAAGAAGAACGCCGAGCTCGGCTGGAAGCCGGTGCACATCCTCGATATCAACGCCACTTCGGTCGGCGCGGTGATGCAACCGGCGGGGCTCGAGGCCTCCAAGGGCGTGATCAGCGTCAACTACGGCAAGGACCCTCTCGATCCGACCTGGAAAGACGATCCCGGCATGAAGAGGTATTTCGAATTCATGGCGAAGTACTATCCGGAAGGCGACAAGAACTCGAGCTTCAATACCTACGGCTATGGCACCGCTCAGCTCATGGTTCACGTCCTGAAGCAATGCGGTGACGATCTTACCCGCGAAAACGTGCTTCGCCGAGCCACCAATATCAAGGACTTCCAGGCCGATCTTGCGCTGCCGGGAATGACTGCTAACACCACGCCGAACGATTACCGGGTCAACAAGCAGCTGCAGATGATGCGTTTCAACGGCGAGCGCTGGGAGCTGTTCGGTCCGATCATGGAGGACAGCAGCCCGGCGGGCTGAGGCGCGCCGCTCTTTTGCTCGGCCACGGCGAAGAGCCTTTCGCCCGCGCACCTCAAATTCCGGGGCGCGGGTAGGGTTAAGCGTGGGTGAATGCCTTACCGGTCAGGCCGCTACCAAAGTCAGGCGTGATCGCAATTAACCATCGTTTAAGACGGCTTTAAACCAGCCCCGTTACCGTGTCCGCAGCAGCAGGATGTGGGCGTTCGCGGATGGCGTGGGGACGAAAAAAGAGCGGCGGACGCAAGGAGCCGGTATTCGGCCTTGGCGCATCGCTGGCCGAATTGCGCTTGACGCTGAAGGACCGGATCGCGCCAGCCGAAGAAGACAGGCCGAAGAAGCAAGCCCTCAAACGCAAGATCGTCGAAACCGACGATGAGGACGAGGACGAAACCCCGGTCGAGCGAAAGCCGCGTGCAAGCCGGAGCGCGCGCAGGCGAAGGTCGACCCGGAGCCGCCTCAGGCTGTTGCGCCTGGTCTATTGGGGCGTGGTGCTCGGCCTGTGGGGCGCGATCGCCGCGGTCGGCGTCATCGTGTGGGTCGGCGCGCATCTGCCGGCGATCCAGTCGCTCGAAATCCCGAAAAGGCCGCCGACGATCCAGATCACCGGGGCCGACGGCAGCGTGCTGGCCGTCCGCGGTGAAATGCCCGGCGCCAATGTCGCCTTGAAAGAGCTTCCGCCCTATTTGCCGAAGGCTTTCATCGCCATCGAGGACCGTCGGTTCTATTCCCATCACGGCATCGATCCGATCGGCATCGCGCGCGCGGCGGTGGCCAATATCCTGCATCGCGGCGTTTCGCAGGGCGGATCGACCCTCACCCAGCAGCTGGCCAAGAATCTGTTCCTGACCCAAGAGCGCACGTTTCAGCGGAAATTGCAGGAAGTCGAACTCGCGCTTTGGCTGGAGCGCAAGCATTCCAAGGGCGAGATTCTCGAACTTTACCTCAACCGTGTCTATTTCGGCTCTGGCGCCTACGGCGTTGAAGCTGCCGCCCAGCGCTATTTCGGCAAGTCGGCCCGGAACGTGACCCTGGCCGAGGCCGCGATGCTCGCAGGTCTCGTCAAGTCGCCGTCGCGCCTTGCGCCCAACCGCAACCCTGACGGGGCCGAGCAGCGCGCGCAAACCGTGCTTGCCGCCATGGCGGAAGCCAAGTTCATCACCGAAGCTCAGGCGCAGGCCTCGATCGGGCATCCCTCCTACAATGTGAAGCCGGCCGGCGCCGGGACGATCAATTATGTCGCGGACTGGATTGGCGAGGTGCTGGATGACCTGATCGGTCAGATCGACCAGAACGTCGTGGTGGAAACCTCGATCGATCCGAAACTGCAGGCGGTCGCCGAAGCCGCCGTGATCGATGAACTTGCCGCCAAAAGCGTGAGATTCAACGTGACCCAGGGAGCCCTGGTGGCGATGGCGCCGGATGGCGCGGTGCGCGCCATGGTGGGGGGCCGCAACTATGCCGAAAGCCAGTACAACCGCGCGGTGACTGCCAAGCGCCAGCCGGGCTCGGCGTTCAAGCCCTTTGTCTTTCTCACCGCAATCGAATCCGGCCTGACCCCGGAAACCATCCGGCAGGATGCGCCGCTCGATGTCAAAGGCTGGAAGCCCGAGAACTACACCCATGAGTATTTCGGCCCGGTGACGCTGACCCAGGCGCTGGCGATGTCGCTCAATACGGTTGCGGTGCGGCTCGGATTAGAAGTCGGACCCAAGAATGTCGTGCGTACCGCGCACCGGCTCGGGATTTCATCGAAACTGGATGCCAATCCGTCGATCGCGCTCGGGACCTCGGAGGTCTCGCTGGTCGAACTGGCCGGCGCCTATCTGCCGTTTGCCAACGGGGGCCTCGCGGTCTCCCCGCACGTCGTCAACAAGATACGCACCGCCGACGGCAAGGTTCTCTACATGCGGTCCGCCGATCAGCTTGGCCAGGTGATCGAACCGCGCAATGTCGCGATGATGAACACCATGATGCAGGAAACGCTTTTGAGCGGTACCGCTCGCAAGGCCGAGCTGCCTGGCTGGATGGCCGCCGGCAAAACCGGCACCAGTCAGGATTTCCGCGATGCCTGGTTCATCGGCTACACTGCCAATCTCGTGACCGGCGTCTGGCTCGGCAATGACGACAATTCGCCGACCAAAAAGGCGACCGGCGGCGGCTTGCCGGTGGAAATCTGGACCCGCTTCATGCGGGTGGCGCACCAGGGCGTGACGGCGACGCCGTTGCCGGCTTCGCAAGGAAACGGCTTCTTCTCGACCATCGCGCAGGCCAGCCCGCTTGCGAACGTGGGCGCCAATCCGCCATCAACCCCTGTCGCGACCAAACCTGCGCCGACGCGGGCCTCCGTTCGCCCCGAGCCGGCAAGCGGGCTGGATGGCTGGCTGATCAATCACCTGTTCGGACACTAGTCTAGCGCGAGCGGAAGTCGGTGCACGTCTCCCAATGTGGAGAGGGGGCACACTTTCGACGGTTCGACGTCCGCCAACTTTCAACGGCCGTCCGGCGCCCGAACGCCAGCCCAACTGTCGCGCACCTGAAAATAGTGAACGCTTGGATCGTGAACTGGGGTCGGCAGACGGAGCACCTGCGGCGAGAGCCTCCCCATGGTGCTCAGGACGGTATAGGAAGCAACCACGCGATCATGCTGCGCGGTCACGAGCGCCAGGCGCGCGTTGACCAGCGCCTGTTGCTGATTGAGGACATCGAGTGTCGTGCGCTGGCCGACGCTTGCTTCCTTGCGAACGCCTTCCAGCGCAATCTCGGAGGCATCGACCTGGAACTGCGAGGACGCCACCTGCGACTTGCTTGCCACGAGCTGACCCCATGCCGAGACGAGGTCGGCACGGGCTTGGTCGCGAACCTGCTCGAGATTGAGGCGCTGCTGGGCCAGGCTCTCCTTCGACTGCCGTATCAGCGAATATTCGGCGCCGCCCTGATAGATCGGCACGGTTACCTGGGCGATCGCCGATGCGGTGAACTGGCTGATCTGCGTGATGGTCTGCTGCCAGGTCTTTTGCACGGTGGCTTGCACCGAGACGGTTGGAAACAATGCGCCTTCGTTGATCTTCACGTTGAGAAAACTGACGTCGATCCCGTACATGGCCGAGGTCACGTTCGGGTTTTCCACCAGCGCGATATTGACGGCATCGCCCAGCGTTGCCGGAAAGAAGCGGTCCACGGGCGAGCCCGGCGCGAGCTGCGAGGGTTCGTTGCCGATGATGCGGCGAAAATTCGCGCGCGTCGTGTTCAACGTGGCTTCGGCGGCAAGTTCCTGGGTCTGGCCTGCCGCAAGCTGCGCCTCCGATTGCGCCACGTCCGTCGGGGTGACAAGGCCGACGCTGTAGCGGTCACGCGTCTGTTTCAGGGTCTGCCCGAGAACCCTGGTATTGCTGCGCTGAACTTCCAGGATCGCTGCGTCGCGCAAATAGTCCATGTAGATGGTGGCCGCCGCAAGCAGGACCGATTGCTCCAGCAGGCGCAAGGCCTCGCGCGCGCCGAACACCTGGCTTTCCGCGGCGCGTGTCTTGTTCGCGGTCTGATTGCCGTTGAAGAGCGTTTGGGTCGCGCTCAAGCCCACGGCGTGAGGTCCCTGCGGACCCTCCTCGACTTTCTGGCCTGTCGATGACGTGACGAGCTGATTGGTATATTGGCCTCCGGCGCTCGCGGTCACCGCCACCTTGGGGCGGTAGCCGGACAAGGCCTGTGGCACGTTTTCATCGGTGGCCCGTACCGAGGCTCGCTGGGCGTTGAGCTGCGGATTGGTCTGGTAGGCGCGCATCAGCGCGGCCTCCATGGTGTCGGCGCGGGCGGATGTTGCGGCCATCTGAATGAGAAGAACCGTCGCTGCGATTCGGCCCGAAGCTGTCACCCCTTGCATGAACAGACTTATCCGATGCGGCGTGGCGCCTGACAACAGCCCTGAGCCAGTCGTGAACCGGGAAGATGTGCATAGCTTTCGATAGATCGTTCATGGCGGAGGCCGTCGTGACGGCCTCTCGGCAGCAACCGGTGCTGCTCCTGGTAGAGCTCCGATGCCCACTGAATCAATGGATGAGCCGACCCCTGCTCAGCGAACGAGCTGAAGCGCGCGGGCTAGTCCTGGATGCCGTAGCGATGCAGGTCGTTGCCGTGGGTGTCGAGCCAGGTCTTGGCACGCTCGACATGGTCGCACACCCTCGCCACCACCCGCCAGAACCGCGGCGAATGGTTCATCTCCACGAGATGGGCCACTTCGTGGGCGGCAAGATAATCCAGCACGTAAGGCGGAGCGAGGATCAGTCGCCAGGAGAACGACAGCGAGCCCGCGGACGTGCACGAGCCCCAGCGGCTCGACTGGTCGCGGATCGACAGCCGGCGCACCCTGACGCCCAAGGCTTGCGCATAATAGGTTGCGGCCTTCTGCAGATCCTTGCGGGCTTCGCGCTTGAGGTAGTCATGCACCCGCCGTTCGGTATGTTCGGCGCCGCCTGCCGCGCAAAGAATCCGCTCGCCGCTTTCGCGCATCTCGGTCCAGACCGTGCCGCGCTGACCGGTGCGATGCACGATCCTGTGCGCGACGCCGCGCAAGGGGAGCACGGTGCCCGGTAGAAACGGTGCGGCCTTCGGCAAGCGGCCGAGGCGCGCCGCAATCCAGCCGCCGTGACGCTGCGCGAAGTCCTTGGCGTCAACGATAGTGCCGCGTGGCGGCATGGTCAGGATCGCTTCGCGATCGCTTGGATGAATGCGCAAGGTGTAACGACGCGCCCGCCGATGTCGGCGCAGCCGAACCGAATAGATTTGCGAGCCGTGCTTGACCAGAATGCGAGAGGGTTCGTAAGGCCGCCGATAAAGAAGGGCGCGTTTGGCCATGTCTGCTAGTCCGGGGGTAAGAAGTTCCCCCGGATTCTGCCACATCCGCTGCCAGTGAAATCGCTCGGCGCAAAAACAAATCATTTGCCCAATATACAGGGGTAGGAGGGTTAACGGACCCTATAGGATGGGGTAGGAACCCGAAAAAAGAGGTCGGAACCGCCCCAACAGGGGCTGTTAAAGAATGAAAGAGAGCTCATTCTTTCAAACAGTCGAGAATCGGCGCTTCCAAGGCCGATTCAGAGGTGCGGCCGGCAACCGGAATCGCAACCAATCCAGAGCAAAACGCGTGATTTGGTGTCGAACTTCGCGAAATTGCGCATCATTCAGCTGCATAAGCGAGTGAAGGCTTCACTGCTGAAGATTTCACATTCGCCGCCGACGTCATGAAGTCGGAAATGCGCGGCACGATCTCGGATTTGAAGCGCGAGCCGTTGAACACACCGTAATGGCCCACTCCCTTTTGCACGTAATGCACCCGGCGATGTTCCGGAATAGCACCGCACAGCGAGTGCGTCGCCTCGGTTTGACCTAGTCCGGAGATATCGTCGTTCTCGCCTTCCACCGTCATCAGCGCCACGCGCCTGATCTTTGATGGATCGACCGGCTTGCCGCGATGGGTCATCTCGCCCTTGGGCAGCGCGTGCTTGATGAAAACTGTATCGACGGTCTGCAGATAATACTCCGCCGACAGGTCCATGACCGCCAGATATTCGTCATAAAAATCGCGGTGCTTGTCGACCAGGTCACCGTCGCCCTTCACCAGGTTCCTGAACAGATCCTTGTGGGCGTCCATGTGACGGCCGAGGTTCATGGTGATGAAGCCGTTGAGTTGCAGGAAGCCCGGATAGACGTCGCGCATGACGCCAGGATGCGGGAACGGCACCTTGGTGATGACGTGATTGCGAAACCAGTTGATGCCGCGCTGGGCCGCAAGATCGTTGACGGCCGTCGGATTGCGGCGGGTATCAATCGGGCCGCCCATCAAGGTCATCGAAACCGGAACAAAAGGATCGTTTTCGGCTTCCATGATGGAAACCGCCGCCACCACCGGCACCGAAGGCTGGCACACGGCGATCACATGCATGTTGCCGCCAAGCACGTGCAACATCTCGATGACGTAATCGATGTAGTCATCGAGATCGAAACGGCCTTCGGTCAGAGGCACCATCCTGGCGTCGGCCCAGTCGGTGATGTAAACCTCGTGCCTCGGCAGGAAGGCCTCGACCGTGCCGCGCAGCAGCGTCGCATAGTGACCGGACATCGGCGCGACAATCAGCACCCGGGGCTGGGGCGCACGCAACGGCCGCGTAATCTTGCGATCGAAGTACAGCAGGCGGCAGAACGGCTTTTCCCACACGACGCGGATTTCGACCGGCGTGCGCACGCCATTCACGTCGGTGTCCTTGATGCCCCATTCGGGCTTGCCGTAACGGCGGGTGGTTCGCTCGAACAGTTCGCAGGCGGCGGCAACCGATTTTCCGAACTCGGTGTGCGACCACGGATTGAGCGGATTCTGAAACAGGATTTTCGTGGCATCGGTAACGGCGCGCGCGGGGTTGAGCGAGGCGTGCGCCATTTCGTACATCCAGTACATCGGCGTCGTAAGGGCCGGACTGCCTTCAGCTACCAGAGGCGGTGCGCCGCCAAACTCACCAATCGCCATCTATTCTGGTTCCTCATCCCTTTTGCATCGCAGCATAGTGCCGAATGCGTAATAAAGCGTCAATGCACAGATCAGCACTTTCGTCACGGTGCACAAGCTAAAGATGGCTCAAATCCACGAGAATAAGCGTTCATTCACCGCTCTGAAGCAGCGAACCGTGCTTTCTCGCACTGCGCAACAGCACAAGAAATATCGTAAATGACGCAACAAGCAGCAGGACATTGATGGCGAACGCTTCCGCCATCAGGTCGCCGCGAAACTCCTGCCGCGTCAACAGCGTCCGCATGCCCTCGAAGGCGTAAGTCGGTGGCAACGCCCAGGCGACGTATTGCAGCCAATGCGGCAGCACCGTCACCGGGTAGTAGACGCAGGCCAGAGGCATCAGGCCGAACATCAGCGTCCAGACGATGCTTTCGGCGCCGAGCCCATGGCGAAGCACCAGCCCCGAGACGAAAATGCCCACCGACCAGCTGGTGAAGATCAGGTTGCAGAAAAAGGCGACCAGCGGAAATCCGATGCCGTAGAGATTGAAGTCGAAGAAGATCATGGCGAGCAGCGTCATCGGAATGACGCCGATCGCGAGCCGGATCAGGCTCATGACCATCAGCGCGATCAGAAACTCGATCGGCTTTAACGGGCTCATCATCAGGTTGCCCATGTTGCGCGCCCACATCTCCTCGAGAAACGAGATCGAAAAGCCGAGCTGGCCGCGAAACAGGATGTCCCACAGGATCACCGCGCCGACCAGGGTGCCGCCGGCGCGGGCGAAAAAGCCGGCGTTCTGGGAGATGTAGTTCTGCAGGAATCCCCAGGTGATGATCTGCAACGCGGGCCAGTAGACGAGCTCGAGGAGCCGTGGCCATGACGACAGCAACAGGTACCAGTAGCGCAGGACCATCGCGTTGATCCGGTGCGGCGCTATACCGCCTGCAAGCGCGTGTGTGCTCACGAAGTGCCCTCCTGAACGCGACCGCGCGCAACGTCGAGAAACACTTCCTCGAGCGTCGTGCGATTGTAGCGGGCCATGATCTGTTCCGGACTGTCGTCGTCCTCGATCCGGCCGCGCTTCATGATGATGACGCGGTCGCACAGCCGTTCCACCTCGGGCATGTTGTGGGAGGCCAGAAGGATGGTCGCGCCATTTTCCTTGCGGTAGGTCTCGATGTGCTCGCGGACCCAGTCGGCCGTGTCGGGATCAAGCGATGCGGTCGGTTCGTCGAGCAACAGCAGCTCCGGCTGATTGATCAGCGCCTTTGCGAGTGCCACGCGGGTCTTCTGCCCGGCGGAAAGCTTGCCGTTGGTGCGGTCGAGGAAGTCGCCGAGATCGAGATCGGAGGCGAGCCTCTCGATGCGACCGTGCAGGTTCTCCACCGCATAGAGGCGGCCGAAGATGGTGAGGTTCTGACGCACCGTGAGCCGCATCGGCATGTCGACATAGGGGCTCTCGAGATTCATACGGCCGAGCACCGCGGCGCTTTGCTCGGGCATCGAATGGCCCAGCACCCGGACGTGTCCGGAACTCGGCAACACCAGTCCCATGATCATCGCGATCGTCGTGGTCTTGCCGGCACCGTTGCCGCCGAGCAGGCCCGTGATGCTGCCGCGCGCAATTCGAAACGACACACTGTCGACAGCGCGGGTTGCCTTGTAGAATTTTGTGAGCTGCGCGACCTCGATCGCAGCCTGCCGATCGCGGCCGGGTGCGGGAAACTGAGCCTTGATGGTGCCAGCCTTCATCATGCCGGCCGTTCATTGAGCCAACGGCGGGGCAAGCGCAAGGCGCTTACGAAAATTTGTGGCTATTCGACACAGGCTAGTGTCCCGGTTCTGACATTCGTATCATATCGCGGTGGGCACTTTTACGAATGTCAGAACCAAAGGGACACTAGCAAATCTATGATTCTAGTGTGGCTTCTGGTTCAGAAGTCCGCATGACGAACTGGCGGCAATGATGATGCGGACTTCTGAACCAGAAGCCACACTAGCACAGGCCGGTTTGTCGGACGCCACATGCGCAGTTAAACTCCGCTACGTGGCATCGAAGTTCCCCGCGCCATTGCCATCATGCAGGCTCGGAGATCTCGAATGGGCCAACCTGACGGCAGAGCTGCCCGCCATGTCACGAACTTCGAAAGGCCTTTGCTCCCGGCATGACCGACGTCGCCGCCTCTGATTTTCGCCATCCGCGCCGCTATGTCCGCCTCGACACCATATTGCGGCTGCGCTGGCTTGCCGTGCTCGGCCAGCTCGCGGCGATCTTCATCGTGGCGCAGGGGCTGGAGTTCGATGTCGAGGTGGTTCCTTGCCTTGCCATTGTCGGCCTTTCTGCGTTGCTCAACCTCGTCCTGCAGATCAGGTTCGATCCGATGCAGCGGCTGGAGCCGGCATGGGCCGCAGCGTTGCTCGCGTCCAACATCATCGAGCTGGCCGGCCTGTTGTTCTTCACTGGCGGCCTTCAGAACCCCTTTTCATTTCTGTTTCTCGCTCCGGTTCTGATCTCGGCGACGGCGCTGCCGATCCGCTTCACCATCGCACTCGGCCTGCTGGCCGTCGCCTGCGCGTCCCTGCTCGTGTTTTTTCATTTTCCGTTGCCGTGGGACAGCGACGATCCGCTGGCGTTGCCGCCGATCTATTTGTTCGGCGTCTGGCTCTCGATCGTGGTCGCGATCGGCGTCACCAGCCTTTATGCTTTCCAGGTCGCCGAGGAAGCGCGCAAACTGTCGGACGCGCTGGCGGCCACCGAGCTGGTGCTGACGCGCGAGCAGCATCTCACCCAGCTCGACGGCCTCGCCGCCGCCGCCGCCCATGAGCTCGGCACGCCGCTGTCGACGATCTTCCTGATCTCGCGCGAACTCGAGCGGAGCCTGCCGGAAGACGGTCAGGTCGCCGGCGACATCAGGACCTTGCGTGAACAGGTGCAACGCTGCCGCGACATTCTGGCCAAGATCACGCAGCTTTCCTCAACCGGCGCGCCGTTCGACCGCATGCCGCTGTCAGCCTTGATCGAGGAAACGGTGGCGCCGCATCGCGATTTCGGGGTGGCGATCAAGGTCCGCATCGCCGTCTCCGGAACGCCCGAACCGGTCGGGACACGAAATCCAGCCATCCTGTACGGCGTCGGCAACATTCTGGAAAACGCCGTCGATTTTGCGCGCACGACCGTGGAGGTGAATGCCTGGTGGAACGCCGAGACCGTGGAAGTCATCATTTCTGATGACGGCCCGGGGATTGCGCCCGACATGCTCAAGCGCATCGGCGAACCCTATGTGTCGCGGCGGCGCGATGCAGACGAGGTCCAGGGCGAACGCTCAGGGCTGGGTCTCGGGGTTTTCATCGCCCGCACCCTGCTTGAGCGCACCGGCGCCAAGGTATCCTTCACCAACCGGGTTTTTCCGGATCACGGCGCGGTGGTCCAGATCGTCTGGCCGCGCAGCCACTTCGAGGCGCGCGAAACGGCTGCAAAACCTTCCTGAATATCAATTCCACTCACCTTCCGCCGCTCCACAGAGTTGCCCAATACCTTGAGATGGTCTTGGCAGCAGTGGTCGCGACGCCATATGCTGGGAAGTCCGACACAGGGATACCTCAATCGTGAACTCCATCGCCGAACTGACTGAGCACACCGACCGCTCCCTCCTGATCGTGGAGGACGACAAGCCCTTTCTCGAACGCCTCGCGCGCGCCATGGAGAGCAGGGGTTTCAGCGTGACCTCCTGCGACAGCGTCTCGGAGGGGCTGGCGCAGATCGGGCGAGCGGCACCGGCCTTTGCGGTGGTAGATTTGCGGCTCGGCGACGGCAATGGCCTCGACGTGGTCTCCGCGCTGAAGCGCAAGCGGCCCGATGCGCGGGCGATCATCCTGACCGGCTATGGCAATATCGCCACTGCCGTCACCGCGGTGAAAATGGGTGCGGTGGATTATCTTTCAAAGCCGGCGGATGCGGATGACGTGGTTGCGGCCTTGCTCGCAAGCGGCAACCAGAAGTCGGAGCCGCCAAGCAATCCGATGTCGGCGGATCGGGTGCGCTGGGAACACATCCAGCGCATTTACGAGATGTGCAACCGCAACGTCTCCGAAACCGCGCGGCGCCTGAACATGCACCGCCGCACGCTGCAGCGGATCTTGGCCAAGCGGGCGCCGCGGTAGCTTCTCGACTAAACCAGTGCGGCGAATTTGAAGTTCCTATCAGTGCTGCTGCCTCGTCATAGGAACTTCAAATTCAAAAACCGCACCAGAAACATTAATTTGCTTGTGCTCCCTTGATTCCGAAGTTCGCATCAGAGGTCGCCGCGAATGTTTGCGAACTTCGGAATCGGAGCACTAGAACTCGGCGTGACCTTGCGGGTCGAGCAGACGATTGAACCGCTGGGCGGCGGCGATGGCGAAGCGCACCGTCATCAGTTTCCGCGTCGGTGCGGGAAGGCGGTGTTCTGGCGCCGTGCAATGCATATGCGCCCCGTAGGCATCGGCGACGATCAGGCCGGTGTCGGGGGGAAATATCTCGCAGCTCAAATCCTGGGTGAAGGCGAAGAACAACTGGTCGCAATGAGCCCGGTATTCCGGCCATTTCTGGTCGGCGCGCAAATCCTCCACCGATGATTTGATCTCGACGATCCAGATCTCGCCGCGTTCGTTGATGGCGACGATGTCCGCGCGTCGGCCGGACGGCAGCGGCAATTCGCTGATGCAGGCAAATCCGAGCGAGCGCAAGAGCCGCGCCGTGCCTCGTGCGATCGCAAGCGCGGTCTCTGACTGACGGCCGTCCGGCGCGGGGACGAGCTTGACCTGGCGAGCCTGCGATTCCATCGGCCAAGCATAGAGGCTGGATCGAAAACTGGAAACGGATTTTGCACCCAAAAGCCGCTGTTGCGCGTGGTTTCGGAAGTCCCTCACGATGTTCCGCGGCGGGGGCTAAATCTTTCCTTGGCGAGGCGTCAAAAAAAGGCTTTGTTCGACCCATGACACAGCAATCCGAAACCGAGACCCAGGCAAAGGCCGGCGCCATCATCATTCCGGTCACGCTGTTCGAGCAGAACTGCATGCTGTTGTGGTGTGCGGCGACCAGAAAGGCCGTGGTGATCGACCCTGGCGGAGAAGTGCCGAAAATCCAGGCCGGCATCAAGCAGGCCAATGTCACGGTCGAGAAGATCTGGCTTACTCACGGTCATATTGATCACGTGGGAGGAGCGGCCGAGCTGCGCGATGCGCTCAAGGTGCCGATCGAGGGCCCGCACATCGACGACAAATTCCTGCTCGACAATGTGGTTTCGAGCGGGGCGCGCTTCGGCATGGCCGGCGTGCGCAATTTCTCGCCGGATCGCTGGTTGGAGGAGGGCGATTCCGTTTCGATCGGCGAATTGACGTTCGACATCCTGCATTGTCCCGGTCATTCGCCCGGCAGCGTCGTGTACTTCAACAGTCCAATGCGCTTTGCCCATGTCGGCGATGTGCTGTTCAACGGCTCGGTCGGACGCAGTGATATTCCGGGCGGCGATCATGCGACCTTGATCAGGTCGATCAAGGACAAGCTCTTGCCGCTCGGCGACGATGTCGGGTTCATCTGCGGGCACGGTCCGGGTTCAAGCATCGGTCAGGAGCGGTTGACCAATCCGTTTCTCACCGGCGCGATGTGAGACGGAGGGCTTATTTCTTCCGCGCCCGTTTCTTCAGCCCGGCCGCGGTGAGCGCACGCGTGATCACGGCGCCGACGTCAATGCCGCGCCGGCGCTTGGTCTGCGGCTTCTCCGGCTTCTTCTCGATGTTCAATGGCCACAATACCGGTCCAAGGTCGGGCTTCCATGCCGGTACCGGAGAGGCCAGCGGGATCAGTTTTGCGCTTGGCGATTCGGTCGGCGCACGCGGCTTCTTTTGCACGACTCGCTTTGGTGCGGGCCTGGCAGCCTCCTGAGGCTGGCGAATCCATTCGGTCAGGCCGAAGAAATTCGCAATGTGATATGACGACGAGATGCCCGCCTCGATCAGGAACGCGCCCTTCGTCCCATAGCGCTCGTCGTTTTCAGCGATGCCGACCGGCGTGCCGTGCGCCATGTCGGTGATGGTGTAGGATTCGACGATAGTTTCGCCATCCGCGTCCCACCAGATCTGGTGCGGGTAGCCGTTGACGGTGCCTTCCGACATCGGTGAAGCTGGTAGGCGATGCACGTCGAGCCATTGCTTGACAATCTCGTCGGCATTGGCCGGATTGACCGTGCGATCCGCGCTGCCGTGCCAAACCGAAACCTTTGGCCAGGGGCCGCGGTGGTTCGAAGCCTTGCGCACGAGGTCGCCCAGTTCGCGCCCCGGTCGGGTCGGCGATTGAAACATTCCGTTCAGCGCTTCCCTTATGTTCTTCGCCACGCCGTAGGGCAGGCCGGCGATGATGGCGCCTGCGGCAAACACTTCGGGATAGGTGGCGAGCATCACTGAAGTCATGGCGCCGCCTGCGGATAGCCCGGTGACGAAAACGCGATGCCTGTCGATCTTGTGCTCGCTCGTCATCCGCGCGATCATTTGCCTGATCGAGCCGGGCTCGCCGCGGCCGCGCCTTGTGTCGTCCGCATTGAACCAGTTGAAACAGCCATTGGCGTTGTTTGAGATCTGCTGCTCCGGCATCAGCAGCGCGAATCCGTAATGCTTGGCAAGCGTGGACCAGCCGGCGCCGAAATCGTAGCCAGCAGCATTCTGGCCGCAGCCGTGGAGAACCACGACCAGAGCGGGCGAGGGCTGCAGTTTCTCAGGCACGAAGGAGAACATCCGCAGATTGCCCGGATTGGTCCCGAATCCCGTCGTCTCGACCAGTGGCGTGCGGATTCCCCGTCGCGGCCCGCGCGCGAAGCCGTCCAGGACATCGAGTCCGGGCATCTTGGGCAGCTGCTGCAAGAATTCGATGTTTTTCGCGAGAGACACCCGTAGCTCCTAGGCGAACGAATCCACAAGGCCGATGACAAGAGATAGTTGCTGCACTGCGAAATGGAAAGGCCGCATACTGACGGTCAACAGGATTGTGATTCCTGTGAAAGGTTACGGTAACGCGTGACGCATCCATGACGGAAATACGGCAGGTGCAACCAGCCTGACTCGAGTGATTCAGACCGCTTTCAGTTTGCGATAGGCAAACCACACCATTTTCAGGAGCAGCCATCCGTCGCGAAACCGCGAGATCTGCGTCTCGCCAAAGGTGCGCGCCTTGTAGTGGATCGGTGTCTCGACGATTTTGAGATTCTGTTTGGCCGCGCCGAAAATCAGATCGAAATCGCCGAATGGATCAAAATCGCCGAAGTAGCCGCGCTCTCTCGCCAGCACTTCATAATCCTTGCGCAGCAGCACCTTGGTGCCGCACAGAGTGTCGGTCAGGCGCGTGTTGACGAGGTAGCTGAAAAGATAGGCAAAGAAGCGGTTGGCAATCAGATTGAGCGGGCGCATCGCCTCGCGCTCCATCGGATAGACCAGGCGAGTGCCATTGACGAACTCGGCCTTGCCGGTCTCGATCACCGCGTGAAATTTCGGCAGCGCTTCCGGCGGCATTGTCAGATCGGCATCCAGAATCATCAGCACGTCGCCGGTCGCGGCAGAAAAGCCCTTTCGTACCGCGTCGCCCTTGCCCTTGCCGTCCTGCTTGAGCACCTTGATGTTCCAGCGGTCCTGGTAGGCGTCGCGGACACGTTCGCATTCCTCGAACGTGCCGTCGCTGGAATTTCCCTCGACGAACAGGATTTCCTGCGAGCTGCCGAACCGGGGCATGCGCAGGATCGCACTTTCGATATTGCCCCTCTCGTTGCGGCAGGGGATCAGAATGCTCACGGAAAACTTGCGGTCGGGAAATTGTCGCATCGGGCGACCGACCAGATAGGTTCTCAGGCAGAGCTTCCTCACGCCGGGGAGCGGCGCGATGAAGCGGTTGATGAATGGACCAAGCCCGAGCCACCGGCGCGGCAACAACTGCCGCTGCTCCTGGCTGATCATTTCGAAATCCGCCAGATCCATCAGATTGAGGAAGTCGGCGGTGGCGATATAGTTGATCTTCGGCTGCCTGGCGCGCAGGTGCAGCGCCTCGGCAAGCTTGAGCACCGGCTCCCACAGATGCGAATAGTAGGAGATGATGATCCGCGTCGACGGCTCGCACAGGTGATGCACCAGCCTCAGGGTGCCGTCGATGTCCTCGAACATCCCGATGGTGTCGGCGATCACGATGTAGTCGAACGGGCCCCGGATCGAGGCCAGCGTCGCCGGGTCCTCGACGTCGCCCAGCACGAAATAGAGCTCGGGATGCAGCTCGTTGGCCTTGGCGATCGTCGCTGCACCGAAATCGACGCCGACGCCGTAGGAAGGTTTCAGCGCCGCCAGCAGGTCGCCGCGGCCGCAGCCCAATTCCAGCACCCGCTTGCCCGGCGGAATCAGGAATTTCATGAATTTGAAGTCGTCTTCGTGGTAAGCGGCGTTGAATTTTCGCCAGCGATCGAGTTCGTCGCCATGGGCCTCGAAGTGGTCGACGAGGTCGCGCTTCCGCTGATTTGAAAGCGGCAAGGAAGCAGCGGAATCGGATTGCCTCAGATACATCCTCGCCCTCGGTTGCGAAAAGAACGAAAGGCCGTCTTAGCGGAACGGCCGGGGGGTGTAAATTCGGCCAGTGTGGCGGTTCAGAAGTCCGCATCGGGCCGGAATCGTGTGCGATTTCGCGTGCTGCGAACGGAAATCGGCTGTGCTGTTCCTTTGCTCTTTCCTCGGTCCTTCCCAGCCCGTAGTTTCACATCAGCCGAGCATAAACAATCGTCCGGAGAGAACGTCCATGCCCCGCCTGAAATTCGGAGCTTTCCTCGCGCCGCATCATCCGATCGGCGAGCATCCGATGCTGCAATTCCGCCGCGACCTCGATCTCGTCGAAGAGCTCGATGCGCTCGGTTACGACGAGTTCTGGTGCGGCGAGCATCATTCCTCGGGCTGGGAGATGATTGCTTCTCCCGAGATGTTTCTGGCCGCAGCCGGCGAACGCACCAAGCGGATCAAGCTTGGCACCGGCGTGATCTCGCTGCCCTATCACCACCCGTTCAACGTCGCCCAGCGAATGGTGCAACTCGACCACATGACGGGAGGCCGGGCCATCTTCGGTTCCGGTCCCGGTGCCCTTGCCTCCGACGCACATACGCTCGGCATCGATCCGATGGTCCAGCGCGATCGCCAGGATGAGGCGATTGCGATCATTCGCCGGCTGTTCCAGGGCGAGCGCGTCAGTGCAAAGAGCGACTGGTTCACGATGAACGATGCCGCACTCCAGATCCTGCCTTTGCAGGAAGAGATGCCGTTCGTGGTGGCCTCGCAGATCTCGCCCTCGGGAATGACGCTGGCCGGCAAATACGGCATCGGGATCATTTCGCTCGGCTCGATGTCGACGCAGGGTCTGATGGCGCTGCCCACCCAATGGAGCTTTGCCGAAGACGCCGCAAAAAAATACGGCACCAAAGTGAGTCGCTCCGATTGGCGCGTGCTGCTCTCCTGGCACATTGCCGAGTGCAGGGAGCAGGCCGAGCGCGAAGCCGGCGCCGGACTGATGCGCTGGCACAACGAGTATAATGTGCGCACGCTGCAGCGGCCCGGGTTGAGCCCGTTCACTTCGCCTGAAGACGCGATCGAAAAAACCGTGCGCGGCGAGTTCGCCGCTTCGACCATCGGCACGCCCGACGATCTGGTCAAGACCATCAAAAACCTGATGGAGGTTTCCGGAGGCGTAGGCCACATCATCGGCTTCGTCCACGACTGGGCCAATCCGGAAAACACCAGGCGCAGTTGGGACATGGTGGCGCGCTATGTTGTGCCGGAGATCAACGGCCATATCGATAAGCTGCGCCAGTCGCAGAAATTCCTGATCGAGAACCGCGCGGTTTTCGAGCGGGCCGGGCAGGCGGTGATGGCGAAAATCATGGAGAATGAAAAGGCGGCCGCAGCCCTTCCGCTCACCGGCCCCGGCCGCGTGGCGATCCCGCCCGTCAACGCGCCGGATTTGCAGAAGGAAGCCGCCAAGCAGGGCAAGGGCTAGTGTCCCGATTCCAATGCGGACTTCTGAACCGCCACACTAGCGCTTCTTGCGGCAGTGCTCGTGCAGGGTTTCCCCTGACGAGCGGTATTCGGCGTCTTTGCACGAAGACGACAACGGTTTATTACGAAAGCGGGGCTTAAACCGATGACACCAGGCGTGACCCGCGGCGGCAAAGAATACCGCCGTTTGGTGATCCCCGGCGGATGACCGGAGCTATTGCCATGTCGATGCAAAGTATGGCTTCCCCCGCGATCACGCCAAGTCGGCCCAGACGCGACTTGCTCGGGCACATTCCCGGCGACGAGGGCTGGCCGGTGATCGGCCGCACGCTCGCAATCCTCAAGGATCCCAAAGGGGAAGTCGAACGGATGGCGGCGAAACACGGCCACGTCTATCGCGGCCGCGTGCTCGGTGAAACCAGCGTCACTCTGCTCGGTCCGGAAGCCAACGAACTCGTGCTGTTCGACCAGGCAAGGCTTTTCTCATCCACTTACGGTTGGGAGACGATCCTCGGACGATTGTTTCCGCGCGGCTTGATGCTGCTTGATTTCGACGAGCATCGTCTGCATCGGCGCGCATTGTCCGTTGCCTTCAAGTCCGGCCCGATGAAATCCTATCTTGCGGCGCTCGATGCCGGCATCTCGAGGCGCGTGGCGCAGTGGCGGCAAAAGCCAGGTCCCATGCTGTTTTATCCGGCGATGAAGCAGCTGACGCTCGATCTGGCTGCCACGTCGTTTCTCGGCACCGGTATCGGGCCTGACGTCGAGCAGATCACGCGTGCGTTCGTCGACATGGTTGCGGCATCGGTCGCGCCGATCCGCCAGCCATGGCCGGGAACGCAAATGGCGCGGGGGGTCAAGGGCCGCGCCCGCATCGTGGCCTATTTTTCGGAGCAGATTCCGATCCGACGCGCTAAAGGTGGCGAAGACCTTTTCTCACAGCTCTGTCGTGCCACCCACGAGGACGGCGCCTTGCTCTCGACCCAGGATATCGTCGACCATATGAGCTTTCTGATGATGGCCGCGCACGACACGCTGACTTCGTCGCTCACCTCCTTTGTGGCCGCCATTGCCGCAGATCAGGAGTGGCAGCAGAAGCTCCGGGACGAGGTCACCGCGCTCGGTGTGGCGAGCGATGCGCCGACCAGCTTCGACAATCTCGAAGCGATGAGGCTCACCGAGATGGCGTTCAAGGAGGCGATGCGGATAAGGCCGCCGGTGCCGTCGATTCCGCGGCGCGCCACACGCGACTTCAGTTTTGGCGGCTATCCAATCCCTGCCGGCACTTTGGTCTCGGTCAACCCGCTGTTCACCCACCACATGCCGGGCATTTGGCGCGATCCCGACAGCTTCGATCCGTTGCGGTTCACTGACGAGGCCCAGCGCGGCCGCCATCGTTTTGCCTTTGTGCCGTTCGGCGGCGGCGCGCATATGTGCCTTGGCCTGCACTTCGCCTATATGCAGGCGAAATGCTTTGCGCGGCATTTCCTGCAAAATCTCAGCGTCAGGTTGACCCCGACCACCACGCCGGAGTGGCAGATGTGGCCGATCCCGAAGCCGAAAGACGGCTTGCGCGTCACGCTGGCGCGGCGAATTTGAAATTCCCTTCAGTTCTGCCGCAATCAACCTCTCGCCTGATCGAATGCCTTGCGCAAGGCGACGTAGCCCTGCTGCTGCGCGGTCCAGTTGCGGCCGCCGGTGATGGCGCCATCGACCACCAAATCATGACCGTTGATGAAGGTGGATTCGTCGCTGGCCAGAAATACGGCGGCGTGCGCGATATCTTCGGGCAGGCCCGCGCGCGGAATCGGCTGTGCGCTCTTGTAGACCTCCCGCATGACGTCGGGAGTTTTCTCTGCCGCCTCGACAGAAAGCCCAAGCGCCTTGCCGAAAATTCCGGTGGCGATCGCGCCCGGCGAAATGCTGTTGACGCGGATGCCCGCTTCACCGAGTTCCATCGCCACGCATTTGGTGAGGTGAATGACCGCAGCCTTGGCGGCGCCGTAGACGATCGACGATGAAAAGCCGGCGAGCCGGCCGGCGATGCTGCCGTTGTTGATGATGCTGCCGGAGCCCTGGCGGCGCATATGGGGGGCGGCGTGTTTCATCCCAAGCATCACGCTGCGCACCAGCGTCGCCATGGCGGCATCAAAACGTGCCACCTCCAGCCCTTCGATGCCGCCGGTTTGTGCCGGTCCGCCGGCGTTGTTGAACAGACAGTCGATGCGGCCGAATTTCTCGACGGCCTCGCCGATCAGCGCGCGCATTTCGTCCTCGATGGTGACATCGGTGCGGCGGAACAGACACGCGGGGCCTAACCTCCTGGCCAACGCCTCGCCTTCGACCGCCCGGCGGCCGGCGATGACGATTTTCGCTCCTTCAGCGACGAAAATCTCCGCAGTGCGCAGTCCGATGCCGCTGGTCGCGCCGGTGATCACCGCAACCTTGCCGTTCAGCCGTCCCATATTGATCTCCTTTCGACCATGATCGGGTTACAACTATCCCGGGCTTTGGGGGACGACGCAAGCCATGGTGCGTCCCGCCCCGGTTTCCAATTCGACAATTGTCCTCGTCGAGTGCCGAAGGGTAGTACATTTTTCTCACACGGGAAGTGGCACGATTTCTGCCGCGCTTGCCTGATGCTGTATTTGCTGATCATCTGATGCGACCCATGGTGAAAGTGATCGACGAGTTGCGGCGCGGCTGGCGAGGAACGTCCCGGCCATCGTTGCCGTTCGCGCTGTGTTTCGCCGCGTCGTGCCTTGCTATTTCGACGGCGGCGCGCTGGCTGTTGTCCATGATCCGGACGGACATCTATTTCACGCCATACATTCCGGCGGTGTTCTTTGCCACGGCTTTCGGCGGATACCGCATAGGCATGGCGACGGCCGGTTTGGGCGGGTTGCTCGGCATATTCATAAATTTCGGTCAAGCTCCGACCGATTTTGCAAGGCTGGTACTGTTGACCATCTTTCTGATCGTGTGCGGTCTCACGATCTGGGGCGTCGAGCATTATCGGCTGCTCGCCTCAAAGCAGCGGGAAATTTCCGAGCGGCTGATCCGTGAACGGGAGTATCGCAGACTCGTCGTGGAGGAGCTTCAACATCGGCTGAAGAACAAGGTATCGACCATTCATGCTGTGCTTCACCAGGTTCTGCAAAATCAGCCGCAAGTCTGGGCCGGTATCGATCACAGGATGCGCGCGCTCTCGGCAACCGACGATTTGATCGCGAAGGTGGATGGCCGTGGCTGCGACATCAAGGAGCTCTTGCTGTCCGAACTCGGGCCGTACGGGCACGTCCGCTTTAGCTTGAACGGCGAACGGCTGTTTCTGCCCGCCAAGCTTGCCGTGAGCCTTGCGCTGATTTTTCACGAACTGGCGACGAACGCGGGCAAGTATGGTGCGTTTTCCTCCGCGCGGGGGTTGTTGCAGGTGTCGTGGTCGGCGACCGACGGCCGCCTCAACATCACCTGGGACGAGACTGAAGGGCCTTCGATCGGAACGGTGGGCGAACCTGGCTTCGGCACCAAATTGTTGCAATCCGCACTCAAGGCTTTCGACGGCAAGACCGAGATCACCTATTTGAAAAGCGGCCTTCATTGCACGATGCAATGCCGAATTCCCGCAAGCTGAAATCGTTCCGGTTTGTCCCTTTCCTTGCTATCGTCGTCATGTTGAAAGGCTTATAAACGCTTGCGGATTGTTTTGGAGCCTTACCCGTTTTCAAAGAGATCAAATGCCTCCGGTTTCGATATTTCTGAACATACTCTGGCTGTTGCTCGGCGGGCTGTGGATGGCGTTTGCCTGGGTTGTCGCCGCCGTCATCATGGCCATCACCATCATAGGTCTGCCGTGGGCGAGAGCTGCGTTCAATATCGCCGTCTACACCTTGCTTCCGTTCGGCCAGAAGGCCGTGCGCCGCGATAGTCTGACCGGCCAGTCCGACATCGGCACCGGGCCGCTCGGTTTCATCGGCAATCTGATCTGGTTGCTGCTGGCCGGCTGGTGGCTGGCGCTCGCGCATCTCGTTACCGCGGTCGTCCTTGCCGTGACCATCATCGGCATTCCGTTCGCCTGGGCCCATGTGAAACTCGCCGGCATTGCGCTATGGCCGATCGGCAAAGCGATCGTTCCCGCCTAGGCCATAGTCCGGAAAAGCAGGAGCCGGTTTTTCCTCGCGACAAACGCAAATGCGTTTGCGCAGATCATGCTCAATAATCTAAAGCGCGATCACGATTGGACTCGAAATTATCGCGCTCTGGAGCAGCATCAAAGCTTCGGATGCATCGGCTGATCGCGCTTCATGGCATCGAAGATTTCTTGCCGCGCGCCCTGATCGCCTCCTCGACGCTTCGGAACTGATGGTCCGGGCCCAACAGCGCGCCGATGCCGAACCGCACCAGGGCGTCCTGCGCGCGCGGCGATTCAAGCCGCGCCAGCACAAAATCGACGCCATCCTGACGACAGTCGCGGATAATCCCGGTCAGGACCTGCGACGCCGTAAAATCGATCTCGACAATGCCTGTCGCCTCCAGCACGAGAAGCCTCACCTTTTGGGAAGAGGACTTGATGGCTGCCAGGATGTCGTGGCGGAAATGATAGGCATTGAGAAAAGACAGCGGCGCCTGGAATCCGATGACGATAATGCCGCTTTCCCGTTCGCCTGGAAAATGCCGGCTCGCCGGCCACCATATCGAGGTTCCGGGCACCCGTTCGAACACCAGCGCGCGGGCGCGCGTCGTGCTCCATAGGCCATGCAGCAGCGAAAGCGCGATGCCGATGCCGACGCCCTGCTCGATCGGCAGCACGATGATCGCCACGGCGGTGAGCAGGATCAGCAAAAACTCCCACCGCGTCTGCCGGTAGACCGCCATGATCTGGCCGAAGCGGATGATCCTGAGCGCGACGAACAGGAGGACTCCGCCTAGCGCCGCGTTGGGAATCCGGTGCAGCAGCGATGCGCCGAATGCCAAAAGCAGGACTATGATTGCCACGGCCGCCAGTCCTGCGATCTGGGAGCGGCCACCGGTCTCGGAAACCACGCCTGTGCGTGGCGGGCTGGCATCGACGGGAAACGCGCCGATCAACCCAGACAGCACGCTGCCGGCGCCGACGCCGACGAAATCACGGTCGACGTCCGGCGGCTCGTTGGGGTCGGACGGAAACGATCGCGTGGTTGCGGCCGTCTGCACCATGACGACGATCGAAATGATCAGGCTGAGCGACACCAGGCTTGCCAATTGCCTCGCCGTGACAAAGGGAATTCCGAACGCCGGCATTTCGACGGTGATGGCGCCGAGAACGCTTACGCCCCTGTTCTCGAGCCGAAGCAGGATCACGGCCGCGCCCGCCAACGCAAGGCCGATCAACGCGCCTGGAATCCGCGCGTCGATCCGCTCGGAGAGTGCGATGATCGCCAGAACGCCAAGACCAATGACCAGGGTAAATCCGTTTGCCTGGTCGACATTTTCGGCGATGGTCGCGAGCCGCTGCAGCATCGGACCATGGGGTTCCGGCAGCCCGAGGATGGCCGGCAATTGCGAGATCAGGATGTGGACCGAGATTCCGAGAAGAAAGCCGATCGTCACCGGTATCGAGAGCAGGTCGGCAATCCAGCCCAGCCGGAAAATTCCGGCTGCCAAAAGCAGTAGCCCGACCATGAGCGCCAGCGCCGCGGCAAGCACCGGGTAATCCGGCGAGGTGGAAGCTGCCAGGGCCGCAAGGCCTCCGGCGAAGATCGGCGTGATCGTCGAATCCGCGCCCGACGAAAGAAAGCGATTGCTGCCGAAGGCCGCGAAGGCAAGCGAGCCCGCCACAAAGGCGAAAAATCCAATCTGCGGGGCGAACCCGCCGAGCCGTGCTGTCGCCATCTGTTCGGGGATGGCAATCGCGGCAAGGGTCAGGCCGGCGAAGAGATCGCGGGTGATAAATTCAAAGCGATAGCCGCTCAAAGAGCGAAACACCGGCAAGACCGACCTTGCCCGTTCGGATTTCGCAGATCCGGAAGTATCCGCCATGCCCGCTATCCCCTGATGGACGCCAGGTTTGAGCAGCGCCCTTTTGCATTCGCAACGATCGGGTCCGCCATCTTTCCGGGGCCGCGCGAGGCGTTGAACGCCCGAAATCCGCGCGGGATCAAAATCAAGCTATCACGAAGCTTTCGGTCCGGAAATAAACAGGAGTACGCGCCGAGCCAGAGCTGACGGTCCGGTAAGAGTTTTGAGCGGAAAGCCCGGCTTTCACCCGAGAATGCCGAACTCTGCGCATCCGAAGTTCCGGGGGGCTGCCCCGAACGCGGGGGATTTAGCCTTCGGTAACCGGTTTCCCCAAACTGTTTTGGCTGTCCTTCCGGTCACTGATTGTCCCTGACTATCTTGTTTTGTTGGAGTTTCCGAGGCGTTCGGTTTTGCTGGTGCCCGGTGGTCCCTGCCCATTTTATTGAGTTGGGTGCCAATTGCGGTGCCAACTTAGCCTCGCCGATCAGCAAAAAAAAACCTAGCCAGCGAACCAGCACTTGTCGGCCCGCCAGCAGAAAATCACCTTCGCCGAGATGCGCGAGAGCGGTGCGCGCGGACTGCTCGTGTACTGCGCGGACTACCGCTGCAGGCACTCGATCGCCGTCAGCGGCGACCGTTAGCCAGATGTGTGTTCGCGGAGCGAGCGGATGTGCCGACTTCGTCAGCGCCCATCAGACGCGAGTAGCCGGCGACATCAACCGCGAGCACTGCCGCAGACAGCAACGGTCTCACGCCGGCAATTGGGCCTTAACTAGCGCGGCACGGTGGTGCTCGCGGTCGCTTTCGTGCTGGTAGTGCTGCGTCGCGATAAAGCGCTCGATCGAGAAGTCCGGCGCCCGTTGCAGTAGCTCCTGGGCCGCGCCCTTAGCCGCCGCAGCGTCTCCGAGCTGCGCGTAGCATGCCGCAAGAAACGCCCAATGGGTTTGGCTGGTTCGACTACGCCGTTGGAACGCTTTGATCGCCTCACCGTAGCGCCGTCTGACGAAGTAGGCGCGGCCGAGAGAACCCCAAAAGTGCTCGGGATGATAGGGATTGAGGCGCATCGCCTTCTGGATCCATTCGATCCCTTCTTCCGCCCGGCCGATCCAGGTCAGCACCTCGCCCTGCTGCACGACAATGAGGTCGTCGTTCGGATTGAGCGCCAGCGCCCGCTCCTGGTGGTGGAGCGCCTTGTCGTGGTCGTGGTGTACCGTCAGGTTCACGGCGGCGAGAACGCGGTGCACGTCGCTGTCGTTCTCGTCGAGCGACAGGGCCTTCGTCAGTTCCCTAATCAGCGCAAGCCTTGTGGTCTTGACATCAGCGCACCAGCCAGTGACGGTCGATTGTCCGAGTACGCAGGCCTTCCAGGCATGCGCGTGCGCATAACCGGGATCGAGTGCGATTGCGCGCTCAAGCATCCGCAGCGCCTCTTCATTATCCGCTCGTGTGGAACGGTGGTGGAATAGCTTGCCTGCGAGCACGCATTCGTAGGCCACTAGGTTTTCCGGCGGCTTGCGCTGCACGCGGCCCTGCGCCGCGGCCGCGACGCGGCCCGGTAGGATCGAAACGATTGACGACGTCACCTCATCCTGGATGGCGAAGATGTCGGCGAGTTCCCGGTCGTACCGCTCGGCCCAGAGGTGGCGGTCGGTCTCAGCGTCGATCAGTTGCGCGGTGATGCGAACACGGCTGCCCGACTTGCGCACGCTACCCTCGACAACGTACTGGACGCCAAGCTCCTTGGCGACCTTCTGCACATTGATCGGCTTGCCTTTGTAAGCGAACACGGAATTGCGCGAGATCACAAGCAGCTCGCGGAAACGCGACAGCTCAGTGAGAATGTCCTCGGTGATGCCGTCGGCAAAGAATTCCTGCTCGGGCTCTCCACTCATATTGACAAAGGGTAGCACGGCGATCGCCGGGTTCTCGGCGACGATCGGAGTCTGAACACGGCTCTCGGATTTGTGCACGGCTTTCGCGGTCACGTCGCGGTCTTCCGCGATGATGCAGAAGACTTCGATCGGTCGCGCTATGTTCTTGACAGTCTGCTCCCCGCGCGTCTCGATTTTGATCGGGACCTTGTCACGCACCTGATCCGCAGCACCGCGAGATATGTAGATGCCGCCGGGGTCCGCCAGCGCCTGGATCCGAGCTGCGACGTTCACGCCATCACCATAGATGTCGTCGCCGTCGACGATGACGTCACCGACATTGATGCCGATCCGAAACTTTATCCGAGAGTCTTCGGGGCTGCCCGCGTTGCGTTGTTGGACCTTCTTCTGAACCTCGATCGCGCAGGTGACAGCATCCACGGCGCTCCCAAACTCAACCAGCGCGCCATCGCCCATGAGCTTGAAGGTCCGGCCAGAATGGGCCGCAATCAGCGGATCGAAGAGGTCGTGCCTCATGGCCTTCAACCGGGCGACGGTCCCCGCCTCGTCGATCCCCATTAGGCGCGAGTATCCGACCACATCGGCTGACAGAATAGCTGCGAGCCTCCTTTGGAGGCGCTCTTCGGTCATGCAGACTCCTCTGAACCACGGATACAACTTTATGGCTCACTGGGCAATGTTGACCATCGTGGTGCCAATGCCATCGAGATAAGACGTTAAATGGGCGCTGAGGTCGCGGGCGTCGTCGCCCGCACCATCGATCAAGGCGGATTTTCGACGGCGCATGAACTGAGCCCCCATGAGATACATTCCCGGCGATGAGACTACCCCTCCATCGTGCCGGAGCCTGCCCTTCCGATCGAGAACTGGCAATTCAAGCCAAGAGTAGTCGGGTCGGTAGCCCGTGGCCCAAATAATCGCTTTGATCTCGCCAGACGCCAGATCCACTCCGAGTGGCGGCGCCGGCTCCACGCGGGTTGGCGGCAGGCGATGTGGCGGGTTGGCTTTGGCATCGAAGCCGTTTCTTTGCGCCCACTCGTCGATACGGTCTAGCAATCTTCCCATCTTGAGATCGGAAAGCACGCACACGTTGCGCAATGATCCGGAAAACTGCGCCTTACCGTTTTCGCTGATACCGCCAATGCGGCCAACAAGCTTCACGCCTGTTTCGGTGAGGGCGTTAAGGTCGAGGGTAGATCGATCGGGCGTGCCGGCAAGTTGCAGTGAAGCAACCCGTCGTGCTCTGGCAAGATCGTCGACTTCGTCGTAGCGGTCGTCGAGCACACCGGCGGCATCCATCCACCACTCCAAATCTTTGCCACGATAAACGCGCGGCGCTCGAATGTGCTCGCCCACCGACAAGATGACCGGTCGGCCCGAGCGGTGTATTTCATGGGCGATCTGAGTACCGCTCGAGGATGCTCCAACGACCAAGACGCCACTATCGGGGGCGAGTTGTTCAGGATTGCGGTAGTTCTGGGCGGTCAGTTGCATGATTGACCGCGGTACCTTGTTGGCAAACCTGGGAACGTCAGCGACGTTGCATGCCCCGGAAGCGACCACGACCGCCCGGCATAGCCAATCGCCTTGGTCGGTGCGCACTAGGTATCCCGTCTCCGTGCTGCGCACCGATGTGACCGTCGTGTGGGTTAGTACCGGGGCCGAGATCGCCCTGGCGTAACTCGCGATGAATTCGATTACCTCGGCCACGGTCCTGTAGCCGTCCGGATCGTCACCATTGTAGGTAAAGCCAGGCAGTCGGCTCTGCCAATTAGGCGTTAACAGTCGCAGCGAATCCCAGCGTTCAGTGCGCCACGTGTGAGCAATCTCACCGCGTTCCAACACCACGTGATCGATGGAACGGTCGCAGAGGCAACGGCTCGTTGCCAGGCCGGCGTGCCCCGCACCGATAACGACTGTGGTGACGTTGCGAATGGCGGTCGTTCTCAATCTAGTGCGGCAATGGGCCTGCGCCGGTTCAATCCACTACGACCGTGACATTGGTCGGATTGGTCACGATGTCATAGACTGCCGATCGCTTCTGCGATTGCGCGACGAGGGCTTCGATGTCTTCGCGCTTTGCATCGGCGTCGATCTTGTAGGTCACCTTTATGCCGCCGAAACCATTGCGCACGTCGTCGTCTATGCCGAGAATGCCTTGGAGGTCCATGTCCCCTTCTAGGGTCGCGGTGACCGAGCGCAGCTGAATGTTGCGGTTTTGGGCAATCGCGGCGATACCTGCGGTCAGACAACTTGCCAACCCAACTAAGACGTACTCGACCGGCGTGGCACCTTTGTCCTCGGAGGCGAAAATTTCCGGGTGGTCAGCATCGAAGGTAAAAGTTCTCTTGTGATGCTGTTCTTCCCCTAAGCCGTAAAAACCTTCAACCGTAGAGTGACTGTGAGTGCCATCCTTCCATTCGCAGGCGGCGCGCCATTTAAACTGCGCAGCAGCAGGAGCTTTAGTAAGCTCTTCACGGGCAGCAAGCAAAGCTGCGACGTTCACGCCGTTATTAGCAATGCTCCTAGCATCGGCCATCGGTACCCTCCATAGGTGCGGTTGATGAATTTCGATCCTATTCAATATAGCATTGAGGAAGTATCCAAATCAGTGAACTATATCTCAATCCAAACCTGCTCCTTCCAAACCTGCAGGGAAAATTTCCCTTATTTTCAGGTCTCCTGCGAATTTGCCGCCGTCGACGCGCGCCCCATGCGGACCATTCGGTCCCCCAAACACATGCCCCACCATTGCGAACAGGATCGGACAACATTCGACCAATTCGACCATTCCGCGCGTTCGGACGTATTGCAACCACGCAGCGCTCATGTCGCCGATTCGTCGAGCAACGACTTGGCATCTTTCAGGTCGAGCGTGTCGAAGCCTTCGGTGAACCAGCCGTAGATCGGAGCGAGCAGTTCGCGGGCCTGCTGCGACTTGCCCTGAGAACGCCATAGCCGCGCCATGCTCATTGCGGCGCGCAGCTCCCAGGATTTTGCTTGCTGCTGACGCGCAACAAAGAGTGCGCGATCAAAATATTTTTCTGCTTTTTCCGTATCCGGCGCGAGCGACTTGAGTGCAATTTCCCCAGCAATGCGGTGTACCTCGGCCTCGCACCATTTCTCCTTCGACTTTTCTACTTTGTCTATCGCGTCGTCAATGCAACGCCTCGCATCGTCAAGCTGATCAAGTTCCGTGTAAGCCATTGCCAAATTCCACAGATACCGCGGTTCATAAAGAGTTGCTCCAATTGACCGAAGTGAGGTCATCCCCGATGTGATCGCCCGAACTGCATCCGAGGCATTTCCGGTTAGTGCAAAAAGCCAACCGCGCTGTAAGGCTCCAAGTGCTTTCCCTTTTTCGTCTGCCAAGGCGGTGAGCTCGTCGAGCTGCGCATGTGCAGCGGCGTAATTTCGGCAGAGGATGTAGCAAGTAGCTGCGCGGGACAGCGCATACACCAATGTGGTAGCGTGGCCAATCTCGCGCGCATTCTTGACTGCGCGCTCGGCGTCATTGCGTGAAGCCGCGGGATAACCAAGTTGCCAAACACAGTTCGAACGAAACGACAAGAGGGTCACTCCGACATCCCGGCCAGAACGCGTCGTAAGCGGACGGTGTTCAGCAGGATCATAAATAGCGAGCGCCCGGTCGTAGTGCTCTTTGCCATCCAAAAGGTCACCCGTGAGCGCTAGAACATTGGCGAAAGCGACTTCAAGTTTGATCTCTTCGCGACGCAAAGCCGGCGTGACCGGCAAGGTCGCGATCTGGTTAAGCGCCCGTTTGAGCTGCTCTGCGCCTTCAAGAAGCGCGGATCGCGCCAGTGAGCGCTGTCCCGCTGTGCCCCACCATTCGACAGCGGCTTCGGTCAGCCCCGCTTCCGTGAAGTGGTGAGCGATTAACTCCGGCTCGGCTGCAGCAGTGGCAGTAAACTGATCGCGCAGAATCTCACCCGTGCGGCGGTGCAAAGCCTGCCGACGGCTCTTGAGCAAGTTCTCATGGGCCGCATCCTGAATAAGCGCATGCTTAAAGCGGTATTCGGATTCCGGCGGAAGACCCTGTACCAGGAGTATGTCAGCCTCCGCCAACCGTTCCAGCGCCGTCTGCAGTGCTTCGTCCTCCATTCTGGCGACGGCGCGGACGAGCGGGTAGGAAAAGCCGCGCCCGATTACGGCAGCGATCTGTGCCACCTCACGGGCAGGTCCTAACCGGTCCAACCGCGCGGTCAATGATTGTTGCAGCGTCGGCGGGATTGCCTGAATGCCGCCCTGCTCATTGCGCTCCAATAGGAGCCGTGTGACTTCCTCGATGAACAGCGGCACGCCGCCCGTGCGCTCGGTTACGCCTTCGATCACCTCCTTCGCCAGTGCGTGGCGGGCCGCAAGCTTCTCCACCATATGTCTAACCTGACAACGGTCGAGCGGCACCAGCGAAATCGCACTATGGTGAGAACGCGCGCCCCAGGGCGGCCGGAACTCCGGCCGGGCAGTCAGCAGAACGAACAACGGCGCCAGCGCGCCGCGCTCGGCGATGCCACGGAAGAGGTCAAGCGTTGTCGGATCGGCCCAATGCAGGTCTTCAAGGGTCAGCACGACTGGCTGCGCGCGGGCGCTGGCCATTACCCAATTCGTCAGTGCCGCCAATTGCCGGTGGCGCAATTCCTCGGGCGCTAAAATTGGCCTGCGTTCGGGCGGGAGCGGAATGTCGAGTAGCGGCGCGAGCAAGGGAACGTTCTCGGCCGGATCGAGCTTGATCAGCGCCAGGGTGTTCTCCAGGTCCGAGAGCTGCCGTTCCGCCGGTACATCGGGACCGCCAAAGCGCTGGCGGCCCCATTCAGCGATCGGGTGCAGCGGCGTGTTCTGCAAAAGCTGCGAGCAGCCCCATTCGGCCCAGGTGTGCGGAGTGTCGCGCAGCCGCGCATGGAATTCTTCAATGAGGCGCGACTTGCCGATCCCGGGTTCGCCAACAATCAGCACCAATTGGCCGTCGCCCTGCCGCGCCCGCTCCCAGCGCCGCATCAGCATGGCGATTTCCTCGTCGCGACCCACCAGCGGCGTGAGACGGCGTTGCCCGGCACGGCGTCCGCCGCCGCTTGCCCGCACAAGGCGGAATAGCGTCACTGGCTCAGGCACGCCTTTGAGTTCGTGGCTGCCGCGCTCCTCGGCGACAAACAAGCCGGCGATCTGACGCTGGACCCTCGCTGTCACGACGACGGTGCCTGGCTCAGCTAACGCCTGTACCCGAGCCGCGACGTTGGGCGCATCGCCATAAATCTCGCCCGCCGCGTCGATCACGACCGCTCCGGTTTCAATCCCGATGCGGGCGTTGAGCGCTGGCTTGCCAGTCTCAGTATTCTTGCGGTTCACCGCAGCTAGCGCCCGTTGAATCGAGAGCGCGGCCCGCGCCGCGCGTTCGGCGTCGTTCTCCTGCGCCACCGGATAGCCAAATAGCACCATTAGCCCGTCGCCCAACTTCTTGGCGACATGGCCGCCCATCTCGATCACGGCGGCGCAGGCGGCATCGAGATAAGCGCTGACGAGGTCGCGCCACTCCTCGGCATCGAGCTGGGCGGAAATGCTGGTCGAGCCGACGAGATCACAGAACATCACTGTGACATAGCGGCGCTCACCGCTGACCTCAGCCGCGGCGGAGATTGGCGGTGGTGTTGCGGTCGGGATTGGCTCTGACGCGACGGGTGTGCGACCCGGTGCTGCAGTTGCTCTGGCGGCCGCGGCTGGTGCGTTCGTCTCGATACCGTCGATGTCGGCAATCGCGCGCAGCATTTTTCGGCGATCACCGAGGACGACGCCAAGCTCTTTCAGGTCCTGATCGGTCAGTTCGCGAAGTACCGAGAAATCAATGCGGTTTTCAGCAAACCGCTGGGCGTATTCGGACATACCGAGCTTTTCGAGCCAGTCGGCAATTTGCTGCATCGCGGCCCCGACGCTTACCTTGCTCGCCAGAAGAATTGCCAGTTTATCCTTTTCAACTTCGCATCGTCACCTCCGTTAAATAGGTCTCGGTTACTGACCTACAGAAGCTCGCGACTCTTCTGTTTCCATTTTGGTCGATACGTCAGCTACCGCTGAACTTGGCAGCGATGCGGTGGATGTCGACACTAAGTCAAAAGCGCCATTTCGAAAGTTGGCCAGTCACTTCCGGTCCGCATCCGATGCAGGGTTGGACGCCGGATTTTATCCCCCAACTCACTGACGACGCGGTCGCAATGAAGGTCATCGATCGCATCTTGCCGATCTCCGGCCCCGGCGCCATTCGCAGCAGCAAGGCCCTTGCTACTCAGGAGGGCATCTTCGTCGGCATTACCTCTGGTGGGACCTTCGCCGGCGCGCTAAAGATTGCAGCCGAGGCGGAAAAAGGAGCGAACATTCTCTGTATGCTTCCTGACACCGGCGAGCGCTATTTGAGCACGCCTCTTTTCGCTGATGTGTCGGCAGACATGAATGAGGAAGAGCTTAAGATCTCACGCTCTACGCCGAGTGCCCAGCTCAATCCTTGAGCAGTCATCACTAAACGATCGAGTAACGGATGTTGGCTATTTCGGCTCGGATTATAGCGACGGACGCGGCGTTCAAGGCGGTGAAGTCCTTCGTTTTTAACTCACGCTATGCTGAGCGCAGGCTTGAGCCCGGCATATGTGACTTCACCTTCGGCAATCCACACGAAATGCCACTTGAAGGTATCGTCAACGCGATTCGGGAGCGGGCAATCCCACACGACAAGAACTGGTTCGCCTATAAGACGAGTGAGCAGGAGCCACAAGCCTTTGTCGCTGAGCGGGTCGGCCGCGAGCTCAACCTTACCTTTGAACCGGCAGACATTGCGCTGACGGCCGGTGCATTCGCTGCCATCATGGTCGCCTTTCGGCTTGTGGTCGACGCAGGTGACGAGGTCATCTATTCGGAACCGGCATGGTTCTGCTATGAGCCGATGCTGTTGGCCGCCAATGCCGTGCCGCGGAAGGTCAAGCTACAGGCGTCGACGTTTGATCTCGATCTAGCTGCGGTCGAAGCTTCAATCGGACCCAAGACACGGCTCGTGATCGTTAACACGCCCCACAATCCAACCGGACGTATCTACAGCCGTGGGTCACTTGAGGCTCTGGCCGATTTGCTTGAGCGTGCCTCGACCAGAATTGGCCACCGAATATTTCTCTTGTCGGACGAGCCTTATCGAAAGTTGCGTTTCGACGGGCGCGATTTCACGAGCCCGGCGGCGCTGTATCCATGGACACTTATCTCCTACAGTTATGGCAAGGTGCTACTCGCACCGGGACAGCGGCTCGGTTATCTCGCTATATCGCCCTTGATGCCACCTGCGGATCGGCATGCTCTTCGGAGTATGATGTTTCCCGCCCAGATGGCCCTCGGTTGGTGTTTTCCTAATGCCGTGATGCAATACGCGATTCCCGACCTTGAAAATCTCGCGATCGACCAAGTGTCGCTTACGCGGCGGCGCGACCGGTTTATGGCGACGCTCCTGAGTGCCGGATATTCAGTCCTTGTGCCTGAAGGCACATTCTACCTTTGGAGCAAGTGGGCGGATAGTGATCCACAGAGACAATGGAACGCGCTAGCAGATCGTGATGTCTTTGTGCTGCCCGGTAGCATGATGAATACGCCCGACTACTTCCGAATAAGTCTGACGGCATCCGATGAGATGGTTGAACGGGCGCTCCCAGCATTTATCGATGTGGCATGACGGGCAGGTAAGCAGTTCGCGTTGGCGCCTGCCTGAATCTATCGAGCACTCCTTGAGGTCCGCTCAGGGTCATTCGGGACTGAGCCACCCAGCACGGCTCGCCCATTGATGTCCGCTTCACCACCAAAAGCGACCTCGTCGCTACGCTCCATGCGAAATGTCGCGAAGGGCCACAAACGGACTCGTGCACTGCAACAAATTCGCGGAAATTCGTTTGCGTAAATCTGATCTCAAGTGCCAAAGGACGTAGCTGGTTCGAAATTGGTAGTCAGGCGTGCAGCTCATCGAGCAACGCCGCTGCCTCTTTCAAATCGAGCGTGTCAAATCCTTCGGTGAACCAGCCGTAGACCGGAGCAAGTAGTTCGCGAGCTTGTTGTGGTTTACCCTGCTCACGAAGGAGCCGCGCCATACTCATCGCCGCGCGCAGCTCCCAGGATTTGGCCTGCTGTACGCGGGCAATTACGAGGGCGCGGTCGAAATGCGCTTCTGCTTTTGCTACATCGCGGTCCGGCGACATCAGGGCGATTTCGCCGCCGATGCGGCGGACCTCGGCCTCACACCATTTTTCCTTGCTCGTTTCCACCGTGGTCATGGCTTCGTCAATGCAGCGCCAAGCGTCGTCGAATTGGCCGAGCCCTGCATGGACCCTCGCCAAAAATGACAAATACCATGGGGTCCACCCCGTGGCCCCGGTCGACCGCCATCCGCTGATTCCCTCGGTGATCACGTCGGCGGCGCTTGTGGCTTTGCCGGTCGCGGCCAGCAGACAACCTTGGGTCATGGTCCCGTACGCCTTCCAGAGCAACGCGCCCTTTTCGTCCGCCAGTGCTACAACTTCGGAGGACCGCGCGCTCGCTCCGGCGTAGTTTCCGCAGTGGATCAGGGTCAACGATGATGTGGCTAGCGCATGAATTAGCGTGGCGGCATGATCGATCTCGCGTGCGTCGTCGATTGCGTGGTCTGCATCTGCGAGCGCGGCCTCGGGATAGCCGAGCAACCACAGAGCCAGCGACCGCCGAGATCGGACCGCCGCCCCGAGGTCCACGCCAAATCGCGTCGCGTGCGTGCGGTGCTCGGCGCGGTCGTAGAGCGCGATGGCGCGATCGAACTGCGCGCGACCCGGCGCGATGTCCCCCGTCAACAGCAGGGCGGTTCCCATGAGGCGATGCCCGATCGCAAGCGGGACGGTGGCTCTCTTCTCCTCTGCGAGCGCCAGGAACTGCGCCGCAAGGTCGCGCAGGGCGTCACCGTTGAACGCATATGCGTTCGAGGCCCAGACAGCGTGAAGGAGCGAGAACAGCAGCAGCGGGTCTTCGGGCGGCTCGCCAAGTGCTTCCGCCCGCGCTATCAAAGAGCGCGCCTGATCGAGCGACGCTTTGGTCTCGGGCGCCGCATATCCTTTGGTGTGCATCAGAGCGTTCACAAGCGCGACCTGAAGCTTAATCTCTTCGCGGCGTCGGGCTGCCGTTCCAGGCAACGCCGCAATGTGGGCAAGCGCGCGGCTCAACTGAATCGCCGCCTCCAAAAGCGCCGAACGCTCCAGCGACCGCTGTCCCGCCTTCCCCCACAGGCCCGCGGCCTTCTCAATCAACCCGGCCTCGGTGCAGTGACGAGCCAGCAGCTCTGGCTGGCTCTCGGCGATTTCCGTGAATTTGCTTTCGAGGGCTTCCACGATCCGGGCGTGAAGCGCGCGTCTCGGCTCCCGCAACAGTGTGCCATAGGCCGCGTCCTGCACGAGGCCATGCTTGAACAGGTAGGTCGCATGGGGCGGTACGCCCTGCCGAAACAGCAGACCGGCCTCGATGAGCCGGTCGAGCGCCGATGCCAGCTGCGCCCCGGTTGCGCGAACCACTGAAGCAAGCAGAGCGTGGGAGAACTCACGGCCGATCACCGCCCCAATCTGCGCCACCTCCTTAGCGGGACCGAGCCGGTCGAGCCGCGCCATCAGTGAGGCGTGCAGGCTTGCCGGAACCGCAACGGACGGCGACGGAGTGGCTGCAACCGCGCGCTCGGCCGCTCCCTCGCCAACCGCTTCGAGCACCGACTTCGTCATTTCCTCAACAAACAATGGAATGCCGTCTGTGCGTTCGATAATGTCCTGTCTGATGCCCGCCGCCAGCGGCTTATTGCCGGTGACGCGGTCGATCATGGCAGCGATTTCGCGCTCGCTGAGCCGGTTGATAGTGAGGGTAGTAACATGAGGCCGTCCAATCCAGGGCGGTTCAAATTCCGGCCGATACGTAACAACCAGCAACACGCCAAGGGTTCTTATTCGGTCGACGGTTCGACCGAGCACTTCCAAGCTCGTGGGGTCAATCCAATGCGCATCCTCGAAAATTATCAGAACCGTATGCTGGCTTGCCAATCCCGCAAGCTGTGCGGTCAGGGCTTCTAGGGTTCTTTGCCGGCGCTGCTGCGAGGTCAGGTCTAGCGGTGGATAGCGTCCATCGTTCGGTAGTGACAGCATGTCGGCAAAAAGCCCCGCGTCCTCGCGTGCCGTAAAACCTTGCGCCAGCACAGCATCGAGTTTGTCGAGCTTTGCACGCGCCGTGTCGTTGTGCAAAAACGCGGCGGCGCGTTCCATTTGCCTGATGATCGGATAGAGCGCGCTATCGGTGCCTTGCGGCGAGCAGAAATAATGCAGTCGCGTGTGCGGTTCGCTGACGAGTCGCTCCAATAGCGCCGCAGTGAGCCGCGATTTGCCGATCCCGGCCTCACCGGATAGCAGCACCACCTGGCCTTCGTCGGTCTTGGCTCTCGCCCAGCGGCGCAACAGCAGTTCAAGCTCTTCTTCGCGCCCGACGAGCGCAGTGAGGCCGCCGGCGTGCATTGCCTCAAAGCGGCTCTCCGCAGAACTTGCCCGTACGGCCGCGAACACTCGCACCGGACCGACCATCCCTTTGAGCTCCTTGGGCCCCACGTCCTGCAGCTCGAAGAGATTGCCCAGCAGCCTGCGCGTGGCCTCTGCAATGACAACTGTGTTCGGCTCGGCGATGCCTTGAAGGCGTGCCGCAAGGTTTGGCGTCTCGCCGACAATGTCGTGCTCCTGCGCTTCGCCAGACCCCAGAAGATCCCCGACTACCACCATCCCGGTGGCAGCCCCTACCCGCACTTGTAGGGGCTCAGGAGCCGCGAGCGTGGCGACCGCATCGATCAGCGCGAGGCCGGCCCGAACTGCCCGCTCGGCGTCATCCTCATGCGCTGCCGGATAGCCGAAATAGATCAGCACCCCGTCACCCATGTACCTGGCGACGAAGCCGCCGAAGCGGCGCACGGTGTCGGCGACGCACCTCTGGTAGGCGGAAATGACCTCGCGCAGGTCCTCTGGGTCCAGACGGGTGGAGAGCGCCGTCGAACCGACGAGGTCCGAGAACATTACGGTCACCTGGCGGCGCTCGGCAGTGTCCTTGGCGGCTTCCTCTCTTGGCGGAGCAGCGTCGGATAGCGGCGTTGGTCCGTGCGTTTCGGCTCGCAAGGCAGCGATGGCGTCGAGCAGCTTACGGCGATGCCCGACAGATCCGACACCAAGCTCCTTCAAGTCCTCCGTCGTCAAACTCGGGACGATGGTGTCGTCGACGTTATTCTCGCGGAATGCCGCCTCATACTGTTCGAGGCCGAGCTTCCGCAGCCAAGCTCCGACATCCATGGTGGCGCCCCTGCTCGCCATGATCCTAGTCGAGGCGGCCTATCTGGGGTAGCGCCTTTTCGGCATCCGCTTTTGGCTCGCCGCCACCACGCCGCCCCAGCCCGCCGCTCGGGTCGACGCGGCGCTCGCGGAATTGGGACAGTAGCCCCACAAGGTAAGCAATCACGTCAATCAAGCATTTGGTCGCCGCCCCCGGTGGAAGGGCGGCGATACAATTCATCACGCCATCGAGCAGACGGTCCCGCTACGCCTGAGGCCTTGATTGCAGGCTCGCCAGCTCGCGAGCGACCTTGGCGTCATGCGCCGCCTCGTCGGCCCGTGCCACTGCCGGGCTCCAGCGCCCGCGCATCACGAAAATGGTTGCGATAAACACCACCACGCAAATGATGCACACCGCGTACCAAATGCGCCATTCGCCCGGGGCGGCCTCTGCGGCCGCCTGGATCGCCCCCATTTGTGCCAATAACTCTGGTGGCGGCGTGAGATTCGCTGCTAGGGCCTGCTTATAGGCCGCGATATAGAAGGGCGCCGCCACCAGTGTGTCTACCGATTTCACAACCAGCGGCAATGCGATAAAGCACACGGTCACCACAAGCCGTAACAGCCAGCCCCAAACCGCGAGCCCGGTCGCAGTCAGCGCCGGATTGCGCGCCTCCACCGTCTCGGTGAAGCTTGCCATCCAGCTCACATAGGCCAGCCCCCCGAAGATCGATTGCGCGCAGAGGATGAGCGCCAGCTTGGTGAAGCTTGGATGCTGCCCCGCTTGGGTGAGGTAAAGATAGATCGCGACCGCACAGCCGATGCCGCCTACCAGCATGAACGGTTTGCGTACCCGGAAGTGATCCGAGAGCAAGCCACCGACAATTAGCGCGACGGCATTGGCTCCCCAGCTCCAATTTCCGAGGGCGTTCGCCTGCTCCACTGAAAACTGGAACATGGTCACCAGATAGATCACGCCGAAGGCCACTGCCGTGTAGTAGAAGAACAGCAGCAGCGACACGCCAAATGCCGATGCGATCACGTCCAGATGCAGCATCTGCCGCCATGGGTTGCGCAAGGAGGCCTCGATATCGAGCCCCTTCGCCTTCAGCTCGATGAGCACCCGGTCGCGCTCGCTAACCATAAGCTGGTCGCGAAGCGCTGGTGCAAGCTCGCGCAGGAACAGGAACGCCAATACGAACAATACAAGGCAGATCGCGCCGCAAATGTAGAACTGGCTCTGCCAAGTCTGGTAGGCGGGCAGGGACACTGTGATAATTGCGCTTACCGTCAGGCTGCCCAATACCGGTCCCAAAGTCCAGAACCCCATCGCAGTCGCGCGTCCGACCTGCGGCGAGAAATCGCGGATCAGCGCAGGCGTCGCGACGAGAGCGATGCCTTCCACGAATGAGATCGCGCCGAAGGCAAGCGCAAATCCCAGCGGACTCGTGACGTTCGGGGTCCAAAAAGCGGTGATCAGCGCCACCAGCAATAGCCCATAGACCACCAGATTTGCACGACCGAAACGGTCGGCTAGCCCCGCGATAAGCGATGCGAAGGCACCCAGGAGACCTCCCGCGGCGAGTATGTACACAAAAATCGAAAACGGCATGTGCAGCTGCGGCAACATCAGGGTTGCCACGCCTCCGCCCACATAGAGTGCGTAGTAGAGAGCGATCGTGATTGCCACCACCAGCAGTAGCTGCCGCAGCCGCTGTGCGCGTTCTGGATAATGAGCATGCTTGCGATTCCAAACCGCAAACCCAGGCCGCGCCTGTGGCGTTACCGTCGTTGAAGACATTTTCAATCCTCCTCCCCGTTTCCATTCCCCAATCGTCACTTTGCTTGGCTCGACCAGTCACGAGTTCATCGGCGTGATCCAAGTGGATGGCTGGAATTGCCGATTGTTGCGCCGGCTCGCCTGCGACCAAGCCGTCGCCGCCAATCACCGAAAATGAATTCGCGTCGCCTTTGCCCTCGCACTAACATCGCGCTCAACCAGATGGATTACAGCAGGAAAATGCCAGCAGCGGAATAGGTCTCCATGGCTTTTGCACCGGTCCACCCAACTTGCAACTGCACTCGCGAGAGGTCTGTGGCTCCGATTGACCAATAATTACGGGTCAACGGTTATGGCTTTAACCCCGGACTTTTCGTAACATCTTCGCCTTTTCGGGTGGGGGTCCTTGACGATGACAGGCAACCAACCGCGCCGTAAGATCGTCGCGATTCTCGCAGCCGATGTTGTGGAATACAGCCGCCTAGCGGGTACCGATGAAGACCGCACGCTGGCGCGGCTCAGGGCGTTGCGGAGCGATCTCATCGATCCGAGCATAGCAATCCATCACGGGCGGGTAGTAAAGCGCACTGGCGACGGGGCTCTGGTCGAGTTTAGCAGCGTTGTCGACGCCGTGCGTTGTGCCATCGAGGTTCAGAACGGCATGATCGAGCGGAATGCGGGGCTGCCGCCCGAGCGCCGCATCGAATTTCGGATTGGAATCCATCTCGGCGACGTGGTCGAGGAGAGCGATGGCGACCTTATGGGCGATGGAGTAAACATCGCTGCACGACTGGAAGGCATCGCAAAGCCCGGAGCGATCTGTATTTCCGAAGATGCTTATCGCCAGGTTAAAGCGCGGCTCGACCTGGTGGTTGGCGATCTCGGCGAGCAGAAACTCAAGAACATTGCCGAGCCGATCCGGGCGTATTCGCTCGAAGTCGGAAAGCCGGCGCGGGCTAGTCCGGACTCGGTCACCACACCGCCGCAAGCGTCCATCGTGGTGCTGCCCTTCGTGAACCTCAGCGGCGACCCGGACCAGCAGTATATTGCCGACGTCCTGACCGAGAATCTCACGACCGGTCTAGCACGTATCGAGGGCACGTTCGTGATCGCGCGGAGCACCGCCTTCACTTATAAAGGCAAGCCGGTCGATGTGAAGCAGGTCGGCAAGGAGCTTGGCGTGCGTTACGCCCTGGAGGGCAGCGAGCAGCACAGCCACAACAAGATACGGGTAAACGCACAGCTCATCGACGTCGCAACTGGGGCGCATCTTTGGGCCGATCAGTTCGATGCGCCACGATCCGATCTCTTCGAGGCAGTCGACCAGATTGTCTGGCGGATCGCGCGGACCCTGCAAATAAAACTGATCGCAGCCGATCTCGCCCGCGCGTCGCGCAGCCGTCCGAACAATCCTGACGCCCAGGATTTGGCATTGCGTTGCAAGGCTGCTTTTTTCAATAATTCCGGCCCCAGCGATGTCGTCGCCGCGTGCGAGCGCTCGCTGCAGGCAGACGGGCATGACGTCTTCGCGCTGAGTGCGTTGGCATTTTTCATCGCGGTGTCGGTCATCACCGCGCAGAGCGTCGATCGGGAGGCAGATCTCGAAAAGGCGGAGGAACTCATCTCGCGGGCGCTTGTCCTGGACGCCGACAGTGGCATCGCACATTTCGCTAAATCCTGCGTGCTCACGGGGCGTAATCGTCACGAGCAGGCCCTCGGCGAGGCAGAACGCGCCCTCGCCTTGAGCTACGACTACATCGGCGCAAATTTTGTCCGTTGCCTGGCCAACGGCTGTCTCGGCCGGCCGGATCTCACGCTTGAGTTCGCGGACGAGGCCATCCGCCTCAGTCCGCGCGATCCAGCGCTCTGGATTTTCTATCACTACAAGGGATGGGCGTTCTTCATGAAGCAGCAATACGAGGCGGCCATTGATTGGGTGCTCCGCAGCCGGGCGGAGCACGTCGATCCCTTTGCCGATCTGCTGCTCGCGGCGGCGTTCGCGCTTACCGGCCGCCCGGCCGAGGCGAAGAAGGCGCTCGATCACTATCATGCGTTACCTCTGGTCAAAACTACAACGATTGCCCAATTGCGCACGCTGCAGTTTGCACTGGCGGACAATCCCGAGTGGATTGCTTGGAACGAGAGGTTCTTCGACGGGCTGCGCAAGGCCGGCATGCCGGAGAGTTGAGTACAGCCCAGGCAGCGAAAACCCTCCCTTTGGACAAACGATGGCTCTTAGGTTGACGACGACACGCTTGCCAGCTCACACTGGTCGCCAAAAGGTTGGCATTGGGGCACGCATGTCAGACCCTATGGCAGTCAGCCGACGCCTCGTCGCAGTCTTCGCAGCAGATGTGGAGGGCTACAGCCGTCTCATGGGCGCTGATGAGGTTGGCATCCTTAGGAGACGCGCGATCTCCGGTTTCGGCGCGTGGAAAACTTCGCATTGTGCCGGAACTACCTGCGCCTCGCGCGCTCTTGCTTTAATGCGGCCTAGGTTCGGCTTCACGATTCCTTCGAACCCGCCTAACGTCGGGACGCGATAAGTTCCGGGAGAAACGATCATGGCTACGACTGGGCCAGCATCGGCAGAAGTCGCTTCGATAGAAGACACCAGCCTGCTTGCGTTTTATCGCGACATGAACGCAGCGGAGCGTCACACGTTCTGGGCTTGCGCGTCCGGCTGGGCGCTCGACGGCATGGACTTTATGATCTACCCACTCGTGATCGGCACCATCATCACGCTGTGGAAGGTCGATCCCGGCACGGCGGGCCTCGCCGGCACGGTGACGCTGCTGGCCTCCGCGGTCGGCGGCTGGCTCGGCGGCTACGTCGCCGACCGCATCGGGCGCGTCAGGACGTTGCAGTTCACGATCCTCTGGTTCTCGTTCTTCTCGCTGGTCTGCGCGATCGTACAGAATTTCGATCAGCTCCTGATCGCCCGTGCATTGCTGGGCCTCGGTTTCGGCGGTGAATGGGCCGCGGGCGCGGTGCTGATGGGCGAAGCGATCCGCCCGCAATACCGCGGACGCGCGGTCGGCTCGGTGCAATCGGGGTGGGCAGTCGGGTGGGGCCTTGCAGTGCTGGCACAGGCGATCCTGTTTTCCTATTTGCCCGCGGAAACGGCGTGGCGCTGGATGTTCGTCATCGGCGCGCTGCCGGCACTTCTGGTATTTTATCTGCGACGCTACGTCACCGAACCAGAGATTGCGGCAGCCACCCGCGCGAAACAGATAGCGTCGGGCGATCACCCTCCATTGTGGGATATCTTTTCCGGTCCGATCCTCAAGACCACCATCCTGGCATCGCTGATGTCGACGGGATGTCAGGGCGGCTATTACGCGACCACATTTTGGGTGCCACGTTTCCTCACCAGCGAACGCAACCTCTCGATTGTCAGCTCCACAGGCTATCTGTCGGCGCTGATCGTCGGCTCGTTTATCGGTTATCTTGTTGGCGCGTGGCTTGCCGACCGCATCGGCCGGCGCAACCTGTTCTTGATCTTTTCGCTCGGCGCCATTGCCGTGGTGCTGCTCTACACTCAATTGCCATTGACCAACGAGCTGCTGTGGGTACTGGGCTTCCCGCTCGGGTTTTTCGCGTCGGGTTATTTCTCCGGTGTCGGCGCGTTCCTCACCGAGCTATACCCGACAAGACTTCGCGGCTCCGGCCAAGGCTTCTGCTACAATTTCGGCCGCGGCATCGGCGCGCTGTTTCCGTTTCTGGTTGGTGCGCTGTCGGCTTCGACATCGCTCGCCAACGCGATTGCGATCTTCGCGGTAGCAGCCTACGGCGTGTTTTTCGTCACAGCCTACACGCTGCCGGAAACGCGGGGGCGGGTTCTGCGCGCCGAAGTTTAAGACGCGGGCCGCGTCTGAGCCAAGTCCGCCGATTCCTCAATAGCCGTAGCAATGGCGGTTGATTGTCCGCTTCGCGCCGAGTCCGTTGAAAAATCCTCTTTCGCCTTATGATCACCACCCGATCGCCTTCGGCTACATTGGTGGAAGCACTTTGAATAGTACCTCATCCTTGGTTCGACCGGGCGGACCTTGTAGACACCGCTCTGCGCTTTTGGTACTTAGGTCCTGCATCCAGAGAGGACCTGACGGTCCCGCCAACCAGCCCTAGACCGGCAACGGTGGCACGACGATGTGGCCCGCAAGGGCAACAGTAGGTCGCCAGTCCTCCAGATGCGCGAAAACCATCTAGGAGGATATTTTATGCTTTCACGACGCGGATTTTTGATCGGAACAGGTGGCCTGCTGACAATGGCCTTTGTCAGCGATGCTCGGGCATTTATTCGACGGAAGGAGGCGCCTCTGTTGGCTCTCCCGTCACGTACGGCGCACACGCTTTACTGGGACTGGCCAGATGGCCTAGACCAACCACAACTATTCCTCGATGGTGAGCCTGAAGTCCTCGCGCCCACGCCGCCAACGTGGCGCGTGTTCCTGAAGAGCCTAGACGCGAGAGATTACAGGGCCAGTGAGATCAAGCAGCGCCTCCAAGTGATTGGGTTCGAACCAAGCCAACTCGACGAGGAAATGGATGAGTCGTGGTGGGAGATGCACTACGACCGCATATCTGGCCCCTCCGCGAAGGCATATCGCTTGCTCGAAAATATCGACCTTGGCCCAGACCTCGGCCGGAGGGGCGACGGCCCTCATCTCCAGTTCAGGGAGGGCGGCGGCAATCAGTTCGATTATTCGCTCCACGCGCATGCGAGCGACATGCTCGCGCTCCCTCTCCTCCAAGCACGACTGATCGATCTCCATCTACCGATCAAGATCGAGGAGTGGAAATATCGTTGAGTCGCTGTCGCCAACTCACAAATTCATCCGGCTGTGACTGTGACCGCCGCGTCAGTGGCACAAATCTTGGATGAGCAGTGTCACGCGGGACCGAAGCCCTGCGCCATGGTCCCGTCCGGCGGCGGCTGTGTCACGGGAGCAACTCCGAGAAGGTTCCGCTCTGTCGACCGCGATTTTGGCTCCACAACGGCTGGAATGCGCGTCACGGTCAAAGCGCGGTCTGTGGACGGCCGTACATGCGGCGGCGAGGTCCGGTCTCCTAGGCACACCGGGCCTCGTTTCTTTGTCACCGCGTTGAACGGCTGGATCGAAAAGTAATTCTCCTTCGCCGGTTCACCCCGCAGGAGCGACAAAAATATCGCAGTGATCGCAAATCGGGCCAGAAGTCGGCACTTTGTTGACCACTGTGGCCGCACCTTCCTCTAATGGAAATCCTGTGTCGCGAGTCGATTGAGCCAAGGGATCACGATGATATCCATCAGCTTCATAGCGGACAACATCCGCATGCTCGGATTGGACCAGCGCTCGTCGAGGGCAACGAATTGGCATCTCTGGAGCGTCATTATACCGAGACGCACAATTACGGGTCGGCTGGTGCGGGGGCAGGTTTGGCGGCGTCACGACGGTCGTCATTGGTTGTACAAAAAATTTATCGACGCAGCAGCAGACTAGAGGCTTCGGGCGTCCGGCGTTAAGCGCTTTCATTACTCCGATCCGCGGCATCAATCGGGTCGTAAAGTTCCGACGGCCTGTAGGAATGACTTCATCGCCGCGTGTTTGCGGTTCTTCACTTTGAACCTGACCCATAGCGCCTTGGTGAATCGTCGGTAACGCCGGATTCGAAATGCGGGCTATATCGCGGCGCCGACCTTTAAAGGTTGATGCTTATTAGATGTATCGTGCAGAAACCATGCGGTCGGCCATAAGCGATCAAAAATCCGATCAAGGTAACGCCACGGACAGGAAGCTTCACCTGCCGTTCCAGGATGTTCTATGGGCGGTCGGGATTCTTGCCGTGATCTTCGGCCTCACTCCCGTTATCGTGCTTTATTTGTTGACGATGAATTGACACCCGACGTCAATGCCGCGTTCACATCACCCGAGACATCGCCGGGTGCGTCCTGTTCTTCACCTTGATGACGACCGCCGCGGTATGGTCGATCGCGATGCTTTGAGACCAATCCTTCCAGGCCAAACTCACACGTCTTGCGCATGAAGCCCCGTTCGATTGGCGCGGCCCCGCACTGGTTTGCTGCGCCTTTTGCTCGGCAATGCCGATTGCGTTACCGAGCGTGATTGACAGTACACGGTCGTTTGATGTGACGAATCATGGGTGAAGGGTACTACTCTGATCGGTGAGGAGGGTCTTACAAAACGGAGAAGACCTTTGACCAAAAATAAGAAAATTCTAACTGCTGTTATTCTGTCCGCTGCTGTCGTTACGCCGGCGTTCGCCCAGAACCCCCGCCTGCATGCCTCAACCCATCATGTTCGGGCCCACAATGATCAGAGCGTTCAGGGGGAGAACCCAACCGCGTTAACAGCTGACGAGCGTCGGAACTTGGAAAACTACCGCTTTAGCGGAAAGGATCCATCGAGGGTCGGTGGCGAGGACGCTGACCTGAATGGCGTCAGCGGAAACTAGTGTGTCGGTAAAAATGCTTCGCGGGGAGGATCTACTCCCCGCGATCAGCAGCCGGCATCAGTCGAATTTAGGCAGGTCTACTCATGGCCCCTCGCACTGCTTTGCAGTAGTGGCGTCGCTCTGGAACGATTCCACGTACGCTCCATTGCAGGATGTTTCCACCGTTACCGATCCTTCACTTGCGATCCAGCCTTGTCGGCCTAGGCTTGCCCGCGTCTCAGTTTACGGTTTTGGGCCGTATGACAGCAGTCCGCGCGGAAAGGTTAGTCCCATGTCCATTGCTACGCATCTCAGTGACTCAGAGCATTGGCGCCAGCGAGCCGAAGCATCCCGCGTCTTGGCCGAGCTGATGACCGACGAAACATTGAAGAAGATGATGCATACGATCGCGGACGATTGCGAGAAGTTTGCTGCCAGAGCGTCGGAGCCACTCATCGACGAGTAGGAGAAATGTGCAGACAAGCAGCTGCATCCTTCGCAGTGGTGATGGTAGCCGTTGTAGCCGGGAGTAGATTTCGCGTTCTTCGGAAACCGACATCATTGCAGGCCGCGAACACCTGACGAGCGCATTTCAGCGAAGGTGATTTTTTGCGGGCGGTCCTGTCGCAACCTCCTTGTTGCGGGTAAATGCAAGACCCAGGAAGCCCATCGTTGCTAAAATAGCTCCCCCGATCATTAGCCAATGCGGCAATTCGATCGACGAAAGCAGGCCCATCTATTTTCCTTTCGCCTTCAGCCCTAGGATCGGGGCTGAACGCCAGTGGGGCCGCCCCAACGCTGAAAATCGGGGCGGCCCCTGCCAACTGCTCCAATTCCGGATCTGACAGTGCTGCAGCCGGCTCACCAATGATAACTAAAGAGTCGGATAGCTGCATTGATACGCATCACAAATCGGCTTATTACAAAGGCTAATTTGCCAGTTGTTGGAACAGGCCGCAAAATTGAAAGTCGAGTGGGACGTGCGCCAGCTCGCTATCCTGATCGCTATCCCGATCGCAGCCCTGATAACCTTCTCAGCCATTGCCCGGCCACACGAACATCATTTCGTGCTGCAAGCCACGGGATTGATGCCGCCTGTGAATGTTCCCTGACAACGAGGTTGAACCTCAGTGCCTGTTCGTCACTTCTTGCAGGAGGGTCGCACATGCCGGACATCGATTTCATTCGGACCGAAATAGAACACATGCGCATTCGGGTGCAGCGGCAGCGCGGTGAGATCAGGCAACTGCAACGAGAGGGGATACCGAGCATCTCGGCCGAGGCCCTACTGGACCGGATGCGCGACAAGATCGACGAGCTTTGCGCCGAACGCGACAGGCTCAAGCGAGAACAGCCAGGTCACAACAAGGGCAAAGTATTGAGTCGGCGATGGTGAGCCAAACCTCTGCGATGGTTGCTCCTAGCGGAGAAGGGAGATGAATATGGCAACAGGAATGTTCCGTACTGACGAGGGTTGGGTGCAGGTTGACTATGACGGCAGCAACATCCCCGTTCCACGCTCCAAGTATGAGGAAAATGGGTACAAGCCGGATTTCGATGAGCTGCCACTAGAAGCAGATTATTGGGCCGCTCAGGAAAAGGCGCAAAGAGCAGCGATGCTAAGAACAGTCAGATAACGGTCATAAAATGAGCATTCCGACGTTTCGGAGAGCTACTGGGAGGGCCTCCCGTGAAAAAGAAGCCAGTTCTCTCAATAAACGAGCGTGACCAGAAGGAGGCCTTGCGAGCCGACAGGCCTCCTACCGAAGGGTTCACGGTAGTTGTCGACGGCCATTTTTAAGTCAGAGTTTAAGACGCTCGATGCTGCCGAGGCATCAGGGCGAAAACTGAAGTCGACTTATCCGATGCTTAAGATCGAAATCTATGATGTCGCAAAGATGGTCCGGACTTTATCGAGCTGAAAACTTTGCTTGCTGTCGGAAACCGTCATCGTCGGGAGCAGAAAAATGGCTCTCCTCAAGCGAGAACTGCATCGTCAGGTGAAAGGACCTGAGGTCACTCACGCGGATCGTTGCACGCTGGTCTTCGATACGGACACCAAGAGCTTGTATGTCGAGCGCGAGGTGGCACATTTAGACGCACGCGTAGACGGCACGATTGAGATGCAAACCGCCACAATGGATATCGCGGATTATCTCAAGCAAGGCGGTCAAACTGCGGGGCACCGCGAACTATGGCGGTTGCTGAGGACGCTCTTCGAGGAAACTAATGATACCGACGAGCTGATCGACTAGCCGTAGCGTTTCGTCAGCCTTTTGGGCCTCTTAAGCAGCATCCGCTTGGCCTTCGCCTCCGAACGCTTTTTGATCTCGGCCTTGATGCTTTCAATCAAGGTTGTTGGTTCTGATTTCTGAACCTTAAGGGTAGAGTTCACTGCGTGCGCCCTCCCATAAATTCTGCTTAGCAGGCTAGCCCAATTTGGCCCGACGCAAAAGCCACCAAGGTTTCCCTCGAAGGCGGGTGCGTCTGACGGCGATACGCTTCAACCCCAGTGATGCTGTCCTATTGATGGTAGATGTCATCGCCCCTGGCACGGCTCGCGCGGAGCTGGGCGTCCGATCCTGGACTTCAATTCCACTAGGTCGGTGAAGACGTCAGCCTGGCGCCGCAACTCGTCGGCAATCATCGATAGGGTCGACACCACAGTAACGTGGACGCCTCGCCGCTGCACCGCTTCGACCAGCGAGCGGAAATCGCCGTCACCCGAAAACAGTACTATTTGATCGATATGGTTTGACAACTCTAAAGCATCGACAACCAGTTCGACGCTCATGTTGCACTTGATCTTACGTCGGCCCTCGCCATCGTCGAACTCTTTTGCCGGTTTTGAAACGACCGTATAGCCGTTGTAATCGAGCCAGTCGATCAGGGGGCGGATCGCCGAATATTCCTGATCTTCGAAGATCGCCGTGTAGTAAAGCGCGCGCAACAGGGTGCCACGGCTCTCGTATTCTTGCAGCAGGCGCTTGAAGTCGATGTCGAAGCCGAGCGACTTGGATGTCGCATATAGATTGGCGCCATCGATGAACAACGCAATCTTATTGGCGGAAGAACGCATTCAAAAATAAACCTACAAAGCTGAAAGAGGCAACGAAGTCGGCAACGAGGCCGCCCAAATAGTTTTCGCCGTTGGAGCGTCGCGAACGAGCGAATGCAATATTTTAAGTTCTAAATAATTGTTACAAAAAGCGCCGTGAGAAGCGAAATGCGCAAATGATGCTCGGCGATATAAGTCTGGCCGACGATGTGCTACAAAGTTGCCATGAAAATGCCGCCACGCTGCCGGGAGATGGGATTTCGAGACCGTGACGTCTGATCAGTTTCAAATTTTTGAAGTGGTCTTAAAGCAACGTCGCCGAAGATGGCTGTGGTACGTTTTCACGACCGACGGCGAGGCGATCATCGAGGGTTCGGAGAGTTGCCGACCCGCTGCCAAGTACAATGCTAATAGGGCGCTTTTCCAGCTGCTGCTTTGCGCGCCCTATCGAACGAGATCGGCCCAGAAATTCCCACGGCGCAAGCCGCTCGGCCGCACCGTGCGGGCCATCCGCGGATGACGTTGGACGGAGAGGGAAACGCCAATGAATTCCACACCGAATACAAGGGATGACTTGATCTCGCGCGCCGATGAACAAATCGCACGTGCCTACGAACAAATCGCGCGCGCCGATGAAGAGATTGCGCGAGTTTCTGAACAGTTTTCAAAGATTGAGCGCGGTGCCGCACACGATCCTCCGGTTGGATCCGCCGCGCAGGCACCGCATGGGAGGCTTACGCGGCGTGGCCTCGTCGGCCTGCTGTCGGCGATATGTATCGTCGGCCTCGTCGTCGTCTTCGTTTTGCAATCGTCTCATGGCGGCGTGATGCTGACTGGCGCCCAATGGGCGCCGCAGCTCATTTCAACGCCATCCCTGCCATCGAAAAACCCGCCGTTTCCTGCACAACCCGATCCATCGCCCGTTCAAGTGACCGCGGCGGAGGCAGCGCCGTCGCAAGCAGCACCGTTGTCCCACACTGGACCGCAGGACGCCGCTGCGGATGCCTCGGCGGCTTCAGAGCTGACACAGTTGCTGCAAAAGATGACGGGCGAGATCGCAAATCTAGAGCAAGCGATGGAACAGCTTAAGGCGAAGCAAGACCGAATAGCCAGCGACAATGCAAAAGCCATTGAGCAGCTCAAGACGAAGCAGGAAGACATGGCGCGCCTGCTCGCCAAGGCTTCCGAGCAAAGCGCGTTGCCCAAGACGTCTCCGCCTTCGGCAGGACCGACCCAGTCGCCGCAAGCCAGAATGCAGCCGCAGAGGCCACCGCCGCGCCGGCAGCACCCACCGGGGTGGCAGTACCCACCGCGGTTGCAGTACTACGACGACGAATGGTAATCGCAGTAAACGTAGCGATCGTCGAAGTCTGCCTCCATGCGGCCGTCCCGTCTTCAGGCCCGCTGGCTTCGGTCCGCTCGTGTCCGCATCGGGTCATTCGGGACCAAACCAGCCGGTCCTACCTGCCATTTGATGTCCGCTCTAATCCCCGAAAGCAGAACATTTCAGCTGCTCGCCCAGCACCATTCCGGTGAAGCCGCTACAGCCCGTCATCGACTGGAAAAAGCATTGCGTCGGCCGGCCTGTATTGCGGCCGAAAGTCTGAAAACTAGACATCCACCAATGGTCGATAGCCCCAAGCCGATCAAGAGCAGAGCGAGTCCCATGCGAGGGGGATCTACCGCGGTCTCCTCCCCAGAAAACTCCGCGACGTGTTCCGCTTCGGTGGCTTTGGGTTCGGGCAGCGACTCAGTCCGCGATTCGATCCTTGCTTGCCCATCGATGGCTCTGGTCTCGCTTGCCAACTCGCCAGTGTTTGGGGCAGGAGACGTTTCCGACGGGCTAACATCTCGCACGACTTCGGTGATTTTATCCGGGCTCAACATTCCAGCGGGGCCTAACCACTGTGGTGGTTCTGCGGATGTCGTTACAGGTGTCGTTGCGATCGGCAGTTCGGCGTGGGCATCTGCAAGCGATGTTTGGGCTGCTTCCGTCTGTCGCTGGGGAAGCGGTGGGGAAGAAGCAAGCGGTCGCGGCGATCCAGTCTGGCTGACCCGTTGGCCCTCATCTCCTAAATACCAGCACTTGCGGTTATGATCGAAGCGGTAGTACCAGTGGCCTCCGCGGGGAGTTTGGTGCTTTGGTTCGCTCAGGCAATCGTCGGTGGCGCGTGGCGCAGCGACGCATGGAATGGTCGTCGAGACCACACTAGCGAAAAGCATCGCAAAGACTGGCGACGGGACCGTTTTGATTCGGTTCGACATTGTCACCTCATGTCGCCCCTGATTCCCCAATTTGATTCTCTACAAAAATTTGGGTCGCAATGAGTCCGCAATCTCGCGCAACGCGCGACTTAATTCGGGCTCGCTTTTGCAGATCGTCGCACGTCCTCTTGAGGAAACCGTTTCCCACGGCGCTACAGTGTGCAGCAACATTCAATGACTGCTTTGGGTCACGTGTGGACGGCGCCCTGGCAAGAACTTTCTGACGTTTTTGCAGCATCGGTCGGGTGCGGTCACGTGTCCGGCCTGTCAATGCGGCAGGTGTGGCCGCTGGCCCTAATGCTCTGCGCGGATCGGGGCCCAAACAAAAACACGCACTTTACGAGAGGTGCGTTGACCCAAGCGGGTTCTCCCGATTGCGGCATTAACACATTGGTTATTTCTTTGCGGTCATTTTCGCGCTTCCACTTATCAGGGAGGCACCCATGACTGACGTCACCATTCCCGGCGGCAAGATTCGCGCGTTCGTCGAGCGGATCGAAAATCTTGACATTGAACTGCAGGAACTGAACGAACAGAAGAAGGAAGTGTTTGCGGAGGCCAAAGGCGAAGGGTTTGACGTGAAGATCCTCAAAGAGATCATCAAATTGCGAAAGCAAGACCAAGAAGAGCGCGATGAGCGCGAGAGTCTGCTCGATCTCTACATGCGCGCCATGGAGCATCTGGACCGGAGAAGGTCGCCAAGGCCGCATGAGAAGTATGGCGGGTTAGCGACAGCATAACCCGCCAACTGTCTGCGATTCTCCTTGAAACAGATGGTCTTTGGTCCGAAAGTCGTAGATATCCAGCGTCCTCGCGTGGCGGTCGCGGCTTGTCGTTTCACAACGTAAGCCGAAGCAGGAGATCACGCGCGAACTGTGAAAGCGAATCGTCGCGGGCTCCCATGACCACGATGCGGTCACCACGACGGGCCAACTTGACTAGGCTGTCGCCGCACGCACTCCGATCTGGAAGGGCCAGGGCCTTTCGACCACGTCGTTCGATCTCGCGAACGATGTCACTGCTGCCGACGCTGCGGTCGACCGTGCCGCCGAAATAGATGGGCTCGGGCATAAGCAGAACATCATCACCATGCAGACGGTTCGCAAAGCAGTCCACCAAGGCGTCCCTCATTAAACGAATCGGGCCATAACCATGTGGCTGAAACATCACCAGCAGGCGGCCGGGAAACGCGTGCATGGTCTCGAGCGTGGCCGATATCTTGTCAGGGTTGTGGGCAAAATCGTCAATCACCGTTATTTCATTTGCGGTGCCCACGACCTCCAGTCGCCGACGGATGCCACTGAATTCACCGAGATAGGCCGCGGCGTCTGCGAGGGCAACGCCACACGTCTTTGCTACACCCAGCGCGGCGAGCGCGTTGGCAACATTGTGCAGCCCCGGAACTTTCAGATTAACCTCGACGACCTCACCTGTATCGCGGGCCTTTACTTGAAACCTGATCCCGGTTGGCGACCGGACCGGTGAAAACGCGAGGAAATCGGCTTGCGCAGCAGCCAGACTGTAGGTTGCCGCTCGACCCGGCTTCAAATCGGGCAGGAGAGCCGCGGTTTCCGCGTTATCGAGATTCAGCACTACTGTCTCCGCCTTAGCGATGAAGCCTCGGAATAGGCTGCGCAGTTCGTCCAGCGATTTATGGTCCAGGGAGATGTTGTTCACGATCGCAACGCGCGGCTCAAAAAACGCAATTGAACCGTCGCTCTCGTCCACCTCACTTACGAACGCCTCGCCCTCGCCGATCTTGGCGCTGGCGAAAGGTGAATCCACCGCAACGAAGTTCTTCATATCAGCGCCGTTCATGATCGTAGGGCTCTTTCCAGCGGCATGCAGAATCCAGCCGATCATGCCGACCGTGGTGGACTTTCCGCTCGTGCCGGCAACACCGATGCTCAAGGCGGCGCCGTTGAAGAGTGCGGCGAGAAGCCTCGCCCGCGTGGTAACGACGGCGCCGATACGGCGCGCGGCTTGCACGTCGCGGACCGTCTCCTCGACAGCGGCGGAGGTGACTAAAATCTGATCGGCCCGGCGAACACCACTGCCATCCTGAGGATGGAGCAGCACACCACGCGCACGCAGAAAATCAAATCTTTCGGCACTGCGCCCTTGGTCGAGCGCGCGGTCAGAGCCCTCAACCCGCCCGCCCCTGGCTTGGATGATCAGAGCGAGGGGTGTCATGCCACTACCGCCGACACCGCAAAAAAAGTAATCTCCGAGTCGGGACATCGGCGGAATCTACGAGCGTAGCCGATGAAGTGCAACTCGGACGAGGCGAGGCGCTTGGATGAGTAAGGCGAAGTGCAGGATCGGCGTAGTTGCACCAGCTTCGCGCATGTCTCCGGAAGTTCCTGAAAAAGTGCGGACGTTGGCCGGGTCGCTGTACCCTGACGGGACGCCGGAGATCTTCTTCCACCCCCAATGCTTCGCCTCGCACGGACATTTCGCAGGCGATGACGGAACGCGCGCACAGGCCTTCCTCGATATCGCTAATGACGAGAGCTACAACGCGGTGTGGTGCGCCCGTGGCGGTTACGGCTGCTGCCGCGTGGTGGAGGCCGTCATGTGCGGGTTGAGGGAGCCGTCTCGACGAAAGGCCTACCTGGGCTACAGTGATGCGGGCATGCTGCTTGCCGCCATGTACCGGGATGGGTTCAAGACGGTGGCGCACGGTCCCGTGGCGCAGGACATTCTCCGAAACGAGGGTGACACGGCGATTGGGCGAGCGCTCGCCTGGATGGTCGATCGGGCGCCCGACACGTTGGAGCCGACGGCGAGGGGCGCGATGAAGACAGCGGCGTTTAACATGACGGTCCTTAGCCAGTTGCTCGGCACGCCGCTCCAACCTCACCTCGACGGACATGTGCTCATGTTGGAGGAGGTGGCGGAGGCAATGTATAGGATTGATAGGTCGTTATTTCACATCACCAGTAACTACGAGATCAGGCGGGTCGCTGGCATCATGCTTGGCCGTTGCAGCGAAATCACCCCGAACGAACCGGACTTTGGAATGAACGAAGAGGAAGTCGCCCGCTACTGGTGCCGGAGGTCTGGCATTCCATGGTTGGGCCGTGCCGACATAGGGCACGACGTTGACAACAAGGTCGTGCCCTTCGGAGGCACCGTATAAGGCTTGTATTCGCCGAGTTCGAGCACGCCATGATCGTTGAGCGCGTCAATGCCGACTCGACAGCTACAACACCTCGTTTAAGTTCTCATGCCATGTCCGGTTTGGGTCATTCGTTCGCGATACCGCGTTAGTCGGTCCTGCCCGCCACTTGATGTCCGCTTCTCTCCAAAAGCGACCTAATTGCTGCGCGGCCGCGAAATGACGCGAAGGGCCATTTCCGGACTCATGCACCGCAGCAAGAAGCGGCTATTCGATCACCTCGTTGGCGAGCTGCTGCAGCTGCAAGGGCACCTCAAGGCCGAGCGCTTTGGCTGTCGCGAGGTTGATAATCAGATCGAATTCAGTTGGCTGCTCTATCGGAAGCTCCGCGGGCTTGGCTCCGCGCAGTATCTTATCCACTAGATCGGCGGCTCGCCGCCACATGTTAGGCCAGTTCGGTCCATAGGACATCAGAGCGCCCGCTTCGACGTATTCCTGAACGAGGCATAATGTTGGTAAGCGCACGTCAAGCGCCAAACTAGCGATGCGTACCCGGTTGGCAAATAGCAGTGGCACATGCAGAACATACAACGCGTCTGTGCGTCCCTTGAGCGCACCGAATACCGAATCTATTTCTTCGGGCCGTCCGATTTCGAAGCTCGTCACCTCAATCCCGAGTGTGCGCGCCGCATCTTTGGTCACACTAAGATCGAATGCAGCCCAGGGATTGCCAATGTCGGCTATAGTCGCCAATCGGCGGAGACCGGGAACGGCTTGGCGCAAGAGTTCGAGTCTCTTGCCAACAATATCGGAAGCCTGACTCGACAACCCAGTTACGTTGCCGCCCGGTCGGGCTAAGCTCGAAACGAGACCCGTCTCAACTGGATCGCCAGCCGTTGCAAACACGATCGGGATTACCGATGTCGCGTGCTTTGCTGCAAGGGTTGGTGGGGTGTTGTGGGTGAGAATAATGCTGACATTGCGCTGGGCGAATTCGGCTGCGATCTCGGCGAAGCGTTCCGTGTTTCCTTCGGCCCAGCGATATTCGATGATGACGTTGCGCCCCTCCGACCAACCAAGCTCTCGTAGTCGTTGCACAAAAGCAGCGGTCATGCGGCTCTGTGATGCCGCGTTGTCGACGCCCATCAGTCCTATGACGGGGAGCGCTGGCTGCTGGGCACGTACCGCGAAGGGCAATGCGGTTACTGCACCGCCGACTAGCGTGATGAACTCCCGCCGCCTCATTGCCCCTCCCGACCCATGGCGTGGTGGCGGCTCAAACTAGCACAGTCAAAGGCGGATGCCGATGTCGCAGTTGGGTCATTCGCGACTGAGCCAGCGGGTCCTGCCTGCCATTTGATGTCCGCTTCCCTCCGAAAGCGACCGAAGCGCTTGCCAGTGCGCCGTCCACTCGTGGCCCGAGGCCGACCCAGCCACCCCGAAGGCAAGAGCTTGCGCACCACCAAAGCGCAGTGCCTTCTTTGCATTCAGGTGGGCGGTCTTTGTGGACCATCAAGTTCTCACCGCCTGAGACGGATCCGTGATGCGCTTGTTCTCATACGCCTTCATGCGCGCGATCGCCTCCTGGCTCCCGCATAGATCCATGAAGAGGTTGCGTTCAAGCTGCAATCCCTCATCCAGCGAGGTTTCCAGAGCGCTTCGAACCAGCCGCTTGATGTGGCGTACAGATTCCGGCGTATGGGTTGCGAGCCGCCGCGCGATTTCCAGAGCACGGTCGAGCGCGTTGCCGGGAACGGCTTCGTGTACCAAACCCTTTTGGGCGGCTTCAAACGGCGAGAGGGTCACGCCCATGAGGATGTGCATTAACGCCGCGGCTGTGCCGATAACTCGCGGTAGGCGTTGCGTGCCGCCGCCACCCGGCAGAACGCCAATGTTGATCTCGGGTAGCCCGATTTGGAAATCACCGAGTTGGGCAACTCTTACGTCGCAGGCGAGCGTGAACTCGAACGCGCCGCCCATCGCGGAGCCGGAGATCGCGGCGATCACCGGCTTCGGCATTTGTTCGGCGACGCGCATGGCGCTGGCAAAACTGCCGGGCTTGTAGGGTGTGTCCTCCGCCCATTTGCGCCCCGAACTCTGCAGCTGTTCACCCGTCTTCACTAGTTCCGCCACCGAATAGTGTCGCACGAAGTAGCCGGGCGCGCCGCCGGTCACGACGACGACGCGGACAGCCTCATCATTTGCAAGAGCGGTAAACACTTCCAGCAGGGCGTCGCTCATTTCGGGATCGAAGTAGATCCGCTTGGGACTGCCCAAGGTCACGACAGCGATGCTGTCCTCAATGTGCGTTGAAAGTACATCTGGATTCGCCATTGCTCACCTCCGTGGCTTCTCCCGCCAAATCCATGAGCGATAAAGATAAATACAACCAAGCCCCACCTACCAATTTTGCGACGTTTTCTTCAAGGGCCTAAGCATGTCGGCTTTGCTTTCGGAAACAGACATCGGAGCCGTTTTCCGTCACTTCAGCTTCGGTCGCCAGATGCTGACGTTTCTTGGGCCACAACGGTGGTGTAACTGCACGCATGTCCCCCGAAGGATCAGCGCGTCATTCGCAATCCGCGCTTCGTGAAGATGCTCTTGATCCATATCAATACGAACGCGCCAGCCCGCGAACTATCCTAAATCCAATACTGCGGATGGGATTGTAAGGCGCAAGAGAAAAGTACTGTGCTCGCGTCCCAATCCTCTGGCGGCTTTCGCCATCGGAAGCGCTGCCAGGACTGCAGCAGGCCGGATCGACACTCATGAGTTACAACCGAGCTGACGGGCTTAGCTCCATACCGACCGCTACCGGCGGAATTGCCCGCCTCGCTTGTGTACGGCTGCGCGAATTTGGCAAAGATGCAGGACCCATTCTCGCCCAGGCGGGGGCGACCGCCGAGCAGTCTTACAATGACTCGATACGTCTTGAGGTGTCCAAGGAAATCAGGATCTTGGACCTCATTGCCCAAGAACTCGGGGATGAACTCTTCGGATTTCACCTGGGCCGTGATTTCGACTTGCGCGAAATTGGACTGGTTTACTACGTGATCGCGTCGTCTGAGCGGCTTGCGGATGCGATTCGCAATGCCGAGAGATATAGCGGCATCATGAACGATGGCATCCGCTTGCATTTCCGTCAGGACGATCGTGCGGCTGCGATTGCTCTTGACTACGTCAACGTCGACCGGCAATCGGACCGCCATCAAATCGAGTTCTGGCTGGTGACGGCGATCCGAATTTGCCGGCAGATTACCGATACCCGCTTGGCACCGCGCCATTTGAGGGTCAGACACAATCGCGACGCGATACCTGCGGAGTTCAGGAAATTCTTCGGGATAGATGTAGAGTTCGGCGCGGGCGCCGACGAGATCGTCTTTCCCGCGCCTGTGGCTTCGCTGCCACTTGCCAAGCGTGACAATTATCTGAACGATCTGCTCCGGCGATATGCGGACGAAGCGCTTGCTGGCCGACCTCGACATCTTGGGCGCTTCCGTTCAGCCGTTGAGAACACACTTCCGCAACTGCTCCCCCACGGCAAAGCCAGCGCTTCTAAAGTGGCGCAGCGCCTTGGCGTGAGCGCGCGAACACTGGCGCGCAAGCTCAATGCCGAGGGCGTGGCGTTTGTGGACATCTTGGACCAATTGCGGTCCGCGCTGGCGCAGCGTTATCTTTCGGAACGCGCGTTGCCTATTTCTGAAATCAGCTGGCTATTGGGATACAGCGAGGTCAGCTCTTTCACTCACGCATTCAAACGTTGGACTGGAAAGACGCCAAGACAATTTCGATCGGAAGACACAACAGACGCGGCAGCCTAGCTCATGACCGCGCAAAGCGGGCTTCGGCGCTAGCGAAGTCAGCTACAGGTCAGGAGCGCCGCCGTTTTCCGTAGACTGCCGCGCCTCGACTTCCGCTATACGCCGTTAGCGACTAAACTCGCGCAGCGCCGCAATATGTCGCGATGGGCCAAAACCGGACTCATGCGCCGCAGCAAAGGAGATCATGCGCTTTTAGCTCGGCATTCGAAATCGAGCAGATCTCCACCGGTAATTTATGCTAACTAATTGATATTAATATCAGATTACTCCTAGCGCTGCCGTTATGCCCTATCAACCGCCCTAATGCTCGGAGCATTTTTGGGCCAGCGGTGAATGGTAGCGCGTTCCGTCACCTGCGCGACACTATGGACGCGCAGGGTCTCGGCTCCAAGTGCACTCGGTGTTGTGCGGACGCGGAACAGCGCGGATATATTTAGTTGGCGATAACGAGGGGATCGATTTGTGAAGACGAAAAAGTCAACGAAGTCTTCCGAGGTAGTGCTGTTTCCGCAGCAACCCGCCCTGCGACTGATTTACGACAACGCGCCGATTGGGCTCGCCTGCCTGTCCCTGGATTGCCGATACTTGCAGATTAACCAGCGCCTCACCGAGATCTGCGGGATTTCAGTGGAAGATCATCTTGGCCGCTCCGTCCGGGAATGCGTGCCGGCACTTGCGGATTCCGTCGAAGCGATCGTGCGCTCGATCATGGAGACTGGTGAACCGGTGATCGGGATCGAAGTCGCCGGGCAGCGCGCTGACCAAGTGGAGGGCCGTTATTGGGTGACCTATTGGCACCCGCTGCGCACACCCGGCGGCGAAATCGTCGCGGTCAATGTCGCGGCTGAAGAGATCACCGAGCGCAAGCGCGCAGAGGGACGCCTCCGCGTGCAGCACACGGTCGCGCAGATCTTGGCTGAAGCGGCCACGATCGAAGAGGTCACTCCGAGAATACTGCGGGCTATAGGCGATTGTCTGGGATGGGATGTGGGCGCGCTCTGGCGCGTGGACCGGGAGGCCGAGGCTCTGCGTTGTGTCGAGCTTTGGCATAAAGCGTCGATCGAAGTCCCAGAATTTGAAAGAGCAAGCCGGGAGTTCACGTTCGTTCGGGGTCTGGGACTACCGGGCCGGGTGTGGTCCAGCCTTGAGCCCGAATACATTCCCGATGTCGTTCCTGATGAAAACTTTCCGCGCGGACACAGCGCCCAACGCGAAGGAATACACGCGGCCTTCGCTTTTCCCATCCTGCTCGGGCGGGAAGTCTTGGGCGTGATCGAATTTTTCAGCCGCGAGATCAGGCAGCCCGATCAGGAGCTGCTCAACATGCTGGCTACCATCGGCAGCCAGATCGGTCAGTTCATCGAGCGCAAGCGCGCCGAGCGTGAGGTTCATCATGCCCGCGACGCAGCTGAGACTGCGTTGCGGCGTCTGCGCGAGACCCAAGATTCGCTGATCGAAGCCGAGAAGCTTGCGGCGCTTGGCCGGATGGTAGCAGGCATCGCCCACGAGGTGAACAGCCCCGTCGGCATCAGCCTCACCGTTGCCACCTCGCTGCAACAAAAGGCTGCCGAGTTTGCAGCCGAAGCCGCGCGAGGAGACCTCAGGCGTTCAAGTCTGAACGCGTTTTTGGACCTTGTGCAGGCTGCAACAGCCCAATTGGTGAAGAATCTAGGCCGCTCAGCCGAACGGATTCAATCCTTCAAGCAAGCAGCGCTCGATCAAAGTCAGGCGCATCGGCGGGATTTTGACGCGAGCGAACTGACTGAGCAGGTTCTGTCCCACCTCACGCGGGAATTGAAGCAACGCGCCATCGTGCTTAATCTTCACTGCGAGCCCGGACTGGTGATGGACAGCTATCCTGGTCCGTTTGGACAAGTGCTGACCCATCTTGTCGTCAACGCCATGACGCACGCATTCCCCGATGGGCTCGACGGAACGATCGACGTTAGAATAAGTGCGGCAGAGCCCGACCTTGTCGAGCTGCGGGTCGCAGACAATGGCTGCGGCATGGCGCCGGAGATCAAGCGGCTGGCGTTCGATCCGTTCTTCACCACCCGCCGCCATAACGGTGCAACCGGCCTTGGGTTGCACACTGTCTACAACATCGTCGCGGAACAACTGGGGGGGACCCTAAGCCTCGAAAGCGAACCGGGCTTGGGCACGACTGTTCAGCTCATATTGCCGAGATCTGCAGCGCGGTGATCAACGTGGCGAGATTAGCACCTCACGGCGCGGCCAGCCGCGACAAGCGCGCGCTAACTCGGAAAGTCCGATATGGGTCATTAGCGACTTTGCAAGCCGGCCCCGCCTGCCACTTAATGTCCGCTTCTCTCCGAAAGCGACCGGGCGACTTAGCGTGTGCAAAATGTCGCGAAGGGCCAAAAGCGGTCATTCGATCACGCTATCGGCAAGCGCAATAAGCTTCTCGGGAATTTCAAGGCCATGACTTTCGCTGTCTTGAAATTGATCCAGAATTCGAGCTTCGTTGGACGCTCGACCGGAATGTCGGCTGGCTTGGTACCCTTGAGTATCTTGTCAACGAGACCCGCCGCACGACGAAATAAATCGGTTGTGCTCACAGAGTAGGACATTAACCCCCCCCGCCATGACGGCTTCTCGGTAGGGATACATTGTCGGTATTCGTTGCGTGGCCACGAACTCGATAATGAGCTGTCTGTTGGCGTAGTTGACGGGGTGATACGCAACGAGCAGCGCGTCCGTCCTATCACGGACAATCTGGACGAAAGCCTCGGAATAATTGTCCGGGGAATGTTCGACATGGATCAGCCGCAGGCCCAGCATAAGCGCCGCATCCTGGGCTTGCTTGCCAGTCGGGCTTTCCCACACTTGCTTCATTGCAAGGTAGGCGACGCTGGTCGCGTTCGGAAGAGCTTCCTTCAACAACTGGAGCCGTTTCGTCTCAAACTCGGGACCGGTGTAAGCGACAAATCCGGTGACGTTGCCACCGGGATGCGAGAGGCTTTCTACAAGTCCCGCCCCAACAGGATCGTCGCCATACGGCGAGATGATCGGTACGGTTTTCGTCACGCGCCGCAATGCTTGAGCCATAAAATCACCTCCGCCCGTTATGATCACCTCGGGATGGAGACCCACGAGTTCCGCCGCGAACCTGTCAATCCGCTCAAGCTTGCCTTCTGCAGATCGGCGGTCCAATACCAGGTTCTGCCCTTCGATGTATCCGAGATCGAGCAAGCCGTGCACGAATGCGTTGCTGACGGGATCGACTGGGTCAGAGCCGCTCATGTCCTTGAGAGGAACCGCTGCAAATAGCCAGCCGACCCGGTAGACCTTGTTTGCCTGCTGCGCCCGCGACGCGAAGGGACAGGCCACCGCACCACCGAGCAGCGCTATGAACTCGCGTCGTTTCATCAGAAGATGAGCCCCAGGAGTTGGCGATCCTAGCATCATCAAGCTAGCACGGAACGGGCCGGTCGAGTCCCTGTAACGAACTAGGATTTTCATATCCTTGATGGGCGTTCTGAGTTCGGCTCAGGGTCAGCCGCTACCGAAATGGGCAGTCCCCGCCGTGTCGGCTTTCCCCCCGACAGCGACCGTATAGCGGACGTCGTGGATTGGCAGCTTCGGGCCACAAACGGACTCATGCATCGCAGCAAATTGCGTATTCTATTCGATCACTTCGTTGGCGAGCATGCTGAGCTTGTCCGGAATATCAATGCCGAGCGCCTTCGCCGTCCTGAGGTTGATCACCAGCTCGAACTTGGTCGGCTGGTCGACCGGCAGATCGGCCACTCTCGCTCCCTTCGCTATGCTGTCAACGTAGTCGGCAACCCGTCGGAAAATGGCGGGAAAGTCCGGACCGTAGGACACTAAACCTCCAGCATCCGCAAATTCGCGCACAGCGAACATCGATGCAATTCGATGCTGAAGGCAGAATTGCGCCAGGCGCTCTCGGTCGCGGTAAAACGCGGGCGCGATGGGTATGATGAGGGTCCGTCGATGATCCTCTGGTACGCTCGCCAGAGCGGCCTCATAGTCATACGGCTGTCCCGTCAATTCTACACCAGCGAGCCGCAATCCGAACGGCGCAGCAATACTGCTGGTTGCCTGCCATTGATATTCCGACGGTGAGTCCCAAAACATCGTTGCCGCCTCGAAACTTGGAAGGGCGTCCTTCAACAGTTGGAGACGCTTCGAGGCGAGCTCGATTTGCTGCAAGAATACACCCGTGACACGCCCGCCAGGTCGAGCCAGGCTCTTAACGTATCCACGCGCAAGCGGATCATATTCAGTTCCGATCATTACGACCGGCACGGTGTCGCTGGCCGCAATTGCTGCCTTCACGGTGCTCTCGTAGGGAGCAACGATAATGTCGACTTTCCTGCGGAGCAGCTCCCTGATTGCTCCCGGAACACCTTCAGCCTGCTTTTCCGGGTTCAGATACTCGGTGACGAGATTTTGGCCTTCAATATAGCCGAGTTCTCGCAGGCGTTGGTCGAATGCCGAATAGATCGGTGTCGTCCGTGATTGGATTGTGACGATGCCAACGTGCAAACTTTTCGGCGACTGTGCTCGGGCCGCGAAAGGTCCCGTAGCCGCTGTTACCAGAAGCATGATGAATTCGCGTCGTCTCACGGCTTTCCTCCCGCTGAGACCTCTCCGCGACCTGAGGCTATCACATCCCAGGGCCATACCGAATATGCGTCACAGCGAAGGGGGATCAATGTCTCCCACGGGTCATTTGCGACTGACCCGAGACACCGCACGCTGATGCCATGACCCTAAAGGCAAACGCCTACACCTCGCGAAGCACGCTTACATGAACCTTACGAGATCGGTATATGTACAGAAGCGGCGAAATCATTTTCCGTCTGCTGTGGGTCATTCGCGACCGAACCGGCCGATCTTGCCTGCCAATTGATGTCCGCTTCTCTCCAAAAGCGACCTAATTGCTGCGCGGCCGCGAAATGACGCGAAGGGCCAATGGCGGACTCTCGAATTACGGAATTACGCGGGCCTTCGCATCATTGTAAAATCGGTCACACGCCGATTGTCGCGTGATAACCTGCACGACGTTGCGAGCCGCTATGAGCCCGTCTGCGGAGCAGATCAAATGGCAATCGGCATCGACAAACGTGGGTTCATAGCCGGACTCGGCGCCACGGCGCTCGCGTGGCCTTTTGCCGTACAAGCGCAGCAGCCGGCAATGCCAATGGTCGCGGTTATCGGCGGCGGATCGGCCAATACCGCCGCGCGTCTTGTGACCG
>Ga0210384_10000229_pt1 | contig 88557 bp, 90 predicted proteins | sample IncBWH2MmetaG_FD_160574 | JGI IMG/M metagenome (GOLD analysis project Ga0210384, IMG submission 160574) | Forest soil microbial communities from Barre Woods Harvard Forest LTER site, Petersham, Massachusetts, United States - Inc-BW-H-2-M | ecosystem: Environmental > Terrestrial > Soil >... | reverse complement strand
CCGCCGAAGATGGCATTGATTTCCATGGTGGATTCATCGGCTTGCATGCTGGCGTCGGTAAGGTCGAGCTCGACCCCGCCAAAAACCGCGTTGATGCGCCCGCCCTTAAAGTCCTGGCTCGTTACTCGGCGTTCGACGCCGCTAAAAATGGCGGAATCCTCGAGAGTTGTGCGCGGGTCGCCGCTAATGGACGGCGCGGAAGGGTTTCTCCGTGCCTCGAAGGCGCCCCACATCAACGTGAGGCCGCCCAGAATCAACAAAATCGGCCAGATGTCGCTCCATTTGAAGTGGGCGATACCCAGCTCGTTGAGCTGCAGGATCAGGCCTGCCGCGATCAGCGAGACGCCCCAGAAGCGGTTCTCGCGGCGCATGACGTTGGGGATTCCAGCGCAAACGAGAAGAAGGGGCCAGAACCGCCACAAGCGGTCGATGTAGATGATGCCCATGTGGTCGAGAAGGAGAGCGACTCCAACGAGAAACAGGAGCGCGCCCCAAACGAGGCCGCTGGTGCCGCGGCCGCCGAGGTGAATTCCGACTACGATGGGGCCGCGGCGGGGCCTCCGAGGGTTGGCGCCTGTTCCAGCGCTGTCGTAAATGTCGCGATGAATTCGATCGTGGAGATCATCGCTGAACTTTTTGGGATCGAATTTATTTTCGTCGCCCATCAGCGATCTCCCATTGCCGAAACGCCGGCACCGGCTTTGTAATCCGCGAATAGGCCGCGGAACGCGTCTCGCAAGAGCACTCCTCCGAGGATGATAAGGATCAGCGGCCAGAATGATACCAAGATTTGGAGGAGAGCCGAGAAAAAGCCGGCGTGATCGAAGACGTAGGACTGGACGGCATGCAGGGCTCCCAAGACGACTACCGGGAGCACTTCCGGCTCATGGGCGGCGGGGATTCCGGTGGCGCCGCTGATCTGGGCGGCTACGGCGTCCAGATTGGCGAAAAGTACCAGAAACCCGAGGGCGAGGAGAATCGCTCCGAGAATCAGCCTGAGGCTCCGTGGGGATGTTCGCTGGGCAGTCATGTTGTCCTCCTGCGGGCCGATTTCCCGGCCCCACAGTGAGAATAGAGACGGAGCAAAAAGCGCGCACTAGGGATTCGGCGGAAACGGCTGGTTTACCGGCGAATGGCGGCCCGGGGAAGGGGAATGGAGGAGGCAGAAACGGTGGGGAGGAATCTGGTGGCGCCCGAGCATCCTCGGGCCGAAAAAGACCGCTTGCAAAAACAGAACAATGGGAATAGCTTATCCGGCACGCGTCGGGACATCCCCTTGCATACAGCTGTCCCCAGGTTTCCAGGAGCTATTTGATGGGCGCATCCATGGGCCGAAGTGTCACAAAGAATGCGGAGCGGTGGCGGTGGCTGTTGTACGTTGCGCTGGCCTTTGCTGGAGCACTGGTGACTTTTGTAGGAGCCCGCGCGCAGCAGAAGGTCACGGATGATGCCACGTTCCGCAAGCTGGTAGACGGCCTATGCACAGCCTGGAGTACGGGGAATGCGGAGGCCCCCGCGAAGTTCTACGCCAAGGATAACGGCCTTGTTTTCTACGATGTCGCTCCGTTTGCCTACCACGGCTGGAAGGAATTTCACGACGGAGTGCAGAAGGAATTCCTGGACAATGCCTCGGAGATCAGACTGACGGCCGGCAAGGAACTAAAAGTGACCCGCCGCGGAATGATTGCCTGGACGATCGTGCCAATGCATTTAATGGAAAAATCAAAAGACGGTAAGACTACGGAAATGGATCTGCGGTACACCGGAATTTGGGAAAAGCGCGGCGCGAGCTGGCTGTTGGTTCACGACCATCTCTCGGCGCCGGTGGCCGGAAACTAGAGTCTTGACGAAGAGGGCTGGGCGATTTTTGCCCATTGCGCAAGAGATGTTCAAGACACTTCAGTATTACTGGAATGCGGCTCGGGGCTATCGGTTTAAACCTTGGAAGAGCCCGTACGTACGCTGGCGGTTTGAAACCTTTCTGGGAAAAGAAGCCGCCAACCTGACGGCCAGCAAGTTTTTCCACCTGGCCTGGAAGTACCGCGACAATATGGAGCGCTTTGTCGACTGGGCCGCGGAGCGCCGCCGCCACCAGCGCCGCCACGCCTGAAACTCCCTTCGTATCCATACTTGCCAACACGCTTGCCGCATGCGGATGACTCTCCGGGGCTATAATGCTGTCTGAGAGGAGGATTCTTGGAAGAACTGAAGATCCTCCAGAAGACCGATACTTTATACGACGCGCGCTGGTGGGAGGCAGAAGCTGCCGGGCGTGTCCATTGCTACCTCTGTCCCCGCCATTGCCACATCCATCCGGGCCAGGCCGGCTTCTGCTTCATTCGAATCAATGAAGGCGGAAAACTTTATAGCCTGGGTTACGGATCCCCCGCCGCGCTGCAAATTGATCCCATCGAGAAAAAGCCGCTGAGCCATTTTTTGCCGGGCACGCGTGTTTTCAGCATGGGCACCGCGGGATGCAACATGGGGTGTTTCTTCTGCCAGAACTGGGACATTTCTAAGTCACGTTCCGATCAGGTGCACTCTCAACATGTTCCTCCCGAAGATGTGCCGCTATTGGCGTTGAAATATGGATGCGATTCGATCGCATTCACCTTCAACGAGCCGACGATCTGGGGCGAGTACGTCATCGATATCTGCAAAGAGGCGAAGAAGTACGGATTGAAGACGGTGATGGTCACAAACGGCTACGTTACCCACGAGGCCTTCCACGACATTTACGACCACGTTGATGCGGCAAACGTGGACCTGAAGGCGTTTACGGAAAATTTCTACGGCAAAATTACGCTGACGCATCTCCAGCCTGTTCTGGAAACGCTGGAGTGGTTGAAGAACGAAACGAAAGTGTGGTTTGAGATTACCAATCTGGTGATTCCGACGTTGAATGACGACCCTGCGGAGACGCGCAAGCTCTCGGAGTGGATCCTGGAGCACCTGGGGCCGGACGTGCCGTTGCATTTCACGGCGTTTCATCCGGACTTCAAGCTGCAGGACAAGCCGCGGACTCCGGCAGCGACACTCGATCGCGCGCGCCAGATCGGTCTAGACGCGGGCCTGCATTACGTTTATGAGGGCAATATCTTCAGCGAGGGAGCGAACACGTATTGTCCACGATGCGCGAAACTACTCGTGCGCCGGTCGTGGCACGAGGTTCTCGAAAATCACATTGCGCATGGGGCATGCCCGGACTGCCACTCCAAGATTGCTGGTGTCTGGACGAACGACGAGAAGAGGAAGCCGGGGGCCGCGCGGAATGCGTCTGCAATCTCCAGAAGCTACGGACATTTAAATCTTTGAGGCTCGCCTATCATCGAGGATGGAAGGAATAAAAACCAGGGCCCACGCGCATGCCGTGGTGCCAGATAACCGGGAAAGCCCACCATACCAGCGTGCCAACAATGCCTTGAAAGATGGCGAGCGGAAGAATGTTTCGCTGGCGCGCAAACAACCAGGACATGGCGGTGCCGCCAAACCAGGTTACGGGCACGAGCACGGGATTGGGCCAGTGCAACGCGCCAAAGAGAGCGCCTGTAAGGAGTGCCGCGCGGATCGGGCGATCAGTTGCCGCGAGAAGACGATTGGTCACGTAAGAGTTCAGCCCTACCTGTTGCAGCAAGCAAAACGACATGTAACCGAAGAACTTTTGCGGCACCAATAAGTGCTCCGAAGAGCGGTGCAGACCGCCGAGTAAGGTCCCGATGATGCACAGTGCAAGAATGCATGGAACGAAGAACGCTGCGGCCTGTTTGCCTGCGGGCCAGAGATTATCAACCCTCCAGCCGAGCGTCTTGGGGGTGTCCTTGTGAAGGAAGAAGCTGGTAAGAAGCCACACGAGGAAGACGATCCAGAAGTACTTGTACCGCACCTGAAGCAGCCAGATGTAAATGGCGACGAAAACGCTGAACGCGAGGGCCTCAACCAGGTTCAAGGAACGGTCGGCGGCGATGGGCATGGATAGTTTAATTCAAAAGTTGCTCTTCGTCCGGGTGGCTGACGTCGAGAAGGTGCAGGGCACTCTCAAATAATTTGTCGATTTCGGCCTCGGTCACTTCTTGGGGGGCGAGGAAATCGTGCAGGTCGAAATCGGGAAAGCCGCGATTCGTCACCTTTGCGGGAAGAATCTCCCGTAAGCGGCGCGACTCGATGCCGCCGAGCGCACGAATCTCCTCGAAAACCACGCGTCGCAAGGGGTCTTGAAAGACGGCGGGGTCGATCAGCCGGCAGATTTCCAGCCTGGTGCCCGACTTAATCAGCACGGAGCAAAGAAGTCGCAACGTATCCCGCTCAAGTTGCAGATCTCCATGCGCTTTTCGGCCATTCGTAGGATGTCGCATCATTCCATTCTCATTCAATGAGATGATATTTTGTAGGACGAGGTTGCGTTCAACGGACGGGGCGCATGGGAAAAAAACATCGAGTGGTCATTCTGGGGGGCGGTTTCGGCGGGTTGGCCGCCGCCAAGAAACTGAAGCGGGCTCCCGTCGAGGTCATATTAATCGACAGGCGGAATTTCCATCTTTTCCAGCCGCTGATGTATCAGGTGGCCACCGGCTCTCTATCGCCCGGCGAAATCGCCGCCCCTCTTCGCGGGGTTTTGAGTCGGCAGAAGAACATCCAAGTGCTGCTCGGCGAAGCAACGGATGTGGACCCCGAAGCCAAGCGCGTGATACTCCGCGACGGCGCCGCGTTTGAATACGACTCGCTCATCGTGGCCACGGGCTCGCAGACTTCTTATTACGGCAATGATTCCTGGCGGGAAAGGGCACCTAGCCTGAAGTCCGTCGAGGAAGCAACCGCCATTCGTCACAAGATTCTCTATGCGTTCGAACGAGCCGAGCGTGCCGACACGGAAGATGAGGCGCGCGCCTGGCTGACTTTCGTGATTGTGGGAGCGGGCGCCACGGGATTAGAGCTTTCGGGCGCGCTGGCGGAAATTGCAACCGAGACGCTGCGCCACGATTTCCGGAAAATCAATCCCCAGGAAGCACGGATCATTTTGATGGAAGGAGCGGCTCGCGTGCTGGGCGGTTTTCCAGAAGATCTTTCTGAAAAGGCGGAGAAGTTGGTCACGCACCTGGGAGTGGAAGTGATCAAAGGCGTGATGGTGACGAATATCAATGCCGAGGGTGTCACCTTCAAGCGCGGAGACGCGGTGGAGCAGCTCGCGGCAAGGACTGTGCTGTGGGCCGGCGGAGTCACGGCGACGCCCTTTGGCCGCAAACTGGCCGAACGCACTAGGGCGGAGACCGACCGTAGCGGCCGCATCAAAGCGATGCCAGATCTGACGGTTCCCAGCTATCCCGACATTTTCATTATCGGGGATCTGGCTTGCTCGATGGAAAGGGACGGAAAGACGCTGCCTGGAGTCGCGCAGGTGGCCATGCAAGGCGGCGCTTACGCTGCTAAGGTCATTCGCGCGCGCGTTGCCGGCAACAGAGCATTGCCGCCCTTTCATTATTTCAATAAGGGCGACATGGCGGTCATCGGCCGCGCCGCTGCAGTGGCCGATATTTTCGGCTTCCACGTTTCGGGTCTGCCTGCGTGGTTGATTTGGCTCTTCGTCCACCTGATTTACATCGTCGAGTTTCAGAGCCGCGTACTGGTCTTCGTTCAATGGGGATTCGAATACCTGACGTTCAGCCGCGGCGCGCGCCTGATTACCGGCGAAGCCGCCACAGATTACGTCGACAAGTCTTCTTCCACCCCTCGGTGATACACTGCCAAACTTGCCGCGAGGTTGATATGAGCCGTGCGAAACTTCCGTTGAATTGTTGTTTGTTGCAGCCGTGCCGATCCATTTTGTTGCTCTCAACGGCTGCAATGCTCGCCGCCATTTGCACGCCGATTGCAAGCACGCAACAGATCAGCTCCGACATGTATTCCGGGATGCGCTGGCGGCTCATCGGCCCGCATCGCGCGGGCCGGGTGACGGCCGTTGCAGGCATCGCTGGGCAGCCCAATGAATATTACTTCGGGACTCCTGGCGGGGGCGTTTGGAAAACCATTGACGGGGGCCGAATTTGGAAGCCGATCTTTGACGATGCCCATGTCGCGTCGATCGGGGCCATTGCCGTCGCGCCGTCACAGCCTCGCACGATTTATGTGGGGACGGGAGAACAGACCCGGGGAAGCGGCGTCTTCAAGTCCACGGACGCCGGAGCCACGTGGACGAACGTGGGCCTCGTGGACACGCACTATATTGATGCGATTCTCGTTGATCCGGCGAACGGGAATGTGGTCTTGGTGGCTGTTTCGGGAGATCCTCAGGCAAGTTCTGCTCGCGGCGTGTTTCGCTCGACGGATGGCGGAAAATCCTGGACGAAAACGCTGTTCAAGGATGATCGCACAGGCGTGTGGGATATGGCGTTCGACGCGAGCGCTCCGCGCGTGGTGTACGCGGCGCTTACCGGCCTGCCGCCTGAACGTGGCGAAAAAGCTCCTGAGGGTCCCGGCGCGTGGATCTACAAGTCTACGGACGAAGGCTCCACTTGGCAGCCCACGGACGAATCCGGTCTTCCATCGGAGAATCGCGGGCGCATCGGCATTGCCGTGGCGCCCGGCAGCGATGGACGCCGCGTTTTCGCCATCATGAATCAAGGATTATTCCGGTCTGACGATGGCGGCGCGACGTGGCAGCGCATCACGGAAGATGCTCGCATCGTCGGAAATTTCTACTTTAGCCGCGTCTTTGTCGATCCGAAGAATGCTGATGTAGTTTATGTGATGCAGACTTCTACGTATCGCTCGACCGACGGCGGCAAGACGTTTGTAGCATTTGCAGGAGCGCCGAGCGGAGAGGATCACCACGTCCTGTGGATCGCTCCCAACGATTCGCAGCGCATGCTTCTGGGCACCGACCAGGGAGCTGAGATTACCGTCGACGGCGGGAAGTCGTGGGCCGATTGGTTCAACCAGCCAACCGGGCAGTTTTATCACGTCACCACGGACAATCTTTTTCCGTATCACGCATATGCGGCGCAGCAGGATAGCGGCACGGTGGTGGTGCCAAGTCGCAGCGATTTCGGCGAGATCACCTATCGCGAATGGTATTCCGCGGGCGGATTCGAAAGCGGCTACATCGCGCCGGATCCTTTGAATCCCAACAATATCTACACGATTGGATGGTACGGGATCGTCTTGCGCCTCGATCGAACGACGGGGCAAGTTGCGACCGTCTACGTTCCACCCGCAAACTATCGCACTGCTTGGGAGACGCCGCTGGTTTTCTCTCCACGCGACCCGCACGCACTTTACTTTGGCACGCAGTACCTCCTGAAAACGATCGACGGAGCTGTGACGTGGAAGGTGATCAGCCCCGATCTGACGGGAGAAGCGGAAAAACCGACGGAAACCAAGAAGGCTTACAGCGGAAATGAGCCTGAGGAAGAAGAAAGGGAAGAGGCGCAGGCAGGCGGGGGCGGCACAATCTTGACGATTGCGCCTTCCTCATTAGGCGCGTCCGAAATCTGGGTGGGAACGAGCACGGGCGCGATCCATTTGACCCGCGACGATGGCGCCAACTGGCAGAGCGTTACGCCCGCGGGCTTGCCGCCCAAAAGCCGTGTGCTCATCATAGAAGCCTCGCCGTTCGACGCCGCAGTGGCCTACGCGGCGATTGCGGTGCAGCGCGACAACCATCCGTATTTCTATCGCACGCGAGACTCCGGGAAGAGTTGGGAACACATCGTGAACGGCCTGCCTGATTTTGGGATCGCGCGAACTGTCCGCGAAGATCCTGTGCGACGCGGGCTTCTCTATGCCGGCACTGAAACGGGTGTGTACGTTTCGTGGGACAGTGGCGACCACTGGCAACCGTTGCAGCTTAATCTTCCAACGGCTTCCGTACGCGATCTCGCCGTCCATGGCGGAGATCTGATTGTGGCCACGTTCGGCCGCGCGCTGTGGATTCTGGATGATTTGTCTCCCCTGCGGCAGGCAAATCCGGCGATTACAAATTCTGCGGCGCAGCTGTTCCGCCCTCAAACGGCCCTGCGCGTTCGCTGGGACAATCATCCGGACACCCCGCTTTCCGCCGATCTCCCGGCTGGGGAGAATCCTCCTGATGGCGCAATCCTTGGCTACTATTTGAAGTCCGCGCCAAAGGGCGAAATCACGCTCGACATTTTCGACCAGAAGAGAAATCGTATCCGCCGGTATTCCAGTATTCCACCGGCCCCGGATGTTCGTCCGCCCAACGTGCCGGACTATTGGTTTGCACCGCCGGAAGTGTTGTCCACGCAACCTGGAATGCACCGCATCGTCTGGAATCTTCGTTACGACAATCCGCTTTCGCTGACGTACAGCTACTACGGAAACCTGATTGACTATATCGAGTACACCTTGCCGGATCACGCAATTGCCGGGCACACACCGCGCTACCAGCCGGAGGGCGCGTTGGTCGTGCCGGGGCGCTACGAAGCGGTGCTCACGGTGGACGGAAAGTCCATAAGCCAACCGTTGACAGTGGAGATTGATCCCCGGGTGCGCGTGCCGGCGAGTGATCTCACGGCACAGACGGATTTGGCGCTGCAAATCTCCGAAGCCATGAGTGCCAGCTACAAAATGTTCAACGATGCAACTGCGCTGCACGCGGAAGTGTCGGCCCGGCAAAAGAGTCTCGCTGGAAATGCGCAGGCGAAAGACACGCTTGATGCACTGGGCGCATTGGAGAAACAGATAGCCGAAGTCACCGAGGGTGCGGAGGAGAAGCCGGGGGCCGGGCCGGTGAACCGCGATTTGACGCGTTACTTCATCATGATCGAAACAGCCGATGTCCGGCCTCCCGATTCGGCGGCGGCGGCGGTCAAGGACTCCTGCAAGGCGCTTCAGAAGGATTCCGGGCAATGGCGAAAACTCAACGCCGAAGTCGTGCCGGCGCTCAACAAACAACTGGAGCTGTCAAAGCTGAACGCACTGCCGGTGACGGCAAACCAGATGGCGGCCCTTGTTTGCGCGAACTAGCCCTCCTTTTCTAAGAAGGTCGCTGCGGAGGAAATGCTAAGACGGGAGTGATGGTGCCGGGGGCCAGAATCGAACTGGCTACGCCCGCCTTTTCAGGGCGGCGCTCTACCAATGAGCTACCCCGGCACGAGGGGATTTAGAAATTGTAGGGACCGCAAGCAGTTGTGTCAATTCGACCCGGGGGATGCTTGCCAAACGAGGTGTGTCAATCTCACACTATCTCGATGCCACAGCTACTCTGCGATTAAGGGAAGATACTTCCTTCCAAATCTCTTGTGCGCCTCTCTTGCCGTGTAGCGTTGAAGTATTTTCCCTGTTTCGGCATCCACTCTATAAACGTTGAATTCGCTCATGTATCGACAGATACCTACATTCTGAACAAGCACAGACAATAACAGTTCCTTGGAGTCGTTAAGCCATCGGCTGCCGATGACATGGTAGGGCTCACAGTATTCTTCTCCCTCCCAGTAAGCCCTACCCTCGAAATTGTCAAACTCCTTCGGGATCGGAAACCCGCGAAACGCGATGCTCAAAATCCTTTTGGGCTATTTCCCCTATGTTAGGAATCTCTCGTATACCGGCGTCGTCAACCGCATACACTTGCGTGTGCCATGGACCCAATTCGCCCGTCTCCGTCCAAGTCACAAAAAATCTCGATGAGTCCGGCGCCCAGCCAAGCTCGGCGTCATGTTTCGCTCCCAAATCTGTCTCGTATACCTTCCCATTTACGCGCAATGTAACATTCGTCTCAATCACTTCGATTAGTTTGTCGCGATCGGGAGAATAGAACGACATGTGCCGCCCAGGAGTGCGATCTATGGTGGTCCACGTATTGAAGAGCGAAATGGTAGCCGCCGACCATGAGCCGCTGGATACGGCGTATCTTAGGTCGAGCTCCTTCTTGGATTCTTTCGCGGAGGTCTTTTTTGGAGTGACGGCGACCGTTTGGGAATTTGCGCTACTCTGCGTCGCGACTCCCAGACAAAAACCAAAGCATGCAAGAAGGAATACAAACAAAGTTCTAAGCGCAGGAAACATACGATTAAGGGTTTCACTCCGCCGACTGATCGAATTCGCGCATCCAGTTGCGGTTCTTGAGGACTTCGCGCGGCTTGGTGCCGTCGGGCGGACCGACGATGCCGTCCTTTTCCATTAAGTCAATCAGCCGTGCCGCTCGACCGTAGCCGATTCGAAGGCGTCGTTGGAGCGTGGAGGTGGAAGCACGCCCGGCATCGCAGACCACGCGAATGGCGTCCTGGTAAAGATCGTCGTCCACATCTTCGGCGCCATCGGCGTCGCCTTCTTCCGCGGCGCCCTCAGCCTTGCCGTTCTCATCCTTCGGAGCTTCCAGAAGCTCTTCCTGATACTTTGCCAGCGCTTGCTCGCGCCAGAAGTCGCACACGGCCGTTATTTCCTCTTCGGTGACCAACGGGCCGTGAATGCGATGGAGCCTCGCCGAGCCGGCGGGAAGATACAGCATGTCGCCCTTGCCCAAAAGCGATTCCGAGCCGTTCGAATCGAGAATCGTTCGCGAGTCCACTTTGCTGGCCACACGGAACGAAATACGGGCAGGGAAGTTGGCCTTGATCAATCCCGTGATGACGTCCACCGATGGCCGCTGCGTCGCGAGAATCAGGTGGATGCCGACTGCGCGCGCCATTTGCGCCAGCCGCGTGATGGACTCTTCCACGTTATTCGTATCCACCATCATGAGATCTGCAAGCTCATCGATCACGATCACCAGATAGGGCAGCGGTTTATGCTCGCTCTCTTCCAGATTGTCGAAGAGTGAAAGCGACTGTTCCTTCTTGAACGTGCGGTTGTACTGGTCGATGTTTCGAACGCCGCGCTGCGCCAGTAACTTCAGCCGGTTTTCCATCTCGCGCGTGGCGTTTCGCAGGACGTTCGAAGCGATTTTGGGATCGGTCACCACTGGCGCGATCAAATGCGGAATGTTCTCGTAGAGGTTCAGTTCCAGACGCTTCGGATCCACCAGCACCATCTTCACTTCGTCAGGGCTGGCTTTGTAGAGAATTGACATCATCAGCGAATTGATGAACACGCTCTTGCCCGTACCCGTGGAGCCCGCAATCAGCAAATGGGGCATGGCCGACAGATCCGTGATTCGAATGCGCCCGTGCAGATCGCGTCCCATCGCCAGCGTCAGCTTGCTCGGCGAATTCATGAACTCCGGCGCTTCGATTACGTCGCGGAGAGCAATCGTCTGACGATTCAGGTTTGGCACTTCGATGCCAATGGTCGATTTTCCAGGGATCCGTTCGATCAGGATCGATTCCGCTTGCAGCGCCAGGCACAAGTCCTCGGTCAGTCCGGTAATTCGCGTGTACTTGATGCCTGCTTCCGGCTTGAATTCGAACGTCGTCACTACCGGCCCGGGATTGATCTGCGTGACCCTCCCCTGAATGTCGAACTCCAGGCATTTTTCCTCGATTGCGCGTGCCCGGTCTTTCAGTTCCACTTCATCGAGCTTGTGGCTGCGCTCGCCCTCACGAAGCAAGCTCGGCGACGGCAGCCTGTAATTCGGATTGCCCTTGGCGATCTTCGGCTCGCCGCCTCTTTTCGCCGCAGCTTTCTCGTTTTCGCGGTTCGGCACAAAGATTGGCGTTTTGTGCTCCTTGTCCTTCTTCTCGTCTTCCTGTTCTTCCGTTTCCACGCGGCTCCTGAAAATGTCGCTCTCATCCGCCAGCCGAATCGTCTTCAGCGGCTCGTTCAACGCCTCGCCTTTGCCGAACGATTGCGGCGCCACCGGCTTCCTACCGGACAGCCGCGACTCTTCGACACGCCGCCGCATACGACGCTGTTCGCGCTCTTCGCGCCATGCGTGCCAGCGCGCCTGTGCCTTCTGCAGAATCCCCAGACGTTCCACCGCACCAATGGGCCCCTTTGGGCTCGTCGCCCACGCGTGCGTGCCCGCAAACGAAAAACTCGTAGTCATGAACAAAGACGTAAAAAAAAGAGCAACTGCCACCAACAGCGCGCCCCAGAAATTGAATCCCGCCAGCAGCCCGCTGGAGATCAGCGATCCCAAAAAGCCCCCGGCATGAATGGACCCGCGCACCTCTGGAAAATGGCAGAGTTCGAGAAGGGAAGGGAGCGACAACAGCAGCAGCCCATATCCGAAAAGTGTGGCCATTTGGGATTCAATTGCGCGGCTGCGGAACCAACGCCATCCCACTACCACAATCGCCGCTGGCAGCAGAAACGCCGCGAACCCGAACATTTGAAACAGAAGATCCGAGCCGTAGGCGCCCGCAGGACCTATCCAGTTGCGGACCACGCTTTCGCCTGTGGCTCGCGCGCTCACATTAAACGAAGCATCGTGCGGGTTGTAGGAAAGCAGCGCCAGCGCCGTGAGGATCGCCAGCGTGATACACAAGAATCCGATCAGCTCATTGAGCCGCTTGTTTGCAGTTGGTGTCAGGAAGCGCAAGAAGTTCTCCTCAGCTTTTTGGGGAAGGCTGAGTGTCGCGGCGGGGGCTGGCGCTATCGCACTCCCGCTTGGAGGAACCCTCAAACGAGGAAATCATATCAAACAGCAGGTAGGTGACAACAAATACTTTCAGTGGGTGTGCCTGCAAGTTGAGCGATTCCATGGTGCGATACTCAGCAGACATCTACCCTCCTTGCCGCAGCGCCCAATACAACACCGCAACGCCCACGATCACCCGGTATACCGCAAACGGCGCGAACCCGCGCCTCCTCACATAGTCCATGAACCAGCCAACGGTTCCGTACGCCACAATAAACGAAACGACGAACCCAATCGCCAGCACCACCCAGCCGTGCGCGCCGATCTGCGACACCCCAATCGGGTTCTCCGTTTTTCCCATCACCGACTTCAACAAGTCATAGCAGGTGGCTACCACCATCGTCGGAATCGATAGGAAAAACGAAAACTCCAGCGCCGATGCCCGCGACATCCCCGCCAGCTGCCCCGCGGCTATCGTGGACATCGAACGCGACGTCCCTGGGAACACCGCTGACAGAATCTGGCACGCGCCAATCCAAATCGCCTGGCCCATGCCCATGTCTTCCATGTGCCAGGTGTTGATGCGCGTCCCCGTAGCGCCCAGCCCCGCCCTCTCCGAATCAGAATTCAGTTCGTCCACGATCCACATCACGAGTCCGCCAATCAACAGGGAGCATCCTATGATGTAAAGGCTTTCCAGATGCTTGCCGATTATTTTGGTAAGCAAGAATGCGGGTATCGCGGTGACCACGAAGGCCACCGCGACCAGGCCCAGCGGATGCGTCAGAGGGTTGCGATCGCCGCGCTTGCCCTGTGGAAAGGTGGAAATGAACTTGGCAATCCGCTCGCGGAAATAAACCGGCAAGCAAAGAATAGCTCCCAGCTGAATCACGATCGTATACATTTTCCAATAGCCGCTCGTCAGGCTTACGTGAAAAAGCGCTTCGGAAATCCGAAGATGCGCAGTCGAGCTGACGGGCAAAAACTCCGTCAACCCTTCCACGATTCCCAGCAGCACGGACAAAATGTAATCGTTCAACTGTTCTCTCCGGGGCGTGCGCCAGCCCTGACCGAAGGAGCCGGCAGGATCTTGCGCATCTCGTAGGCATCGACGCGGCCCAAATAGTAGCGCTTTAGCACCGCTTCGATACCATAGCCGTGCCGCTTCCAGAACGCAATTCCGCTCTCATTGTCAGTTGCGGTTTCCAGCAAGATGGTTCGCACGCCTCGCAGCGCAAGATTCCGCTCACTCTCCGCAAGCAGAGAAGATCCCGCCCCACGCCTCCGGTGCGTTTCCGCCACATCCAGCGTAATGACGTGCGCCAGCGGAGGGTTTTCTTCGGTCAAAATGAATCCCACGATGTGGGCATCCTCCGTGGCCACTACGCAATCCGCCGAAGGCAGCTTCAGGAAATACCTCAGCATTGACTTCGAGTAGCTGATCCCGGCAGGGAAGCATGCTTGATCCAGCCGGTACAGCGTCGCAAAGTCATGCGGCTCGTAGGAGCGGAGGCTGAACGCCATCGCGGGATTGTATGCCGAAGACATGCCGGATGAATAAGGGAATGGAAACGGGACCCCCGGTACCGCTACATGCTCGGTGCGGGATAGCTGCGCCCCAGGGCCTTGATCGTCAACTCATCGGGACGAATTTGGCCTTTTTCTTTCACGACTACTCCAAATCCGCCGCTGTAATCCCACATGGTCCACCCGATTCCATATTTCTCCAGCGTCGTTCGAACGTCAGAAATCCACGCCCCACGATCCCGAGGACTCGCCGCCTTGCGGTAAACTCCAAACTCGTTGCAGGTCACCGGTACATTCCAGCGTTTGGCCCACGCGGCCACCTGTCCGATTTCGCCGTCGATGCGCCCCGCATTCCAACGGTCCAGCCCGTAGTGAATCGCCTGCAAGCGATTTACCGCGTCCGGCACGAGCGCTGCTGCTGCCTGGACATTCTCCGGCGTTGAAGGGTAGGGCAGGTCCTTCAAATAGTGGACGTAGTTCGTGGTCCACGTCGCCCCTTGATGGGTGAAAATGTGCGGCTCGTAAAAATGAAAGTTGTAGATAATGTTTGGATCGCGGAGCGGATCAAAAAATAAAAGCTCACTCTCCGACGACCAGTACGCCCCCGCCGCAATGATCGTGTGCTGCGGCGCTCCCTCGCGAATCGCCACCGCCAGCTTCGCCTGTACGCCCTGCCACCGGTAGCGATCGTGAAACTCCGGCTCATTCAGGATTTCGAACGAAACCATGTCCGGATTTGTCGACGCGTAGTGCCGCGCCAGGGCCCGCCAATAGTCCGCGAATTGCTCCACAAAGGCATCGTCCGTCGCCAGCTTCTGCTTGAAATCACTCTCAGGATGAACGTCAAGAGTGACCGCCAGCCCGCGCGCCAGGATCATCTGCACCGCGGCATCCAAGTAGCTGATGTACTCCTCAGGAATCCGGTCCGCCTGCCCGCGCCGGAACATCGGCTGCGGATTCACGCTCAGCCGCACGTGGTCAAACCCCATCGACTTGATCGCATCGATGTCCGCCGCCGTCGTCCACGCAACAAAATGCTCGCGCGTGTATCCCTTCTCGTCGTAAACCTGCGCAAACCACTCGCTCAGATTGATGCCGTGCTGCAGATGCGCAATGTGCCTCCGCGCAGCACTCGCTTCTGAGTTGGACTGTGCACAACTGGCTTGCGCGAGAAAATAAAATGCCGATAGAACTAGCGCGAATCTTAAAAAACGTAGGGGCACCCGCCGCCGCGGGTGCCCCTTTGGTGTACCGATGAGAACTGTCTCGCTCATAGTTTGATGGTGACGGTCTTCACCTCGGTGTAGTTGGACAAGCTGTACTCGCCGAGTTCGCGTCCAAGCCCGGATTGCTTGAACCCGCCGAACGGCGCGCCCGCTTCGAACACGTCGTAGCAATTCACCCACACCGTGCCCGCGCGCACTCCATCTGCAATAGCGTGTGCCTTGGTGATGTCCTTGGTCCACACCGCCGCCGCCAAGCCGTACAGCGACTTGTTGGCCCGCTCCACGACTTCGCTCATGTCCTTAAACTTCAGGATGGACATGACCGGCCCGAAGATCTCTTCCTGCGCGATCTTCATGTCGTCTTTCACGTCTGCGAATACCGTGGGCTCGATAAAATAGCCCTTGTCGCCCACGCGCCCGCCGCCCGTCAACATCTTGGCGTTTTCTTTCTTGCCGGAGTCGATGTAGCCCATCACCTTATTGAACTGGTCCTGGTCCACCTGTGGCCCCTGCTCCGTCTTCGCATCAAACGGATTGCCGACCGTGCGCTTCTTCGCCCGTGCCACGCTGCGCTCCACGAACTCGTCGTAGCACTTCTCCTCGACAAACAGCCGCGAACCCGCGCAGCAGCACTGCCCCTGGTTGAAGAAGAGTGCAAAGTGCGCGCCCTCAATGGCTTCATCCATGTTCGCATCGGCAAACACGATGTTCGGGCTCTTTCCGCCAAGCTCCAACGTCACGCGCTTCAAGTTCGTATCCGCCGCCGCTCGCATGATCAAGTGGCCCACTTCCGTCGACCCGGTGAACGCCACCTTGTCCACATCCATGTGCCGCGCAATCGCCGCGCCCGCCGTCGGCCCGTATCCCGGCAGCAAATTCACGACGCCTTCCGGGAATCCCGCTTCGAGAATCAATTCGCCAACGCGCAGCGCCGTCAACGGCGTCTGCTCCGCCGGCTTCATCACTACCGTGCAACCCATCGAAAGCGCCGGCCCCAGCTTCCACGCCTGCATCAGCAACGGAAAATTCCACGGAATGATCTGGCCCACCACGCCCACCGGTTCGTGCTTCGTGTATGAGAAATAATTCCCGCTCACCGGAATGGTCTTCCCATGATTCTTGTCCGCCCATCCCGCGTAATAGCGGTAGCACGCAATCGTCAACGGAAGGTCCGCCGCCCGCGCCACCTGGTACGGCTTTCCATTGTCCAGTGATTCCAGTTGCGCCAGCTCATCCGCGTGCTTCTCGATGAGGTCGGCCAGCTTGTGCATCAAGTTCCCGCGCTCCGCCCCACTCATCTTCCGCCACGGGCCCTTGTCAAATGCCGCCCGCGCCGCTGCTACCGCCTTGTCCACGTCCGCCGCGTCTGCTTCTGCAACTTGCTTGATCACTTCGCCGGTCGACGGATTGATCGTCGGAAAAGTCTTCCCCGACGCGCTATCCACCCATCGCCCGTTAATCAGTAATTTTGTCGGTCCAATCTTGACATTCGCTTCCGTAACCATCGCTGCTGTAGCCATTTGCTTTCCTCCTCTTTATGCGCCGCATCTCGCGCCCTGTAGTGGCCGGTCTTCAGACCGGTGCTTTTTCCCACTCCTAGCCGAGGGGCAAGCCCCGCCAGGCGCAAGCCTGCCGCGCCCGAAAGCCTATACCCGCAAACCGCGAGAGGCAAGCACCACAGGTGCGCACGACGTTAGCCAAGGGCGTCAGCCCTGGGTAGGTTGCTGTTGCCGTCTTAGGATCTGTGCTCCGAGCTCCGAGCACTAGGGCAAACACCTGACACAAAATCAGGGTAACCACCGGATTCCCGCCGCCCTGACTCTGATGCAGCATGCACGCAACAACCGTGAGAGCGGGTCGCCTCCGTGCCCAGGGCCCCCACCTCAAAAACCCGAACATTGCCCTGGCACGGAGGCGGCTCACCCCGAAAAGTCGTAAGGAGTTCCTCAGGAATTTGATAGCTCGCCACCTTGGGGAATGACTCGAGACCGTGGCCCCGGCGTTTCCGCTTACGGTTTCCTGATAAAAGGTTCAGGATTTCCTCAAAGTCTTTTTCCTACCATTTGAAATGACGCTTTTAGGGCAAGGAGCACAAAGGCCAAGGGGGAACCATCATGTCAGCTGGACCAAAGGGCACGGAGCAGGATTCGATTGCACAGTGTAGTGTTTGTGGCCGTGTCGAGCTATTATTCGAGCTTCCCGGAAGAACAGAGAAATGCTGCCTGGAGTGCAGCGCGGACTTGGCGACAGCCATTTTGTTGAGTACCGAGATTGACGCCGCGACGCTGGCCGGGAGGAGTTCAAACGCCTTAGTGTCTGAATTCTCCGAGATCAGCAGCCGGATGCTGGAACGGTCCCAATCTGCGGAATTGGGCAACGGCTGAGTTCTACACGTTATAATGGCGATGCCGTTGACCGGGATTTCACTCAAGAAGAGAAGTCACCTGACCCATGCAGGAAGCCGCCAAAAATCTGCTCCTGGTTCTCGTTGCGCTCTTTCCCATCGTAGACCCGCTCGGAGGCAGCCCCTTCTTTCTGGCGCTGACCAGGGAATATTCACCGGAAGCGCGAAAGGCATTGTCATGGCGCATTGCCATGAACAGTCTTTTCCTGCTGATTGGGTCCTATTTTGTCGGGACCTACATTCTCGCCTTTTTTGGGATTTCGCTGCCGGTGGTGCAGGTCGGCGGAGGCCTGCTCGTCATCGCTACCGGATGGACGCTGCTGAAGCAGCGCGACGACGAAAAGCATGACGTACACAGAACCGTTCAGCCGCAGGACACCTTCCGCCAGGCCTTCTATCCCTTGACCTTGCCGCTGACCGTGGGCCCGGGATCCATCTCCGTGGCCATCACCCTGGGCGCGAATGCCGCTCACCGTCACCCGTTCCATCTTTTGACGATTCTGGCCGCTCTCATTGGATTGGTGTTGATCGGCATCAGCATTTTCCTCTGCTATGGATTTGCCGACCGCTTGGCCCGAATCCTGGGAGCAACGGGAATGATCGTGTTCACGCAACTGTCCTCATTCTTCCTCGTTTGTATCGGTGTGCAGATTGCCTGGAACGGCATCAAAGCCTTGCTGGAATCGGTGACCCTGCATTTTGGCTGAGCAAGGCTTTTTCCCTTGTAGTGGCCAGTCTTTCGCGCCTTCGCGTGCCGGTGGAGTGGTAGTTGGGTCCTGGCAGGATTGCCCGGAACGCAGCTCGCTAGATTTCGAGGATGACGGGGAGAATCAACGGCCGCTTTGAAGTTTGCTTGCTGATGTAGCGCTTGAGGTCCACGCGAATCTTCTCTTTGATGACGCCCCAGTCGGATTTTTCTTCGGCGTTGGATTCCTCGACCGTTTTCATGATCACCACGCGCGCGCCGGCAATCAGCTCCTGGCCATTGTCGCTCATCAATCCGCGCGTCACGATTTCCGGGTGCGATTCCATTTTCCCGGTGTGCTTGTCGATCGCGATGATGGGCACGACGATACCGTCTTCGGAAAGATGCTTGCGATCGCGGATAACGACATCTTCGATTTCCGCCAGCGAACCGGAATCCACGCACACGCGCCCGGCCGTCACGGGATCGCGCCGGTACGCGCCATCCTCGGTAAATTCGATCTGCTGGCCGTCTTCGATTAGCAGTATCTCGCCGGAGACTACGCCCAGCTGGCTCGCCAGCGCCGCGTGGCGGAACAGATGCCGGTATTCGCCGTGAACCGGAATAAAATATTTCGGCCGCACCAGTTGCAGCAGAAGTTTTTGTTCTTCCTGGCTGGCATGCCCGGAAACGTGGATGATTCCCGCGGAATTGTCATAGTAAACCAGCGCGCGCCGCCGGAACATGTGGTCCAGCATGCGGAAAATGGATTTTTCATTGCCGGGAATGATGCGCGCGGAAAGAATCACACTGTCGTTTTCATCCACGGAAACGAAGCGGTGATTGTCCACCGCAATCCGCGAAAGCGAGGACATCGGCTCCGCTTGCGTTCCGCTGGCCAGAATAATGATGCGTTTGGGATCGAATCCGCGAATGTCCTGCGGCCGCACGACCATCCCGTCGGGAATGCGCAACAGTTCCAGAGAGTGCGCGATCTCCACGTTGTCGACCATGCTGCGTCCGACAAACGCGATCTTGCGGTTCACCCGCGAAGCGATGTCAATCACTTGCTGAATTCTGTGAATGGAGGAAGCAAAACAGGAAAGAATCACGCGCCGCGGCGCCGACCGGCACAGCTCTTCGATGCGCGGAACAACCGCGCGCTCGGATGGCGTGAATCCCGGACGCTCTACGTTTGTCGAATCGCTGAACAGCGCGAGCACGCCTTCGCTTCCATATTTTGCAAACGTGTGCAAATCGAATGGCGCCCCGCCCACCGGCGTCTGATCGATTTTGAAATCTCCCGTGTGAATGACCACGCCGACCGGTGTGCGAATCGCCAGCGCCACGCAATCCACCGTGCTGTGCGTCACAGCGATAAATTCGATTTCGTACGGCCCGATTTCCACGAGGCGCCCGGGAATAACTTCGCGCAGCGTAGTCGATTCCAGAAGTCCCGCTTCATCCAAACGTTTTTTCACCAGCGCCAGCGTAAAGCGCGTGCCGTAAACCGGAACATTCAGGTCGCGCAAAATGTACGGCAGCGCGCCAATGTGATCTTCATGCCCGTGCGTCAGCACGATCGCGCGCACATGCGAACGATTCTGTTTCAGATACGAAATATCAGGAATCACCAGATCGACGCCCAGCAATTCGGATTCGGGGAACATCATGCCCGCGTCGATGACCAGAATGTCATCGCCGACACGCAGCGCCATCATGTTCATGCCGAATTCGCCGAGACCGCCGAGAGGAATAGCTGTGAGGGATTGCGAACTCTTGCTCAATGAAGCGTCAACTCCGGGACGCTAACGAGAATCCTACCATAGTGGAGCGGCAGAACTTAATTTCAGAAACTCAGGATTGTAGAAGAAGGAAGTTTGAGGGCGGTTGGTGCTCAAATCTTGCAAAGCAATTCCGCGGCGTCGCGTCCGCGGCTTCTGCGAGAATGAACATACTGTGAAATCGGGTGTTTCTGGAGCAGTTCGACGAAGGAATCGAGATGCGCTGGCCGCGATCCATTCCGCCGCAAGGCAGCACTCCATGTGCGGCGAATTCCCGAACGCGTCAGGCGCGCGGCATGGAGTTCGCCCGATGCCACTAACGGCGCGACCGCCCAGCGCGCGAGCACGGTGATTCCCAGCCCCGCGCGCACCATCTCGAGGATCGCTTCGGTCAAATCGACGGTGGAGACTTTTTGCGGGACGACCCCGGCAGGATTCAGAAACTGCTGAAACACCGAACTCTCTTCGCGTGCGAGCGAATACATAATGAAATGTTCGCGCGCAAAATCCTCCGGTCGAATCCAGCTTCGAGCAGAGAGTGCATGCCCGGGAGACATCACTGCCACGAGCTCATCCTCAAACAGCGGCATAAATTCCAGCCGCCGATTTGGACGGGGATCAGCGACGATCGCCAATTCCAGACGCCCGTCCAAAAGTGCGGGCAGGGGATGGCGCGTTTCGCCAGCGACGATTTGGACTTCCACGCGCGGAAACTTTTCGTGAAACAGCTTTAGCCGCGCCGGCAGCCAGTGATAACAGGTATAGCACTCCGTGCTGATCCGCAGCCGGCCTTCACCGCTTGATGCGGATTTGCATAGCTCCTCTTCGGCGACGCGCAAATCTTCGAGGACGACGCGCGAAACGGCGAGCAATCGTTTGCCGGCTGGAGTGAGCACCATCTTCTTGTTGATACGTTCGAACAGGCGAACGCCCAGCTGTTCCTCGGCGCTTTGGAGCTGGTGGCTCAAGGCGGGCTGGGTCAGGTGCAGGCGCGCGGCGGCGCGGGTGACACCTCCTTCGTCAACGATGGCGGAGAGCAGGCGAAGATGACGCGTTTCTATTGGCACGGCAATCGCACTCCTGGTCATCCATAAATAGTGAGCATCTACATCATTCTAACAATAGATTATCTGCATGCATAGTATTTCGCTATTCTCGGGCAGGCCTGTTCGGGCCACTGGGGAGGCGCAATGGAAACCGTCTGGCAGGACGTGCATTACGCGGTTCGAACGCTGATACGGAAACCGGGATTCAGTATCTTTGCGATCCTGACCCTGGCGCTGGGGATTGGCGCCAACACGGCCATCTTCAGCATGGTGAATGCGGTTCTGCTGCGGCCGTTGGCGCTCAGGGAACCGGAGCGCGTCCTGTCGATCTGGGAAAGCCGTAATGACTCCGACAAGCTGCCCATTTCCATCCCGGAATTCCTCAACCTGCGGGAGCAAAACCGTTCGTTCACGAAGCTGGCGGCGCTTGCCAATTGGAACGCCAACCTCAGCGGCGAAGAAACGCCGGAACGCGTGCAGGGGATGCAAGCTTCGGGTGAATTCTTCGAAACGCTGGGCGTTCAGCCCGCGATTGGCCGCACACTCTCCGTAGCAGATTCTGAACCAGGAAGCCCGCGTACTGTGGTGCTGAGCTATGGCTTCTGGTCGCGGCATTACGGCAGTGAGCGGACGATTCTTGGAAAGCGGATTCGGCTCAACGGCGATTCCTATACCGTCGTCGGCGTGCTACCGGCGGAATTTGTGTATCGCCAGGCTCAGGACGATGTCATCGCTCCGCTCGTTTTTGAAAACGACCCGCGCCGGGAGCATAGAGGCAACAATTTTCTTCGCACATACGGCCGGCTCAAGCCCGGTGTGACGCTCGCACAAGCGCGGGAAGACCTGCGGGGCATGATTCACGAGTTTCGCCGGCAATTTCCCCAGGATAATGCGGCACAGACCGGAGTTGTTGTTGAAGAGTTGCAGGCTGCATTAGTGGGCAACGTTCGCGGCAGCCTGCTGATTCTTCTCGGCGCGGTCCTGGCTGTGCTGCTGATCGCTTGTGCCAACCTGGCGGGACTTTTTCTGGTCCGAGCGAGCACGCGTACAAGGGAAGTAGCAATGCGCGTCGCCTTAGGCGCTTCGCCGAAACGCCTCGTGCAGCAATTGCTCACAGAAAGCATGCTGATTGCGTTGGTGGGCGGAGCGCTGGGGCTGGTCTTGGGGGCAATAGGGATCCCCATGCTGGTCGCCGCGAGCCAGGCCGGCTTGCCGCGCGCGAAGGAAATTGGACTCGACGGACACGTCCTGGGGTTCACGCTCGGGATTTCGATGCTGTGCGGACTAATTTTCGGGTTGGCACCAGCGCTGGAACTTTCGAAGGTGAACCTCAACGAAGGAATGCGCGAGGGCAGCCGGGGTAGTTCGGGAGGCGCAGCTCGGCAAAGGTTGCGTCAATTCCTCGTCGTTGCGCAAGTTTCCATTTCCTTGATTCTGCTTGCAGGAAGCGGTTTGCTATTGAAGAGTTTCGTCAAGCTGGAGGCCGTGGACCCCGGCTTCGATCCTAATCATCTCTTAGTGGTCCGACTGGCGCTTCCGAAGACGCAATACAAAGGACGCGAAGGAGTCGTTAATTTTTATCGCGCTCTCTCGCCCCGGATCGAAGGATTGCCGGGCGTGAAGTCCGTGGCGGTGGCCAATGTAATTCCGACGGACGGCTTTCTTGCAACCGTTGATTTCAATCTGGTGGGGCGCGCTTGGACCGCGGACAAGTTTCCCGAAGCCCACTACAGAATGACCACGCCGGGCTATTTCCGGACACTCCGGATTCCCTTGATTGCGGGAAGGGAATTCTCGGAGAGCGACACGGAACGAAGCGCCCCGGTGGTCATCGTAAATCAGGCGCTGGCGAAGAGACACTGGCCGGGCGGAAATCCCATTGGCCAGCACCTACAAATGGATGATACGCAAAAGGAAATGCGCGAAGCAGAAATCGTGGGGGTGGTGGGAGATGTGCACGACTTCGGATTGGACAACGACTCACGCGCGGAGATTTATACTCCCATATCGCAGGTACCGGTGGAAACGCTCTCCTATTTGAAAAATAACATGTGCTGGTTTGTGCGCACTGCGAACGAGCCGCTGGCAGCGGCGGGGCCGTTCCGCGAGGAGCTGAGGAAGATAGATCCAGAGGTTCCAGCGTCCAGCGTGCGCACGGTGGAACAGTATTTTGCGCAATCCGTTGCTCCCCGGCGATTCAATTTGATGATTGTAGGAATTTTTGGGGTTGCTTCGCTGTTCCTGGCGGCGATGGGAATTTATGCGGTGATCTCTTACTCGGTCGCGCAGCGCACGCACGAAATCGGCATTCGAATGGCACTCGGTGCACAGCGCTTCCGACTAATGCGCTCGATCGTGGGGCAAGGATTGCTGTTGGTCGCAGGCGGTGCGGGAATCGGGCTGCTGATGGCGATTCCGCTGACGCGACTGATGAGGGGGCTGCTCTTTGGAGTCAGCGCCACGGACCCGGCAACCTACGCGGCAATCACCGTGCTGTTGTTTGCAATCGCAGTGCTAGCTTGCTACTTCCCTGGCCGTCGGGCGATGTCTGTGGATCCGCTCGTCGCGCTACGGCATGAATGAAATCCACCAAGACACTCTTTATTTGTCGCCGCTGGAGAAGGCGTGCGCGATGGAAACGAGAATTACAGCGCCAAGCGTGGCGGCTGCGAGGGAATAGAGAAAGCCGCCGCCAAGAATTCCCAACTTGATAAAAATCCACCCGCCAATGTAGGAACCGATCAATCCCAGCAAGATGTCGCCGATGCAGCCGAACCCGCGTCCGCGCGCAATTTTTCCCGCGAGCCACCCAGCCACCAGGCCGAGGAAAAGCCACGCCACCAAGCTGTGCGATTCGAACCAGACTCGAACCGTCCTTTGGGTAATCACCTGTTCGGCGAGCATGAAGCCTCCTAGTCGAGCACCGATTGTATCTGATATCGCGCTCATGGCAATGCGATGAACGGGAAAAGAAAAGTCCTACTGTGAAGCCGGCTGCTGTTGCGTCATGCAATGGATGGTCCCGAGTCCGAGAACGAGATCGCGGCAGGCGATGCCGCTGACTTGGCGATCGGGAAACAGGCCAGCGAGCGTGTTCAACGCCACGCGGTCATTCGAATCGTTGAACGTGGGCACGAGCACAATTCTGTTTGCGATGTAGAAATTGGCGTAGCTTGCGGGCAGGCGCTGGCCGTCGAAATAAACGGGGGCCGGCATCGGCAGCGTTTCGACGCGCAGCGGCCGGCCGTCTTGATCCTTCATGGATTGCAGCAGGCGCAGGTTTTCCTGGAGCGGGGGATAGTTCGCGTCGTTCGAATCTTCCTCGACGATCGTCACAACGGTTGATGGATTCACAAAGCGCGTCAAATCGTCGACATGGCCGTGCGTATCGTCTCCCGCGATTCCATTTTTGAGCCAGAGTACGTTGGTGACGCCAAAGTATTCGCGGAATACTTCCGCGTAGTCTTCTTTGGTGAAGCCGGGGTTTCGCTCCTGCACTTTGCTCAAAAGACATTCTTCGGTGGTCAGCAGCGTGCCGCGGCCGTTCACATCGATGCTGCCGCCTTCAAGGACGATGCGGCGGCCTTTGTATTCAGGGAGCCACACGCGGCGTTTCAATTTCTGATTTACTTTTGTCACCGCGACGGAGTCTTTTTTGTGATTTGGATACTTGGCCCAGCCGTTGAATACAAAATGGTTGTAGGCGACTTCTCCGGAGTCGTTTCGAACGCAGATAGGACCCGAATCGCGCATCCAGCCCCGGTCGGTGGGCACGCGGAAGAAATCGATGGCGTCGAGGTTCGCGCCGGCCTTTTTCAGGATGGTTCGAACGCGCGATTCCACGGCGCGGCTTTCGACCAGCAAATAGACGCGCTCCACTCGCGACAAGTGGCGCACGATTTCCGCGAAGGCCCACGGGATTGGCGCAAATTTTCCGGGCCAGTCCGTAAGCTCGTGGGGCCAACCGAGCCAGGTGGCGTGGTGCGGCTCCCATTCGGCGGGCATGCGGAAGCCGAGGGCGTGCGGTGTTTTCTGTGGTGGCGGTTTCATCGGGAAAAAGAATCTAACACAGAGAACGCAGAGGACACAGAGACGCGGGCACTATTCTTTGTCGAGCCAGCGATTGAGGATGGGGGGATAGGCGTCGATGCGGCGGTCGCGCAAAAACGGCCAGTTGCGGCGAGTGTCTTCGCTTTTGGCGGGATCACATTCGACGACCAGGATTTCTTCTTTGTTGTCTGCGGCTTGGGAGACAACCTGGCCGAAAGGATCGGCGACGAAAGAATTCCCCCAGAATTCGAGTCCGGGGTCGCCTTTCTCCGGCTTGCCTTCGAATCCGACGCGATTGACGACGGCGGCGTAGACGCCGTTGGCGATGGCGTGAGCGCGCTGGATGGTCCGCCAGGCATCGAGTTGCGCGGGGCCGAAGTGCGCCTTCTCATGCGGGTGCCAGCCGATGCTGGTGGGATAGAAAATCACTTGCGCCCCGCCGAGCGCGGTGATACGCGAACCTTCGGGATACCACTGATCCCAGCAGATCTGCACGCCGACGCGCGCGTACTTTGTGTCGAAATTCGGGAAACCCAGGTCGCCGGGAGTGAAGTAAAACTTTTCGTAGTACAGAGGATCGTCGGGGATGTGCATCTTGCGATATTTTCCGAGATAACTTCCGTCGGCGTCCAAAACGGCGCAGGTGTTGTGATAGACGCCGGGGGCGCGCCGCTCGAAAAGCGAAACCACCAACGCGACTTTCCTTTCTTTGGCGATCCGCGCGAGTTTTTCTGTCGTCGGGCCGGGCACGGCTTCGGAAAGATTGAAAAGCTCCGGGTCTTCGGTGCGGCAGAAGTATTCGCCATGAAACAGTTCGTGCAAGCAGATGATTTGCGCACCACGGGCAGCCGCTTCGCGGACTTTGTCGATGGCGCGCGTCAGGTTTTCCTCGCTGTTCGCCGTGCATTTCATTTGCACGAGTCCGATGGTAAATTTGTTTGCCATAAAATTTAGTTTAACATGAGCAGGAAAAAATATTTGCGCGCGTTTTGCGCTATCTTTTGTTCGGCATTTGTAATATCAATCAGCAAGCAGAATTGACGGTTTCCGACAATACAATGATTTTGCGAAAGGAATTTGTTTCAGTCGAGGAGACGGAATGGCAAAGCAGCGAAAAAAGACGGTGACCGGGCGAGTGCTGCACGATCCGGTGAAGGATAAACTCCGGCCGATGTTTCCGCTGGACTTATCCCAATGCCGCACCGTCGATGAGCTGGTCCGCGCCATGGGAGATACGGCTTTCACCGGGCGGCAGATCGGCGATGCCGCCGATGTGTTTGAGGTGATGGCACGGGACAAAGATTGCTTCGTGGTGATGACGCTTTCCGGCGCGCTGACAGTTGGCAAAATGGGACTGGTTTTTTGCGATTTGATTGAATCGGGCGTGGTGAAAGCGATTGTCTCTACAGGCGCGTTGATGGCGCATGGATTGGTGGAAGCCACCGGTTATAAGCATTTCCGCTACAACCCCAAGATGGGCGACAGTGAACTTTTTCATGCGGGGTACAACCGCGTTTACGATTCGCTGGAGCCGGAGACCAATCTCGACCATGTCGAAGAGGTGATGGACCACGTTCTCGACGAATGGGACGCGGAGGAGATTGCCTGCAGCTGGAAAATCCACCGCCGCATCGGCGAGTATTTGCACAGGACGGCGCCGGGACGGGGAATCCTGAAGTCCGCGTTCGAGCACAACGTTCCCATCTTTGTTCCGGCGTTCAGCGATTCCGAGTTGGGAATTGACTTTGCGCTGCACAAGATCGCCCGGCAGCGGGACAAGCGCCCGCTGCTCCGTTACGATCCCTTCGAGGATTTCGAGAAATTTGCCGACACCATGCTGGCGACGAAGCGCATGGGGATTTTCACGGTGGGCGGCGGGGTGCCGCGGAACTGGTCGCAGCAATTCGGCGTCTACGCCGAGCTGCTGGCGCGGCGCGGCTACAAAAAGATTCCGCTGAAGCGCTACAACTACGGGCTTCGCATTTGCCCGGAGCCGGTGCACTGGGGTGGGCTCAGCGGTAGCACGTACACCGAGGCAGTTTCCTGGGGCAAGTTCGTTCCTCCAGAGGAGGGCGGCCGGTTCGCGGAAGTGTTTGATGATGCGACCGTGGCGCTGCCGTTGATCGTCAGAGCGGTGCTGGAAAGGATTGGCTACTTTAAGAAGGATTAGCGACGGGTCCCGGGCTCCAGATTAATTTGTGGAAGGAGAACCGAAATGAAGCGAATCCTGCTGGCGGGCATCCTAGGTGGATTGACACTGTTCGTCTGGCTTTTTGTGGCGCACGAATTACTCGGGCTCGGTGAAGTGGGTGTGAAAGAGATTCCGTACGAGGCAGCCGTCCTGACTGCGATGCAAGTCGCGATTCCCGACGCCGGCTTCTATATTTTCCCCGGTTTTGGACTAGGCCCCAAGCCGACCCGAGAGCAGCAAAACGCCGCAATGCCGGGGTACATGAACAAATATGAAAAATCCGCACACGGCATACTTATCTATCATCCGCCGTCGGGGGCTTTCAACTTTGCCCTTATGCTTGGCCGGGAATTTGGGCTCAATGTCTTGCAATCGCTGCTTGCGGCGTGGCTACTCTCTTGTGCGGCGAGCGGACGAAACTACGCAGGACGCGTGGCATTTGTGGCCTTTGCGGGAGTTCTCGCTGCCGTAAGCACGAACGTGGAATATTGGAATTGGTACGATTTCCCAGGGAATTACGTCGCCGCCTACATGACCACGCAAATATCGGGGTTCATCCTGGCGGGGCTGGTCATCGCTGCCTTTGTGAAGAACGGGACGGTAGCCAGGAGTTGACCGATGGTCAAGGCAAAGTCGAACACGATCTATGACGTGCATCCAGGCGTCGAGATGGTGCAGAAGTGGCTGAAGACCGCCTACGACCTGGACGCGTAGAGATTTTTAGGGTATTTCGAACCGCGTTCCCGCACCCGCGTAGAGATAGTCATCGCCGAAGGCTTTTTGCAAACGGAGAACCGCCGGTTCTCCGGTGCAGTGGCCGGGGGCGACTTTTTCGAGTTTCCATTTGTTCTTCAGGTTGTCCACCAGCCTGTCAATCTCGGTTTCCGGCGTGCTGACGAGATGAAGACCGCCGCCAAGAAAATGCACATGGGGATCGATGGCAGAGGCGGCCTGCAAGATTTCCTCGATTCCCGGATGAGAACAGCCGACGATGATGGACAGGCCATCGGGACCTCGGAGTGCGAGAGACAGCTCACGCAGTTCAAGCGTGCCCGGAGTCTTCGAGATGGTCAAAACGATGAAGATGCCCGGGGAAACCTCCGTTAGTTTGTCCACCAACACGAAGTTCCCACCGCTCCAGGGAAACCCCGTCGGAATCCTGTCTGGGTATTTCCCATCGTAATAGCGCATGCGCTCGGGAAGGGAAGGAACCGGCTTAATCAACGTGGGAGGAACGGCGCCGCCGAAGAGGCCAAACGATTCCAGCGGACAGTAAATAGGAACGTTGGGGTTTACGGAAAGAAGATATTTCAGTCCCGTGGTGTGATCGGCATGGCGGTGAGAAATGACGACAAAATCCAGCTTGGAGAGATCGACGCCAAGGGCTTTGACGTTGTGCTCGAACGTCGCCGCATTGTTTCCGGTGTCAAACAGGATGCGCTTGCCATCATGTTCGACGAGGGCGGAAAAGCCCCAGTCTTTGGTGACAGCTTTGTTATCGGAAAACGCGTCATAGAGGATCGTGACGCGATCCTTTGACTGGAGCCCGGCGGGGAGAAAAAGCAGGGAAAGCGCGGCAGCGAGCCGTTTCCATTTTCGAAGAGGCCTCATCCTCCACCTCCGGATTAATTTTGCGATCGAAAAATCAGTCGTCTTCGCCGATCAGGATGGCGGCGCCGAGCACCGTGGTCCACAGGCCGCGCTTGTCGCCGACGGCGGATTGCGTGACGTTCATGGTGCGGACGATTTTGTTGGAGATGCGGTAGACCTCTTTTTTCTCGTCGAAGCTCAAGTCCGGATCGAATTCCACATTCAAAGTGGTCGCGAGCATTTCCGCCGCGAGCTCTTCCGCATACTCGCCGGCGACTTCTTCGGTTTCACCGAAAGAATGATGCTCGGACAAATAGCCGTACATGGATTTGTCGCTCGGAAGGGCTAGGCCGATGCTGGCAGCAATCAGGCGGTGCGCTTCCTTGGTGGAATTCTCGCTGATGACCGTAAAAGCCACCTGGCCCGGCTTGATGTGCTTCAGCCCTTCGCTGCGGGAGATCAATTTGCAGTTGGGAGGAAAAATCGAAGAGACGCGGACGATGTTGCAAGCCGCAATGCCTGCGTTCCGCAGAGCGAGCTCGAAGCTCGATAGCCTTTCGCGATGTTTACCGACGCCTTTGGTGAGGAATATTTTCTTAGCGACGAACGCCATGGTGCCGGTTGGCCGTGCCTCCGTGAGTAGAATGAGCGCGAAAAAATCTCGCAGTGGAAAAGTAACAAGAAGGTATTGCAGTGTCAAACGAATTCACGCCTCCGGCGATGAGGCGCGACGCAAAATGTGAATGGGAGATGAAAAGACGAAGCGAAGGCATCACTCGGAAGTGATGTGCCGCAACAGTTTTCCCAGCGGCCTGCACACGGCGAGAAGTTTTCCGAGATCATCGGCAGTGAAATCCGGGCCTGCACTTGCGGCGGTGGTCCCTTTCCGGCTGATCTGAATGACTCCGATCACTTTTCCCTCGGCGAGAATTGGCGCGCTAATGATTTTCTGGATGGACTCGGCAGCCTCGGCGGTGATTTTCACGCCTTCGAAAACGTTCGCGTGCCGAATGGCGACGAAATTGTTCTCGATTTCGGGACGGCTATCACGCGCGGTGCGCGCAGCCAGTGCGGAATTGCTCGACAGCGGAATGAAGCCCACATTCTTGAGCGCTTCCGGCACCAAAAAGTGCAAATGCCGCCAGCGCGTCGAAACGCCCATGATGGCGACCTCATCTTTTCGCACGGACAGAGTCTTGGCGATTTTTTCAGCTACCGTTGTGAGGGAAAATTCCGCGGCGCCACCTTCTTCCGCGCGAAGAGCACTCGCAATGCGTTCTAGTTCGGTAACCAGGCCTGAAGTTGTGCTCATTTGGGTGGACTTTGTATTCCGAGGATCCTTGGCCATCACAGGGTTGGCCAGACGAATGCCATCCGTCTGTTATTATTCTCAAGCTATCAAGGCGCCGCGGCAAGAAGTATTCGAATCGCATGTGCCTGCTGAAAAAACAGTCCAACTTGCATCGCCTGTTGCATGTGCCTATACTGATTTCGCCGCGATTTCTCTTCGCTCCTCCGGCTTCGCGCAACGCAAACCGGCATGGACTTCCGCGGCGGAGAGGGCATGTCCGCAACGGAAACCCAGCCTGATTCGAGTTATCTCCTCAGAAAGCTTCATTCGTTTACCGGTATACTTCCCGTTGGCGCATTTCTCGCGGAACATTTTTGGTCGAACAGCGCCGCCCTTGTCAGTCGGGCGAAATACGACGCCACTTCGCAGGATTTGCAGACCATTCCATTCCGCCTGCTGGTGGAATGGGGCGGCATTTTTCTTCCGATGCTGTTTCACGGCGGATACGGCATCTACATCTGGTGGAAGGGGAAATCGAACGTCTCCGCCTATCCCTGGGTGGGGAACTGGCTTTACACCGCGCAGCGCTACACCGGATTGATCGCCTTCGCATACATTTCGTGGCATTTGTACACCGAGCGCTGGCTGACGCACGGCAAATCCACGTACGCCAATGTTGCGCAGGACATGCAGAATCCGTGGTACTTGGCGTTTTTTGTCGTTGGAGTGCTGGCATCATCCTTCCACCTTGGAGTGGGAATCTGGAATTTCGCGTGCAAGTGGGGCCTTGCTGCAACGGTCAGAGCTCAGCAGGCGGCGGGACGGTTCGGCGCGTTTGTCGGAGTGGCATTCGGCGTGGTAGGGGTTCTCATTATTCTCAGCTTCAGGTTCGACTGGCATCCATTTTCCGCTTATCTGCCAAACAAATGAGACAGCCAAAAATTATCGTCGTGGGTGGTGGTCTGGCCGGACTGATGGCTACAATTCGCGTGGCCGAAGCGGGTGTGCCGGTCGATTTGTTTTCCATCGTGCCGGTGAAGCGATCGCATTCGGTCTGCGCGCAGGGCGGGATTAACGCGGCGAAGAATCAGAAGGGCGAGGGCGACACCACCGCGAAGCATTTCGACGACACGATCTACGGCGGCGATTTTCTGGCGAATCAGCCTCTCGTAAAGCGCATGTGCGAAGCCGCGCCGGGAATAATCGACCTTCTCGACCGCATGGGCGTGATGTTCAACCGCACGCCGGAAGGATTGCTGGATTATCGGCGCTTCGGAGGCACGCTCTATCACCGCACGGCGTTCGCCGGGGCCACGACAGGGCAGCAACTGCTCTATGCGCTCGATGAACAGGTGCGGCGCCATGAATCCGAAGGCAAAGTCAAAAAGTTTGAGAGCTCGACGTTTTTGTCGGCGGTGATTGACGAAGGCGGGGTCTGCCGCGGCATTTGCGCAATGGATCTGCGCACGATGGAAGTTAAGACCCATCCTGCTGATGCTGTCATATTCGCGACGGGGGGAATCGGCGCGATTTTCGGGCGCTCGACCAATTCGGTCGTGTGCACTGGGTCAGCGCAATCGGCGCTCTTGCAGCAGGGCGTGGATTACGCCAACGGGGAGTTTATCCAGGTGCATCCGACGGCGATTCCGGGCGAGGACAAGCTTCGGCTGATGAGCGAGTCCGCGCGCGGCGAAGGCGGCCGCGTGTGGGTGCCGCGGAATCCCGGCGAGAAGCGGGCCGCAAAGAGCATTCCCGACGCCGAGCGTTTTTACTTCCTGGAAGAGTGGTATCCGAAGTACGGCAATCTTGTGCCGCGCGACATTGCCACGCGGGCAATCCATCGCATCGTGTACCAGGAAAAACTCGGCATCGACGGCCAGCCGGCGGTTTATTTGGACGTGACACACATCCCGCGAGAAACTCTCGACCGTAAGCTTGAAGGGATTCTGGAAATCTACGAAAAGTTCTGCGGCGTCGATCCCCGTGAAGAACCCATGAAAGTGTTTCCCGCGATGCATTACACTATGGGCGGGATCTGGGTGAACGGCGAGGATCAGGCCACCAACGTTCCAGGAATCTATGCCGCGGGCGAATGCGAATATCAGTATCACGGCGCCAACCGGCTCGGAGCGAACTCGCTGGTCTCGTGCATTTTTGGCGGCGGCCTGGCTGGGCCTGCGGCGGTGAAATACGCCAAAAACCTCCAAACGGGAGCGGAGGCCGTGGCGTCAACGGTCTTTGACCATGAAAAAAAGCGTCAGGAAGAGAAGAATCAAGCGCTGATTTCGCAGGACGGCTCCGAGAATCCCATTACCATTTGGCGCGAACTGGGCGACATCATGACGGAGCACGTCACGGTAACGCGCATCAACAAGAATCTCGAAAAGGCCGACGCGCAGATTCGCACGCTGATGGAGCGGTACAAGAGAATTAATCTCAGCGACCGCACAAGGTGGTCCAACCAGACCCTTAATTTTGCGCGCGAACTGGAAAACATGATCATCCTGGCCCGCGTCGTCACCGTCGGTGCACTGGCACGTAACGAGTCTCGCGGCGCGCATTACAAGCCGGAGTTCCCGGACCGCGACGACGCCAAGTGGTTGAAGACCACGCGCGCCAAATGGGTGAACAACGAAGTTCAGCTCGCGTACGAGCAGGTGGATATTTCGCAGATTACGCCGCGTCCGCGCCGGTACGACGCCGCGAAGTGATGGGGAGAAGTAGGATCGATATGCCTGCCAAAACGACTATGCCCTCCGTACTTTCTGCCTTGGCTTTTCTTGTGTCCGCCATTCTGACTTTGCCAAGTTCCGTTGAGGCTCAGAAGCCTGCTCGAATCACTGGAACATATACGAATATGCATTACGTTGCCGAGGCTGGGGACGTCATAGGTTACGAAATCAAGATTGTGTCTACGGGTGACAGGTTCCAAGCAGCAGTACAGATCGCGGAGGGCGTTCCTGGCGAGATGGTGGTCGTCGACGTCCAGTTGGATGACGGGATGATTAGTTTTTCGATTCCGGATAGCAACTCCTATGCGGGACAATTCAGGGGAACAATTGAAAACGGAGTTCTGAAGGGCGAGTTTCTGTTTAAGAATGGAGGAGCGAAAAAGGTTGAATTGCGAAGGGGCAAGAGCTATTGGGATTAGTTTGGACATTCTGTGGCAGTCGTCCGCGTTAAATGGACGTTTTGGTTTTTGACTTCTGAGGGTTTATGACGGGAACAAAACAGGTCATGGTTCGAGTAAAACGGCAGACGGGGCCGAAGGAAGCGGCGCGCTGGGAAGAGTTTTCACTCAAGTGGCGCCCGTCGATGAACGTCATCATTTGCTTGCGGGATATCGCGGAGAATCCCGTCACGCGCGACGGCAAGAAGACGACGCCAATCTCTTACGATTCGAATTGCCTCGAGGAGATTTGCGGCTCCTGCGCCATGCTCATCAACGGCAAGGCGCGCATGGCGTGCTCCGCGCTGGTAGACCAGCTGGAGCAGCCCATTCGAATCGAGCCACTCTCGAAATTCCCGTTGGTGCGCGATCTCACCGTGGACCGGCAATTCATGTTCGAGAGCTTGAAGCGCGTAAAGGCCTGGATCCCCATCGATGGCACGTACGATCTCGGCGAAGGCCCGCGTGTTTCCCCGGAAGTTCAAGAGCAAGGTTATCCGCTTTCGAATTGCATCTCATGCGGGAGCTGCCTGGAAGTTTGTCCACAGGTCAATGAGCACAGCCAATTCGTGGGCGCCGCGATCATCAGCCAGGTGCGACTCTTCAATTTGCATCCCACCGGCGCCATGAACAAGCACGAGCGATTGGCCGCACTTATGGGCCCGGGCGGAATTCAGGATTGCGCCAACGCGCAGAACTGTGTGCACGCCTGCCCCAAAAACATTCCGCTGACGGAATCAATTGCCGCCGTCAACCGCGACGTGTGGAAACAGGCGCTTCTTGGCTGGCTGGTAGGGTAAACTCTCTTCGCCACTAGCATCCTGGGGGAAATGAATGCGCCGCCTTCCGGCCTTCTTGTCCGTAAGCGTTTGTTTGTGTGGTGGAGTATTTTTGGCGGCAGGCACATCAGCCGATGATATCGCCGAGCGCGCGAAGAAACTGCATTTCTCCTCGATTGTCCTCGATACACATGCCGACACGCCGCAGCGCATGCTTACGGACAAGTTCGATCTCAGCAAGCGCGACGCCGATGGGCACGTCGATATCCCCCGAATGCGCGAAGGCGGCCTCAACGCCCAGTTCTTCTCGATTTTTATCTCCGGCAAGATCCTGGGCCCTCCCGCCATTCAGCAGGCACTCGATCAGATAGACATCGTCCGCCAGAACGTCCGGCAGCACAGCAAGGATTTGATGCTTGCCACTACCGCCGAGGAGATTCGCCAGGCGCACGCGCAAGGCAAGATCGCCATCCTCATGGGCATCGAGGGCGGTCACATGATCGGCAACGATATTCGAATGGTGCGTGTCTACAGCACCTTGGGAGTGCGCTACATGACCCTCGCGCATTTTTACAATGACGAGTGGGCGGATTCTTCCACGGACAAGCCGGCGCACGACGGGCTGACGGATTTCGGCAAGGATGTCGTCCGCGAAATGAACCGGCAGGGAATGCTGGTAGACATCTCGCATGTCTCCGACAAAACGTTTTATGACGCGCTGGAAATCAGCAAAGTACCGCCGATCGCTTCGCATTCCTCGGTTCGCGCGATTTCAAATCATCCGCGGAACATGAGCGACGACATGATCAAAGCGCTCTCGGCCAAGGGCGGCGTAATCCAGATCAATTATGAGCGAAATTATCTCAGCGAGGAGTACCGGAAGGCCTTCGAGTCAGTTGCCGGGGACGTAAGCCGGATGGAGGAGAAATTCAAGAAAGAGTGCGGCGACGACAACGTGTGCATCGGCAGGGCGGAGATCAAGCTGGAGAAGAAGTTGACTGACGCCGGAAAGCTGCCGCACGTAGGCTGGGAGAAGATCATCGAGCACATCGACCATGTCGTGAAGCTCGTCGGCCCTGACCATGTCGGGCTGGGTTCGGATTTTGACGGTGCGGACATGCCCGACGGCCTGGAAGACTGTTCGAAACTTCCGAAGATCACGGAAGCATTACTGCGCAAGGGCTACTCGGAGGAAAACATTCGCAAGATTCTGGGCGGTAACATCCTCCGCGTAATGGAACAGTCCGAAAGAATCAGCAAGGAATTGCAGGCAGCGCAATAGGAGAATAAGGAGCGTGAGATGGTGCGAGCGATTCTGTTCATGGGCGCGTGCGTTGCCGCCGGCGTGGTCTTGGCGGGTGCAATGAAAGCTGATGGCATTTCCGAAAAGGCGCGCAAGCTGCACTTTTCCTCAATCGTGGTGGATACGCACGATGACACGACGCAGCGATTCCTGGACGGCAAATTCGATCTTGGCACTCGCAGCGCTATGGGCAGCATCGACATCCCTCGCATGCGCGAAGGCAATCTCAGCGCCATTTTCTTTTCCATCTGGATACCCAGTAAAGTGACCGGCCCGGAAGCCGTCGACAAGGCCCTCGTCCAGATCGACGCGGTGCGCGAGCAAGTCCGCAAACATCCCAACGACCTTGTTCTAGCCACCACTGCCGCGGAAATCCGGGAAGCACGCAAGCAAGGTAAAATCGCGGCGCTCATAGGAGTTGAGGGCGGCCACATGATTAACAGCGACCTTGGCGTGCTGCGCAGTTACGCCGCATTGGGTGTCCGGTACATGACCTTGACGCACAGCGGCAACGACGAGTGGGCCGATTCCTCGACGGACAAGCCGGCGCACAACGGGCTGACGGAGTTCGGCAAAGATGTCGTCCGCGAAATGAATCGCCTCGGCGTGATGGTGGACATTTCGCACGTCAGCGACAAGACGTTTTACGATGCGCTGGAAATCAGTAAAGCTCCGCTCATCGCCTCGCATTCTTCCTGCCGGGCCATCTGCGATGCCCCGCGCAACATGACCGACCAGATGATGAAGGACCTTGGCGCAAAGGGCGGGGTGGTACAGATCAACTATCACGTTGGATTTTTGAGCCAGGGATTTCGCGACGCCGAGAAGGCGAATCCCGAGCTCAATAAGACCATCAGCGCGGAAGTCATGAAACGCTGTGGCGACAACGAAGGCTGCCAGTTGATTGAAGGCGACCGCATTACGCGTGAATATGTGGAACAGGGCAAGCTCCCGCGCGTGGATTACACCAAGATCATCGAGCACATCGATCATGCCGTGAAAGTCGCGGGAGTGGATCACGTGGGTCTCGGCTCGGATTTTGACGGCGCCAACATGCCCTATGGCATGGAAGATGCCACCAAGCTTCCGGTCATCACCGAAGCGCTGCTGAAGAAGGGCTATTCCGAAGGTGACGTGAAGAAGATTCTCGGCGAAAATACCTTGCGGGTAATGACTGAAGTCGAGCGCGTCAGCCGCGAGCTGAACGCGCATAACTAGGATCGCAGCAAAGATCTTAAGACTGAACTACAGGGGGGACGCTGAAAAATGAAACGTTCGATATGGTTAGTGGCCATTGCGGGACTCGGAATGTTCATTTTTGGTTGCAAAGGGGATGAGAAAGCGGCGGAAGCTCCGCCCCAACCAGCCCCCAAGGCCGAAGCACCCGCGCCAGCGGCAACGCCGCCGCCGGCACAGCCTGAAGTCTCGGCCACCGCACCAGCCGAAGCCCCGCGTGCGGGTTACGACCACGCGCTCCTTCGTCCGGCGCTGCTCAAGGATAGAGCGCCGGAGACCTACCAGGTCAAATTTGTCACCACGCGCGGCGATTTCACCGTAACCGTACACCGCGGCTGGGCTCCCATCGGCGCAGACCGCTTCTACAACCTGGTCAAGCACCACTTCTATGACAACGCCAGCTTTTTCCGCGTGGTGCCTGGGTTCGTAGTGCAGTTTGGCATCAACGCGTACCCGCCGGTGTCGGCAGCCTGGGAAGGCGCAAATATCAAGGATGAACCGGTGGTTGGGAGCAACAAGCGCGGCTATCTGACCTACGCGAAAACGAGCATGCCGAACACCCGGTCGACACAGATCTTTATCAATCTAAAGGACAACGCCGGGCTGGATGGTCAGGGGTTTTCCCCCTTCGGCGTCATCGATGCCCAGGGAATGAAAGTGGTTGAGATGATGTACGACCAGTATGGCGACAGCACTCCGGATAATTTTCAGGATCTGATAAACAAGCAGGGCAAGCCGTATCTTGATAAGAACTGGCCCAAGCTGGATTCCATCAAGACGGCCACGCTGGTCGGCCCGGGCGGAGCGGCTCAAAAGCCCTAATAATTCTAATCATTCGTTGATTACTTTTTTCAATGCAATGCATCTAATCTTTGTGACACCGAATCTTTTGACATTCGGTCGAACGGGAAAGTATCCTTCAACTTGATGAGTACTTGTTGCCAGAACATGTGTTGTCCCTGCACGCAAAACGCTGCGTGTCGCATGACACCCATCTCTGGCCAGAGGAGTTTCCGGACTTAGTTGTAGCTTAATCACAGAGTTCCGAAGCCCACGTGCCAGAGCCGCTGGTAACGTGGGTTTTTTTGTTTTTGGAGCGAGGATTTTTCAGGGCACCGATCCCGGGAGTTGGAATCATGGCCGTAGCAACCTTACCCGAAGTCGAAGAACGACACAGCCGCGAGGCGATCGAAGCGGAAATCAGCCGCTTTGAAGAGCGTGTGCAGCAATTGCAGAGCGGTGCCATCACGGCGGAGCAGTTCCGGCCGTTCCGTTTGAAGCATGGCACTTACGGCCAGCGGCAGCCAGGGTTCCAGATGCTGCGCGTCAAGGTTGCGGCTGGGGTGCTCAAGTCCGACCAGCTGCGAGTCTTGGCAGACTTGGCTGATGAATACTCGACGGGGCGCGGCCACCTGACGACGCGTGAAAACGTCCAGTTCCATTTTGTAAAGCTGGAAAAAGTGACAGCGGCTATGCGGCTGCTGGCCGAGGCGGGGCTTACAACGCGCGAGGCTTGCGGCAACACCGTGCGCAACGTTACGGCGTGCCCCGTCGCGGGAGTTTGCCCGGGTGAAGCGTTTGACGTGACACCGTATGCGCTGGGGGTTTCACGCTACCTCCTGCGTCATCCCGATTTTCACGATTTGCCGCGCAAGTTCAAGATTGCCTTCTCCGGCTGCGAAAACGACGGCGACTGCGCGGTTGCCGGGATTCACGATGTCGGTCTGATCGCGCAAGTCCGGGGCACGAACGGCACGTCGCGTCGAGGCTTCAAGGTTTTGGTCGGCGGCGGTTTGGGAAGTCTGCCAACAGAGAGCGCCGCGCTTACGGAGTTTTTGCCAGAAGAAGAACTTCTTCCCACCATCGAAACTGTTCTGCGAGTCTTCACGGAAACGGGCAATCGCAAGAACAAACTCCTGGCACGGCTGAAGTACGTCTTGCGAGCGAAGGGCATCGAAGAGTTTCGCCGTCTGGTGGCGGAGAAGCGCAAGATATCGACGGCCCCCGCGGAGAAATTCGTGGTGCCATCGCCCATTCAGCCCTCGTTGGTGACTATCGCCCTAGCCCCGTTATCTGCTTCCGCGGCGGATTCGCGATTGGACCCTGAATACGATCGCTGGACGGAATCCAACCTGATGTCGCAGCGCCAGGCCGGCTACGGCGCGATTTGGATCAAGCTGCCCGCGGGAACGTTTTACAGCAACCAGATGCGTGGCCTCGCTGACGTTCTCGAAGCAAACGAACTGACCGGGGTCCGCATCGCCGTCAACCAGGACCTCGTTATCCCATGGGTGCCTTTTGACCGCGTGCGCGCAATTTACGATGAACTTCGCGTGCTCGATCTGGCCACGCCCGGCGCGCGCACGATTTCCGACGTCACCGGCTGCCCCGGCGCTACGACTTGCAACCTTGGTATCACACGTTCGCTGACGCTGGCAGAGGTGCTCTCCCGCGAGTTGAATGGCTACGCCGATCCTGAAATTCAAAAGCTGCGCATCAAGATCAGCGGCTGCCCGAATTCTTGCGGGCACCATCACATCGCCGACATCGGTTTCTATGGCAACGTGCGGAAAATCGGCGAACAGCAAGCCCCGTACTACCAGCTTTTGCTAGGCGGCAAGGTGGATGCGAACGGCGTGCGTTTTGCGCGCCAGATCATGGCTGTTCCGGCACGCCCGATACCCGCAATCATCCGCGAGCTCCTGTCGTTTTACCAGCACGATCGACGGGCCGCGGAGACCTTTTCCGATTGGGTGGGCCGCACCGCGGACAAGACCATCAGCGCGCGGCTCCAGCCACTCGCCGATGTTAATGCCGATTCCGAAGACATTTTTGTGGATTGGGGCGATACGGAAACCTATTCGCTGAAGCTTGGTCGCGGGGAGTGCGTGGCATGAGCACCACGGTTTATCTCGTCGGCGCAGGGCCGGGCGATCCGGAGCTGCTCACGCTGAAAGCAGCACGCCTGCTTTCTCGAGCTGAAGTCGTTCTCCACGATGCGCTGGTCAGCCGTGAAGTTCTGCGAATGATTTCACCCGCTGCGGAAGTCATCGACGTCGGCAAGCGCGCCGGCCGCAAGCTGCTCACGCAGGACGAAATCAACTCGCTGCTCGTCTCTTATGCGCAAACGCGCGAGACCGTTGTGCGATTGAAAGGCGGCGATCCTTCTGTCTTCGGCCGCGCTGGAGAGGAAATTGAGTCCCTTCGCAAGGCGGGGGTCGAGTACGAGATTGTGCCTGGCATCACCGCTGCCTTGGGAGCCGCGGCAGCCGCTGGAATTTCGCTGACCGATCGCCGCGTCGCCTCGCAAATTCTCCTCACCACATTTTCACGAGGAACGGATGGCAGTGTGATGGATTGGGGCAGTGTCACCAGTACGACCACGCTGGTTCTGTACATGCCTGGTGCGGATTACGCGGAAGTGTCGAGGCGATTACTCGACGGCGGACTCTCGCCGGACCTGCCGTGCCTGATTGTTTCGAGCGCCACGGGTTCTTCGCAGGATGTGCGCTGGTCGAACGTCGGCCGGCTCGCCGCCGAAGAAAAATTGCCCGCGCCCGCGCTCTTGATTGTGGGGCGCGTAGCTGCGCATCAAGTGGAAGAAATCCGTGTGTCCTTCTGGGAACGCGCCGGAGAGAGACTCAATTCATCGCGACCGTCGATATCTTAGTTGAGGAGGAGCAAAGCCATGAGTACAGAGGTGAAATCGGTCAGTAGTGGAAATCGCTGGAAAGTGTCGCTGGATACTTGGGCCGTGCTGGCAGCATTCCTCGCGGCGCTTTTGATACGCGCCGGTGTGTTCAAACATATCCCGTGGTGATGACTCTTGAAAAATGGAGAGAATGAAAAATGGCTGACGTAATCACGGTTCCCCATGTCCAGCCGGCGCAGCCGGCGCTAAGGTTCTTGCGAGTGATTCCCGGCGTTCTCTTGCTTGCCGCCATCGGCTACGCGGGAAAACTGCTCGAGCAAAATGTCGGCGGCTTCGCCAAGGCGCACCATTGGACGTTCCCGAACATCGAATACGTCCTTTGGGCCATCGTCCTTGGGTTGGCTATCTCCAACACCGTTGGCGTTCCCGAGATCTTTCGCGCTGGCGTGGCCACCTATGAATTCTGGCTCAAAGCCGGAATCGTATTGCTCGGCGCGCGATTTCTCCTCGGCGACATCTTGAAGCTCGGCGGCGTCAGCCTGATTCTCGTGGCCATTGAAATTACTGGGGCCATCGCCTTCATGACCTTTCTTGGCAGAGTCTTCAAGCTCAAACCCAAACTCACCACGCTCCTCGCAGTGGGCTCCGCCGTTTGCGGCGTTAGCGCCATCATCGCCACCAAAGGCGCTATCGAAGCCGACGATGAAGATTCCTCCTTCTCCATCGCCGCGATTCTCGCTCTCGGTGCTCTAGCTCTCTTCACCTTTCCACTCATCGGTCATTACCTGCATCTGAGCGATCGCGCCTACGGCCTGTGGGCCGGCCTCGCTGTGGACAACACTGCTGAAGCCACCGCCGCCGGCGCTCTCTATTCCGACGCCGCAGCCAAACTCGCCGTACTGGTGAAGTCTACCCGCAACGCCATGATCGGCTTCGTGGTGCTCGCCTACGCCATTTACTGGGCTAGCCAAGGCCAAGCCAAGTCAGTAGGGAACAAGGCCGCGTTTCTCTGGCAGAAATTTCCGAAGTTCGTCCTCGGCTTCCTGCTGATCTCCGTTCTCGCCACCTATCATTTCTTTAACAAAGATCAAGTCGGCGCGCTCGCCAATCTTTCTCGCTGGGCGTTTTTGCTCACTTTCGCCGGTGTCGGCCTCCGCACCAACTTCAAAGACATGCGCAAGCAGGGCCTGCGCCCGTTCGCAGTAGGCGCCATCGGCGAAGTAGTGATCGCCGTGTTCACCTTGGGGTTGGTTATAGGAGCGTCGAAGCTGTTCGGTTGGTAGCGAGTTCTCGTGCTGGAGAAATGACCCAGAGCGGCGGCTGAATCAAGGCTCGACGCAGACTTCGATGAGGTTGCCCTCAACGTCTTGAAATTGGAAAAACGCGTTCCCGCCGGAATCATGTTGAAGTGGCCCCACTTGGATCCCTCGAGAGGTTAAGTCTTCTCTGCACGCTTCAATTCTCTTAGTGAAAAGGATGGGATGACCTTCGACTTTCACGGTTGTTTGGCCCGCGGGAATGGCAACCAAGGCGAGTCCTACATCATCATCCTTCGAAAGCCCGAGGAAGGCATCAAAATCTTCGGATGTGAGGGGAGTAAGCCGAAGCCCCAGCTTTTCCTGGTACCAAGCGACGGCCCTCCCCAGGTCTCGAACTCCGACCGAGACATTGTCCCCAAAATAAAAGCTTTTTCTGCCCCACATGATTGAATTGGCTATATTCCGAGAACTGCGACCAATTCTTTCACCGACGCTGCCGACTTCTGCAGCGCCGCGTTCTCTTCCGCCGTGAGCTTGATCTGGATGACCTCTTCGACGCCTTTGGCGCCCAGCTTCACCGGCACGCCGACGAACAGTCCTTTGATTCCGTATTCGCCTTCAAGATACACCGCGCATGGCAAAATTTTCTTCTTGTCCTTCAGAATCGCTTCCACCATCTCCACTGCTGCTGCCGAGGGCGCATAGTAAGCCGAACCGGTCTTCAACAAATTCACGATCTCCGCTCCACCTTTGCGCGTGCGCTCCACAATCGCGTCGATGCGCTCCTTGGGCAGTAAATCAGGAAGGGGAATTCCCGCCACTGTCGAATAGCGCGGCAGCGGCACCATATCGTCTCCATGGCCGCCAAGCACGAACGAGTGCACATTCTCCACGCTGACCTTGCATTCCATCGCCACAAACGTGCTCATGCGCGCCGAATCGAGGACGCCAGCCATTCCCAGCACGCGATTTTTGGGAAAGCCGCTAACCTTCAGCGCGGCCTGTGCCATGGCATCCAGCGGATTCGTCACCACAATAATGATGCAATTGGGCGAGTGCTTCACGATCTGCTCGACAACCGCCTTCACCACGTCGTAGTTGGCCTTCAATAAATCGTCGCGGCTCATCCCCGGTTTACGCGGAAACCCCGCGGTGATCACCACCACGTCGCTGCCCGCGGTCCCTGAATAATCGCCCGTCGCGGTGGAAATTCCGGTCGCCCGCGAATCCGTCCGCGTAATCGGCCCGGATTCCATCATGTCCAGTGCCTTTCCTGCCGGAGGCCCATCCAAAATATCCGTCAGGACCACGTCGGCCAGCTCCATGTCCACAATCCGCTGCGCCGTGGTCGATCCCACAAACCCGCCGCCTACCACTGTCACTTTTTTTCTGCTCATGCCTCTCCTCGTCGCTTGCCGAATTCTTCTCTGCGAACCCTCTGCGTTCTCTGCGTCTCCGCGTTAGGATTGGCTCTTTCCGCCTAGCGCGCGGCGGCAACGCCCTTCATATTCTCAATGATCGCCGTCGCAAACGCCGAAGTCCCCACCTTCGTCGCGCCGGGCATCAGCCTCTCAAGATCGTACGTAACGCGCTTCTGCTGAATTGTCCGAGCAATGCCGTCCTCGATCAGCGAAGACGCTTCCTTCCATCCCAGGAACTCGAACATCATCGCGCCCGAAAGCATCACCGAGCTCGGATTGATAACATCCTTGTCCGCATACTTGGGCGCCGTGCCGTGCGTAGCCTCGAAAACGCCGAATCCGTCGCCGATGTTCGAACCCGGCGCCATACCCAGGCCCCCGACCTGCGCCGCGCACGCATCCGACAAATAATCTCCATTTAAATTGGAAGTTGCCAGCACGCTGTACTCATCCGGCCGCAGCAGCACCTGCTGAAAAACGGAATCCGCAATGCGGTCGTTGATCATCAGTTTTTGTTTCCACTGTCCTTTTCCGTGCGTCGCGTAAATCGAATCCAGCGTCGTTTTCACTTCGGCGTAAAGTGTTTTCTTGAACGCATCCGTCGCCTGCTCAAGCCCCGGCTCGATCAACGCCGCGTTCTGCTCCACCGTCAGCGCCGGATTCTTGTCCAGATTATCCACAATCCAGCTCTCACGTTCGGTAATCGTCTGCGCGCGAAACTCTTCCAGCGCCAGGTCATAGCCCCAATCGCGGAAAGCGCCCTCGGTGAATTTCTGGATGTTGCCCTTGTGCACCAGCGTCACGCTCTTGCGCTTGTTCGCCAACGCATATTTGATCGCCCGCCGCACCAGCCGCTTCGTCCCCGTTGGCGAAATTGGCTTGATGCCCACGCCGGAGTCCCAGCGAATCTGTTTCTTTCCATCCTTCAACATATCGTTGTTCAGAAATTCCAGCAGCTTCTTCGCTTCCGGCGAACCAGACTTCCACTCAATGCCGATGTACACATCCTCGGTATTCTCCCGAAAAATAAACACATTCATTTTCTCCGGCTCCCGCACCGGGGAAGGAACTCCCTGAAAATACCGTACCGGCCGCTCGCAGGAATACAAATCCAGAATTTGGCGCAGCGCCACGTTCAACGAGCGAATGCCTCCGCCCACGGGTGTCGTCAGCGGCCCTTTAATAGCCACACGAAAATCGCGAATCGCGTCCACTGTTTCGCCCGGCAGCCATTCCTTAAAAGTGTTGAAGGCTTTCTCTCCGGCGAAAACCTCAAACCACGCTACCCGCCGCTTCCCACCGTAAGCCTGCTCCACAGCCGCGTCGAACACCCGCCGCGAAGCCTTCCAAATGTCCCGCCCCGTTCCATCCCCTTCTATAAACGGAATAATCGGCACGTCCGGCACTTGCAGTTCTCCGCCGTTGTAGCCGATCGGCTTGCCCTCCGCGGGAATAGCCTTGCCGTTGTACGAACTCTTCATTGCTGCCGCTCCTTGGACCATCTTGAACGCGCCGCAGGCAGGAAAGGAAAAAGCTGCGCCGCCATCTGAACCCAGAAAACTTGGCGGGCCAGAGTGAAATGGAGAAGATATCACATTCGCGAGGACCGGGAGTATAATCGCGCGCCGTCCCAACTTCACCGTAGAGGAGAGCAACCCATGGTCATGGATTGGAACCAATACCACAAGGAGATCGGCGCCCGCGTTGGCGACCTGGCAAAGCTGTCTCCAGACACCGTGCGGGGATATCAAACGCTGAGCGCCGCGAACTCCAAAACCAGCAAGCTCGGCGAAAAAACGCGCCAGCTGATTTCATTGGCCGTAGCCGTCACCACGCGCTGCGATGGTTGCATTGTGTTTCATACCGACGCCGCCCTTAAAGCCGGCGCGACGAAAGAAGAAATCTCCGAAGCACTCGGAGTGGCCGTCAGCATGAACGCCGGGGCGGCTCTCATTTACTCCGCCCGCGTCCTCGACGCCGTCGAAGCCAAATCCGCCGCAGCCCACGGCGACTAATTGGCGCCACATCCCGGCCACGCGTGGATTGCTCGATTTTGATATCTGCTCTCTGATCACTCTACTAGTCGTAATATTCCTGGCCGAGGTGCGTGATCAAATCCTCGCCCTTCATCCACCGAAGCGTGTTTTTTAGCTTCATCGACTGAATAAACAGATCGTGCTCGGGGTACAGACCCGGCGCCGTCATCGGCGACTTGAAATAGAAACTGAGCCACTCCTGAATGCCGCGCATCCCAGCGCGCTGCGCCAGATCCAGAAACAGGACGAGATCGAGCACGATCGGTGCCGCCAGAATCGAATCGCGGCAAAGGAAGTCGACTTTGATCTGCATCGGATAGCCCAGCCATCCGAAAATATCGATGTTATCCCATCCCTCTTTATTGTCGCCGCGCGGCGGATAGTAGTTGATGCGCACCTTGTGAAACATTTTGCCGTAAAGCTGCGGATACAATTTCGGCTGCAGAATGTACTCCAGCACGCTCAGCTTCGATTCTTCCTTAGTCTTGAACGATCCGGGATCCTCCAGAACTTCACCGTCGCGATTGCCGAGAATGTTCGTCGAAAACCATCCATCCAGCCCCAGCATGCGCGCCTTAAACGCCGGCGCCAGCACCGTCTTCATCAGCGTCTGTCCGGTCTTGAAATCCTTGCCGCAGATCGCCACGTTGTGATCGTGCGCCAACGTCTGAATCGCCGGAATGTCTACGCTCAGATTCGGCGCGCCGTTGGCATACGGCACCCCGCTGGTCACCGATGCCCATGCATAAAGCATCGAAGGCGCAATATCCGGAGAATTTGCCTTCATGGCTTCCACAAATTTGTCCGGAGTCGAATGCGCCTCGCTCGGCTTCAGAAAGCTTTCCGTCGACCCGCACCAGCAGGTCACCAGCCGCGTAGCGCGCGAAGTCTTCCTGAAGTTCGCGATGTCTTCCTTGATTTGCAGCGCCAGCTCGTATTTGTTCTTGCCCTTCTTGATGTTTGGACCATCGATCATCTTTACGAAGTCGTGATCGAACGCCGCTTTCATCGGCTTGATGGTGGACAGGAACGGTTTCACCTTCTCGAGGTCTTGCGGGTTCAAGACGCCCGCATTGGCCGCGGATTGGTACGCGTTATCCTTAAAAATGTCCCATCCGCCAAACACAATGTCTTTCAACTCCGCCAGCGGCACAAATTTCTTAATTTCTGGCGTGCGCCCATCCGTGCGCTTCCCCAGACGAATCGTTCCCATCTGCGTGAGTGAACCTACCGGCTGCGCCTTGCCTTTGCGGACCAGCTCCACACCCGCCATAAACGTTGTGCTCACAGCGCCCATGCCCGGAAGCAATACTCCGAGTCTCCCCTTGGCTGGCGCAATTTTCGAAGGCTTTTCCATGCAACTCCTTTTCGTGAACGATCGCCGCGCGATCGAATAAGAAATTGAAATCAGAACTGGACCTGGCGCAGCGGAAGAGCACCGCATCCTCAAACAAACTAGTAATGATGAGCGAAGAACGTTGGATTTGCAAATCGCGGAGAGAAAAAGGTACGCAATCAGCGCGAAGGAACGCAAGCCGGTTGCCCTTCAGCAATTTGCCGGGCCTGTGGACGTTCAGGACAAAGGTCTGTCAATTCGGCGTGGCCGGTTAGTGGGTCATGGAGTTAGAGTGGGACAAATGACGCGGCAACCACCGCGACGGAGGAGTCCCCAATGAAGTTTCCAAATCGATATGGAGAGTTTTTGATTGTGCTCGTAGTTCTTGCGATTGGCGGCTCGATTTTCACCGCAGGTGTCGGCGCCCAGGACGAAGGCTGGCGCATCATTCGCGCTGACTACGGCTACAGGGATCAACGCATTGACGTCACAAACCTGCTCGCGGACCTCATTTCCAGGGGAGGCGTGAACGGCAGGCTCGCAGTAAACAACCAGACCATGGGCGGAGACCCGGCTGTCGGAAAAGACAAGTCTCTGCGTATTTTCGCAAAAAACAGAAGGAACGAAGAACGCGAATTTAGCTTCAACGAAGGCGCTTTCGTGGACGTGCGCATGTTTGCTGTTCGCCGCGATGACTGGGACGATCGCCCGGCCACCTATGGTGACCGCGAAGATTCAAACGGATTGCGCATTATGCGCGCCTTCTATGGAGTCCAAAGAAGGACTCTAGATGTCACCGACTTGCTGCGCAGCAGAGCCCGCGAGGGTGTTCTCTCTTTCGTGGTGACCAATAGCGCTTTGGGCGGAGATCCCGCTCCCGGCGCGGATAAAGTTCTTATTGTCGTTTACAAGTTTGAAGGCCGGGAAACCGCCGCGGCCGTTCGCGAAGGAAATACCCTGACGCTTCCGTAGCCAGTTGCCGCTGCCATGCACTACGGAACAATTCCGGCGCTTCGCTTCGCCGCATCGAAATTGAAATTTAGAACCATTCGCTGCGATACGCAATCCACCAGCTCGCCATGCCGATGGGAACTGTCGCCGCGAGCGCCCACCAGAGGGGAAGCGCGAGATCCGCGATCAGCCCCAACACGCCAAAGGTGAGCCAGAAAACCTTCCGTTGCATGGCACTATTCTACCGCTCACCTGCGCGCAGACTCGGCCTATGTTGTCCATCTGTGCCCGGTTTTTGACGCTGTTCGATTCTTAGGAGACTCGACCGCGTTTTACTCTGGCCGCCTCGTTCGTCGCAATTCGCGCACCAGGTAAGCGACCACAACCAGATTAATCAGCAGCGCGAAACCCTTGCCGATGCTGGCATGCCGCACGAGCTCGTAGATTTCGATGGGCAGCAGGGAAGAAGTCGTGATAATCGTGAAGTATTCCGCCCAGCGCTTGCGCAATGCCAGGCCGATCCCTTCCGTAAAGAAAATCCCCGCATAGATGAATGTGCCTGCGCTGAGTTCCCGCAAACGCCGATCATCCAGGCTGGACACTTTCTCCAGCAGTTTGTGAATGAAATGGTTATGGGGATCGACCTGAAAAGCGCTGATCCAATGTTCGATCAGAACCGCCACATCTTTGTGGAGCAATTTGAGCGCGCCGATTCCAACCGCGAGCAGCACACACCCTTTCAGCAGCTTGAACACGGCGATCAGCAACAGCCCGCGTCCCTTCGATGGTTTTCCCGCCATGCCCTTGTCCATCCTCCGAAAGCCGGCCGGGCATTGTACCCTAGAAGAATGGCGGGTGGACTTCTTCCGTACATCCGGGGAGCGCATGAAGGAGTGAACCGCCGCTGCACCACGCAGACGGCGGCTCGCTCAGTGATGGGTTTTGCGAGCGTTGTCGAGCGGAAACTAACGGCTCTCGATTCGCTTTGAATTGCCCCTGCGGCGCTCAGCGCTTACAGTGAGTGTAAGAAAGCGATCAGCGCAGCCTTTTGCTGCTGGCTGAGCTGCTGAAAAGTTTCCGTAACGTTTTCGGCTTCACCTTTATGGCGTTGGATCGCGTCTGTATACGTCATCGAATTGCCGTCATGCATCAAGCGATTCCGCATGCGCAATCCCCACAAAGGCGCTGTCCGTAGTTTGTTGGCTGTGTCCGGGCCTCCGTTTTGCACGATGCCGTCGCCGGTTCCGATGTCGTGAAGGAGGAAGTCCCCGAACGGATGAATGATCTTGTTGCCCAGCGCGTCCGGCACGGTTAGCGTTCCGCCGTTGATCATCGTGCCGGATGGCGCTGTCACGATGGTGCTCACGTGGCATGTGTCGCACCCGATAGCATCAAAGATCCGGGCGCCTTGTTGCGCGGCCGCCGTCACTGCCGCAGCCAGATCCCGTGGCGGAACCTTTGACGAACGCATGAATCGAGCAAACGCATCCAGGTCCGCTTGCGTCGAATTCGGCACGGGACCTTGGTTGAAGGAAGAGACATCCACGCCCAGTGATGTGCGTTCGGTCGGGAAGAACGATGTCGTAATGCCCATCTCGTTTACGTAGGCATCCGCGGAGAAGCTGAACAAGCTTGCATGCTGGTTCTTCCAACCGAAGCGCGCCACGCGCGTCTGCCCAGGGGCTTCCAGCAAGGGCACGCGAATCACTTCTCCAGAAATGCGCCCGCGCGTGTTGTCAGACTGCAGGCGGGCAATCTGTACCAGCATATCGTCGGCAATGGCCTCGACGAAGCCGTCGCCCAGGGTATTTAGAGAAGTGCGAAATGTTCGAATGAACTCACGATCCGGCACGTACGGCATGGGGACGCCCGGCAGCGCATTGCTATTGATTAACGACCCGCCGGGGGCGTCTACGAACGAGCCACTTCTATCCAGATGCCCGGCCCGCAGCTCAGTGACCTCGCTGATTCCACCAGTCGCAGGATTGAAATGGCATGCCGCGCAGGAATCCGCGTTGTAGAGGGGACCAAGGCCATCCTTGGGAGCCTCGTGCTCGCTGAACACCATCGCGTCCGCATCATGATCGGCTTCCGCGGCCACAAAGCCATTCGTCAGGTTGTCGAATCCCGATGGTGCCTCCGTTGCACCTGGCGGTATGGGAATATTCTGGGAGTGCGGCAGATTGTTGGAAAAAGCCAGAGCCGACGCAGCAACAGCAACAAAAATTGCAGGCAGAACTATCCGCAGTTTCATGGAGCATCCTGGTTCTGAGCTGGATAATGGGCTTGGGTAAGTGCGCGTACACTATCGCTGCGTGTGCCAGCAGGCTACTGTTCCGTGGGACAGTTTTGGAGCAGGCCTCGCTTCTAGTCCTCGCTGCCGTCTCTCGTTGGAACGATTGTTGTTTTGCGGAAACTCTGGTTCGCTATTACTTCCCTGAAGAATGCGCCGTATTCGGCTCCTGGAGGTTCGGTGCAGATAATTCGACGTTTGTATATCCGCTGATTTCGCGGGCCAGGCTTATCTCCGTGAATTCCGGCGTTTCCCATTGCATGGCTATCCTCCCGATCGGCTTTGCCTCAAGAATACCCGTTGCAACTCCTTGCCTATGGCAGCGTAAACGCAATCACGTAGTCGCCTTGCTTCGTGCCCAGTTTGCCGTGGCCACCGGCAGCAATGACCAGATACTGTTTGCCCTTCAGCGTGTAAGTCATCGGCGTGGCTTGTCCGCTGGCCGGCAACTCATACTTCCATAGCTCTTTCCCGGAATCGGAGTCGAAGGCGCGCAAATAGTTGTCCATGGCCGCCGCCGCGAAGACCAGGCTGCCCGCCGTCACCATCGGCCCGCCAAACGTGATGGTTCCCGTATTCATCCCAGGAATCCAGCTCCCCAGCGGCACCTCCCAAACTTTCTTCCCGGAGAAAAGATCAACGGCAGCAACCGTACCCCACGGCGGAGCATTGCAAGGAAGTCCGCTCGGGGAGAGCAGCGGCGTTCGAAACATGGCGAACGGCGTTCCGGCCTGGCGCGCATACTCACCGTGTAGGCGGTCTGACTCCGTGGCGTTCATCTGGGCGTGCGCCAGTTCCTCTCGTGGTATGAGCTTCACGAAAATCGGCAGTCGGTTGGTGAGCATCAACAGCAAATGCCGCTGTGTATCGTACGCTGTGCTTCCCCAGTTGACACCTCCCACGTTGCTTGGGAAAACCAGCGTGCCCTGCAAGCTGGGCGGCGTGAAAATGTCGCCCGACCGCGCTCTCTTAATCCTGTCCGCGCACCACTGCCGCTCCTGCTCGTCCTTGCCCCAGGCGTCCTCGGACGTAAGTTTTTCCGGAACCACGGAAATTGTCGAAGCCGGCTGCGTCGGCCAGGACTCTTCTCCGGGAATGTCGCTCTTGAGCACTGGCCGCTCTTCGACAGGAAGCAACGGCGCGCCTGTCAGCCGATTCAAGATAAACACGCGCCCCATTTTTGTCGTAATCGCTACGGCCGGCGTTCCATCTTTCCACGCAAATAGGGCCGGTTGTGAAGCCACGTCGTAGTCCCATATGTCGTGATGCACCACTTGGAAGCCCCACACAAGTTCCCCCGTGCTGGCACGCAACGCCACGACCGAATTAGCCCATTTATTGTCGCCCTTTCGAATTCCTCCATAATAGTCCGGGCTCGCGCTCCCTGTCGGAATGAACACCAGATCCCGTTCGGCATCCACCGAAAGCGTTGACCACGCGTTTCCGGCCCCGGTGCGCGGAGTGGTCGCCATCGCCCAGGGTATGGGATCCCACGACCACCGCAATTTCCCGGTTCGCACATCGAACGCTCTCACAATTCCGCGCTCTAGCGTGACGGCTCGATTGTCGCCAATCGACGACCCGGTGATCACCAGCTCCCTTGCGATGGCTGGTGCGGAGGTGACCTGATAATCCCCGGGGTCACGGAGTCGTACGTTTGCGGTCAGGTCCACTTGGCCGTCCACTCCGAAGTCCGCGCACGGCTTACCGGTGGCCCCGTCGATCGCAATCAACCGCGCATCCAGCGTCCCAGCAAAAATGCGCAGCGCGCAGGGCCGCCCCGCCTTGGCCGCCGGGTCGCGCCACGCGGAAACACCACGCGATGTCACTTCGGAGGCCCCATAAGGAAGCTCCAGCCTGGGATCAAATTCCCACAGTTTCGCTCCCGTCTCCGCATCCAGCGCGATGACGTGGTCATATGGCGTACTTAGGAAGAGTTTGCCGTCGATCAGAATGGGCGTGGCTTCAAACGCTGCTTTGTGATCGAGTTCCTCATCGTGCGGAAACGCGCCCGTCCGCGCCGTCCATGCGACTTTGAGTTGCGCGACGTTCTTACGATCAATCTGCGCCGCGGCGGAATACCGCGTGCCGCCCGCATCGCCGCCGTAACTCGGCCAGCCCGCCTCCGGCTTGCTTTGCCCGCGAGCGCTCGGGGCCAGCCACGGGAGAAGAAATAGTAGGAAGAGGAACCAGCGTGCAGTGCAGTGGTAGTATCGGTTTCTCATGGTGCGAGAGATACCGCACCGGCGCACAGTGACGCAACAAACTTGGGATAAACGGGCCGTCCCGAGGGACGAACGGGAAGTTCCCTCGCCAAATCACTCAGAGCGCCAACATTACATCGGGTTTGCACCTGCCATCGCCGCCGTAACCCTCTCCGCGTCCAACGATAGTGGGCTTTGCAAAATCATTTCGAACTGCCAACCCGCATCAAAGAGCGCGTAGTCGCCTCGGTGACGATGCGCGAGAATCGCGAGTACGACTATCGCCGCTACACCGCCCGCTGCAGTCCCGATAATCGGGCCATAGTGGGGACCAGGCAGCGGAGGTAACGGTGGCGGAGTCGGCCCGGTCTGCAACTGCGTCCCTAGCCCGCCTCCGAACTCCATGCCCTCTGCGCTTTGCCGTTCGGCGCTGAAGTTCGCCGGCAAACTCGCACCTGGGACCTCGGCTCTTGCTTGCGCTATCATTCCTTCCAGCGCTACAGCATAGCCATTCGCAAAAACAATCTTCGTGAAGTGAGCCCGCAACGCGGGATAACCCGTGGAATCCCGCTTGATAACCTTATCCAGCGAGCCCTCTACAAACGTGCCCGGAGGGAGCATCATTTGCGTGCCGATGGTCACCGGAAACGCTGTCACTGCGCGCACCGAGTCTCCAGGCTTCGCTGTTTTTGCCCAAATAGGATTCATTAGGGTTAATGGAATCCTAGTGCCCGCAGGAATCGTGAACGTCTCTTTCTGCGCGGCAATCGGAGTTTGTTCTTGAACTTGCTCAGCTACACGTTGTGGGCCGTTTGGTGGTTCTTGCGCCCAGCATCCCGAAGCAATCAGCAGTCCTGACATGGCCAGTAGTCGCATATGCACTAGCTCCCAAGACCGCTCGCTTGTTCCTACCTAACAGACGGAATTCTGCGCGTATAGGTTTCACTTTGTTTGACTATATGTTTTCTTAATGCCAATCCGATGTCGGGAAAAATTGTTGTTTTTCAAGGAAGCTTTAGCAATTCCGGTCGCTGCGAAACGTACCGCCGCGACCAGCGCAGTTCCGTCCCGTCATGCAACACCACTTTGTACTCTCCATGAAACCACGGCAGCAACTCGCGAATCGCATCCAACCGGACCATCGTCCCGCGATTAACCCGCACGAAGAGTTTTGGGTCCAGCGTGTTCTGCAGGGCGTCCAGCGTGCTCCGCAACGTATGCGTCCTTTTCCCGCAGTGCAGCAGCACGTAATTCCGGTCCGCCTCCACCCACGCTATTTCTTTCACCGCCACGAAAATCGCGCGCGAATCTTCCTGAATCAAAACCCGCTCCGCGAACGATTTCTCGCGCTCCAGTTGCTCCAGCATGGCCTGTACCCGGGCAGGGAATCCATCCGTAGGTTGTTCCTGTTGCATGCGGGCGCGCCGTACCGCCTCGCGGAATCGCTCTTCGCTCACGGGCTTCAACAAATAATCGAAAGCGTGTACTTCGAACGCCCGCAGCGCAAACTTGTCGTGCGCCGTGATAAAAATGATTCGCGGCATCGCCACTTTGGCGGCATGCAGCGACCGGATCACCCCAAACCCGTCCAGCCCGGGCATCTGCACATCCAGGAAAACCAAATCCGGCTTGTGTTTCTTCACCGCCGTGACAGCCGCTTCGCCGCTATCCGCCTCGCCCACCATCTCCACGCCCTCTTCTTCGCGAAGAAGTCGCAGGACTTTCCGGCGCGCCGGCGCTTCATCGTCCACGACGAGAACCCGGAGTGGCTGCTGCGGACTCATTCGGAAGCTTGCGTGGGTTGATTCGAAAGATGCAGCGGGACGCGCAACGTCACTTCCGCGCCGCCCGTCGGCCGGTTGACGATCGTGAATTCCTGGCTCTCGCCATAGAGCTGCGCCAGCCGGTCGCGGATGTTCGAAAGTCCCAGCCCTCGTCCAAATACTCCCGAAGCATCCGTTTCGTCCAGCCCCGCGCCAGTATCGGAAACCTGCAAGATGAGGCTGCCATTCTCCCGATGCGCGGAAATCGACAACTCCATCGCCGCCGCTCCGGATTTCATCCCATGCCGCAGCGAATTCTCCAGCAACGGCTGCAGCACCAGTTGCGGCACCAGCGAATTGTTCAGCGACGGATCGATCGCATACGTCACCCGCAGCTTGTTCTCAAAGCGTTTCTGCATTAGCTCCATATACAGCCGCGTGATCTCCAGTTCTTCCGACAACGGAATCTCATGCGCCCGCGAAGCGCGCAGCGTCAGCCGCAGTAGCTCGCTCAGCTGCGTGATCATCGCGTCCGCAGCGCGCACGTCCTCGTACATCACCGCCGAAATCGTATTCAGCGTGTTGAAAAGAAAATGCGGCTGCAGCTGCAACCGCAGATTCTCGAGTTGCGCCTGCGCTAGCTTTGTCTGCAGCTCTGCCGCCGCCAACTTCTCCGCTTGCGCCATCCGGTAGCGTTCGAACGCATAATACGCCAGCACAATTATCGTGTACGCCACGAAGTCATTCGAAAACTCCATGGGATACCGGTAGGACATGATCCCGTAGTCGTACGGCCCCCATCCCAGCGCTGGAGACAAAATCTGCCGGCTCACCGCCATCATCGTGGTATGAAGAAAAGAAAAAACAATTGCGCCGGAAACGTGCCACGCCACCCGCCATACCCAGTCCCGGCATTCGAAGAGGTAGTACCGTGCAAAAAGCAAAACAAACGGCATCAGCAGAAACACGGAATAGACTCCCGTGGTTTCTTCCAGCAGTCGTCTGCCGAACGTCCCCTCGTGCTGCCGTGAAAGATCGTCGAGATACCGGTATTCCAGCGCGCTTACGCAAAAACCGGTGTAGATCAGAAAGAGTACCGCCCACACTCGAGCGCGCGAAAGTCGCGGCGTCTTGGCGGTGTTTATCTTAGTGCTCATGTCCGAAGAGTCGCAGGGAGATTATGCGCCAAAGGCGGTGGAAGCGGAATGCCAGACGATTCGAATCGAGGGAAGTAGCCTGGAGCTGCCGAAGACTATTGCCGGCGCCGCCCCGACGTGTGGATCGAACTGATTGCATTGACCGCAACCAGCAGCAGGATGGCACCGACAAGCGCGTAGACAATCACAAACATCTCCTCAAGCTACAGCCTGAAACATTGCAGATCGGGTGCCACAAACGTGGCTTTTGTTTTCAGTAAGTTACGCAAATTAGGTAGGCAGAATAGTCGCCAACCGCGGACAACTGTGTGCCGCAGTTTCACGACAAGCGAGTACTAATACTAGAAGTGCAGTACTCGCTCTTTTTGGGCCGTTGAACGTGCCCGTTAGGTCTTGCTCAGCCGGATCGAGCCGTCGCCGGTGTGAATCAGCAATGGTTGGCCGCCACCGTTCATCTTGCCTCGGATCTCTGACTTGCTGAAAGTGCCTTCCACGGTGACCGGAATGCCCAGGCTGATATGCCCGTCGCCAGTCGTCGCTTCAATGTTGGCCTGGAAATCGGCCGGGAGCACCAGGTCCACGCTGCCATCCCCCGTTCGGATCGTCCAGCTCGATGCCATCTTCGACCCATTCAGAACCCGCGTGTCCACGCTGCCGTCACCCGTCTTCACGCTCAGCGCATCAAATCGCCCAACAATTCGAATATGCCCGTCCCCAGAAGCCGCTTCCACTTTGCCGTCCAAATCCCGAGCCTCAATCGAGCCATCACCAGTCCGCAGCCGAATGTCTCCCTTAAGGCTGTCCACAGTGATGCTGCCGTCATTGGTATGAAGGTCGATCGCCCCGTTCAAGGAGTTGGCTTTCACCGAACCGTCCCCCGTATGAATATTCACCGTTCCATTGATGGAATCAGCCTGTACGGCGCCATCGCCAGTTTCGACCTGCAAGTCGGCATCGCGCGGCATGCGCACCTCAATGTGCAGCCCTCGCGAATTGTTGCCCCAGGAGAATCCCCAGCGGCCAGTGATCCGTGCCGTCAGCTGGACTCTGTCGCCATCCTGCTTCGAGTCCACATGCAGGTTCTTCCCCAATTCGTACCCATGATATTCCACGCGAAACTCGACCTGTTTGTTATCGCCCGTGGTGACGCGGACTCCGCCGTCATTTGTCTCCACCCGCACATTGGCCCGCCCAGACACCGTGAAGGACTTGACCACGTCCTCCGCATGGGCCCGCGGAGTGGCCGCCGCCAGGGTCATCAGCGCCGCGCAAGCCATCCCCAGCCGAATGGCGGTATTACGGTTTGCAAGAAAGTTCATGGGCAAAACCCTCCGTAAAACGACTTTCTACCAGTATAAACGACGCTCGGCCCCAAAAGGTTCCATGGAAGAAATCGGCAGGGAAGCACTCTGGAATGTGACAGTCTAACAACCCATTGGTGGTCAGTCCCGGGAGTTCGACTTCCATAGTGGGTCCTGACCCGCTTCGGAGCGATTATTTCGACGGCGCGGACGCAAAATATCTCGAATCGGGCGGCGTGAAAAGAAAATAGCCGACCGCGATCAACAGCAGGAGGTGCGGTACTGACGAGGAGAGCGAGTCCAAAGCTCTCACGACGACGTGAAAGGCCAGCCAAAATAATACCAGCCAGCGAGCCCAGTTCCGACCCTTAAGCAAAAAGATTCCGGCCACGATAGCGGATATCTCTAAAAGCGCAATGGGAATCATCCAAAAATCGATCCTGTCTTTTATCAGGTGATAGCAGAGAGCTGCCAGGCCCACAACAAGGAACAGCCAGCCGAGGAATGAGGTGGAAAAGGGGCGTTTCATGACATTGAAAGAGTCGCAGGGAGATTCTTTGATTCCATCGCGTCGCTCCGCCCACCAAAGATATTAGCAGGCTGCCGGGGAGTCTCTTGAAGAAAAGCCCTAATTAACGCTAACCGACGAGACTACAGATGACCCATGCGCTTTTCTTCACATCGTCGGCGGTGAAGCCTTCACCCCGCCGCGACCGACCCCTCGGGATCATTAACGGCTCTTTGGTATCGGGAATCCGCAGGCTATTATGGATGCATTCGCGAATCCGCGTAAGAATCCCCGGGGGGCAATCGATGCCTTTGGAAATAACGCAGCGTGAGACGAACGGAATCTACCTTCTGGCGCTCAAAGGGCGTCTTGTGCTCGGGCAAGAGAGCAGCGGTTTGCTTTCAATGATCGACAATCTTCACGCATCCGGCGCCACACGGATTGTCATTAATCTCGAGCAAGTCAATTATGTTGACAGCGCGGGCCTCGGAGCACTCATCGAAGTGCATCGAAAGACAAAAGCCAAAGGCGGAGCCCTCAAGCTTTGTCTTCTCGGCCCGAACTTGAGGCAAGCGTTGGAAATTGCCCGGCTGCTCCCAATATTCGAAACCTGTCCCACCGAAACTGCGGCTGTCGCAAGTTTCTGAGAACGGCGGACGTGAACGAAGTCTCAATGTTCTAGTTTTGCTTCCAGTCTCGAGACTTGCCGACTTGCTCCCACCAGACTTTGCAGCGCGATATTTGTGGCTCGACATCTTCTTCCCGCCACTCGGGTGGCAGCGTACAGGCCCTTTCCTTGGTTATGTTCTTGAGTCCGTCCAGTGCGTCATAGCGCGCATAGCGGTCCGGGTCGGAAAGATGAGCCGCGAGACTAGGCACTGCGCGCGGATCTTTCAGGTTCTCGCCCAGGGCGATCAGAACTCTCGTCCTCGTCACGTCACCCGGAGCACTGTCAAGGATCGCGATTAAGTCAGGCGTTGCGGTATCATCCGTGACGTGTTGCAACTCTAGCGAAATTGCTCTCTCGGGCCAGTCGTGATCGCCCACTGCAAGCAGTTCCTTCACTCTAGGTAGCACTGTGATGTCACCAGTGCGCAGGGCCGCATAGATGGCCCACTTCGATTCGTCTTTATCTCCCGTTGCTATCACACGATGAAGTGCGCCTCTCGACGAGGGCAGCTTCAGGCCCCCAAGCCGCTGGATGCTTAGCACACGCGCAGCAGGACTGCTGTCACTCAGCCCGGCGAGGAAGTCGGCTTCCATTTGGGCGAGCCAGTCTGCATCTTTGAGATCTGTCCCCAGGAGCGGTGAAATAGCCAACGCGCCTTCACAATCGTCGAACAGCTCCAATCGCCCATCCTTCTCAACGGCAAACACCAACCAGTAAGTGTCCGGCTGAAAGTCGATGCAATAGTGGCCATTGATTCCCGCTGCTAGTCCGCCGTATACGAAATAAAGTGAAGCTTCTGTGCGCGCCTTACCTCGATACGAGCGATCTACCTCAAATTTGGCTATGGAGTCCAATGCGATTGTGTGACGCGGTTTCACGCCAAGGGAATTCACTTTCGCAACGCGTCCCCGAAAAACAATGGGGGCCTCTTCGGCCAATGCTCGAACGTCAGCCATTCCTGGGGGAGACATTAGGCGGGACCAAAGCTGAAATGCGCATAGGCATAGGACAGTACCGACTAGGGCGATGGGCAGCAGAAATCGTCGATTCCGAAGGTTCAGCATAATTCCGAGTAGTCTTGAAGTACCCCAAATTGTACCGCTCCGAAAACGCGATCGTAGCATAGGATTCGCAAACGCCTGATAATCGCTGCCAGCTCAACCGGTGACTGGCTTTCGCGCGCCCAAACCCAAACGTTAAGGAAACTCTTGTTCTGAAATTTTCCTGATCCCGCGCTATACTCGGACCACTCGACACTCTTGTCGACATCGGCGTTCCCGCCGAGAAGGAGGTGATCCAGTGAGGTACGGTTTACGTTGAAGCAGTAAAGGAGGCGCCTGTGAGCTTACCGGGCGCCTCTTCCTTTTTCGTCCCTCTGTCCGAATTCCCCATCATTATGACGAATTGAATCAGCGTCTCCCACTGGGGAACCGCAGCCTTCAAAGAGGTTCGCGCGTTCCGGCGCGCGAGCGTGAAAGACGTTAGGGAGTAGGAACGCTGGCAGTCGGTTGGGGTTGGTTTTCGAGTTGAGCCAGTTGTTCGCGCAGACGCGCCGCTTCGGCGCGATCCTTTGCTGCCTCTACATGGTATTTGACGGCGGGAACGCTGCCCATGGCATTGAAAATCTTGGTGATAGCATCATTCTTGCCTTTGCCGGTATGTTCGAGTTGGTCGGCAAGATCGTCTTGGTTTTGTGCGTCGCCTTCCAATCCGGCAATGCGGCCCCGAAGATCCTGAATGTCGGCCCAGCGCTGAGCCCGTGCGAGGGCAGCGTCGTTGACACGCGCTGTGGCCGATTGGTAGTTACCACTTTCCTCCAGATCGGCCGTAAGAAACTCAAGATTGTTTTGGCCTTTGGCATTGCCGAGGTGGGCAGCCAATTGGTACCAGCTCAAGGCCCTGGCATTGTCAGGCTGCACGCCCTGCCCGTACTGATACATCCAGCCGATCTGATTATCCGCGTTGCTGTTCCCGTGCGCCGCGGCTTCGACGAACCAAGCCATGGCTTTGGCATAATCGGTTTGCACTCCGAGGCCATTTTGAAACATATAGCCGATGTTTTCCTCGGCGTCGTTGCTGCCATGTTCCTCGGCTTTATAAAACCAGGTAAAAGCCTCGGCGTAATTCTTCGGCTGTCCCCATCCTTCTTCAGCGAAGAAGCCTAATTGGTTTTCGGCGTCGGAGTTGCCATGTCCCGCCGCGCGGAGATACCAGTCATGCGCTTGAGCAAAATCCTGCTTCACTCCATATCCGCACTGGTAAAAGTAGCCGACTTGCTTTTCCGCTTGGGGCAGTTTTTGGTCCGCCGCCTTGCGGTACCAATCAAGGGCCTGTTTGTAATCACGCTTGACGCCAACCCCATTCTCGAACATGCCGCCCATATTATATTGCCCCAGCGCATAGCCCTGCTTCGCTGCGGAACGATAGTAGGCTACGGCTCGCTTGTATTCCCGCGGCACGCCAAACTTATGTTGGTACATGTACCCCAGTTGATTTTGAGCCGGAGCAAAGCCCTGGTTCGCGGACTTCGTAAACCAGAGGAGCGCCTGACGGTAGTCTTGAGGAACGCCGACGCCGCTAAAATAATGGTTCCCGAGGGCGAACTGCGCCTGCGCATCTCCCGCTGCGGCGGGCCCCCGAACAGAATAAAAGTCGTTGTCCGGCGGCAGTGCTGTCGCCTGGGTCGACGTCTGGACCGGTGCCTGCCCTCGCGCCGCAGAAAGTAGCGCGAACATGAAGAAAGCAGCCACCGTGGCCCTCGTCAGAAAGCTCATGGACGCGTCCCCCCTGCCAACTCAAATAGCTTGGCAGGCGGAAGCGCGCGTAGCTATAGGCCGCGAGTGCTAAAGGGACAAAATGTGCCCAATATTATATTTGCCCCAACGTTATATTTGCGCGCTGGCAGCGATGAATGTCAGGCCCCTCACGTGTGCCCGGTTTTGCGAGGCGGGTGCTCCCTAAGGTTGCAGTCTTCAGCTATCATGGCCTCCCGTGACCTTGACGAGAGAATCCGCCCCGAGTTCGCGCCGCCGCGCGGTGCGCGACATCCTGCTCTACGGCGTGGCCGGCGGCCTGCTCATCGCCGTCCTGAAGCTGACGGAGTACCGCTTCCTGGTCGTCGAGCATTCGGTGGAGATTTACGGCGCACTGGTCGCCACCCTGTTTGCCGGACTGGGCATCTGGCTCGGGCAGACACTCACGAAAAAGAAGCCGGCAGTGATCATCAAGGAAGTCCCGGCGCAGGTCCCGGTCCAGCCCATGGGTCCGTTCGTCGCCGATGAGACGCGCGTGAGCCAGCTCGGCATCACCCCGCGCGAACTGGAGATTCTCGGCCTGATATCTACCGGGTTGAGCAACCGGGAGATTGCCGGGCGGCTATTCGTCAGCGAAAACACGGTGAAGACCCATTCGAGCCGGCTGTTCGACAAGCTCGGCGCAAAGCGGCGCACCCAGGCCGTGCAGATCGGCAAGACCGCCCGGCTGATCCCTTGAATCGTTTACCTGCCCCGGAGGCGCCCCACCACCCGAAAGCGTGATTTTCCGTCCTGGAATGCAAAATCACCCAAAAGTGTGACGACAACGTTTTGCGTTCCCGCTACACTTCGAGCCCTTGAAACCAGGTGAAGGAGGCTCATGAAGCGTGTAACCGGCATTGGCGGAATTTTCTTCAGGTCAGAGAACCCGCCGCAGCTCTATGACTGATATGAGAGAGGAAAAAAATGGCAAGAGTCACTGGAATTGGCGGCGTATTCTTCAAAGCGAAAACCGACGTGCGAGCTCTCCGCGAATGGTACAAGAAGCATCTCGGCATCAAGGTTGAGGACTGGGGAGGCTGCGGCCTTGAGTGGACCGAGGACAAAGCAGAGGATAAGGGCGTTACGGCATGGCATGTCGCAGAGCCGAGCACGAAATGGTTCAGCCCGAGTGAATCAAGCTTCATGATTAACTATCGAATCGACAATATGGACGAAATGATCGCTCAACTAAAGAATGGCAGCATTGAGATCTTGAAGGGTCCCGAATTCCACGAGAATGGGAAATTTGCTTGGATAATGGACCCCGATGGAAACAAAGTCGAATTGTGGGAACCAAAGATCTGGGACGAAAAAAACAAGAGGCCCTAGGTCTGCAGCGCCGGCAGCCCCCGCTACATTTCGGGCGCCCTAAACCAGGTTTCACGGAATTGAGGCAAAAGGAGACTTGAATCCATGAAAAAGACGGTGCTTACTTTCGGGCTGATTTCCGGCGCTATTTCCTCGGTGCTGATGGTGGCCACCGTGCCCTTCGCCCACAAGATTGGCTTTAACAAGGCCTTGGTCGTCGGTTACACCACCATCGTGCTCTCGTTCTTGCTGGTGTACTTCGGCATCCGCTCGTACCGCGACAACGTCGGCAACGGCCAGATCACCTTCGCGAAAGCTTTTGCCGTCGGGATCTGCATTACTTTGATCTCATGCATCTTCTATGTCGTGACGTGGGAAATTCTCTACTTCAACTTCATGCACGACTTCATGGACAACTACGGCGCTGATATGATCGAGAGACTCAAAGCCTCGGGTGCGAGTCCCGCAGTCGTCCAGGTGAAAGTTGAGGACCTGAAGAAACTCAAGGAGCAGTACGAAAACCCGCTATACAACTCACTGATGACTTTCATCGAGCCCTTCCCGGTGGGGCTTGCCATCACGCTGATTTCTGCGGGAGTCCTGAGAAAAAAACCGCAATCGCAACCGGCACCATCACCCTTGCCGGCATCCTAATTGAACCTGTTCCAGCGAATCTGCTCCTCGCTCTCCTGCGTCGTCGTTGACGTTCACGAACAAGCTGCGGATACGGCAATTCTGTCCGCTTTGCCGGCTACCCTTCTAATCCTTGATGATTCTTCGACCGCGGAAATGAATTTAGGGGAAATTAAGCATCCAGCTTCATGCGCCGCAATAATTTGGCGAAACGCTGGTCGGCACGCAGTGGATCGTAGAAGGGATCGCTGGCGATCATTAGCGAGTAGACGTTCCGCTCTTCGCAGGCCAGCGTAAGCCACTTAAGCGCTTCTTCCTGATGACCGGCCCGCAGATGCTCGTGCGCGAGCTTGATTGCGGGGACGTACTCGCCTCTTTTCCGGTTGTGCAGCAGCCGATCAAGTCGCTTCGCTGCTACAGCCCGGACAGCCCTGTCGGCCGCATCCTTGGTCTTGGCCGCGCGGAGAGTGGGAACAAGCTCCTTATCGTTGGACAAGAGCATAGCTTTTGTCCACTGTTCGACCGCTTTCACGTATTCGCCGTTCCGCTCGTGGGCATTGCCGAGCGCTTCACAGACGGAAGCGTCGTTGGGATCGAGTTCCAGCGCTTTCCGGTATTGTTGGATTGCCTCATCGTAGCTGCGCTGGCAGTACAAGGCGTACGCCAAGTGCTGACTGATACGAAGCGAAAACGGATTGCACACGAGCGCCCGCTTGCCTTCTGTGACGGCCTCGCGGAATCGGCACATCACTACCAGGAAAAAGGAATACATGTAGTGTATTTCGTCAAACCCCGGACTTAACTCGATGGCGCGCTTCGCTTCTCTCTCTGTGCCGACCCAATCTAAGTAGTAAACCATCTTGAGTGCAGCCAGATCGAGGTGCGCCTCGGCGAGCTGGTCATCGAGTTCGAGCGCCTTGGTTACTGCCCACTCTGCCTTCGGCCAGCCTTCGTCCGGGGGCACGATGCCCCATGCCGCCCCGAAGCCATAAAAGCTGTTCAGTCCGCAGTAACCGAGCGCGTAAGAAGGGTCTTCTTCAACTGCGCGATGAAAATAGTCGCGACTCTTCTTGTATTCTTCCGGCGAGTTCTTCCACCAGTAATATCTCCCTTTCAGATAAAACTGGTAGGCTTTTGTGCTTTGTGTATGGTGCTTGACGAGACGCGTCCTATCTTCCTTGCTCAGTTCGACTGACAACGCCTGCGCCACCTGCTCGGAGATGGCATCTTGCAGAGCAAAGATGTCAGTCATTTCCTCGTCAAACGTTCCCGCCCACAACGAGGCGCCATTCGATACATTCAGCAAACGGACTGTGACCCTGACTCGGTTGGCCTGGCGCTGAAGGCTTCCTTCCAGCACAGACTCCACTTCCAGTTCCCGTCCCGCCGCAAGTGCGTCCGACTTCGAATCTGCATATTTGCGAACCGAGCTCAGTGGACGCACCACTAAGTCCCGGATGCCGCTGAGTCTGGTAATCAGGGTGTCCGCCATCCCCATTTCCAAAGATTCGTCCCGGTTGTTTCGTGCCAACGGCTGGAAAGGAAGCACAGCAATGCTTGCGATCGGGTCCGCACTACTTGCGACTACAGGCGGCTTGCGCTTGTTCACGCGTGCAACGAACCTGTAGCCCCGTCCCGGAACCGTGACAATGTAACGGTGCTCGGCTCGTTTCTCGCCGAGCACCCGCCGCAGTACGGAGATGCATTGATTCAAGTTGTTTTCTTCGACAGCAGTGTCGGCCCAGATTGCCCTCATAAGCGTTTCTTTGCCGAGAACCACGTCCGTATGTTGGACCAGATAAATCAGCGTGTCGAATGTCTTCGGCGTCAGGGGAAGCGGACGGCCATCTCGCCCAAGTAACAAACGTCTCCCGGGGTCAACGCGAAACTCGTCGAATTCGTAGATATACACCTGAGGCCGTTCCATGTGGCTTTCAGAATTCTTCAGAAAATTTCAGCCCATTCTAAGGACTTTGCCGCCAATTTCAAGGATTGTGTTCCTCGTTTCCCAGTGACAGAGGGAGGTTAGACCCTCAGCTCACCCTTTGGGACAAAGAATTCTGGAAGGAGACCAACCATGTGGTCAGTTGATTGTCGCCGGTGTTCGCGTCTTGCTCGATGGATGGCCGCGTTGGCCATTTTGGTGGTGCTGCCAGAAGCAGCTCGAGCACAGTGGCACGCCAGTGTCGGAGCACAAAGCCCGCAGAAGGGAAGGCAAGTACTCGCATTTCTGCCCAATGAGCTATGGATTCACCAAGGCGACAGCATCACCTGGAAGTTTGAAGCCGGGGAGATTCATACGGTGACATTCCTGGCTGCTGAGCCGGTCAGCCAGGTGCGGCCGCCGTTTCCAGTGGGGTGCCCGGGATTTTCCGCCGATCCAGGCACGTTCGACGGATCCACTTGTGTGAGCACCCCGCCTTTAGTGGAGGGCGCAACATTCACCGTGAAGTTTCCTGCCCCCGGAAACTTCAAGCTGGTTTGCCTGGTGCACCCGGATATGACTGGCGTCGTGCACGTTCTGGGGTTGTCGAAACCGCTGCCGTACACCCAGGCCTTCTACGACGAGGAAGCAGAAGCGCAAACGCGCGCCCTGCTATCCGATGCCGATCGCCAAGGCGGCGAGGAAGGGGATTCCGCGCACCAAGGCTCTTCGGAACACCAGGTGATGGTGGGTGGTGGAGAGATTTCGACGAACGCTGCGGGAGCTTCGACACTGTCCATCATGCGTTTTGCCAGGCATACAGTCGTCATCCACGCCGGTCAGACCGTTGAGTGGGCTAGCGATGATCCTGAGGACCCCCATACCATCACCTTTGGGACCGAGCCAGCGGGCGATCCCTTTCCGCCTTCGAGCAACGTAACCATCGATGCGGATGGAGCGCGCCACGCGGTAATCAATTCAACCTCCGACAGTGTGCATTCCGGATTCATTCAAGCTGCGCCTCAGGATCGTACCGGACTGCCGCAGTCGCCACTCGGCGCGACACGATTCCGGATAACCTTTACGCATCCAGGCACATACCCCTACATTTGCGCTCTTCACGACAACTTGGGGATGAAGGGCAAGATCATTGTCCTGCCATAGGTCTCGGCCAAACAGTCGAAGCAAGCTGCACGCGGCCGGCCTTCTGTATCATGCGCGATAGTCACGTCCTTTGCGGGCCGGAGTTGGCACATGGCCATCGAAGCTAAACCAGAACCCATCACAATCGACACCACACAGACAGCCGTGATCGTTGTAGACATGCAGAATGACTTTTGTTCGAAGGGTGGACTGTTTGACCGGGCAGGAGTCGACATCTCGGCGGTCCAAAAAGCAGTCGGGCCGACGCGCAGAGTGCTTTCCGCTGCGCGCGAGGCTGGGATCAAAATTGTTTACCTGAAGATGGGGTTTCGGCCTGACCTGTCGGACCTTGGGGACACGGACTCGCCTAACCGTATACGTCATCTTCACTTCGGTGTCGGCCAGCCGCATAGCGCTCCCGATGGTCGGCAGGGACGATTGCTGATTCGCGATACGTGGAACACGGATGTCATCGAGGAGCTTCGACCTCAACCTGAAGACGTTGTGCTCTACAAGCACAGGTTCAGCGGCTTTTATCAAACAGAACTGGACGATGTCTTGCACAAGCTCGGAATAAAGAACCTGATCTTTACCGGATGTACTACGAGCGTTTGCGTGGATTCAACGATTCGAGACGCGATGTTCCGGGACTACCGCTGTGTAGTGTTGGAGGACTGCGTCGGCGAGCCGATAGGTAGTGACTTCGCTCGAAGCAACCATGAAGCCTCGCTCTTGACCATTCAAACCCTCTTCGGCTGGGTATCGGACTCCGAGCGGTTCAAGTCGGCGCTGCAGGCCGCCGCAAATCAACAATCGGCGCCACAATCTGCTCCACATCGTTGAAATATATTGCAGCCCCGAGGTTTGAGAGATATTATTGCGCCCCGTCCTACGCCCTCAATCCTTTGGCTCAAAGGTTTCCTCGGAGGGATCACACTATGAAAAGCAGATTGTTCATCTTGTTTGCGAGCCTATTCGTCGCGCTCTTTGCCGCGTGTCCTACTTTCGGCGCGAAGAGTTATTCCTACTTTCGCGTGGGCAGCCCAAACGACATCACCGCGTCAACCACAGCGGGAACCGTGCTTATGGGCGGCGGCACCGACGTCGACGCCGCCTTCCAATGGATGTGCCAGCGCAGCGGTGGCGGTGATTTTCTCGTGATTCGCGTTACCGGCACCGATGCCTACAATCCTTACATCCAGCAACTTTGCCCCAGTGAAAATTCCGTCGCCACACTGATCATTCCCAATCGCTCGGCGGCCAGCGATCCCTTCGTCGCCAGCACCATACAGAACGCTGAAGCCTTGTTCATCGCCGGCGGCAATCAAGCCGACTACATCAATTTCTGGAAGGGCACGCCCGTCGAAAGCACTTTGAACGCGCTCATCGCTCGAGGCGTTCCCGTCGGCGGTACCAGCGCCGGCATGAACGTCTTGACCGAGTTCATTTACTCCGCCCTGGCCAGTCAGGGCGTCACTTCCAGCCAGGCGCTAGCCAATCCATTCACGCGCTACATCACGCTCGACCGCGACTTCGCCAATGTCCCCACCGTCCAAGGCCTGATCGGCGATCCCCATTTTGTCACTCGCGATCGCATGGGCCGCGACCTGGCTTTCCTCTGCCGCATCTTCACCAACAATTGGTCCAACATGCCGCGCGGCATCTCCATCGACGAACAAACGGCGCTGCTCATCGATGCCCGCGGAAATGCCACCGTCGTTGGCTCCAGCACGGTTTATTTTCTCCAGGCTCCCGGTGCGCCGCAGGTCTGCCAAGCCGGAACCCCGCTCACTTACCTGAATATTGCCGTGTACCGCATCGACTCCACCGGCGCCTTTAACCTCTCCATGTGGAAAGGTTCTGGAGGCGTAAGCTACACCGTCTCCGCCAACGCCGGCGTCCTCAGCTCCACCCAATCCGGCGGATCCATCTACTGAGCCAGTTGGTGGTTCCTGCAAGGCGCGTAGCCGCGCTTCGACTCAAGTTTCCTCAGCGCCGAGCAGCGGACTTCTTAGGGGCAATAGGCTTCTGCTTTGTGGCACCCGGCTTAGCCCGGAGGGCGGCCAGGAACTCGCCAGTGGGCAGGGTATTGATGACGTCGTGCTTCTCCAGCCAACCCCGCCGCGCCATCGTCACGCCGTGGCGGATGAACGAAAGGTTGGCGGCGGTGTGGGAGTCTGTTGAGATGACCACTCTGACGCCGCGATCTTTGCACATGCGCAGATAAACGTCCTTCAAGTCGAGCCGGTCCGGATACGAATTGCACTCCATGGCCACTCCATGCTTCGCGCAGGCTTCCAGAATTTTCTCCATGTCGTAGTCGATGGGGTCTCGCCGAAGTAGCAGCCGCCCCGTGGGGTGGGCGATGATCTGCGTGTACGGATTCTCAATGGCTGCAAGCATGCGCTCGGTCATGGCCGACCGATCGAGGTTAAAATACGAGTGGATGGAGCACACCACCACCTCAAGCTGCGCCAGGATTTCATCGGAATAGTCGAGTGAGCCGTCCTTGAGAATGTCCACTTCCGCTCCCGCGAGCACGCGGATACCGAGGCCTTTTTCGTTTGCCGCGTGGATCTTCTTGATGTGCGCTGCCATGCGCTTTTCATCCAGGCCGTTGGCCACCGTCACCGCTTTCGAATGGTCCGTGATGGCGATGTACTGGTGGCCGAGCAGTCGCGCGGCTTCTGCCATCTCCTCAATCGAGTTTTTTCCGTCGCTGGCCGTACTGTGCATCTGCAAGTCGCCCTTCATATCTTTCAGAGTGACCAGATGCGGCAGTTTGTGCTGCTCCGCCGCCGCGATCTCGCCCGTGTTCTCGCGCAGTTCCGGCGGGATGAAATCCAGCTTCAGTTTCGAATAAATCTCTTCTTCCGTGCGTCCCGCGACTCGCTTTTCGGCTTTCAGCGTGGCCAGGACGTATTCGTTCAGCGTGTAACCCATGTCGTTCGCGCGGCCACGTAGCGTCACGTTGTGCTCTTTCGAACCGGTGAAGTAGAGGAGGGCGGCGCCAAAGTTTTCTTTCTCGAGCAGCCGCACGTCCACCTGCAAACCGTTTCCCAGCGTGAAACTGACCTTGTTTTCGCCGTGCGCCAAGGTCTGGTCGATTCCTGGAAATTCCAAAATATGCTTGGCCAGCGCATCCACGTGTTTTTGCGAAGTGTGCCCATCCGCCAAAGTCACCAGCAGATCGAGGTCTCCCACGGTTTCCTTGCCCCGTCGCAACGATCCCGCGGGCGTAACTCCCTCGGCGGCTTTTCCCGCTTTTTTGATATGCGCGATGATCGCTGTCGCTGCATCTTCCGCCACGTCGATGTGAAATCGCCCCGTAGACTTCTTGAAAACTTCAACGGCTTTCAAAATGTTTTGTTCGCTTTTTTCGCCAAATCCTGGCAAGTCGCGCAGTTTGCCTTCTTTTGCGATGCGCTCGACGTCCGCCACCGTCCCTGCCTTGAAATTCGACCAGAGAAACGCCACTTTCTTCGGCCCCAGCGACTGCAGTTGCAGTACATCGAGCAGCGTCGCCGGATATTTCTTCAGCAGTTTCTTGCGCAGCGCGTAGTCGCCGGTCTCTACGATTTCCGCCAAATGCGCGGCCATGCCATCACCGATCCCCGGGAGCTCCTTCAGTTTCTTCGGATCTTTGACGAGTTGCTCAATCGAATCGGGCAACCCATCGATGAGTTCCGCGGCCTTCTCATAGCTGCGGTAGCGCCCGATAATGGCGCCGTCAATTTCCAGGAGCTGCGCCGTCTCGCGCAGGATGCGGGCAATCTGCTTGTTGTCCATGGCGCAATTATAAACCCAGGAGGGGAACTAGAAGCAAAATCGCGCGATTCTAATCGCAGCCAGCTCGCCTCGAATCGCCGGCCGCGCCTCAAAAAAAAATGGCCGGCAGAGGGGCGCGCCCTGCCGGCCGAAAAATGGCTGTACGGCTCAACCACCAACTTTGGAGACTTCCGCAGCTTGCGGCCCTTTCGGACCTTGAACAATCTCAAACTGCACCTGATCTCCTTCCTGAAGCGTGCGATAACCATCGCCGGTTATGGCGGAATAATGTACGAAGACGTCTGGACCTTCATCGCGCCCGATGAAGCCATACCCTTTGGAATTATTGAACCACTTTACAGTACCTTGCAATGCGATCGCCTCCTGAATAGGCAGTAGCTATTTTTGTCATGGCGGCTGGGGACTCTCTCAGCGCCGCAATGAATACAAATTGCGCGGAGTGTACCAGAATCGAAGTTCGAGTCAATAGAACATTCGTATTTTTTAGTAAGGTTCAATACGCAAATATGCGTTTATATAATCGATTCAATACGGTTTATTGGGAAATCGTTTTCCCGTGGCCAGGAACCTCAAATAAAAAAGAATTCCAGCGATGGATTTCGCGTCCCGCAGCTTTCCCGTTCGAATCATTTCTTCTAATTGCTTGAAACTAAAGGGGCGAGAAAATATTTTCTCGTCTTCTTCGGGCTCCGCCTCCCCGGCGGTGAGCCCCTCGGCCAGCAGGATGAACATGCGCTCCTCCAGAAAGCCGGGGGTGGGGAAGACGTCCAGGAAGATTCGAAAGCTCTTGGCGCGGTAGCCGGTTTCCTCGATTAGCTCGCGGACGGCGGCTTCACGGGGGCTTTCCCCGGCATCGATCCGGCCGGCGACAAGTTCCCAGAGGTATTGATGGGCGGCGTGGCGATATTGGCGAATCATGAGGATGCGTCCGTCGGGCAGTACCGGTAGGACCACGACGGAGCCAGGGTGGGTGATTACTTCGCGCGTGGTTCGAACGCCGCTGGGTTCGATAACTTCGTCGCGGCGAATTCCGAAAACCGGCCCGTTGTAAATGGTGCTCGAGCTTAGAACTTTTGCCTGTTTCGAACGCAGCCTGCCTGAAGGTTTCTTCATAATTCTTTCCTTGTCCGGGAGAGCCGTGGGACATGATACCGGAAAATTGTAATTCGCCATCGCGCTCTGCGTTCGAACGCTGTTTGCTTGGGGTAGGCGGTACGCCTATACTCGGCGTCAGCGTGATTGTTGGCAATCGGAGAGGCAGCGCTGAAGCGCGACCCTACATAAGCCAAAGCAGAACCGGAAACAATGACGATTAACACCATCATCGTGGATGACGAGAAGCCGGCTCGTGATGAACTGGCGTATTTGTTGAAGGCCTTCCCGGAAATTAATGTAATCGGGCAAGGGAAGAACGGCGTGGAAGCCGTTTCGCTGATCAAGGAGCACTCTCCGGATCTGGTTTTTCTCGACGTGCAGATGCCGGGATTGGATGGTTTCGGAGTTTTGAAAAAGCTCGTGGAACGCAAAATGAAAGTGCCGCACGTGGTTTTTGCGACGGCCTTCGACCATTACGCGGTACAGGCGTTCGATGTGAACGCTGTCGATTACGTTTTGAAGCCGTTTGACAAGGCGCGCATTTCGAAAGCCATTCAGCGCGCGCGGAAGGAGATTGAGGCGCACACCAGTCCTACCGAGCGGCTGGAGCAATTGGTGCTGCAGCTTGGGGCGGGGAAGCAGACGTCCTCGCAGCCGGTGAAGCTGCTGGTGAAATCGCAGCAACGGCTGCTGCTGGTGGACGCGGAAGACTTGATCTTCGCTTCGATCCAGGACGGCGTAATTTCCGTTACCGCCAAAGATACGGAAGGCACTTCGAACTATCGCACTCTGGAAGAACTAAACGCCGCGCTCGATTCCGAATCCTTCTGGCGCCCGCATCGCTCCTACCTGGTGAACATTCACCACATCAAAGAAGTTGTGCCGTGGTTCAAATCCGGCTACATGCTGAAAATGCATGACAAAAAAGCCACCGAGATTCCCGTAAGCCGCGCACAAACCAAACGCCTGCGCGAATTATTCAAGTTATAATTTTCTAGCATCTTAATTGTGAGCGAAGTGAGAGAATGGGGTTGATGAAAGTCTTCCCCAGCGCCCCGGCGGAAGCGGTGCCACCGGCGTTCGTGAACGATCCCTCTGCTCCCGATCGGTCTGTATGGGTAAGAGCGGTTTGGCGGATCGCCTGTGGGGCGGTATTTCTTGGGGTTTCGACGCTATACCGCTTGGTTTTACCGGACGCTTCTCATTCTGCATTCATGATAGCTGGGTTTGTAGGTTTCATAGCATTTCTCGCCCTCACTAAAAGTGCGGGCTTTACTCAGGGATCTGACAGTCCGGACATCCGCGCGGGGCTGAAACCGTCGTCTCTCATGGCTGACGCGACTGGCTGGACTGGACTCATGGGTCTTATCGGCATTGCGAGCATCGGCTCTGTACACGGCTATCTGCTCATCGGGTACGGCGCGACCTGGCTTGTTTTCGTCGGCTTGGGAACTCTGGTTCGCAAGTTCGTTAGTCCCGCCGTCTGAGGACGGCGTCGCAGCAAGCCAAAAATAGTGCTTGCAAAGGGCTTCGGATCTGGTAGGATACTTGTGGGGCAAGTTGTGCTTCAGGCAACTTGCCCTTTTTGTTTTTGCGGGTAGCCTGCCTCGGATCGCTCTGGTTTTCAGCCTTCTGAAAACACAACGTTAGACCCCATGGGCTCTTTTTGGCCTCGGGGCCGTGCTGCGCTCAGTCCTTGCTCTCGGCGAAAAGAAAGACAAGGACTTAACACAGAGAGCGCTGAGCCCGGAGCGCAGAGATCACAGAGAAAGAAGCAGATTCCTCGGGCAAGCCCGGCCCTCGGAATGACAGGTTCAAACTCTACGGTTCCGCACAAGGGGCGCGGGCTTTAGGGCGTCTTAAGCGAGGCACTCGCCGCGCGCATGCTCCCATTTTTTTTGTCTCTTCTCCAAAATTCCAACTCTGGACACAAACATGAAAAACATAAAACCCAATGCCGAACTCGTTTGGAAACAACTCGATGACCTGCTCGTTCCGAGGCTGCGCCTGTCCATCACGGAGCGCGGCGTCTATTCTCATCTCCTGCGGCACAGCCGTCTCGAAGGCAAGGCCCTGCTGCACTTCTCCCTCCCCTGGCTCGCCCGCGGTGCTCGCGTGTCGACCAACCCCGCCCGGCGAGCCGTACGCCGTCTTATCGCGCATGGCGCTTTGCGTCTAGTCAAACGCAACAATGCCGGCCACGTGGTCGAGGTGCGGCTGCCCGACGAAATTCACGCCGCCCGCCAGGGCAGCGGGCCCGTTCCTGACGGGATCGACTTCGAGGCGGACTTCCTGACGACCAAGGCTCTGCGCCAGGCCATCCATAATCGAGAACGCGGATTCTGTTTCTATTGCCTGCGCCGACTTACGCCTCTGATTCGCTGCCTCGATCACGTTGTGCCACGGGTGAGCTTCGGGAGCAATTCCTATCGCAATCTTGTGTCCTGCTGTTCGCGCTGCAATGTGCAGAAAAGGGATCGCTCCGCCAGTGATTTTCTCCGCCGGCTCTATCGCGAGCGGCGGTTGACGGCGCTGGAACTCATCGACCGCCTTCGCGCGATGGATGCACTTGCTTCGGGTAAGCTTCCGCCTCCTCTGCCCAAGTAGAAAATAGAAAAGGGAAATTAGAAAATAGGGGAGAAGAGGAAGACGGAAACTAGAAATTCGAAGAGGACAAGAGAGAGACTCCATCCATCGATTCCGAACAGTCAGAACCTCCAGGCAGAAAAACGCCACCTGGGGCACCCGGCGTTTCGCGGTCGAGGCATTGGAAAAGCGCTTCTGTCTCGGGTCGCTCGCATTGCCCGGCAGGAAGGCTCTTTCGGGATTCGCTGGGAAGTTCTGGATTGGAATGAGTCGGCGATTCAATTCTACAAGTCTTTAGGAGCCGAGTTTTTCGATGAATGGCGGCAAGTCCTCTTGGAAGCAGACGCCCTGAATCGGCTCGCCAACGGCTAGCTACCCAGAAGCCCGTTTTCACAAACGCGTTTTTCGGAATTAAAGCGCGGGCGCCCGCCAAGCGACTCATACTGTTCGGATGTGTTCCGATTCGGTATAATTCAATGTGGCGATTTTCTTGGAGAAATTCGTTCTGTCGCTATTCGCAGGCGTCGTTCTGCTTCTAGCCCTCACAAATCCAATGCGCTTCGATTGGACACAGAGGATAACAGGTGCAGTGGGGTTGTTGTTCCTCGCGTACTTTGCCGCCCACACCGTGCAGGTTCTGAATCAGAAGAAAGAGACAGCTTCTCAGGACCATCCCGCACAAAGGTCATCGGTGTCAGATGCAAGACCCCAAGCGGTTACTGGCGCTTCTCAGCGAGTAGATGCCAATAAGTCCGCTCTGATAGTGCAAAAAAGTTTGGGGGCAAATAGCCCTAATATCGTTGGGAATGGAAATATCGTTGGAAGTACGGTGATTATCCATGCCGAATCTTCAAAACACGAACCAAGATCTGCATCGGCCTCTACGTTGTCTGCCGAGGAATCCATCCGCGTCGGTGCTACCGCCGGAGCGGGAGATTACATTCAAAAATTCGGCGGTATTGAATGGAAGCCTGAATACTCCGAACTCCAGATTGCTTTGAGCAATCCAACCTCAAGTGACTTTCTGAACCTCGACTTTACTATTCTTCCTGACCTAATGATTGCAGGGACAGGAGAAGCGACTAGTTTCAATGCCCAATTCATTGCCAATGGTTCCAATGTGCCTTTGCCGCCGGACATAAATGAACAGTTGGCTGAAAAACGATAGAGGGGAGAGAACTACAAAATTCTTCTTCCACTCTCTTTAACAAATGGAACGCGGTTTCGCTGCGCAACTTTACCGAGATACTCCAATCTCATCATAATTCTGGCGCTGGTAAATCGAAAAACACGACAAGACGGGATTGAGGTAGCTTTCTCGGCTGAACCTAATGGACCGAAGGCGTTACCGAAACATGTAACCGTCAAAGGAATCTATCAAGTCGGAGAGCAACAGTACGAAGTGAGCAAGGAATTCAAATTCTAGGGCTTGGCTCCCGTACTTTGGCGGCGAGGTTCCAGCAGTCAAGGTTAGCAAGCGGAATCACCTTGAAGCGTAGCGGAAGGAGTGAATTGAACCAGCGGCTACAGTGAACACACAATTTCCACAATCCTTTGTTAACAATTAGAACAGTTACGGGGTCGTCTGCCTCACCTAAAGACTGCGGTATAATTTTGCTCAATGAGGCTTGCCAAGCTGATAATTAGCAGCGCCGCTTTTTCTCTCGTAGTGACGCTCGTCATTGCGGCCCTTGCGGTCTACGGGATCATTAACATAGGGGCCGCCAGATTTCTTTTGTTTGTGGCGTGGCTTATCGGGACTGCCGGAGTAGTCACATCCGAAACTGTCTGTTCGAAACCCTGGAAGCGCACGGTATTAGTCGGCTCTTTCTTTGCCGCAATTTTCGGCGGGGGTCTGGCTTGGTTGGACCATTGGGCAATTTCCGAGAAGGCGCAACAAGAGGCCCTGACCACACCGCCCCCTACGAAGCCACCGAGCGCTACCACTCTAGCTTTACAAAAATCTAGGCAACCCGCCCAAAGGCTTACTGCCACTGTTGTCTCCGGTTCCCATGTCCAGCAGCACAGTGAGGGAGATAACAGCCCAAACATAATCGGAAGTGGGAACACTGTGACGATCAATCCGCTGCTTCCAAAGAGCGAAACGCCTGCTTTTGCCGTAGCGGTTGAATCGAAACTACTGGTTCCGAGTCCAGTGAAGGAAGAGGCTGGTACGGGGTTCTGGGGTATGAGTGCGGTCGGAGCAAATTGTTTTCTGCGGAGCGCGGATGTCGTGATGCTTATTAGAATTAAGAGTCTCGAACCGATAAAAACAATGATTACCGCATACAACGTGCAGGGAATTGGGGGAGAGCTAAACAGAATAAAAATGACTACAAACAGGCCATTTGCGGTTTTCAAGAAAGGAGTAATTACTCTTCAAAGTTTTCAAGGCAAGTTTTCGTACCCGATTCCTGCTCCAAGTGGAAATGTGGGCGGAGGTTTTTACATAGCCAAGTTCGCAGAGCTTGATTTTTCGGTTGCCGTACCCATACAGGACGACATTCTTGACAGTGAAATAGCTGACCACTATATGGAGCCGGGAGATACTGTCCGGGGTTGGGCCTTTTTTGAATACCCGAATGTCGGCGCGCTGCCGGTAAGGCTGACGCTAAGAATCAGTGATGACCTTGGGCACACCTTTTCGTACCAGATACCAGATGAGCCTGGGAACCCGACCGGAGATGCGCTGAGACGAGTAATCACATTTACTGGCCCGCCTGTAAATCTCTCTTCATGTACTAGGCTGCCGCATCCTGGACCCTTGCCGTAAAGCCTTTGTATCTAACTCCATCCTTTCACTCCCCGACCGGGGAATGGGTCAGTTCCCAGTAAGCGCGTTTAAACAGGCACTTTGATTTCGGCATCAGAAAAGTGATATAAGACTGCTTATGTTAGAGAAGTGGCACTGTAAGTGGGTGCAGCTAGTACGGATTGTTTTTCCATTCTCCCTATACCTTCTCTGGGTCTCAGCAGCAGCGTGTGGACAGGACCTACCATGTGGTGTTCAGGTTCGTCCTCCCGTTTTGCGTGTCCTCAAAGAGGTGCAACAGCAATTCGGAAAAGCTGTGACATGCGACCTTGACCCACACCTGCACGACCTTCGGAACGAGTGGGCTCTGTACGACGTTGCGCCAGACGGAAGCAAACGAGGATCGCCAGTCATAAGAGTTGACGCAAATGCCCCTAGGCCCGAAGCAGAAATTGCCCACGAACTCCTGCATCTGCAACTGCTAGCGCGTTCTGGCTTTAGAAAGGTCGTGCTGCAGACCGAGGGCACGCCCCTACACGGGACAAGTGAGCAAGAATATGCGCTCGTCGAATTCATACTGGGCGACGTTCTCGACCACATAGTCATATTCCCAAAGCTCAGAGAGATGGATCTCCATCCCGAGAAAGAAAATCGTGATTCACTTGCGAGAGCATTGGCAGTTCACGGCCGCCCGAACTGGGACAACAAGTCGACGGTCTGGCGCGCAGTCATGTACGCGGGACTTACCACTGAAATTCAGGACCGCGTAGTCTTAAAACAGCTTGAGGATTCAATGGAAAAAGCCGGCTGGAACGACGCCCTTAGATTAGGCCGGGAGCTTCGCGATTCGATGGAAAGGGCCGACCTCACTACGCTTGAGGGAAAAGGCAATGAAGAGGTTAAAGCTTTCAAAATCCTTTACGGGAGCAAACTGCAAATGAGGTGGCAGTATGCGCCCGTGCCGTAGACGGTTGGCCGCGCCTTACTTCCGAAAAACGCCTTCAGGTGGCCCATCCCTCGCGGGTGCTTTGATCAGTCACTAACCTTCCGATCCCATCGAGAAAATCCAGCACCCGCGTGGTCATCAACTCCGCCGCATTCGCATCGTAGGCGGGAAGCGCCGAATCGGAGAAAAGGTGTCCCGGTGCGTCATAGTCGAACTGCTCGAAGTTCGACCCGGATTGACGCACCTTCACCCCCAGGGCATCGACCACAGCTTGATTTCGTATCGGGTCCTTATCGGCAAAATGCACTTGCACGGGGACATTGGATGGCCACACCTTCCACCCGAGGTCGCGCACCATCAGCGGTGCGTGCATCAGGATTGCGCCTCGGGCTCCGGGGCGAGTCGCGGCCAGCAACTCCGCGCAAGCGCCTCCATTGGAAAACCCGGCGTACACCAAACTGTGCGGTAGCTTCTCCACGGCCGCGGCGGCCCGTTCCAGCAGCTTGTCGAATCCGAGTTCCTGGATCTTGCGGACCACCTCATTGCGATCGCTAAACACCTCGCCGTCATACAGATCGGGAGTGTGAACGATGTGCCCGGCCAAACGCAGTTTGTCCGCAAATTCAATCACCGCCGGCCTGAGTCCATACGCCGAGTGGTAAACCACAACTTCTTGCGTGTGTATCTTTTCCTGCGGCGATAACGCCTGCATCCTGGAAATCCCCGTTTTAGCTCCGCCAACACCGTACTTGCGTGAGTATAACAACAATGATGATCGCGGCTGGCCGCGCCTTTCATTCCGAAAAACGCCTTTGGGTGGCGCGTCCCTGGTATCGTGCCCCTACACACTACAAAGCAGCAGTGCTAGGCTCTCCAAGCCGTGGCACCGAAACGCCCAAAAGTCGAAGCCATTCGCAGCGCGACGCTCTTTCCGATGGAGAAGCTGGATCAGGGAGCCAAGTCCGGCGGCTCGCTCCGTGTCGAGAGGCCGTACTCGGAACCGGGAATTTATCTCGGCACCTCTTCGTTCACGGCTTCGGGATGGGAAGGCAATTTCTATCCTGCGGGCATGAAGCAACGCGAGTTCCTTTCCTACTACGCGACGCAGTTCAGCACGGTCGAAATCGATAGCACGTTCTACGGGACGCCCAGCGCCTCGACGGTGACCGGCTGGTATGAAAAGACGCCGCCGGATTTTCTATTCGCCGCGAAGATGCCGCAAATCATCACGCACGAAAAGGTGCTGCTGGACTGTGAGGCGGAGCTCGATGAGTTCCTTGCGCGGATGGAGCTGCTCCACGAGAAGCTAGGCCCGCTGCTCCTGCAGTTTCCCCACTTCGACCGATACGCATTCCCCAGCGCCGCGGAATTTCTTGCGCGCCTGCGCTTTTTTCTGAAGCGGGCGCAGGGGATGTCCACCTGCAAATTTGCGGTGGAGATTCGGAATAAGAGCTGGCTCGATGCCAAGTTCGCGGATGCGCTCCGGGAGCACAACGCCGCCCTGGTACTGAATGATACCTCGTTTGTGCCGCGGCCGTGGGAGAGGAAAGAACAAATCGACTTGGTGACTTCCGATTTTCTCTATGTGCGATGGCTGGGAGACCGCAAGGGCATCGAGAAACAGACGAAGACGTGGGACAAACCCATTATCGACAGGGAAGGCGACTTGCGGAGATGGGTAAACTTGTTGCGAAGTCTGGTCATGGACAAGCGCATCCGGAAAATCCTCGCCTACGCGAACAATCACTACGCCGGCCACGGCCCGTCGACCGTGAAACTTTTCTGGGAGCTGTGGAGCAAGAACAAACCAGAAACTAGAAATTAGAAAAGGGAAAAAGAAAGACTCCAACCCTCGATTCCGAATAGTCAAAACCCCAGGTAGAAAAGCGCTACCTGGGGCACCCACCCGGCAAGGGCGGGGCACGCAAAGGCGTTTTCGGAATTAAGGCTCGACCAGCACCCCAACTTGAGCGTTGCTACTTCTTCGATAGTGTCATTCGGCACAGATTGAGGGCGAAGAGAAGCTCATGATGAGTCAGATACTGAGAGGCGGTGCCTCCATGAACCAAACGGAATTCAACGACTTGCACGCACGCTGCGTGAATGCATTCGGGAGTTACGCGGATGAGGCGGAGAAAACGGCCACGATGCTGGCGACTTGTACCGCAGAACCGATGCCTCTAGCGGCGCGATTGGAGATAGCGGTCCAGGAGAAAAACGAGGTTGCGGCGCACTTGGTCTATCTGGCGGAGAAACTTATTCTGCATGATGCGGCGCGGCTGGGCTACGCGTTTACGGATTAAGAAGGGCGTGACCGGGCACCGAGACGCTCGTAAAGGCCCCACCCAAACGCGCTTTTCGGGATTTTCTGCTCAGCGGCCCACCATTTTTTGCAGCTCTTCGGGGTAGCGAGCGCCTACGGCCGGGATCTTTGAGGCTGCGGTCTCCAATTCGCGGAGAACTTCGGGCGAAAGTTCGACGTTAACGGCTGCGATGTTTTCTTCGAGCCGATGCAGCTTGGTGGTTCCGGGGATCGGCACGATCCACGGCTTCTGCGCAAGCAGCCAGGCGAGCGCGACCTGCGCCAGTGTCGCTTTCTTCTGCTGCGCAAATCTGCCAAGCAGATCCACCAACGATCGATTCGCTTTGCGGTTCTCCGGCGTGAAGCGCGGGACAATGTTGCGGAAATCGTTTTTGTCGAACTTCGTGTCTTCGCTGATCGTTCCGGTAAGGAAGCCTCTGCCAAGAGGACTGAAGGGAACGAACCCGATCCCGAGTTCCTCCAGTGTTGGGATCACCTCCGCTTCAGGCTCTCTCCACCACAGCGAATATTCACTCTGGAGGGCGGCGACCGGTTGCACTGCGTGCGCACGACGAATGGTCTTCACTCCAGCTTCCGAAAGTCCGAAGTGCCGCACCTTGCCTTGACGAATCAAATCCTTCACCGCGCCTGCCACGTCTTCGATGGGCACATTGGGGTCAACGCGGTGCTGGTAGAAGAGATCGATGACGTCGGTCCTGAGGCGCTTCAGCGAGGCTTCGGCGACTTCCTTGATATGCGCGGGCCGACTGTCCAGCCCGGCTTGTTTGCCGGTGACCGGATCGACTTTGAACCCGAACTTGGTGGCGATCGCCACTTGCTTACGGAACGGAGCGAGAGCTTCGCCCACGAGTTCTTCGTTTGTGAACGGGCCGTAGACTTCCGCAGTATCGAAGAAGGTAACGCCGCGTTCGATTGCCGTTCGAATCAGCGAGATCATCTCCTGCTTGTCTGCGGCAGGGCCGTATTGATGGCTCATGCCCATGCAGCCGAGGCCCAGAGCGGAGACTTCCAGATTGCTTTTTCCGAGTTTGCGCTTTTGCATAGCTTCTCCTAGCCAAGCGTTTGATGTCTGATTCGGAGGTTAGGTTAAATGGCGAGGATGTGGCAGCCGGATACTTTCGATTCATTGGCCATTCTTCTTCGTTATGTGAAACATTATTCGCCAGTCCACGTACTATCTCCAAGAAGGGTCCATGTCCTATTCACCCACACTGATTGTGCATATCTTCGGGGGATCCCTGGGGTTGCTGTCCGGGACCGCGGCAATGGTTTTCCGCAAAGGCTCGCCGCGCCACGTGCTGGCGGGAAGAATCTTTGTCGCGTCCATGCTGACCATGGCCGCCTTCGCGGCTTACCTTGCCGTCGTGAGGCATCAACCAAATAACATCGGCGGCGGGATTTTCACCTTTTATCTGATCGGAACGGCATGGCTGACTGCCAGGCGCGGAGACGGGGAAACAAGCCGTTTTGATTGGGTTGTGCTGCTGATTCCTTTGGCGCTCGGAATGCTCACGTGGATGACTGGCATTAAAATCGTGCGCAGCGGCGCGAGCTCACAAGACGGAGTTCCTGTGGGAATGACCTTCTTCATGGGTTCGGTGATGCTGCTGGCTGCGGCGGGGGACGTGCGCATGCTGGTGCGCGGCGGTGTTGCTGGAACTAAGCGCATCGCGCGGCATCTCTGGCGCATGTGCTTTGGGCTGTTCATCGCGGCAGGATCTTTTTTCCTGGGGCCGCAAAACCGCCCGCTTAGATTGCTTTCGACCGTGGGTGTCGGAAAATATCTGTCACCGGCTTTGTTCAGCACAACCTTGTATTTAATTCTCACCCTGCTTCCACTGATTCTGCTGATTTTCTGGCTGGTGCGAGTGCGCTTCACAAATGCGTACGAGGGAAAGTCGCTGATCCCGGCTGGATCTGCGCGATTCGCAGAAACAAAAACCCGCACCCTTTAGTAGAGAGAGCAGAAAGACCCCTCGCCCTTGCAAAAACCAAAAGGATGGTTTAAATGAGAAATATCATTGCGTCCACGGAGGCGCGAGGAAGCTGACTGCATCCGAACGAGTGGTATAAGGAGCACGCATGTCCACGATCCACCTCCACCAGACAACCACCTCGACGCCCGAGCAGTACCTCGCCGGGCTCACCGATTTCGGGCCTGGCCGCTCGAAGCTCTTTGGCAACAGCGCCGATGAGTACCTCAAAGTGCATCACCTGGGCCGCTCGGAGGCCGACGTCACCGAAGGCTCGAGCGGCATTTGGGAACGCTTGCACTATGACTGGTCCGATCCCAACCACGTCGTCCTCACGACAACCGATTCCAACACCTGGGGAGGCGCGTCGGGCCACACGTACACCTTCAGGCGCCAGCCCGACGGCACGACCGACATTGACGTGGTCGTGGTACGCGAAGGCAAGAAACTCAAGGGGTGGCTGCTCGGCTTGGTGGTCGGGACCATCGGCAGGGGCGTTCTGGAAAGGGCGTTCGAAAACTCCGTCAAGGCCATCGAAGCCCGAAAGGCCCCGGCCGCCAAAGCGGCTGGCGCCTGAAGACAGCAGCAGGAGGGGACCATGCGTCGAGAGCGGGCGCTGAAGATTGTACTGGTGTTGGTGGGATTGCTCTTTTCGGCTCTGGTTTATCCCTTGACGATGTTTGTCAAGCAAGCGCCGGCCCTGGCGATGATGCTCAGCGTTTATGTCACACTCGGCATTTTCTTGCTGCTGGCAGCCCGCAACCCGTCTGCGAATCGCAGCCTGATCGCCTTCACGGCATGGTCGAGCTTTGCCCATGCCGCACTTATGGCCGGGCAGGCATTCAGCAATTTCATCGCACGCGGAGAACTGCTGGGCGTGGCTGCCCTCGTCATCGTCGGTGTAGCCCTGATCGTGCTCGCGCCGGCAAGGCAATCCATGCAAGCGGCATCCGCCGTCGGTGCCTAGGCTCGCGCTAAGTTGGAACCGAGCTCCCACCGCGTGTACACTCGACACGATGGATTTTTCGCTTAACGACCACCAAAAACTGATTCGCGATACTGTCCGCCAATTCATGGAAGCGGAGGTGCGCCCGCTCGTGAAGGAGATGGAGAAGGCGGAGAAATTTCCGGCCGAAGCCATCAAAAAACTGGGCGAGATGGGCTGCTGCGGGATGCTGGCGCCGGAAGAGTGGGGCGGGCCGGGGCTGGACACCGTTTCCTATGTGTTGATGCTGGAAGAAGTGGCGCGTGTGTTCACGGCGATGTCCACGGCGCTGGGCGTGACGAATTCTGCGGTGCAGGCGCCGCTGCTGCTCTTTGGCACGGAGGCGCAGAAGAAAAAATATTTGCGGCGCATGGCCACGGGCGAAACGCTTGGCGCATTTTGCCTGACGGAGCCGGCGGCGGGTTCGGATGCAGCGGGAATCCAGGCGCGAGCGGTTCGAACCGGCGATAGCTACAAACTCAATGGGACGAAAACCTGGGTGACCAATGGCAGCGTGGCCGGCGTGCTGCTGGTGTTTGCCAAGACCGATCCCGACGCGGGGGGGAAGGGCATCAGCGCGTTTCTGGTCGAGCCGGGATTTCCCGGGTTTCGCGCGGGGCGGCATGAGGACAAGATGGGGCAACGGTCGTCGCCTTCGGTGGAGATTCTGCTGAATGATTGCGTGGTGCCGGTGGAAAACCGATTGGGCGAAGAGGGCCAGGGGCTGAAGATTGCCTTGAGCGCGCTGGATGGCGGGCGGATTGGGATTGCGGCGCAGGCGGTGGGGCTGGCGCAAGGCGCACTGGAAGAGACGGTGAAGTACGCGAAGCAGCGCGGGGCCTTTGGGAAGAAGATTGCGGATTTCCAGGCGATTCAGTGGATGATTGCCGACATGCAGACGGAAATTGAAGCCGCGCGCGGGCTGACGTACTACGCGGCTTGGCTGAAGGACGCGCATCCCACGAAACTTGGCGCGGCTTCCTCCAAGGCCAAGCTTTATGCCAGCGAGATGGTGAACCGCGTGGTGTATAAGGCGGTGCAGGTGCATGGCAGCGTAGGCTACTCGCGCGAGACGGATGTCGAACGCATGTATCGCGACGCCCGCGTAATCACCATCTACGAAGGCACCAGCGAAGTCCAGCGCATGATCATCGCCCGCGAGCTGCTAGGCAAGGCGAGCTGAGCTGTAGAGGCCGGGCTTTAGCCCGGCTCTTGTTGCGGCGCAGAGGAGACACGATTGGGAACTGGGGCTGAAGGGAAGAGAAGTCGAGTATTGAGCGGGATGCGGCCGACGGGGCGGCTGCATATTGGCCATTATTTTGGGGCGTTGCAGAATTGGGTGCGATTGCAGAATGATCCGGCCTACGAGTGCTTCTACTTCATTGCGGATTGGCATGCGCTGACGAGCGACTACGCGGATACCAGCGCGGTGGCGGAGAACACGCTGCAGATCATGATGGATTACCTTGCGGCGGGGCTCGATCCGCAGAAGAGCGTGATTTTTCAGCAGTCGGTGATTCCGGAGCATGCCGAGCTGCATTTGTTGCTGTCGATGGTGACGCCGCTGGGCTGGCTCGAGCGCGTGCCGACATATAAAGAAGCGCTGGAGAACGTCAAGGATAAGGACCTCCACAATTACGGGTTTCTGGGATATCCGGTGCTGCAATGCGCAGACATCGTGATCTATAGCGAGCCTGGTGCGCAGCTTTTCGTGCCCGTTGGCGAGGACCAGGTCTCACACGTGGAGACGAGCCGAGAGATCGTACGCAAGTTCAACCTGCACAATGTCGTTCTCGACGTTGAAGCTCTCACCAGACCAGAAAATGCGGCGGCAGTCCTTGTCATTCGGGGTTCCTTTGACCCGAGCGTGCGCGGCCCCAGCGCAATGCAGATGTCCCATTCGGTTCAGGAAATATACGAACTGCAATCCCTTATAAGAATGCGCGTTTCAGAAGTCGGGCTTAACAATTATCTGGAGCAGTTGCAGAGCCTTGGCTCACAGCCGGACTTCTATCAGAACCATCTATCTTATTTTAGTCAGTTCAAGGAACAGCATGGTGCATTCCGACGGTTCCTCAAGGAAGTGCTCTGTGAACCGCAACACATGCTTACGCATACGCCGAGGATACCGGGGCTCGACGGGCGGAAGATGTCGAAGAGTTATGGGAATGCGATTACGTTGAGCGAGACGGACGCGGACATTCGGGCGAAGACGAAAGTGATGGTGACGGACCCCGCGCGCAAGCGGCGGACGGATCCCGGAAATCCGGACGTGTGTCCGGTGTATGACTGGCATAAACTGTTCTCAGCGGAAGAGCCAGGCCGGCTGGAGTGGGTCCGCCAAGGCTGCACAACCGCAGGTATCGGCTGCATTGAGTGCAAAGCCGCAATGGCCGAGAATTTGATCAAGTGGATCGCGCCGGTGCGCGAACGGCGCGTGAAATGGGAGAACAACCCGAGGGGCGTGCTCGAGATTCTGGACGCCGGTTCGAACAAGGCGCGCGCCGTAGCGCAAGGAACGATGGAACGGGTGCGCGAAGCGGTATTTGGATGGAAGAAGAAGCGGGAAGAGATTGGCGGGGCGGCAGCGAAGGCGTAAGAGCCGAAGATAAGAATTAACACAGAGGCCGCGGAGAACACAGAGGACACAGAGCAGAAAGAGAAAAGAAAGAGGGCACGGTGTATCGTGCCCCTACAAGAGGAAGAATGGCGACGCCGAACAGAATGCCGGAGAAGATGGCTTACAAAATACACATACCGATGTATGAGGGGCCGTTGGACTTGCTGCTGGATTTGATCAAGCAGCAGAAGATGAGCATTCACGACATCCAGATTTCCACGATTACCGCGCAATACCTCGATTACCTCCATAAACTCGAAGAGCTGGATGTGGATGTTTCGTCGGAATTTATTTATATGGCGGCGACGCTGATTTACATCAAATCGAAAATGCTGCTGCCGCCGGATCCGCTTGCAGGGCCGGAAGAGGCGGAGGGCGATCCGCGGGCGGAATTGGTGCAGCGGCTCGTGGAACACGAAAAGTTCAAAAACGCGGCGCAGCTTTTGTATCAAAAGCAGCAGATTGAAGAGAACGTTTGGTCGAAGCCGGACAAGTCGCTTTACAACGATGAAGGGACCGAGGGCGAGCTGGTAGTTTCGCTGGTGGATCTGGTCAAAGTTTTTCAGCAGGTCCTGGAGCGGCGGAAAGAAGTTTCACGGATCGAGCTGCGGCACGAAGAATTTACCGTGGCGCAGATGATCGCGGCGATTCGCGGGCAGATACTGGCGAGCGCGGACAATACGGTGAATCTGGTTCAGTTTTTTGAGGCTTGCCCTTCGCGGCACGCGATGATTGTGGCGTTTCTGGCTGTTCTGGAAATGGTGAAGCTGCAGGCGGTGGCGCTGGTGCAGGAGAAACAGTTTGGGGAGATATTAGTGAGGAAGCACAAGATGTTTGATTTGGTGTTTGATGAGAGCGGCGGAATCAAGCAGATTGATGAGGAGTATAAGTAGGAAGAGATCAGAGTACAGAGATCAGAGAAGAAAAGGATTTAACACAGAGGGCACTGAGGGCGGAGAGCACAGAGATCGCTGAGAGGCAAGTGAGCTTAAGGCAGAGACGCAGAGTACACAGAGAATCCGCAGAGAAGAGAAAATGGAATGACTAACGAAGAGAGAAGAGCGGCGTTGGAAGCGATTATTTATGCGGCGGATGAGCCGGCTACGATTGAGCAGTTGGCGCGGGCGCTGGGCGACGAAAAATTGGCTGTGCAGGCTTCGCTGGACGAGCTGGTGGCGAGTTATGCGGGGGAAGAGCGCGGAATTGAGATTCGCGCGGTGGCGGGCGGGTACAAACTTTACACCAAGCCGCAGCAGCATGACGTGGTGCGGCGGTTCATCAAGAGTTTGCGGCCGCCGCTAAGGCTGTCGATGCCGGCGCTGGAGACGCTGGCGGTGATTGCGTACAAACAGCCGGTGACTTCGCCGGAGATTTCGGAGATTCGCGGCGTGAATACCGCGGGAGTGATAGGGACGCTGCTGGACAAGCATTTGATTACCACGGCGGGGCGGAAGGAAGTGATGGGGCGGCCGATTCTGTACAAGACGTCGAAAGAGTTTTTGATGCGGTTTGGGTTGAGCGACCTCGAGGAGTTGCCGAGTTTGAAGGAGTTTGAGGCGCTGGCTCGCGAGGCACTGGGGAGTGACGAGGGGTTTGCGCCGGTGGAACAGACGGAGATGGGGGATCACTCGCATGAGACTCCATCGGAGGCTATCGCGCACGTCACGGAAGACCTGGCCGAGGCCGAAGCACAACGCGAACACGAGGCTTTGGCAACCTCGGAGGGAATGCCTTCGGGGCAGTTGGATGAAGATCCGCCAGCGGTGAAGTCTACGGCAGCGGGCGAATAGGGACAGAAAAGAAAGAAAAAGATAACGCAGAGACGCAGGGTTTGCGGAGAAGTACGCCGCTCAGAGAGAAGTTCGTAAGTTATGAGCAAAGATTGGCGCATCATCCTTCGATTTGCTGCTGTGGGCTTGGCAATCTCAGTTGTCTTTTTTGCGTTCCTTAGAACAGATACTTTGCGAGAGAGTTCGATAGCCCACGGCGCGATGTGGGCTGGCTCTATCCTCTGCCCCGGGTTTCTCCCATTCCTTTGGGCCGCGGCCGCTGAGCTGCAACTACCAGGTTTCGCACTCATGTGGTTGATAGTTGGGTTGATAAATTTTGTGCTGTACGGCTTGATTGGCGCAGCCTACGTCGGACTTCGGAAAAAGCGCGAGGGAGTGGCAGCGAGCTAGGGCGCAGCGTTGTAGATTAAAGAACGGCCCGCCTCGGAAGGCGGGCCCTACACGGAAAAAACCAAGAAGAGACAAGAAAGAGAAAATGGAAGAGCGACTGCAGAAGATTATTGCGCGGGCGGGGATTGCTTCGCGGCGGCATGCGGAGCTGCTGATCCTCAGCGGACAGGTGAAGGTGAATGGGCGGGTGGTGAAGGAGCTGGGGACGAAGGCGGATGCGGCGAAGGACCGGATTGAGGCGGCGGGGAAAGTCGTCGATGCGAAAGAAGGGCGGCGCGTTTACATTTTGCTGAACAAGCCGCCGGAAGTCGTTTCGGCGATGGCGGACCCGGAAGGGCGGAAGACGTTGCGGAATTGTCTGCGGGGATTGCCGGAACGGGTGTTTCCAGTGGGGAATCTGGAGTATGCGGCGTCCGGGCTGGTGTTTTTGACGAATGACGGAGACCTGGCGGCGGAGATGTTGAAGAACTGGGCGCAGCTGGAGCAGGTCTATCACGTGAAGGTGAAAGGCATGCTGACGCTGCCGGACCTGGAGCGTTTGGGGAAAGAGATTGGCGTGCGGATGCAGACGGTGCGGCAGCCGGATGCTTCGCGCGGGCGGGCGGCGAATTTCTGGTATGAAGTGCGGATGCGGGATTCGAAGAAGGAAGAGATGCGGCGGGTGCTGGTCAAAGAGAATCATCCGGTGGAGAAGCTGAAGCGGATTGGGTTGGGGCCGCTGTCGGTGGAGGGAATACCGCGGGGGAGATACCGGTTGATTGAGCAGCGGGAGGCGGAGAAGTTGGGGAAATTTGATGCGAGCGCGGATGGAAAAGGGGAAAACAAGAATTTTACACAGAGGCCGCGGAGAGCACAGAGGACACAGAGAAGAGAGAGAAAAGAACCGGTCTGAAGACCGGCCACTACAGGAGGATAGGTGAAGTATTACTTTATTGGAGAGCTCGAGGTTACGGATCAGAGCTGGGTACCGGATTACGTTGGGAATGTGACCGGGATGGTGGAACGGTGGGGCGGGCGGTACCTGGCGCGCACGCCGCTGGTGGAGCGGGTCGAGGGCGGGCGAGAGTCGCCGGCGATGGTGGTGATTCTGGAATGGCCTTCGAAGGAGAAGGCGGTTGCGTTTTATGAGAGCGAAGAATATCGGCCCTACCGGGAAAAGCGCATCGCTGGGGCCAAGAATGAGTTTTTGCTGGTGGCGGGCGAGGACGTCACCAAGGCAGCTCACATTCCTGCGTAGTCTCTACTTCTAAGATGGCTTCCGAACGATTGCAGAAAATCATGGCGGCTAGCGGAGTTGCGTCGCGGCGCAAGGCGGAGGAGATCATTGCGGCGGGGCGCGTGACGGTTAACGGAAGAGTGGTGGTAGAGCTGGGTACCAAGGCCGATGTGGAGAAGGACATAATTTGCGTCGATGGGAAGCCGCTAAAGCCCCGCGAGCGTGTCTTGTATTTTATGCTGCACAAGCCGAGGGGGTATGTGACCACAGTGAGCGATCCGGAAGGCCGGCCGACGGTGATGGAGCTAATGAAGAGTTGCAAGGAGCGCGTCTATCCCGTTGGGCGGCTGGACTATGCCAGCGAAGGATTGTTGCTGATGACCAATGACGGCGCGCTGGCGCAAAAATTGATGAAAGCGGGGTCGCACGCGCCGAAAACCTATCTGGTAAAAATCAGCGGAAGACCGGACGAGAAAGCGCTCCGCCGTTTGCGCGAAGGAATTATGATCGAACTGGAGGATGGCACGCGCGTGAAGACTTCGCCGGCGAAAATACGGCTGGTGGAGGACGGTGCGAATCCCTGGTATGAAGTAATTTTGATCGAAGGCAGGAATCGCCAGATTCGGCGGATGTTCCAGAACACGGGATTTCTGGTGGAAAAAATCAAGCGGGTGCAATACGGGCCATTGGTGTTGGACGTGCCCGCCGGGAATTACCGCCCGCTGACGGTGCGGGAGGTGGCGAAATTGAAAAGCCTTTGAGAGTTAGCGAATGGCCACCACAAAGGAACGACGGATTGGCGGCAACACCAAGACACAAGTAGACTAGAAGAGATGAGCCGAGCGATTGAAGACCTGATACCGGATTACCTGCGCGGATTGCCCGTTTACATTCCTGGAAAACCGATTGAGGAAGTGGAACGCGAGCTGAAGATTCATGCGGTGAAGCTCGCTTCGAATGAGAATCCGCTGGGGCCTTCGCCGAAGGG
>Ga0210384_10000227_pt1 | contig 88717 bp, 60 predicted proteins | sample IncBWH2MmetaG_FD_160574 | JGI IMG/M metagenome (GOLD analysis project Ga0210384, IMG submission 160574) | Forest soil microbial communities from Barre Woods Harvard Forest LTER site, Petersham, Massachusetts, United States - Inc-BW-H-2-M | ecosystem: Environmental > Terrestrial > Soil >... | reverse complement strand
CAGTACGCGCCAGGGCAAGGGATATGTAACGCACTGACGCGTGTGCCGGCGTATCGTCGGCGAGTCCGGTAGAGCCCGTGAAGCTCGTGCGCTTTGGGATTGTTAAAATGCAGCGATAATCCGCGGAGAGCGGTTTAGAATCTTCGTGCGCCACCTGCGCGAAACCCGGCAATGCCGACGACAAATTCCAAAACGCCAGCCATTCCGCTGCGCTTCATCCTGATCTTCTGGCTGTTTCTTCTGAGCGCCATCGCCTTCCTTGACCGCACCAACATTTCGATCGCTGGCAGTTCCATTAGCGCTGAATATCATCTGGGCAACATCCGGCTGGGATGGATCTTCAGCTCCTTCCTCGTGGGCTATGCTTCCTTTCAGGTAGTTGGCGGATGGCTCGCCGGACGCGTCGGCCCGCGCCGCCTGCTGCCGCTGGGCATTCTCTGGTGGGGCATCTTCACCGGACTCACTGCGGCTGTCCCTGCGCGCATGCGGGGAGCGTTGCTGGCGCTCATGGCGATCCGCTTTGCGCTCGGCGCCGGAGAGTCTTTTTTCTATCCCACCTCCAATCAATTCATCGCCCGGTGGATTCCAGTGCGCGAGCGCGGCAAGGCAAACGGCTTGATCTTTGCCGGCGTCGGCGCCGGCTCTGGACTGACTCCAGTGCTGCTGGCCGCGCTCATCGCCCGCTGGGGATGGCGCACTTCGTTCTGGTTCAGCGCAGTCGTGGGCCTCATTGCCGCCGCGGTCTGGTATGTGATCGCTCGCGACACGCCCGACGAGCATCCTTATATATCGGAATCTGAGCGCGAGACGATCCGGGCCGGACTGCATCCGGTCGCGTCTCGTGAAGAGAACCGCCCAGGCGTGCAGCACCCAGACAAACAGACTTCGCCGCCGCAGGCAGACTCAGCGCCGCCGATCCCCTGGCGCAGCTTCTTCCGCAGTCGCGATCTCCTTGCCCTGACGCTGAGTTACTTCACCTTCGGCTATGTCGCCTGGGTCTTTTTCAGTTGGTTCAATATCTATCTTAAGCAGGCGCGCGGCCTCGATCTCAAGACCAGCGCCGTGTACACGATGCTGCCATTCCTGGCCATGACGGTCTGCTGCCTCATCGGCGGCGTGCTGAATGATTGGATGACGCACCGATACGGGCTTCGCGTGGGCCGCTGCGCTCTCGGATTCCTCGCGCTCATCGCAACCGCCGCTTTCCTCGCCTTCGGATCGACGATCCACAGCGCGCCGGTCGCCAGCTTCATTCTTGCCGGGGGAGCGGGAGCGCTCTACTTCTCGCAGAGCTCTTACTGGTCGGTCACCGTGGACCTGGCCGGCGCGCGCTCGGGAATCGCCTCGGGGATCATGAACCTGGGCTGCCAGATCGGTGCGGCGCTCACTGCTTCGCTTACCCCGCTTGTCGCCAGCAAATTCGGCTGGACCGCCGCCTTCATGACGGCCGCCGCCCTGGCGGTCCTGGGAGGCGTAGCCTGGCTGCTGGTGGACCCGACACGGACACTGGTAGATTCAACACTTCCGGCATCTCAGACGGAAATAGATGTGCAATTCCATACCGCCGCACAGAAACGTTCTTAGAAGCTGCGGAATACCGTGAGGAGTAGCTCTACGGCCAAAGGTGTCGAATGCCGTCCTGAAACGGTGGTCCAGAAACGGGCTTCGCGGAAGTTGGCCGGATTGGTACCGGGGAGTCGGCTTGTGGGACGTTCGAAGCTTCCCTTGGAGCCTGCAGCAGATTGCGAGTGGATGACGGGCAATCCGGAACTCAAGAAGACATGGCGTTGGCACATCAGGTACACCTGACCGAATCCGACAGCAACATTCACAACCATAAGCAGAAGCTAGCGCCCTTGCGTGCGCCGCTTTTCCCTCTGTAATTCCTCTTCTCCTGCTCGCCGCACCTCGTTGTGGTATTTGCCCAACCAGCCTCCCCAAGACGTCTGTTGCAAATCGCCTAATACACCTTGGCGGATCAGCCGGCGCGCGGCTTGGCGCAAGGCAGAACGGTTACTAAGAATCTTGTCGATTTGTTCCCGACCGCTGTTTCAGATTGGGGCTGTGATCTGGGCCGGGCACGAAAGTGTTGGCAACCTACAAAGCTGCCGGAAAAACGCGGGATTGTTAGAACTGAAGTGGCGCACACGGCGTTATTAATGCGACATGCAGATCACACATATAGGTGACAGCCATCACAACGCGCGTGACTTCAACCTCGTAATCTTTTGCGATGCCATCTCAAACGAACCGCAAGATTACACGCATAGCACTAGCGCGGTTCTTCATGCAGTCTAACTCCAAAGGTGAACCCAGGAAGTTCTCTGCCGGGGAAACACTTTTTAAAGAAAATACCGCGGCGCGTGGCTGTTACCTAATTCAGAAGGGAAGCGTGGAATTGTATCTTACCTGCTGCGATGGCAATTTGCACACAGGTAGAGCACGTGGGAGCCGGCAGCCTGATCGGGGTAAGCGCAGGATTTGCAGACCGTAACTATGTGTTTACCGCACGGGCGTTGAGCGCTACAGATACGATCTACATCTCCCGCGAACAAATAATTCGATCGTTGCGAATGCATCCTGATATAAGAATGGTAATTCTAGCTTCACTGAGTGAAAACGTTCAGCGGGCCATCCGATATTTTGTAGCACCAGTGCAGCGCGAAAATCTCATCGGCAATGTAACTAAAAGGAAATCAGTGGGTACCTGAGCCGTGATCATAGTGGTCGCTGGCCTTCTCGGCGTTGGAATTCATCGCACTCTGCAGCAAATGTAGACAAAGAGCATAGCGGCCATATCGATGGCAAACGATAGATACAAGATCCCAAACAGAACTTTGGTGACGACGCCAGGTCTACGGCTCCGGTCTCTGATCCTTTTGAACTCAGGGTCGTTAGTCAATTCCGGATCGAGATACTGAATCTCATCCCAGATGAATTGGTCGATAAGACGATTCATGATGATAGCCTAAGTATCTTCTTCTCCTGGCAATCGAGCTGTGACGAAGACCACATCGCTGTGTGATTACATCACCTGACTGTTCAGACGCGGGCCTCTTTGGGTGATGGGTTGCAGAAGCTGCAGCAAACCAGCGCATCCAAGGCTACAACAACCGCGGGTTTGCCATGGGCCGTGGCTTGCAAGCAGTTGGAATTGCAGCCGGCGATTGTATCGAGATCGAGGCCGCCCGCCAATGTGACCGCATGCCGCTTCCGCTCATGTTCTTGGTGCGTCCACGACTTTGGATTGTCGAGCACTGGATCCAAATCGGGGAAGAGTTCAAGACAAATAGTGTCGGGTGTATTTTGTGTCTTACCGGCGTGAAAGGGCAATGCCCTATTAGATCACCCAGTCATTTTCACTGCTAATTTGCCGGATTTAGCTTACCTACCGCATGCACATTGATATCTACCTTGTCGCTCACTTTCAGCAGGAAAGTACTGGGGTTCTTCAGTCCCCACTTCACGTAAGGAACCACAAATGTGGTATCAGCGGAAGCCAGGCCGGGCTTGACGTTGACCTCCATGGCAAGCGTGACCGGATGTGAGTCGCCATGCAGGTTCATCAATCCATCCACCAGAATCTGCGACGCTCCTTGAGAGGCAACATTGCCTGTAATCTTTCGGGCGGTAAACGTGATATCGGGAAATTTCTGGGTTTCCAGGATTTCTTTTTTCATCTTGCGGTCTCTGGCCCCGTTTCCGCTGTCGCCACTGCCGGCATCAACGACTAATTCCCCGGAGGCAGCACCGGTTGCCGAATCGAACTCGATGCTCCCAGGTTTAAGCGCAAACGTGCCATGAACCGTGTGAAGAACATCGCCCAAGGTGAAATCAACCTTGCTTTGAGCAGGATTGACGGTGAACACTTGCTTTTGCGGCATCTGCTTTTGCGCCACCGCGGGGGAAGCTGCGGCGAGCAGCGCGAATATCGCTATGACAACCGGCCTTGCACTTTTCCAGACAAACGACACGTTTACCTCACAGAAGTCTCGTGCGGCGGCTCTTTAAGCCATGAACAGTTGCCAGCCAAGCCGCAAAAAGGCTGCCACACCGGTTTCTCCAACATGAAAGGAAAGCAGCCTCTGGAAAAGGCGGGGCTCTTTTCCGAACGTGTGCAACGCCCGCACCCGAAGCCAGGCGCTCTTATCCATAAGCAACATGGCTCTCGCCATAAAAGCGGGGCGGCTCCCTATCGCATCGTGTACCCTCTGATACATGCGCAGGTCATCCTGCCCGATCGCTTCTGCGAGCGCTGTCGCTTGCCGAAATGCCAATGCCATGCCGTCTCCGGTAATTGCGTCCACCGAACCGGAAGCCTCTCCAATCAAGGCCACATTTCCTCGAAACACCGAGCGAAGCCTACGGCAAGTGGTTACAGCGCCTTTCGCTTTGGTGCTGGGCGCGCCTTTTGCCAGGCGGGCTTTGAGTGCAGGGAAATGAAGCAATCCTGATTCGAAAGATTCCCACCGCCTGGTTGAAATCAGGGCTACACAAACTTCCCTTGGACTAATAGGGGTAACGTATGCCTGCCCGCGGTCTCCCCAGTAGATTTCGACGTAACGGCTCCATGGACTGACTGAAAAGTGTTGTCGCAGGGCAATGCGGCGGTCGCGGTCGCGAAACTTTGAAAGTGCTGCCCACTTCTGAACCTGGGAGTTGTGGCCATCGGCGCCAATGATCCATTTACATGGGATGGGCTTCGCGTCGACTAAAACAGCTCCCTCGCGAAGGCCTGAAACACGCGCTCCCCACAGCATTTGAATTCCCAAATCTGACGCGCGTTGGCAAAGCGCCCGGTGAAGCAACGTGCGGCGGATTCCCCGGCCTATACCATTGGGAAAATCAGCACTCACCGTCGAGTCAGCTCCGATAAAGCTGATGCCGCGAAATTCTCCGACCTCATATTGCTCAAGGGTCACGCCCAGCCGGCCGAGTGCTTCTTGGCTGTCTGGCATCAGACCCTCGCCGCATGCTTTATCGATGGGAGGCAAGGCGCAATCTGCAACTGTGGCGCTCAAACCCTTTTGACGCAGCGCAATCGCGGCAGCCAAGCCGGCGGGACCGCCGCCAACAACGAAAGCATCGGTCGAAGTCATTGCCATTACCAGCGCAGCAAAACCAATTCCGAGCAAAACCCTGGCCCCATGGCCGCCAGCAAACTGTAACTGCCGGCAGCGCAACGCTTGCGTTTCAGGACTTGCTCTAAAACTACGAGAACCGACGCGGATGAAAGATTTCCCACCCGGCGCAGCGATTCCCAGGAAAGTTCCAGTTCACCTGGTTTAAGCTCCAGCGCTTTTTCTACCGCCTCAAGTATCTTTGGACCGCCGGTGTGAATGATCCAACTGGCCATGTCGTGCCGGCGCAGTCCATGTTCGCCGAGAAACGCATCCACATCAGACCGAAGATGTTGTTCAATGACGTCGGGCACGTTCGGGGAAAGCACAATTTCAAATCCTCTTTCCGAGATGTTCCAACCCATAACGTCTTCGGTGCCGGGATAAAATGCCGAGCAGGTTGCGATCACCTCTGGGCCTTCAAGACCAGCTTCGGAACCCGCCAGGACTACGGCGGCCGCTCCATCCCCAAACAATCCGGCGGAAATCAGGTTTGCCACCGAGAGATCGCCGCGCTGCCAGGTAAGAGAACACAATTCAACCGCCAGGACTACCGCAACCTGGTTGGGAAATGCGCGGACGTAGTCTGCTGCGCGCGCAATCCCCGCCGCCCCGCCCACGCAACCAAGTCCGAAGATCGGAACTCTCTTCAGGTTCGGAGAAAGCCCCATGCGGTTCATCAAACGGGCGTCTATCGAGGGGCTTGCAATCCCAGTTACAGAAGTAAAATACAGAGCGTCGATGTCCCGCGGCGCCAGGCCGGCCGGAGTGATGGCGCGACAAATAGCATCAGCGCCAAGCTGCTGGGCATTTTCAATCCACAAATCGTTTGCCTGTCCCCAATTCTGGATGCGTTCATAGAACTCGAGCGGCAACACAAAATGACGCTGTTCGACTCCGCAACGGGAATGAAGCCGGTCCAACAGTTCGGGTTTTTGCATCTGGTCACGCCAAAGGCCTTTCAAGGCTCCGGTAACCGCTTGCTGGCGAAAAACATATTTTGGAAAAGCACTTGCAGCGCTGATGATTTTCACTTTGTGTCGCTACTCCTGTGAATCTCCACCATATAACCTCAATGCAGTGAAGCAAGTTCCTGGGCATACAAATGATTATTGGGATATACCTGGGCCAACTGTTGCAAAAGGCCGCGCGCGGTTCTGCGGTCGTTGTCTCGCAACGCGGCAACGGCGAGCAGAAGACGGGCATACGATAAGAGATAACGTCCGTGTTGCGCAGTCAGGCGCAAATCCTTTATTCCAGTCTCTTTGTCGGCTTCGGCTCCGCCTAATTCAAGAAGCCACCGCACCGGAGCCGGTTTCAGGCTGAGCATGTAATTTTCCACGCCCACTGCGACGTATGCGTCATAACAGGTTGGGTCTACCCGCAACAACCTTTCTGCGAGCGCACGGGCCTTCTTCATGTAAGACAGGCCGGCAAGATTGCGCTTTTCTATCAAGGCCATGTAATCGCCCCGCAAACCAAGCATGAGCACGCTGGCGTAGAGCGCGTTCGAGTCATTTGGATTGCGGGATAGTTTTGTGTCGGCAAGCTGCTGGGTTTTATCCAGCGCTGCGTCAAAATGCTGCCTGGAAGCCGGATCGGGCGCTAAACTGTGCTGCGCCTGAAAATTTTTGTCTTGCGCGAAGAATTCGATTTGAAGTATGTGCAGCCGGTCAAATTCAGAAAACAGATAGGCAGCTGCATCCGAAGCAGGCCCCAGGGGATCATCCGGATGCTGTTGCTGCCATTGCGTAAAAGTCCTATGGGCAGCATCAAACTGAAGGTTGTACAAGTCCTGATATCCGGCGTCGAGCGCTGTGGCGGATGAGGCCGGCACATCAGCGGCGCCCCCCAGCATTGCCGCGAGCAATAACAAAAGACCGAGTTTAGATTCGCACTTCAGCACTAGACCGCCATCGCCCTTTTCGCCAGGCCAAGAGCAGTCGACCAAAATGCGCTGGAGGTGTGGATGGTCTCCATCACGTCCTGGACTGCCATGACGAACTTATCCAATTGGTGTTCCTGAACAACCAAAGGAGGCGCGGCCTTGAGCACCAGGAAATTGTTCCCGCAAATCTGGGTAAGAATTCCCTTATCGCGGAACAATCGCATCACGACCATCTGCCCAAACATCCCGGGATGGATCTTCCCAAATGCCTCAAAGGGAACGCGCAGCCTCATCGGCTTTGGAGGAGCAAATTCAATTCCGCAGAACAGGCCTTCACCGCGCACTTCTTTCACCATTTCATATCCAGCAAGGGCCGTTTGCAGTTTTGCGCGAAGATATCGTCCCAGGCGATCAGATCTTTCTCCCAATTCCTGCCGGTCCAGAACTTCCAACGTGGCCAACCCCGCCCGCATGGCGAGCGCATTTTCGCTATAGGTCGAGGTATGGACGATGGCGCGTTGCAGAGAGTTGTAGACAGAATTGCAAATAGCGTCGGTCATCAACACAGCGCCGCTTGGAATCAGGCCTCCACTCAGCGCTTTTGCCAGGACCACCATGTCAGGCGAAACACCATAGTGGTGTGCGGCAAGAAATTTCCCGGTCCTGTACAAGCCCGTCTGCACTTCATCCAGGACAAACAGGGTCCCATAACGTTTGCACAATGCCTGCGCACGCGATAAATAATCGGGTGGAGGCAACTGTATTCCCGCCTCTCCCTGAATGGGTTCGAGAATCAGCGCAGCGACCTGCCTGCCAGCCAGTTCCTTTTCGACGGCCACTAAGTCGCCAAATGGAATCTCGGCGGAGTTTTGAAGCAGCGGTCCAAATCCTTCGCGCCAGAAAGGGCTTCCCATCAGAGAGAGCGCACCGCAGGTCAGACCATGAAACGCTCCCGAGGCATAGAGCAGCTTGTTGCGTCCGGTATGGGCACGGGCGAACTTAATCACGGTTTCGACACCTTCACTGCCAGAGCTGCAAAAAAAGACTTTTGTGAGTTGGCCGCCGGCACGCGCACAAAGCCCGGCGGCGAGGTCGCCAGCCAGTTCAGGCACATGACTCTGCAGCATCGCGGGACCGCAATGGCTTAATTCCTTCTGAAGAGCCGCGATCAGGTAGGGATGGTTATGCCCGATATTGTGGACGCAATACCCGGAGAGGAAATCGAGAATGCATTCTCCTGTGCTGGTATGCAACTCCGCGCCTTTGCATTCCGTGTATGACACGTTCATCTGCAGCAGTTCCAGGAGCCGCACCCATTGTGGATTCACATAGCGGGCATAGGAGTGCGGCGGAGCAGGCTCAGCAGCGTTTGAACCAGTTACGGGTCCCTTAACGGCGCTGGTGGGCGAAAACATTGTGGCGAGTTTGGATTCGGACATAAATGGCCTGTAAGCTGGAGGCCATTATATCTTAATCTATTAAGACTTGGGCGGCGCTTACGGCTCAAGTGCAAACAGGCGAAACAACTTAAGGGTGCATTGGGGTTGTGGTGAAATGGCGATCGTCACCGTCTTTGCGACCGTCCCGTCCGCCGACAATAATTTGACCAAGCGCCACAAGGATTTTTTCAGTCACCTGCTTGCCCGGACTCGGGCTGGTGTTCGGTGCGGTTTCGCTCCAAACAGGCCTGCTCGTACTTGAAGGGGTGGGGCCGCTGGCATCGGCTTGATCTGCCTGAAGATTGGTTTCGCCAGACGCACCATCAGCAGTGTAAGGCGGCTTGCCCTGATAAGCGCTTTCTTCCACTGCGGATATTGGACTATCTGCCGAGGGCACATTGGTTCGCAACCTGCCACTGCTGCGTCGTGCATGCGGAAACTTTGTAGACTTAAGCGGTTGCTTCCCATGAATTCCTGTCGCGATTTGCGAACCAATGTTGAATGCCTCAGACTGAGGAGCAAAGCCGAGCGCAACGACGAGGAACGGCAATGAAAAGAAAGCCAGGCTGGTCACGAGCGATCCTGTGGCCATCTTTATCCATTCTTTACAAAAACTCTTTCGCTGCGGTTCTTTGAGCAAAGAATTTATGCGAATGGCCAAAAGCGAAGGCGATGCTGCAAAATCGATGCCTAATTCCTCGGCATCTTGCAACATCTTAAATCGGGCAAAGCGCGTAAGGCACTCAGCATAATCCGCGCGATGGCCGGGCTGGTCGGCAATAACGGCCTGGTCGCAAGCCAGTTCCCGTTGCAGGCGCAATTGCTTTCTGGCTTGCCAAATCGCAGGATGAAAGAAAACAAAACAGCGGATGAGATCGCTGACACAAGCCCACAGATAATCCCGCCGTCGTACGTGGGCCAGCTCGTGCCAGAGCACATCGGCCATTGCGTTCTCGTCTCCAAGTTGCTCAGTGCCGGCGGGCAGCAGAATTTTCGGTCTCCAGAAACACGCCGCCGCCGGCGAAGCCAGGCCCGGCAAAATCAGCAGCTCGCAGTTGTCAAGACCCATAACCCGGCGCATCTGGAAGAAGAGTTTTGAGATCCCGTCTTCAGGGTGGGTGCTGCGTTGCAATGCCAGCCAGACTTTAAGATAGTTCGCCGCCAGGCGAAGCAGAAAGAAAATTACGCATCCCAGGTAGAGCCAGGCAACCACTGTTTCCGCGGTTGCGATCATGTGCGCTGATCTGCCGGGGATTTGTAACGGTTCGGGCAAAAGACTGCCGGCAGGCTGAAAGTTATTTGCACTGTTAATGCCAGGGAAAAATCCAGCGCGTAAAACAGCCAGCCAGTATGCTCCGGCCCCGACCGTGAATGTCTGCCAGAAAACAAAGCGCCATCGTGGCGTGTCGCAGAGCCGGCTCAGCGCAAGACAACAAATATAAACAATGGTTATTTGCAGAACATACGTGGCCAGCAGGCCGGCGATGCGAAGATACAGATCAGAGTGCATTTGCTTCCGTAGGATGCGGAACGAACCGGCCGCACTTACTTTTTGACGCGGTACTCTTTGATGAGACGCTCCAATTGCTCAAGTTCCGCATTGTTGATGCGAGCGCCTTCAATCAAGTTGGCCACCAACTCGGTTGGCGAACCGCCAAAATTCTGTTCCAGAAGGTTGCGTACCGACAACCTGCCTACCTGCTCCCGGGTTACCAACGGTTGAAACACAAACACGCGGCCACGAGTAAAATGCCGCGCCAGTCCCTTCTGCTCCATGATGCGAAGCAGAGTTTGCGTCGTCTTATAGTTCGGTTTAGAAGATGCCCGATCATGATTGATGACTTCCTCGACGGTCGCCTCGCCAAGCTCCCACAGGACGCGCAAGATGCGCATCTCTCCTCTGCTCGGTAATACCTGGCGGGACTTGGAAGCAGGCATAGGCCTACAATTTTGGTCCAATTCATTCAGTATTGTCAATTGTCAGTAGCGGACTTACAGGGCATTAGTGAGCAAGAGGTGCCTTGTAATGAGCCACCCAAGTTCTCTCGCAACAAAATGGTCGGTGTCCGAAATTTGCGATGTACAGATCGATCGTGGTGTCCGTCCGACGCACGAATCTGTACTACACAGATGAGGTTGTTGAGTTGGTTGGTGGTCGTTGGACTTCCCGAGATTGGAATTCATCGCACGCTGCAGGAAACGTAGACAAAGAAAATAGCAGCCACATCGATGGCAAACGATAGATATAAGATCCCAAACAGAACTTTGGTGACCACGCAGGTCTACGGCTCCGGTCTCTGATCCTTTTGAACTCGGAGTCGTTAGTCAATTCCGGATCGACGGCGGAAGCTGTCTGGGGAAGAGGACTCAACCCGGCATACATCCTCCAGAACGGAGTTCATGAACTGGAAGATGGATTCAAGTTTAATTTTGCACGTTCTCGCACGCCTGACCAGGAGTAACCGATTGATTGGGAAGGTCTTATGTTCGTAAGGGTTTGTCTCGAAAGCGGGTGGTAACCCTTTAGTGAAACACGGTTGCTTTGACTGGCGGGTTGGGCGAGGGGATCGGAGCGTCGTGTCATGCGTGGAAGGGTGTTGGTATCAGACCAGGCACGGAGGCAATCGCCATTTAATGGTGATCCTGGTAAATCCACTCGCGCGAAATGGCCTCAGGCAAAGGGGGAAATCTTGTCCGAGAACTGAGCCAGTGAGTCGAGCCATGCGAATCTCTTCTAACGTTCGGGGCTGCCGGGTTTCCGCCGCTGGATGCGCCGTTAGCTAGCTGCTGCGCCAAAATCTCCTGGACGTAAGCTTCAAGAGACAAGCCGCGTGCCTTCGCCTGGGCAGCGAGTTCATCGGGGATGTTGACCGTAACCACTATAAGAAAACTTTACTACGAATCGAACGGTGGTGGTTCGAAGGCATGGCCAGCGAGGTGTGCCATAGGTGTGCCGTGCGCTTCGAGCCACTATGCGCCAATGTGGGCCTTTTTGATACTTTTCAAAAGTGCTTCCGTGCGGGCTAATTTAGCGATAAGTGATTGATTCTAAATTGGCTGCCCCCAGGGATTCGAACCCCGATATGCTGATCCAGAGTTAACGGACGGCGTAGGTTAAAACCACGGCCTTCTCGCTGCAAAATCAATAACTTACCTCCAACTCAAGCCCGCAGGGATGCTTATACACGTGGTATTGAAAAGGGTGGCACTTTAGCGCATACTGTTCCAAACCGTAGGCACAGTTATGGCACAGATCATTGGGGTGAACCCCGCGCTGAGGCGAGCTTCGATTCGACCAGTTTGGAAATGTCTGGGGCAATACGGGTCGCGCTTCAGTACCTCACGAGTAGCGGCCAATTGCTTTTGTCCAACTGGGTCGCATTCTCCGCTCAGCGCGAAAGAAGAACGTGGTGTTGCCTAACGCGAGCAATTTCAGACTGGCTCACCTTAGCCCGTTTTGCGAAATCTGGCCAGGATGAAACGGCATCACTGACGTCTGTGGCCACCTTGGCAGCCGTTCCGACCCCGAACTGTTCAGCGACAACCATAAGATCGTCCCATGTGATATCGGCGAACTTGCCGTTCACAGACATCAGGTGCTGATACGTCCATTCTCCCTTCGGGTTGTAGGCGTGAGTGACGTCGTAGGCTGGAGCGAGCTCCCATTTTCCACGCTCACGAAGCAAAAATGAGACGTTCTTCGTGTGGTCGTCACAATTGGCGGCCATGATGTTGAATGCGACTCGTCGGAACGCTTGCTCCATACCTGAGTATCCGATCCCCAAGCGGTTAATCGTCATGAGTAGCTGGCTGGCATCGTGAGTGGCCTTCTGTCGATAGTCCAGATGTGCCAAGCCACATAGGGTCTGGAGGTGATGTTTCTTGTTCCCGTCGCGATCGAATCGCTTCGTCATGAAGTGGGCTCGATCATGTTCCTCTAACAATCTGGACTCCGACATCTCGATCCTTGCAGCCTTCGCCATTAAGTAATACGCATATTCGATCCGTCCATAGTCTTGGCTGACACCGAGACGTTCATCTGTTCCGACGCCATCGAACTTGATGAGCCAATGCTCGAATCCAGGCTCAACATCGAATTGGCCTGCGCGAATCTCGTGTGTCTTCGGATTCCAAGAAATTACAGCCTTCGCTCTAGCGCCTCCTGCCGAAGTTCCGACCTGAATGATTTGCATGAGTGCGGCCTTGGCGTGTTCGTCAGTGTCAATCTCTCCTTGCACAGCACGTCTGGCGCTTTCGACGAGTGCCGACAACTTGATCGCCGTCGACTGCGAACGTCCAGGACCGCGTACTGGCTTGAACTCCAACGCACCGATTCCTCTCTTCGCCATGTACGCGAGACGGTCGAGTGAAGTTATCTGCGACTTGTTCACGCCCTGCTGTGCCATCCAGGCATCGATTAGGGCGTTCCCAAAGTCGTCAGGCAATGCGTCCGCGAGCATTCCCGGCAACCGTCGATAGGTGAGTTCCGCTAGATCCGGAAAAGCAAAAGGTTCTGCAGCAGCTGCGATCGGCATTGTGATTGGCGCTAGGTCGACGCCGGACTCGCGAAAGGCTGGCAGATATTCGAAAGCGTAATAGTCAAGCTTCGGGTCGAGCGCTACTGCCCCGACAGCCTGGCCCCAGATGAAAACCTCGACAACATGAACAGCTCGGTACACGATCTGGCTCCGTCAGGCCTTCTTGGTTTTCATCCGCCGTGGCGATGCTCGCTGTCGCGGCGTCTTCGTCTTGAGCATTTGCACCGGGCTGATCGAAACGGAAGGTGCGAGTGTTCCAAGCCAATCCGTTCTGTTTAGGATGCGAAGAACTTGAATGAGAGAACGTAGGGAGGTTCCTTTTCCGGTCTCTAGGTTCTTGACAGCGTTAAGGGCAATTCCGGCCCGTTCTGCCAGCTGCTTCTGATCGAGATCCAGTCTGAGTCGGAGGGTGCGAATTTGCTTTCCGAGTTCCGCCTCCCACTCCCTCGTCGTTGTTGCAATCATACATCAATTAATATCCTCATTTGAGGCTATAGTCAAGTAATTGCCTAATCTTTAGCCTTATTTAGGTCTATTAATAATATATATTCTTACGTACCTTTTAAGGGCTATTACATCATATCTTCCCCAATAAGGGTCTTAAAAAGGGTCATTGATTCGCGCTATAGATCTTTAGCGTAACCTGATCCACTAACGTCGGACCGAAGCCGGAGCGTAAAATCGCTGACTCACCCAAACGGACCCAAATCGAATTTTGCTGTTCCCGCTAAGTGGCTGAAAGGTATGGCGCAGCTAGAAATGATCTTTTGCCGATGTTGGCGCAACTTGGCGCATCTCGTCATTCCATCCCGCTATACGAACCCAACATCTCTGGCCACTGACTCTGAATAGCTGTCTGCGATTCAGAGCTTCGCCGGTTTTCCGATAACCATTGATCAAATAACCGGCTCTCTTCTTTATTCCGAGGCTTTAGCTGAGTTGTCTCGGGCACCATCGAATCTCAAATTCACGAAAAAGGATAAGGGACACATGAACACGTAGAAGAAACGATATATCTCTATGCTTTGTATGAAATCGCTAAACAAGGCGGGGTTACAGCTACTTCCCCAGTTGCCTGCTTTGGTTTCATTCACTACCGAGATGACAGCGGAATAGAAAGACGCACCGGCTTTTTGGCACAGTGGAATCCCAATGATTTCAGCTTTACAAGGATTAGTAATCCCAGTTACGAATACACCGATTAGAACAACCGCGAAAATCAATTTTTGGGCAAACCGGCTAGTTTTTGGGCAGGATGGCTTTTGTGGGCAAAGCCTCAAGTATTCAACAAAAAGTTAAGGGGCGCTTTTACACAGCGCCCCATACTTTTCAGCAATCTTAAACTGCGACGGCTTCAGAACCCTCGTTAAAAACACGGGAAATATGCGCCTCGGTTACCATCGTCGGGCTTCAAATGATCGTGCACGCTCTGCTCGACTAAGACCATGCCGCCGTTCTGCAGTTGCCAGTGTTTCCACACAACCAAGCCATAGGTGTTGTTGTAGTCAAACTCTTCCTTATCTCCACAATCCGCAGGACCTGGTGTCCCATTGCTGCAGTTATAGCGATAACTCACTGGAAGCAGGTCAATATTGGAGCTCGTTCCGTGAACATCATCGTAGAACGTAAGAGCGTTAGTCTGATCGGCAAAGACTTGCATTACATTCCAACCAAGCTGCGTCGTCCTACTCTGAGCCGTACAGTCGGACGGACTGTCAGTCGGCGTTTCTGGTTGGATAATAAACTGGGTATTATTTGCGCTATTGTCGGCCGGCGGAGGATTTACGATCACGCTTGTATTGCCGTCTCCAGGAGACACGCATCTTCTGACGAAACGCATGGAGAAATCACTGCTTCCGGAATTGAATCTCTTATAAGCCCACGGCTCGGCAAATGTTTGCTCGGTGATCCACAGGTAAAGATAATTGGCGTCATATAAATTGATGTCCCAGGGATAGCCGTAGAGCCCGCTAGGATCGTCGGGATTCGCGCCCAGGCCGGTTACGTTCTGAAATGATTTCACATAATAAAGCTTTCCCCCCGAACCGCTATTGGTGCTGGGCAAGAAAGGCTTGTCATATACCGGCGAAGTGGCTCCGGTGGTGAAGTCGGTGTGCGTGCCTGCCAGATGATAATTGGCATTGATGAGCGATTGATCCATTGTCATGACATCGGCCATGTCCCATTGGCCTGACGGACAGGTGATGGTAGCTTGAGCATGGACAAGATGAGGTTGGTGCAAGAAAGCAACGAGCAATATGGGAATGATCGTGGTGGAAGAGAGCTGGAACTTCATTCGGTAACCGTCCTTTCATTTTGGAGGGGAACTGGCAGCATGAGATGCCTGACGGCAAAAAGCTGTTGGCTGCTGCCCAGCATGGATCCAAAGCTGGAGCACCGGCTGGAGGTCGCGCTCCCCCCAGCTATACGCACGCCTGCTATCATGTTTCTGGCGCCTTCAGAGCGCCGCCGTGTCCGCGGAAAGGACTGCGTCCTTCTGAGATCGCCCTATCAAGCAATCGCATCGCTGAACTCTTTTCTGCCCAGGCTAGCGGACACCGGGCGCAACAGAAAGGAGCTCACGTGAGTCGTACATTACCCAGCCGGCGGATGCATGAGCATCCCGACCTCGATCAACTGAAACGCCAAGCGAAGGAACTCCTCCACGCCTTCCTCGCTGACGAACCGGAAGCTACCGTGGAGGTCCAGGCCCACTATACCCGCGCTGATCGCACGACCTTCGCCTTGCATGATGCCCAGTTCGTTCTCGCCCGCAGCTATGGATTAGAAAGCTGGCCCAAGCTCAAGGCATACGTCGAGGGCGTCACAGTTCGACGCCTTGCCGATACCGTTCGCGCGAACGATGTGGCTCAGGCAAGCAAGATGCTTGAGACTCGCTCGGAACTCGCCAATATGGCGATGTCGTACGGCGACGAGCATCGGCCAATTCACTTCGCGGTCATGAATCGCTTGCCTGAAATGGTTCGTCTGCTGATGCAGCACGGCGCGAACGCGCGTGTGGGCATCGATCCACATCGTGACGCGACGACCGCCTGGATGCTCGCCAAAGACCGAGGATACTACGAAATCGTTGCGGTCATCGAGGACGAAGAGCGCCGCCAAAAGGCATCGGAGGTTGAAGAGCAACGAGAAACTCGAGGTGATGAATATCTCCGTGCCGCGGTCGCCGACGGCAATATCGAATGGCTCCGCACACGGCACGCTGCGGGAACCCTGACCAACCCCATCCGCTGGGACGGCGGCGGTCTTCTCACCGTCGCAGTCGAACACAACCGCCGGGACATTCTCGCCTTCCTACTCGATTGCGGGTTCGACCCCAACGAGCGCGTATCGGAAGGCGAAGGCGATTGGATCGCATACTCGCAAGGCTATCCGCTGTGGACCAGCGCTGCGCTTGGCAGGCGCGAGCTTGCCGGAATTCTGCTCGCGCGCGGCGCCGACCCTAACGTACATGTCGATTCGAGCGGCTCTGCCGTCCACAGTGCCTATAGCCACAAGCAGTGGGAGATGGTGGATCTACTCCGACGTCATGGCGGTGAAGTTACCGCTGACACCGCGACCCTCTACCGCCAGACCCACCTTGTCCGCGAGATGCTCGCCCGCGGCAAGGCCGATCCTGCCGAAATCCTCCGCTTTGGGGCCAGTGGAGGGGATCCCGAAATCGTGCGGATGATCCTCGACCGAATCGACTGGCCGCATGACGATCCGCGCTGGTTCCGCATCGTCACTGAACCGTTGTATTTCTGGCATCACATCCCTTGGCTCTACGCGGGCAACAAAGAGTTCGATCGCGGAACATATCTGACCTGCTTTAAGCTCATTCTCTAACGTCGAAGGAGTAAACGGCTGGTCGTATGGAACAATCAACTCAGGAACCTACGATCCTACGACCTTTTCTCCGCTGTGTCGGATGATTTGGGGTAATGACAACTATCGCTGGACTAATTCGGACGGATATCCATTCATCACGATCGATCAGATGCATCCGGCAAGCGGCGTAGGCACTGTCCGGAGATGGGTTAGCAATGTGTCCGGCACGGGCACTTTGTCAGGCACGCTTACAGGACCGGTTTCTCAAAGTACCGGCACATATTTCACAATCTATGTCGATGGAAATGTGGTTTACCCGCAGCAGCTCCTCACAAACAGCAACGTTGTGCCGTACAATGTACCGAACATATCAGTGCACGACAAGTCGATCGTCGATTTCGTCTTGAAGACTAATGGCGAACAGAGCTTCGACGCCACTGGCGTCACCGCCCGCATTACTCTAAATTCTGCTCAGCCATTGAACGCACCCACTAACTTGACCGCACAGGGAGAATCGTATGACGAGATTCTCCTGAACTGGACCAACAACGATGCTAGTGCGACCCAGGTTGAGATTCAATCTTCGTGGGGAGACCAGCCATTCACCACCTTTGAAACCATTTCTCCTCCTCCCACTTGGGCGAAGTTCACTAACGCGGCTCCAGGACGACCCTATACCTTCCGGGTCCGTGCTCTTGGAGCCAACGGCGCTACCTCTCCGTTCTCCAACACGGCCTGCGGGCAGACCGGCTCCGGGCTCTGCACGCCCTCTAACCTCACCGCCCAAGCAATTGGCAATTCGCAGATTCAATTGAATTGGACCAACAACGCCACAAACGCAACCGATGTTGAAATCCAGTCCTCCTGGGGAGACCAGCCCTTTACCACATTCGAAACCGTCTCGCCCGATACTAGCGGCGTGATCTTCCCGAACGCCGCTCCTGGAAGAACGTACACTTTCCAAGTGCAGGCGGTAGGAACAGGAGGAGCCACTTCCGGATTCTCAAACCAGGTAAGCGCTACATCGTATTAGAGCGATAGTCCAACAGCTCTCAACAAACTGGGCCGGGGGTGGCACGAGGACATCACGTTGTCCACGTCCGGCCTGACATCCGCTAGAATCTCATCGGCACAATCTGTAGCACGTCAGAATCCACGTTTACTCGTGCCCTGAGAACCGCCATAGGTCATTGTCTCTTGCGGGAGCCACCAGAGGACCTTGATGAAACGTGGACACATGGCCTTTTGTTCCAACGGCGGCGCTATGGATGGTTTTCTGGAGCTTGCCCGAAATTACAGACAATGTGCGGATGCGCTTCTCGATTCAGCACTCGAGAATAAAGAGGCTCGTGGTTATTCGGTACTGTTTGGATACCGTCATGCTTTAGAGATGTATTTAAGAATCATTGCCCGACTTGAAGAACCCACACATTCCCTGAGAGTGTGTGTTGACCACGTGGGGCAGCATTCGTGCTGCGCTCGGCACGGCAAGCAAGTTGCAGTGGAGTGTGCGACTGAGGAGGGAGTTGAATGGTCTCCCCGTTATAAAATTGCTGCAGCAGTTCCCCGGTCAAGCTTTGGGGCAGACGTGAAAAGGGTGGCTCTTGTTGCAAGGAAGCGATATCTACGACGTTTTGAAACATATCGGAATCACGCATCTTCACCAAGCAAATTCGGTGATCACCAGTTGTACTTATCTGCAGCAGGGTGGGATATTATCTCGTGGATTTGCTGAAGAGCACAGGCTGCGACAATCCGCGCAACCCACTGATGAACTCGACAGGAAGTATGGCATTTGGAACACGATCTTTGTTCCCCATGTTGACATCCACGATCGGCAAGGGCAAACCAAAGCGCCCAACCTATTTGGACCGGTTTTATTCGTTTTAGATCTAGATGTTCTTCTCCGATTGCCTCCTGGCACCGAAGTCCGTGTGACCAAAAGAAGCCCGGCCTACTGGTACGACACCGAACCCGATAGCGCGCGATGGTTTCAGGGTGTGGAAGAAGTGGCCCAAAATCTCAGTGCCAACGATCTCCATAGAATGCTCGCTCTTCATATCCCCGCGGGAAAGCTCGACTTCCCGAAGCGGCGAGCGCGAATCATTCTTGATGACCCACAAAGACAAGTGCCGTCAGGTGCGAACGCCTATACCCACGCTGAGGCCCGGCTCAGGGAGGCAGCAGCGCATGGCAAAATCGAGGTCTCCATCGAACGGCGCAAATGTCAGATGGGCTGCATTTGCGCCAGCAAGTACGCAGCTTGGAGCACACCGATGGTAGATTTTTACTTCGGATAAGGTACGATCAATCAACCCAAGGCCCGTTAGTTGATTGAAGTTTCTGAAACGGGGCGCCCATGAACAAACCTGGGTTTCCGCGAGAAAATCCGCTCGAAGATTACCAGAAACTACAGTTGTGGTAAGCGGAAGAAATACAGAAAGCGGGATTCCTGCTGAGCCACGCGTCGACAGCCGCCGCGGCACCAACAGCATTTCATAGAAACGGATCGCTAAGGTGCCCACAAGTCCTGTTCTGGAAGGTCTTTACCCATCTAGATCGCTCGTCAGCTACCGAGCCCGCCGACCGCTGCTCGGGTGGGTCCCAAACGGGTGATCTACGCCTTGTGGAGCGCACATTTTTTTGACCTTACGGGAAATTATTCTTGAACGGCGCGCAAGGAAGGAACCTATGCTATTGATTTCACAGTTGGCGAACCAAGGAAAGGAATCGTCCGCATTTCTCTGAAACGACCTTCAGCTTTACATCACTACCCAGAGACTGCAAACGCCAATTTCGGGCCACAAACCGAAGTTCGCGACCGTCGAAGGAGGTCAAATGTTCGCTCTTCCTCTCCACCGGAAGTCAATTCAGAGCCTGTGCCTGCTCACCTTAGGATTTCTTTGTTTTCTGATTCGCCCACAACATCTCAATGCACAGACTTTCAATCAGATCCAATTTGTCATCGGCACCGGTGGTGACGACCTTCGCGGCGACAGTTCGGCGACAGCTACCCTGCTCGCTCCCAATGGTTCGACCCTTCAGGTCATTACTCTGAAGGCGCAAAACCAATCCGGATGGGGGAACAATAGTTCTCACACGGTCACTGCAGCCCTCAGTCCAGCCCGGGCGGCTTCAGCGATCGGCCACGTGGTGATCACTCTGACGTCGCACAACGGTTTCGCGGAGACAGACGACAATTGGAACGTGCAGAGCGTCGTTGCGACGCTTTCCAATGGCGGCTCCGGCGCAATGCAGTTTATTAACGGTTCGGGCAGCCCTTTGGCGCGCCTGACCCACAGCGCGCCAACCCTCACCTTGACGCCCCTGCCAATTGTACCTCCAGGAATGTTCGATCAAATTGAGTTCGTCATCGGCACCGGCGGCGATGATCTTCGCGGCGACAGTAGCGCTACGGCCACTCTCCTCGCCGCCAACGGTGCAACGCTCCAGGTGATTACTCTCAAAGCCCAGAGCGATCCCGGCTGGGGGAACAATACCACCCACACGGTAACCAAGAGCCTTACTTCGCCGCTCGGCCTTTTCGGCATCGCGGACATTGTGATCACTTTGACTTCGCACAACTCCGTCTTCGAAACGGACGACAACTGGAACGTACAGGACGTTGTGGTGAAGCTCTCCAACAATGGAAGCGGCACGAAACAAATCATGCACGCCTTTGGCGATCCAATGAAGCGCCTGACCGGGAGCGATCCCAGACTCGCCCTCCCGCTTCCTCCCATTATGCTGGGTCCCGTCTGTGCCGGCGGGAACAACGGTTGCACCAACGTCACGACGTATCACAATGACGCCCAGCGCACCGGGTGGACCTCAACGGAAAAAACGCTTACCACTTTCAATGTAAAGCCCGCTACCTTTGGCCACATTGCCACCATCACCGTTGACGACCAGGTGGACACGCAGCCTTTGGTTGTGAACGGCGTCACCTTCATTACCACGGAAAACAACACCGTCTACGCGCTGAATTTCTGGACCGGCGCCACTGTCATCCATCATCTTGGCGCTCCCGTCCCCACGCCTTTAGGTTGTGGCAACAACGGGCCTAACGTCGGAATCAACGGCACTGGGGTGATTGATCCAGTCGCGCAGACCTTCTTCGTAGATACCTACTTATCGGAGAACGGTACCCCGACCCACAAAATCCACGCGCTGAATCTTTCTACCCTCGCCGAACACGCGTCCTCGCCCGTCACCGTCGCCGCGACCCACAGTGTGCAAGGCGGCGGCACGTTTACCTTCAACGCGACGTATCAGCGCCAGCGTTCCGCTCTCCTGCTGGCCAACGGCAATCTGTATGCCGGCTATGGCAGCTTTTGCGATTGGGGGGGCACCAATTCTCGCGGCTGGCTCCTGGGATTGAACCCGACGACTCTCGCTCCGCTTCCGGCCAAGCAGCTCAACGATCGGCGGGCGTCCGGCGGCGATATGTATCTTTCTTCCGTGTGGATGTCCGGCTACGGAGTTGCTGCCGACACCGAAAGCAACCTCTATTTCATTACCGGCAACACTGCCGCCGGTACTTACAATTCCGCCACGAACATATCCGAAAGCGCCGTCAAGATGTCGGCCGACCTCTCAACCGTTGACTCGTTCTTCACGCCGTCCGACGTGAACGGACTCGATGGTGGAGACACGGACTACGGCTCCGGCGGCTTGATGGTCGTCCCTGACCTGCCGGGCCGGTTGCCTCATCTGGCGGTTGGCGCCGGAAAAGATGGCCGTATGTTTGTCTTCGATCGCGCCAATCTCACCGGCTTCCATCCGACCGACGTTCCCAGTCACGTAGCCGTGGGCGATTGCTGGTGTGGTCCGTCCTACTTCACCTCGGGTACGGCCGCCGCCATGAAACAAAATGTCGTCAGCAGCGGTGGACACACCCTGATGCTCTGGACACCAGGCCCGAGTACTCCGGTGCCGACGCTTACTCAGGTCGCTTCCGCCGTTCTCAGCTTCAACACTGACCAGGACGGAGGCTTCTTCACTTCAGTTTCCTCCAATGGTCTTGAGCCCGGCAGCACCGTCATCTGGGCCGTCGGACGCGAGGAAGGCACGGACCATCACGTCACGCTGTATGCGTTCAGCGCCACTCCGTCCGGAGCAACTCTGCCCTTGCTTTGGTCCAGTCCGCATCCGGCGGGGTTCTGGCCAAACACCGGTGGCAATGCAAATCTTGTTCCCACGATTGCTAACGGCCGCGTCTTCGTGCCCAGCAATAAAGAAGTGCAGATCTTTGGGTTGACCGCGAACCCACTGCCTCTGAAGCAACCGTTCCTTCCCAGTACGAACCTGACGGCGTTGGCCGTAACCGGCGCCCAGTACTGGGGTACCGTCAAGTCGATTGCCGCAAACCGCGTGGTCCTCGAGCTCCGTGACGGCCGCGAACTCCAAGTGGACATCAGTCCAGCCATTGAGCAAGGTCGCTCCACGGAACCGCAGGTTGGTCAGTCTGTGATAGTCACGGGGAAACTGAACACCGATGGCTCGCTCCAGGCCGACACCGTTTATCGTGCCAAAGGCAAGTCTCTTTGGGGGGAGGATCGCGCCCACTGAATCGTAAGATAGACTTTACGCCCTTTCTTGGCATGGCTTTTCCAATCTTGAAAAGCGGCACTGGGACCAAGCAGCGCTCCATGACCAGCCCAGGTCAGAATGGCGGAAGCTATGACGGCAAAAGGGGCTGGCGAGAGTGGAGAAAGACCGGCATCAGTGCGAGCCTCTCCATCGCTCTCTCGCCTGTTTCCGACGAGAGCAAGTCCGGAAGAAGGATAGGTCTTGGATTCCCATCCACTGCATTGAACATATTCTTCCAGAAGACATGGGATCAGCGCGGGCAATGTCTGTGGCTTTTTCGGGACCGGGATGATGTCCTGCAAGGACCATGTCTTCTTCAGCGTGACCTTATACAGGAAACGGAGTGCCGCGACAGCGATGGTGATTGAACCTGGTGCCAGCTTCTTTTCGGTCGTCAGGTACACCTGATACGCACGAATCCGGTCGGGCCCCAAAAGTTCTGGCGACTTGCCAGAGTGGCGTGCAAACAGTGAGACCTGTTGGATCTAGGAGTCCTGGGTGTTGACAGCCAAATTGCGAATCTGCATGTCCTCGATCATGCGTTGACGAAGAGATGTCATCGAAAGCTCCTTTGCAAAACAAGATTGCTGCCATAAGCAGCCATCTCATCTTTTCGCAAAGGAACTCACACGAGAAGACAGACCAAAAAAAGAAGAGAAAAACCAGGATCGGCAGGCGATCCCTGCCCACAAATCTGAAGACCGCACAAGTCGGCTGGCACTACCCATACCGCGAAGCGGTTTAGTCCAACAGTGATTATTTACCACTTTACCGATTGGAAGACATCTTCGAGCGGCAAGGTTTTGAGATCTCCCGCGCCACGCAGTCGGTTTGGCGCGGGGACATGGCCGAGCGGGTGCGGCAATCGCACGTGGTCGCCACCGATGACACCACCATGCCCATGCTGAGGACCGGGCAAACGAAGCCAGCGCGCATGTGGGTTCCTGCTCTCAAATTATCCAGTGTTGCCCTGCAAACCTCAACCGAGCGGGTGCATCCCTGTGTACAAGAACAAACACATAACCCCTGAATGCACTGAAGCCCACACTAAGAAGATTGACATGGGGTTCCAGGGCTCAGGGTTAGGGGACAAACATGAATATAAACCGAAGATGGGCTTTCGTATTATTGAATATCTTCTTAGGATCTATTCTCCTGCTGTTTGCAGGATGCGGAATTACAACACCCAAATCTGCAGGCTCGCCGGGCATTTCGGGAAATAGCGGCGGCGGCTCGGGCAGCGGGGGTGGAGGCGGCGGAACCGTCAGCGGCGGTCAGTACGTCTACATTGGCGACAGCGATAATCTGCAGATTGACGGGTTCAAGGTCAATAGCGATGGAACGCTCTCAGCAGTTCCTGGTTCGCCATTTCAGATGTCAGGCCGAGGTGATCCGTTTCAGACGGCTGGCAACACGCTGGCTGTCGTAGGACAGTTCCTGTTCGCAGACGCGACTGCAGTTTCGAGCGGGATCGCGGGATTTAAGATCGATCCCGCTACTGGGAGTCTCACATCTGTCAATACAGGCCCGTCAAAAGGAGGACCCTGGTTCCGTCTTGCAGGCAACTCGCAGCAGAATGCGCTGTACACATCGGGTAGTGTGTGCGCCAGCATCTCCGGGGGTATTTCGTGCTCCAACAGCATCGCCGGCTGGACGGTGAACTCAGATGGCTCTTTGAAAATGGTCTCAACTATCACTTCGCAGGGGAATCAGGTGGTAGGCGGGGCTATCGCGGTAGATCACCAGAGCCGCTTTCTGTATTCGTGGTATCGCGGCCTGGTGTATGTTTTCGGTTTGAACCAGGATGGTTCGATTGGCTCGCAGGTTTCCGGATCGCCGTTTAAGATCGGCACCCCGTATCAATTCACCAGTCCGAATGATCCCAATGCTTGCTTCGGGGACTTTGAGCAGCCAGTACTGGCGGCCGACCCTGCCGGTGGACGCTTCCTCTATGCGAGTTGTGATGCCAATGCTCAGGTGGACGAAATCGTAGTCTCCGATTCGGGGCAGTTGACCCTGATTGGCACGGTACCATCACCGGGGCCAGGTACTGAACTGAGCTCCCTTACGATCTCGAACGATGGCGCGCTTCTGTTTGGCACGGAAGAAGAAGCAAACAGCGTAGTTTCGTTCAAAATTGACAGGTCCACTGGCCAGCTCATGCCTGGCGCTCCGGTGCCTTCCGGCACCCGTCCAAACCAGGCGGCAAGCGATTTCAGCAACCATTTCTTGTACGCGACAAACGGCTCTTCGAACCTGAGCAAGAACAATAACCATCCTGGCTCGAACAATGTGTCGGAGTATGCTTTCACCTCGGCAGGAGCGATGACCCCGCTACCGGATTCGCCAAAAACGGTAGGAAGCAGACCGAAGTCCGTGATTGCAGTAAAATTCTAAAACGCATCATGCGGGCCGGATCTAGACGAGATGGATCCGGCCTGCACTGCGATTTTGCCATAGAGCCTGTCTTAACAGCGGATCATCCACGGCACACCAGGACAGGTCGAATCATTGAAAGTCGCGCGGCCGGCGCTTCATTTCAAGCCTAAAGATGTGGGATGCTTCGGTTGATAGAGGCTGATCTTGCCGCCTCCGGGAAGCTGCATCTTCGTAATCGAACCCCATGACGCTTCCTGAACTTCAGAGCACTTAACGTTCTTCTTCGCCACGGAAGCCATGTCGACTTTCAGATCGTCGCACATGAAATAAAGTTCGTGAACACCATTCTCGTCGGACGGGTGGAATGCGGCTTCTGCCGGCGGCAGGGCGAAGATCAGCCAGCCATGACCTGCATCTGCAGATTTGTACCCCAGGATGTCGCGGGAAAATGGGCGGTCGCTATAACGCAGGCTCAGCGCGGCAGATCGTGCTCCAGAGTAAAGCTACCCTTCAGGCGGATGTCTCGCGAAGATGCTCCCACGAACACATCGAATTGGCCCGGTTCCGCGACCCAGTCTTTTTTTGCGGTGCTAAAGTAGGACATCGCACTCCGATCGAGGGAAAAAGTAACCGACTTAGTTTCTCCCGGCGCCAACTCCACCCGACGAAAACCTTTTAACTCGTCGATGGGACGGTCCACGCTGGAATGTCCGTCATGAACGTAGAGTTCCACGACCTCCGCGCCTTTACGTGACCCATTGTTCCGAACCCGCAGGCTCACTTCGACCGGTCGATCCCCTCGGACGTGGGGTGTAATTTTCAAATTGTTGTAAACGAACTTAGTGTAAGACAGGCCATACCCGAACGGGTACAAGGGTTCAATGTTGTGCTTGTCAAAATACCGATAGCCGACGTAAATGCCTTCTCCATACTCGACCCGGAGGTCCTCGCCGGGATAGCGCCCGTAAGCAGGTGAATCCTTCCATTCTTTGACGAACGACACCGGAAGCTTGCCCGAGGGATTGACGTCGCCAAAAAGAACGTCCGCGATGGCATGGCCGCCTTCCTGCCCGCCGTACCACATGTCGAGAATTGCCGGCACCTGGGCGATCCATCTGCTCATGGCGACGGGCGCCCCGGTGTTGATTACAACGATGGTGTTCTTGTTGGTTTTTGCCACCGCTTCGATCAGGTCGTCCTGCCCCGCCGGCAGGTCGAGCGTTTTGATGTCAAAGCTTTCCGCTTCGAGCTTCGGAAAGCGTCCAACAATCACGATCGCGGCGTCCGTTTTTGCCGCCAGCGCGACGGCCTCGTTTTTGGATCGCTCTCGTGTTTCTGGAGTGTCCTGGCTGGCATCTTCGCGTTCCATGGAAGTGCCCAGCGCGTAGCTCACTTGTACATTACTGCCGGCGCGCTCCCGGATCCCTTCCAGAGGAGCAACCGCATACTTGGGGCGCACCAGCGAACTGCCTCCACCTCCCGTCCTGGCGACCGCGGCATTGGGCCCGATGACGGCCAAAGAATGGATCGTCGACAAATTGAGAGGAAGCAAGTCACCCGTGTTCTTCAACAGCACGATGCTCTCGCCGGCCGCGGTGCGCGCCAAGGCTCGCTGTCCAGGCGTGTCCACCTCAGCGGTTGCGGTGTGCGGATGGTCGAACTGCCCGCTGACAAACAGGACGCGCAGTATGCGGCTCACGTTGTCATCAATGGCTGTGCTCTTAATTTTTCCCGCCGCTACCTCGGGGAGCACCTTTTCCGGCACTAGCCAGCCACCGCTGTTTCCCGCGTCCCGTGTGCTGTCGGTCCTGAGCCAGGCTTTCATTGGTTCGCCACCTGGCATCTCCAGGTCCATTCCGGCATTTACGGTTTCGCTCGTGCTGTAAGTGCTGCCCCAGTCCGACACCACAAGACCCTTGAAGCCCCACTGTTTTTGCAGCACGTCCTTCAGCAGCGCCGAATTCTCGGCGCAGTAAGTTCCGTTCAACTTGTTGTAGGCTGACATTACCGACCACACACCGGCCTCTTGGACGGCTGCCTTGAACGCAGGAAAGTAGATCTCCTGCAGGGTACGCTCGTCAATCCTTGCATCAATCCGGTGCCGCTCATACTCCTGATTGTTGGCCGCGAAGTGCTTCACGGTCGCGCTAACACCCTCGCCCTGCACGCCTTGAATGTAGGCTACTGCCATTCGGGCGGTGAGGTAAGGGTCCTCGCCGTAGCCTTCGAAATTTCTTCCCCAGAGAGGAACCCGATTGATGTTCACCGTAGGTCCCAGGATCATGTTGCGGCCCAGCGCCTTCATCTCCTGCCCGATCACCTGCCCTTGGCGGCGTACCAGCTCGGTGTCCCATGTTGCGGCCATGGCCACCCCGGCCGGAAACGCTGTGCTGGTCACTTTCAATACCGTCGAACCCGGCGCACTGGTCAGGGCCGAACTCCCTGCCCAGGACCTGACGCCCATCGGACCGTCCGCCATCTTGAGCGAAGGAATACCAAGCCGTAGGTTGGGCTGGCTCTCCATCCAGTTGGATCCGCTCAGCATGGCAACCTTTTCTTCCAGCGTCATGCGCCCCAGCAGGTCCTGCACGCGTTGCTCAACCGGGAGTTTGGCGTTCTTGTAAGGCGCCGCATCTCCCGATCCAATTTGGGTCTGGGCGGTTGGCAGGGCTTCGCCCAGGATTAGATAAACAAGAATTAAAGCGAAAAAGTGCAAGTGCCTCATGGTAGCCTCCGCAAACAATGCCCTGCGATTCGCCCCAGATCGTAACACGAAGTGCCGAGAACCGAAATCCGGGAAAACGCCAGTTCTGCGCCTACTGCGGGTTGGCGCTGGAGGCGCGCAGCAGTGCCGATTATCAGTTTGTCGTGGGCGAACTGCGCCGCAGCAAGAAGCCGGTTCTGATCCGCGGTCTGAATCAGAACCACAATCACAATCTGAAAAACATTTTTAAGGCCGCAGCCACCACGGCCAGCGCCTTGCCCCGGACCGTTTTGCGCCCCACAGGTCCTTGGTCGAGCGACGGCATGGTCGGGCTGCAACGCTTTCTGGATAAAGTCTGGAAACCGGTTACGGAAGTGAAACCGGCCTCGGATGCGGAGCCGGACGCTCAACAGGGCGAGCGGTTCAGCAAAAACGGCATCAGACGATACAAAGGGTGGGCGATGGGATCGAGCTTTCGTGTTCAATGTTTCTATCGCGCAGTTGATGGAGTTCGCATCGATGCTGAGTTCGATAGGGAGCACTTGCGTCGATCGACAAATCTGGGATGGAGCCATCCGCGATCTGGTATTGATGCTCGCTCCGTTTGCCCCACATCCCGCAGAAGAACTATGGGAGCGACCCGGTCATGTGGACGGTATTCACCGCCAAGCGTGGCCTGCATTTGATCCGGCCATCGCTAGAGAAGAGAAGTTCGCTCTTGTGGTGCAAGTCAACGGCAGAATGAGAGATCGGATCGAGGTGTCCCAGAGCATCACAGAGGACGAGGCGCGGCAGCTATCACTGCGATCTGAAGCGGTGCGTCGCTACCTTGGAGACTGCGAGCCGAAGCGCGTGATTTTCGTTCCTCAACGTCTTATCAACTTTGTGGTTGAGGAAGGTTGACTGCCAGAACTGGTGCGACCAAGGATCTCGAATTTCCTACCAACGGGCGCCGAAGGCTGGGACGCACAGCAGAATGCGCTCGCGGAAAGGAACGGAGGCAGTCTGCCAGAACAGGACATGGAGTTATGAGTGAGGTAGACTGAAGGCCAGAGATTACCGAGCGAGTAATTCCCAAACAAGCAGATGCCCACAATCACGCAGTGCAAAGTATTCAGGCCAACAGTACGCACGAAGTTAATGGCAGAGTGTGAGAGCGGCAGCTATCAGCATGACTCCGGGATGACCTACGTGACGCTTCATGCTCCAGTGAAAACTGATCAGGGCCGGCTCAATACGTCCGACCAATACAAGATTACCTGCGCCGAAGTTCTCTTCCATGGCCATGCGCTCTATCAATACACGACTGACCGCGGAGAAATGCTTTTCACGATTCGAGACGTGGAGCACGGAAGCAGCCCTTCGCAGCATTGAGATTTAGACCGGAGTTGGGATAAGGTGTTGTGCACAACGGAGAGGGGTGCGATCACGTTCTTCAACGTTTGACAGATCTATCCACGAATTGCAGTTTCTCGCTTTATCCTCCCCCAACAGCACCCTCAAATCTCCCCTCTCCAATTTTGATCTCTATGACTAGCGCGAGAAAGGAAGGGTGTCGCCTCGAAGATTTGCGTGACAGCCGCTAACGCTTGTCCGGCGAGGTAAACGGCGATACAATTCGGCGCTATAGAAGCCTATGTAATAGGAGGAGAAGAATCATGCGCTATACCGCAGGTTTGTGGCGCGTCTCGTTGAGCGCAGTATTGTGCCTGACGCTGGCGTCGTCCCCGGCCTATGCCGTCTTTCAGGCCTATGTGAAGATCAAGGGGATCAAACAGGGACAAATCACAGGCCAAGGAATACGAGAAGGCAACAACCAATGGATTCCCGTTGTTGCCATTAGTCACGAGGTGCAGTCGCCGCGCGACAACTCGACGGGGATGGCCTCGGGCAAGCGTCAGCACAAACCGATTAAGTTCACCATCGAATTGGGGACGGCCTCATTTCAGCTCGAACGGGCGCGCGCTACCAATGAACTGCTGGAGTCGGTGGTGATTGAGTTTGTCCGCCCGGGTTCCCGAGGAAAAGAAGAGGTTTACCAGACCATCGAACTCACGAACGCGCAGATCACCGCTATCCAGCGAGGTGAGAATCATGGAGCGGCGGGGAAGGGTGCTGAGGGGAAAGATACACATGAGACAGAGGAGATATCCCTCACGTTTGAAAAGATCGAAGTGACGAACGACAAGGGGGCAAAGACGGCTACCGACGATTGGCTAAACCCCCGCTAGAAATGATGAGGCGCTAACTTGTGATGACGTTCGATAGCCAATGCGATCGCCATGACGTCGACTAGCCTGGTTTTCGCAAGAGCATCTCTCCAGTCAGGAGCAATGACTCGTCGTAGAAGACCGAGAGGATGAACGAGGTGTGTGCCTTGGCAATGTCCGCGACTGCTTGCGTGAAAGCCACGCAAACCGATCGCAGAACTCTCATAAACATTTTGACAATCTCAGTGGCGCGTTGCTGGAGTGCATGGTCAATCATGCGCCCACGTTGCATTCTGGCAAGATAGGTATCCGCAACTGGCTCTGCAGCGGCTAGGCTGCTTGCGATTGAGCATTGAACGAACGAATCGATTCCTCCGTGGCGCCCGAAATCAAATCAGCAATGCTCATCACGTCAGAGATCAGCGTGCTCAAGTCAATTGCCAGAAGATTTTGCTGAAGGAAATAGCAGACCTCGCGTTGCAACAAGCGTGACTCAGTCACAATCAGATCGGCGCGATAACCATGTTTGAAACGGGAGATCCCGTGTTCAACCGCATAAACGGTGGTAGCTTCGTCAAGGTCCTCCGATCCGTTCATCAGCTGCCCACAGACTCCGGCGAGAATCTCGGGGAAATTATTAATGCGTTCCTTTGCGTCCAGCGGCAGTTTCTCAAGCTGTATATCCTTGGATACAGCGACCATCCAGCCCTGCAGCAATTCGCGTAAATTCTCCAGAATCAGCTCAGGAGCACGACGCGCGACAACCTGTCGAATGGGCCGGCGATTCTCTAATTTGTACTTTAGCGCCGTAACGAGTGATGTAATATCGGCTGGCTTAGTGAGGTAATCATCGACCTGGTTGCGTATAGCCCTCAGGGCCGATTCGAAGTCCGGGTAACCGGTCAAGATAAATGTCACCGCATCGGGTTGAATTCGGCGCATGACACTTACCACCGTGAAACCATCGCCCGGCTGCCCAATATTGAGGTCGGAAATGAGAACGTCAAAGCGTTCCTTGTTGATCAATTCAAGAGCTTCAGCCACAGATGCGGCCGTTTTGACTTCAAAGCCCTGTCTTTCCAGAATCATTGGTAGTGTCAGCCTGATGCCAGATTCATCATCGACAAAGAGCAGTTTCATTGCTGCCATGGTAAGTCTCCGGTGCCGCGCTTTGAGGAAAAGATAATTCAGGAGATGGGTCTGGTGAACTTACGATTCAGCAGCGGCTAAGCTATTTTGGATGCCAGATTGCCAGGGAGAGTAGCCTTTAAGAAGGTTGGACATGAACAAGAAAAAAAGAGCCTTGAGGGAAAAGCGTATGCCTCTATCTAGTAGTGTAATTGCTACCGAGTGCTATTAAACATCTTTCCTTGCTTTCCGGTTGTGCCAAGTCCATTGTGGGACAGCATTCCCGTTCTGAGATTTGACACTTCCATTTTTCTTACATCTGTAATTTGCTCCCGATGTCGCTCCAAGTCCCCGAGCTTACAGAGCCACGAATCGCGTTTTCCGTTTAACGATACTGTGGTTGACTTCGTGAAGCCTTTCCCGAGCGGGGTTATCGAAAGACTTTAAATATGCATCGCAGATGGTGGTTACAATAATCATTGCTGTAGTAAGCGCGTTTCTCGGTGCACTTTTTGGAGCATTCGGGAAAAGAGTCTTCGATCTATGGTTTAAGTGAGGAGTCGTTGGAGGGAGAACATGGACTGGTACTGGACTTGGGGAGGAGAATGCTTCGGGTATAGGCAAGATGACCGGCTTTTTGCTTATTACGGATTGCAGGTAGGCCAATTCCATAATGATGAGGTCTATGGCGCTGATGGCCGCTACCTCGGAGAGGTAAAAAACAAGAATCGGCTGATTACAAACCTAGGAAAAAGGGGCCATGTGCGAGGGCCGTTTGCACGAACTCGCGTGGGAAACTATGCGCGTCACGGCAACTACTCTGGCAATGGAATGCTTGCCGGACATGAAGACTTCCCTTCACCAGACTCGTTCGAGGAGCGATAAAAATGGGACAACCAGGCTACAGCGTTCGTATGATTCACCGTGGCCGGTGAGGAAGCAAAAGTCATGAACATCATTTGCCCCTTTTATCCCTGCGCCCGACCATGCACCCGGAGTCCAGCAGGTCGCATTCGCAAGTGGGTGTCATGCGGCAACCTATCAGCTCGAAGAATCAAAGGAGAACTAGCTACTCTCTTGTATTTTTAGGAAATCCTGGACCATCCGCAGATATCCGTCGTACCGCGCAAACATGGGCGCATGCCCCGCGTTGTGTAAAGTGTGGACCTTGGCCTGAGGGTAAGTTTCACGAAGTGCTTTGCGCCGGCGGTCCTTTTTACGTTAAGTTTCTTGAGTTGATGGTCCTGTGCCTCCGAGTACTCCCGCTGTCCGTCGTGTGTGATATAGTTTCGCCTTACCATCCCCAACGGCGTAGCGAAGTTTGAGCACGTCGAGAGAATCGTCAAACTCAACCGAGGGTGCCATCATGAGAAAATCATCTCGTTTGTTGTCCTGGTTAGCTGCTTTCGCGATCGTTCTAAGTTTTAATTCGTGGCCGTCGCCGGGAGTGGCGCAATCCGCAAACAACGCCCCGGTACCTCTTGAACAACTCTCATTCCAACAGCGCCTTAAGACGGCGCCGGATTCCACACTCATCCGATCATGGAATAAGATTTCTACCTTGGGCGAGGTGCGCGCCGCACACCAGGCGCGCATAACAGCACTCACGAATGCCCATGCCAGCGCTTTGCTCGCTTCAAGAGATCTTAACAACCAGAAGCCGCGCGTAATCAGCGAGCAAAGTCGCCCGCTCATCAGTGAGAGACCTGTTGCCGTGAACACTAAACCCGGGGCTTCTTCAAGCAAGCGTCCTGTTGCTGTGAACACGGAGCCGCTCCGCGGTACCGAATTACAGACGGTAGATGAACCTGCTTCGGATTATGCATCGGCTCCTGCAGATATGAAGGCGTTTTGCGGCGCAGCCGACGCATCAGCGTGCCTCTACCTGCCGCCGCAACAGCAGATCCAAAATTTCAATGGCGCTGCCCTAGACCTTGATAGTCTTATCGACCAATCGCAATGTGGAAACGAAGGAGGAGCTTGGACGAGTTTTGGGTGGAACTCGTGGTTCTGCCAATTCTCCTATCCGTTGTCGGTGAAAGTGAGCTTCACGCCAGCGTCCAACTATCAGATATCTTCAACCGCTGAATGCGATCAATCGGTGTTCACTTACGAAGTTGACACGCATGGCGCTGTGGCAATTCAGATCAAACAGACAGGAATTTTTAAGACCGGGTCCAGTCCGTGGTGTGTGGTGAAAGTGAAACTCGGCAGCTAGCGCACGATTTGTCCAGTGGAACCCGGAGTCTTATCCACCGCGCAGCGCCGCGGGAAAATAATTATTAGTTGCTGGAGTGGAAGTACACAGTTGCGGTATCCGTCTCCAATGAAGGCTCCTCCGATATGCTGATCCAGAGACTACAGCCTGACGATTCTGCGGAGTTCCCACGGGTTCACTGATTACCCAGGAAATTCCTTTCTTTTCATAGGTCTATTGGGAGCCTTGGAGCACCCAATGCACTTCGGTGACATCATAGGACAACGCTGGAACACCCGTCAAAACAAATAAAATGTTACCGATTTTTGTTACCGGTTTCGGCCCCGATTTCTCTGCGCCGATATGCTGATTTCGCGTCAGCGCGACCCAGCGATGACTTCACCTTAATTTGCAGGAACTTCGCCGGATAGCTGATTTTGTGTCAGCATGATTGTTCGCGCAACCTCGCGTCATCATTGATCTTCCAACGTCGACCGGTACCATGAACCGGTAACAAATTTGTGCGGCAGACTTTCTGTGCCCTTTCGGTCAAATCGGCTCCAAACTGGGGGCGTTCCGAAACCCGTGAGAAACAGCACACCTCTGTGAGGTCCAAACGTCGTCCCAAGTGGCACATTTCGGACAGTTAGACTCGAATGAAGGTCGAGGGTGAGAGGGTAGTATTGAGTGTAATGGGCGACGATTTTAGCGAGGCAGTCAAAAGAGTTCTCGCGGCGAGGGTCGCAAACCGGTGTTCCGATCCCGGATGCCGGGCAATAACAAGCGGCCCACAGGATGACCCAGCGAAGGCTGTGAACGTGGGAGTGGCTGCACATATCACAGCGGCATCGCCTGGCGGCCCACGCTATGATCCGGATCTCCTACCAGACGAACGTTCTGGCCCTGGGAATGGGATCTGGCTATGTCAGAACCACGCCAAGCTTGTCGACAATGACCCGGCTCGATTTCCAGTTGAAGTCTTGAGGAAATGGAAGACGGATGCCGAAGCTGAGGCCCGCGATCGCGTGGGAAAGGCTGCCATATCAGCCGGGAGTTCTGTTATTTGCATTGAGCCTGGGGCAAGAGTGCGGATTGGGCCGATCGTCCCTCGTCAGCACGAGCAGTCCGACTTCAGTCTTGAGGAGGACAAGGGTAAATATCTCAGCTTCAAAAAAATAGACTCCGCAAGAATCGTTGACATCCCCAAGTCCTTCATTGAGAAAGTGCACAGCTTTGGCAATTCACAGCCGGCCATCGTAGAGCTTAGCGGCCGAATTCAATGGGTGTCGGCAAAGAGGCGATTCGAACTGCTTCCAGACAAACCTCCCAGCGGACCTGCCGGTGCGTACGGCATTGGAAAGAATGTGGATTTCGGTTATCCCGCTCAGCTTGGAATTGTGGGGAGCTTCGCCCGCGAAGAAAGGCTGCCGCTCCTTCTCACACAGGGCTGGTATGTCTACTATGATTCAGATGGGACCTATCTCCGGTGGCCTGGCCCGGACGTTGATCAAATATTGGTTTGCAACTGGGTATAGAGGATCAGCTAATGACTGAATACTATCTTGATGACGACTGGAACTTGGTGGCAGCTCCTGCCTCAAAGGACGATATCTCGCGATGGGCGAACGCATACCAGCAGCGATTTTTTCCTGAGCCGGAAAATGTTGAGATCGCCGTTCTCGAAAACCTGAAAGGAGTGGCCTGCTTCGTTCCCGAGAAACGCTTAATTGCTATATCCAGAGACATCACCCTGTTTCATAGCTTGACTCGCATCGCGCTTCTTCACGAAATGATTCACGTGAAACTGCACGATGAGAACGGCAATCCCGATGAGGCACATGGCGCCAGGTTTAAGGCCGAGATCGAACGACTCATCAAAGCCGGCGCGTATAGCGATCTATTGTAGGAAGTGTGAGAGCGGTACCCGCTCCTGATTCAGCATGGCAGCCTCTCTTTGACTTTAAGCGAGACCTACGAGACGGCTGCTGTCATTGCGCTAAGCATCTCCGGCGCTTCGTCTCCTGTTAGCTTAACTTGTGCCCCATGGTGAATCGGATACGCGAGGCAATTGCTTGCGACCCTAGTGAGCACTGAATCTTGCTCTATGCGCCGGGCCAACCAGCGGCGTATCCAAAACGTGCAGATCATCGATGTCTTTGTGTGTGGATCGCTCTGCGGAACAACGTAGTGCGGTCTCGATTCGAGCCCCAAGAGCAATCGTCGAAAGTTCTCGGCCAAGGGGATGCCGTACACAATGCGTCGATTGCCGTGTTTTAGAAGCATGTCGCTGGGCAGACCGACGAGAGTCAAGGCCTCCCTCATTTTTCGCATCAGCGGATTCACGCCCTCGCCAAAAATGCTGTTTACTTTTCTCCCTTGTTTGGATCGACCCAACAGAGCATCTGCCAGCCGGACGGATTCCTTACTGAAATGGAAAGATCCAAACCCCTGGCTTGTTCCAAGCTCTTCGTACCGCAGACACAAGGAGGTCTTTCCACCAGCGACCTCGGCGGGCAGCTTGACGCGATTGTATTGGCTAGATCCGTTTCCATAGAGACTCGTCGTGCAAAGCAGCACGAGTCGAGGGATTCTCTGTACTTTCTTCCCCTTCATGCCAGAAGCAATAACGCTCACGTGATCTGCATATTTTTTAGCGTAAGCTCGAACGACCTCGGGGCTGGCCATGAGCAGGCAGACCAGTTTGCCTCCCAAAATTGCGTTGTATGGCGCAACAGCACCGCAGACCATTATGTCCATCATGTCAATGCCGACCCGCTCTGCCTTGCCAAATCGCACAACCCGCTTCAATGCATCCCGAACATTCGGCTGTTGAAGAACTCGGTGTAATTCTTTCCTTGAGAGAGACTCAAGATTTGCGTTATCCAGAACTCTCTGGACATCCAGGAGAGCCGCCAGCCGATTGCACCGTTTGCTCCGATACAAGTATGTTTCAGCCAGAGCAGTCCAATCTTTGCTGGTACGTGCTTTGCTACTCTTGTGAGCGGCGCTTTCCGGACTTTTGCGATGTCGTTTAATCGTCCTTACGGCTTCCGCGCGGAGCTTCGCGATTACCTTTGGAGATGTTGCCTTCAGGTCCTTGTGGGTCAGCAAGCCATCCTCAATAAGATCGGTGATGTAAATTCCTTTCAGAAAGCTTCGCAGTTGTCCAAGGAAGCAACGAACGGTTTTCCTGTTGGGATCGGCGGCCAACGAAGCAACCGCAGTGTCGGAATCCCATCCGATCCACTTGTCACGAATCGACTGCTGAATGACTGAACTCGCCAGAGCTGCAATCCCAATTACCGGGTGACCAGGAACCGCTCGGTCACGAACCAGAATCATGAGGTTCCGCCCCGGCACGCTGCGATAGATGTTGACCCATGTATGGCGAAAATATCGCCAGATGTCATTCAATCGCAGTCCTGTCTCGAAGCAAACTGCATCTGGAGTCACAAACTGCAGATATGGATCAACAATTCCCGCTAGGCAGTGTGTTCGCTCATCTGGATCTTGATGCCCAGCGGCTCGACGGAGGCTGAGAGCAAGTTCTTCGCCGTCCCGAATCACTGAATAAATGGAATGCCAGCCCTTGGGCGTAAGCCGTCTTCGTTCCATCCCTTTGATGAACTCCTGTACGGACGGCTCACTGAGTTGTGCATCACGTTCGATCAGGTGTTTCTGCCGAATTCGGTCCTTTTGAAGGACGGGGGACCCGTCATCTTTGTCGGGGGGAAGCAGTACGATCTGCGAGCGCCGGTTCTCGACGGACCATCCATGCAATGTAAGATCAAGCAGCAGGTTGCATACCAGCATCAGCCGGAGTTCGTCGCTCGTCGGTCGCTCAAGGTATCCGCACGCTTCGACCCGCAGCTTCCGAACCTGGTCGGCAAGGTTGTCCGTGGAATGAAATGCACGTCTGAGGCATCGGCAGAAAAGAGCCAGTTTGGCCTGAAGACGGCCGACATCGGGAGTAATCGGAATGGCTTGATTCACACATTTCAACATAAGGCTCTAGGATAAGAAAGCTGCCACCGCATCACTCCAGATTTGGCGAAACCGCCTCATTATCTCACGGACTCTTGGCCCATTTACGAGGCACTCCGCTCTGGCGCAGGAAATGAGCAGCAGCAAAACGTAATGAAGCCCATCCTGTCGGTTTCCGACAGTGCCGGCCGAAGCCAATTGCCGATATGCACAGGAATAGAAGGGATGGGATTCATTGATATTCAGCGATAGCAGCCCGTCGCGCAATTGGGCTGAAAAGAACAGGTTGTTCTCTTCGGGATTGTGAGTGACTGCGAACCGTAACCCGTGGACTCCATCGTTGCGCTTTCTCAGCAGCTTCAATCCCGGCAGTTTGTCACTGAGGGTTGAACTCTCGCGCAGCGATCGCGGGGGTTCAAGCAGGTGGTCACGTGCCTGCAGACGGTTTAACGCGCGACCGCGTACGCCTTGTCCCTTAATGCTCGTGAATTTGCTGCGGACACGACTGTTTAGCTCACGAGCGGTGCGCTCAATTTCCGGTGTGAGAATCGACGAGAGCAATTGAGTGGGATTGATTTTTTGCTTGCTGTGCGTCACCCCAAAGAGTTCATCCAATTCAGGAGTAAAAGCGACTTCGCATCGCCACCAGTCATCGTAGTTCTCTTTGCGCTTTGTGCCCATGAAATACCAGCCATAGTCAATTTCTCTGCCGGCCCGGACGATCGACACGCCTGCATTTTTCGCGATGCCGAGATCGTTTTTCTTCTCATTCGAGAAATGGTGCCACTTTTGAATAGGTAGTTCGGAGAACCGGACCGAAACGAGGGAGACGGACGCGCCCGACTTAACAAATGCCGGCACCCGAAGTTTGTATTCGAGCGGTGGGCCATAAAGCTTCGCGCCCGAAAGGTTACCATCTGCTGCGAGGAAGAGCGGATCAAACGGCCGGACCTGGATTCCATTGATCTTGATCAACCGGCCATCGTGGAGGGCCTGGCGGAAGATGCGCCCGAACTCAGCCAGGATCTTGAGTTGGAGTGTCTGGGCACTATCGCAATCAAGCCGATCGCACTTGCTAAGGACTACGATCGTACCGCTCCGAGTGCGTGGGCGAACCGAGACCCGCGCGATCCGTGGCGTTGGCACAGCACACATCGAATTCGTCGCTATTTCGTCCACATCCAAGTAACTGGTCCAGACTCGCGATGAATTGGTCCAGGTGTACACCTCCAACCGCCGAGCCTGGCTCAGTCCCCCGTTGGGCAGCCCCATGCCATAGCGACCCGTTGCCACTCGCGAGCCTAGCCGCGTGGTACCGCCGAATTGAAGGGCAACACGCAGCACTGCTGGTGTCATACCGGTCCCATCATCAGTAACTCGGATAGTCGAGTTCTTGGTCGCGCCAATACCGTCCGCATGTTCAATGGTGACATTGACGTGTTTCGCGGATGCCTCCAGGGCATTGTCCACGAGTTCGGCAATGGCTGAACCAGTGCTTTTATAACCGGTGTCTCTAGTAGTTTCTATGAATGACTGTACGTCAACTATGGGAAAAGGCTTCATTGGACCTCCAGCGGCAGGGCAAGCCAGCTTTGTATAGATGTAATTGGATGTTAAGAAAAGCATCAAATGTTAGACGTAACTATTGACATCAGAAGGGTTTAGCACCAGAATTCCTATGCCCCTGACGAATTTGTCTGAACGGAAGTAGAATCTGGATGCCTAGCTACGACCTCGACCTTGGGGGCGTACAGTCCCCTATTGAAATCCCGGTCATCAATTGCGTTCGATACACCGCCAATTATTGCGGGGTTCGATGACCCTTAATGATTGGCAGCAAAAGCTCGAATCGCATTTTTCTAAACTGCGCCAGCGCCGCCTCAATCACCCGGGCGCGGACCCAATCCTTTACGCCCTTGAGCACGGCCTAAACGAAGTCGATGTCGCCGAACTACGGCAACAAATTCATGAATGGTTGAGTTTTACGGGGCCGACGCATCGCCATTTCTTAGCCTGGGCTGTCTATTCCGCTGAGATCGGGTACCAATACTCGGGCGAAGAATATTGGACGACGTTCTGCCGACTTACGCCCGGCTGGCAAGACTCCCAAAACAGCCGTGATCATATTCGAAGTGCATTCGAAGAATTTCACCGAAAGTTCAGTGGCACCCGTCCTCAGGGAACTTGGGCGAAACACTTTACAATTATTTGCTGGCCGATTACACATGCCATCCTGCCCAAAGACTTGCAACGAGAACTCGCGTATGTGCTCTATGAATTGCGCGGCTCCTTCACTCCGCAACTCTTGCATAGTCCCGAGTTGCTCGGCCAGCGAATTGAGGGCGCCGCATCGAACTCGGGAGCCCGATTTCGCGAATTTGCCGAAAACCATGCTCTGGTTGGTCAAATTGCCACCGCTCTGCTCCTGACCGAAGACGACAAGGACAAGGCTCTTATCCTTCCCTCAACGTTGGATCGGATTGCAGCCGATCTGGACAAAAACCAACGTTCCAAGGATTGGCTCGGAGATGCCCGACGAAGGGCTGATCAGATCCGAATCCGCGGCCTCTCGCGCACTACAGAAGATGATGGGACGGAGCTCGTTTCAGCGACTGGCAACATTCTGACCCCTCTGCAGAAACAAACTCTTGAACTTGGCCTGGAACCCAAGCTCTTCCTCAGAAGAACGGGGCCGGATACCTGGGCTGTCCAGCTTGAGCTGCCAGATCTAACTTTGCTAATTCAACGATTTCCCGGCGTCCGAGGAGTAATTGCCGGCCAGAGATGCGCTATTGCTGGAACGAAAGGAACGCCACTTCCGCGAGGAGCCCTTCTCTACGGACGGCAAGTCGTGGCGCTTATTCGGTGGCCATCTTCCGAGGAACTACTTATCAACTTTGAGGGTCTTGATCGAGATCTGAAGTATTTGCTGACGATGGAATGCCTTCTTCGTCCAGGCCCTCGCTGGCTGTTCAAGGTTAGCTCTGACGGTGCGACGGCGACACACGTCAAAACAGGAATCGTTCAACCCGGATCTTCCTACATATTAATTAGTCGGAACACATCGGATCTAGCGCCGCCGACGCGACACTGTGCAGGTGCCGTCGTGAATTGCGAGGGGATTTCTGCTGTGCGCCTTGATGTCCCTGACGTCCTCTCAAAAGTTTACGCCGACGAACTACGGGATCTCTCTCTTTCCACTGCGAGCGAGGTACAAGTTGCTCCCGTTGGCGTACCCGCAGCAAGGTGGGACGATTCAGGGACGGCAGAATGGCTTTCGACAGATCAGCCGATCATGAAGATATCGGTCGATTTTGAGGTGCTGGGAGTGCTGCTGAACCTGGTTGGACCATCGGAAGCGAAACTCGAACTGAACGGTGTGACAACATGGCCGCTCCTCATCGATTTAGGAAAGTTAAACTCTGGTGTTTACAACCTTCACGTCGTGGTTTTTCGGCCTGGGCATCCAAATCCGATATTCGGCCGTCTGCAGTTCACGGTCAGAGAACCTAAGGCCTGGTCCGGTTCGATACCGACGGCTACTCCGTTTTCAGTGCAGGTCTCGCCCGCAGCTCCGAGCCTGGAGGACATATGGGAGGAACAGGCTACGGTGGAACTCCTTGGTCCTCCCGAGCGAAAAGTTGAGGCGGAAATCAAGTTTTACTCGAGTTCGTCTCCTGAGCCGATTCTAGAACGGACAATTGGATCCTTGGTGCTTCCTTGCCCGCAATCCCGTTGGTCAGACCTTTGGCTAGCCGTCACCAGCGACAGGCAAATTCAGAACACCTACGATGCGAGCACTGAATGCGAACTCATCTTTCATTGCGAAGAACTCGGCAGATTTGTTCTGCGGGCGTCTCGAGAATCGAGTCCGGTACGGTGGATCGTAAAACAGGAAAATAGTGGATATTTTTTGAAGCTTGCGCAGCTTGATGATCAGGCGGAGACGTCCTTAGCGCACTACTCATTTCGATCACCTGCCGAATCTAGCGCCATGTCCGTGGACCCGACGACCGGATTCCGGGTTTCAGAGGGCGGCGGCCTCTTTGCTGCGATCACGGAAAAATACAGAACCTCAATCGTCGTGCCGCCAGCGATCCACTCACTCAAGTGGCTGTCTGTGGTGGTTGATATTCCCCACGCTACCCAATCAGAAGCAGACCTTGACCGACATGTAGCCGCGCTTGAGCTGTGGGCCATCGCACGGGCCGTCGGCAGTCCTTTCGCTGCAAAGGGTAAGGCCGCAGCCGTAATGGCGCTTCTGGACGAAATCGTGAGAGTGCTCTGCGGCAATGAATGGTCACGTTTTGAACGTGAATATTCACGCGGCGCAATAGCGATTACAGATCTGAAGAACTTCATTTCGCCGGCAAAGCACAATCCAATAGCCCGCGAAATCGTTTTGCAGCAACAACAGTTGAAAGCCTCGCCCCCAAATGAAATTGCTGAAGCTCTTTACCGTCTGACGTGTTCCTTCCTGGATCTACCGGCCTTCTCGGGCGGGCCGAACCATGGAGCGAATCGGCAACAATGGGTAACAGAATTTGCTTATAGGCTGTTCAGTGCTCCTACGTCGTTGCGAGGCTGGGCGGATCAGGATTTCATGGCTGCAATGGGTTACCTCCTGACAAATCCGATGCTGTGCCGTATCGGAAGATTCGCAGCGTTGCTCTTCAGAGCAGAGGATATAAATAGCGCTCAACCAAAGGCGGTGGTTCTGTGAGACTGGCGTCCGTAAAAGATGTCGAGGCGGTGACCGTCTCTTCTCTAGGGTTCAACATCGACTCTGCAGATCTCCTCACCCCAGAGGTGCTCGCCGCTCTTATCAGAAAGACCGCTTCCTTCGAATGTCCATGCCCGCTAGCGCTACTCGCAAAATCCGTTTACCGACTCCTTGAGCCGCTTTGTCCTGATGACACTCTCAAGGACACTGTGCGCGGGACAATCAATTCGGTCACGTCGTATGGCGATCTCGTTGAGACGCACGAATCAAGCGATATCGCTTCACAATTCCTTCTGTATTTGGCTGCACCCAGCTTCCTCCTGGTCTCGGATGGGCTCTTCCTTCTCTTTGGAGTGACGCCTGATGGTGAAGACATGACTCCGCCGGAACTCCGCCAAAGGGTCGAACCAGTAATGTACAGCCGCAGATTGGCTGTCCAGGACCCTAAGGAGTGCCGAGATACATTGCTGCAAGCGGGATTCGAATCCTTGAAGCACGATTCCTGGCTGCGGTGCCCTCCTCATCGGCCAGCTTCCGAGTTGATCGCGCTCTATGACGACGCCTTGTCGAAGTCGGGTCCTCCGGGCACTCCAGAAGATGTCGTTCTGATAGACCCGAGCCAGCCGGTGAACTATTACAACGGACGATGGACGAAGCTGAAGAATCAGACCGGGAGGTTCTTAGGCCGGCGGTCGCAGACATATGGCGCACAGTTGTGGTGCTATCTAGAAGTCAGCAATGGACTCGTAACGCGACTGTTAGATTTTCCGCTATTCGAAACGCACTGGAGAGCCTTCGATGAGGCTTGGCACCTTTTGGAAGCGATGGACGCCGCCTCAGGCCATCCACAAGGTTTTCGCGTTCGGAAGGCGAGTCAAGAGGGCATGGCAGCGATGGATTTGTTTTCTCCAGTTCCAACATGGGCGACTCGCCGGTGGGATGCTGTTGGTCTCAGAACAATGCCCAATTCTTCACTAATGTCATACATATTTCCTGCAACACGGATCGATGCTGAGTGCAGTTTTGCTGCCGAGAGGATGTGGCTTACACGCTTATGACTAATGATGTCCAGAAACAATTCGCCACGATAGATCAAACGGTGATGCAACTTCATGCCGCGCTTCAGGAATACATCGAAGCTGCCTACCACATCTCTGACCCTCAAATGGTAAAGGAAAGAGCCGCACTTCTCCTGGAGCCAGGCGTGATCCATCAGCGCCCGTACCTCGAAAGCACTCCAAGATATGTGTCAGGTCCAAAATATTTCGACATTGAAGGTCTTGATCCCGTTGTCTCATCCTTATTCACTTCGCTTTCGAAATCTGATGGAACAAGACCACTTCTCTACAACCCTCCATATCTTCATCAGGCACAGGCCATCGAGGGAATACTCGTACAGAACAAGAGCCTGATGATCATGACTGGCACCGGATCAGGGAAAACGGAAAGTTTCCTCCTGCCTATCCTGGGAAAGCTTGCTCTTGAAGCGGCGCAGCAGCCGAGTTCGTTTGCAAATCACTCCGCTGTGCGAGCGATGATCCTGTATCCAATGAACGCTCTCGTAAATGATCAACTCGGACGTCTCAGACTGTTATTTGGGAACAGCCGACTCAGCAAACAATTTGAGACCTGGGCTGGGCGTCCGATTCGCTTTGCTCGTTACACGAGCCGGACGCTCTATCCGGGAGTTCGGGATCCCAAAAAGGACGCCGACCGTCTTTCTCCCATCGGCAAATACTACGTCAAGCATCTTCAGGACTCTCTTGATCCTTCATCACCCAATCACGCTTCTTCCAAGGCGCTCGTAGAAGAACTGAAGAGCCGCGGCAAATGGCCGGCTAAGCCCGACTTGTTGGTTTGGTACGGAAAGCCAAGCAGCAGATGGCAAGATAGCAAAACGAAAGCATTCAAGCGTTGCGTGGCTCTTCCCCACGATCAGGAGTTGTTCACCCGACATGAGGTCCAGGCCGCTCCCCCGGACGTTCTCGTCACAAATTACTCCATGCTGGAGTACATGCTCATGCGACCGCTCGAGCGACCCATCTTTGACCATACCCGCGAATGGCTGAGCGCAAACCCAAGGGAATCATTCTTACTTGTTATCGACGAAGCCCACTTGTATCGCGGCGCCCAGGGGTCCGAAGTCGCGTTGCTTATCAGGAGACTGCGGCAACGCCTTGGAATCGAACCCGATCGGCTTCAGATCATTTGCACTACCGCAAGCTTTCACGATCACAAATATGCACCTTTTTTCGGCGCTCAACTCACCGGCAAACAGGCCGATGACTTTTGCTCGATTAAAGGCGACCTCGATTTAAGAAAACCCGCCCACGTGGCCACTCAGGCAGATGCGAACTTTCTGGCTGGCTTGGATTTGACAAAACTCGATTCAGAACTAGCCTCCGATCGCGATGAGGTACTGTCCGCATTCTGTCATGCTTTCGGAAAAGCCTTCGATTCCTCTCAGTGGCAGCTGTCGCTTTTCGAAGCTTTGTCCGGTTATCCACCGTTGAACCTGCTCGTGAATCAGACGATGAAACAAGCATTGCCTGTCACAAGCTTGGGCGAGGAGATATTCCAAGATTCCCCTCAAGTCGCTGCAAGAGCTTTGACTGCTCTAACCCGACTTGGCAGCTTGGCCCGACGCTCTTTGCATGAGCCTGGCTTGCTGCCTTGTCGCGTGCATTCTTTTTACCGCGGTCTGCCAGGCCTCTGGGTATGCATGGATCCGAATTGTACGGCTTCAGAGCAGGTTGCGACCCGGCCTGTCGGTCGCATGTTAGCGCAGCCGAGAGATCTGTGCGATTGCGGCTCGCGCGTTCTCGAACTATACACATGCCGCAGTTGCGGAACCGCGTATGCGCGTGCCTATACGGACGACGTTCAGGTACCGACTTTCCTTTGGGGTGAGGCCGGGACAATTGTCAGATCAGCGAGCGGAGAGAAGAAGGAGCTTGAGCCTATTGACCTGCTCTTGGAGGAGCCGGTCTTCGGCCTTGTCGAGCCCGCTGACTACGATCTGGTCACGGGAAGACTGAATCCCAAGAATCCGAGCCCTCGCGTGCGGACCGTATTTCTCCGAAAAGACCGATCGATACCGTACAAAGACGACGCTGACCAGAGCGCAAAAGCCGATTCAAAGCCTGGCGAGTTCAAACCTTGCGCCGTCTGCGATCAAACCGCCTCGTTTGGAAGGAGTTCGGTTCAGGATCATCAAACAAAGGGTGACCAGCCCTTCCAGGCTCTCATTACGAAGCAATTGCAAATTCAGCCGCCCAGCAATGTACCCTCCACTCGTCTGGCCCCGCTTCGCGGTCGCAAGGTGTTGATTTTTTCCGACTCACGTCAAACCGCCGCACGGCTGGCACCGAATCTTCAGAAGTACTCGACACAAGATGCGTTGCGGCCCCTTATTTGCGCTGGTTACCAAGTCCTGCAGCAACAAACATCGATTCGAAAGCTACTGTCGCTGCAAGATCTTTATCTTGCAGTGCTCATCAGTTCCAAGCAATTAGGAGTCCGCCTGAGACCGGAACTACGCGCAGGTGAGGACTTCGTAGAAGACGTGACTGTTGAACAGGCACTCAAACAACGGGCTCTAGCGGATTCGGAAAGAATGTTGGAATTGTTTACGGAGGTCGGCCGATCTACTCCACCAGAGTCGTTACTCTCAGCCATAATTGATACTCTTTTTCACCGCTACTACGGAATGGAAGCACTCGCTCTTGCTTCAATCATCGAACGCGACAAGTTTTCGGACAAGATAGCGGACCTTCCATCGCTTCCCGACGTCGCCGAATCTGGCGAACAGAAAATGGCCGTTGCGCGCATTTGGCTGCGACAGTGGCAAAAAAATGGTTTCTTGCTGAATGGCATGCCGCAAGCATGGCGGCAGACACGAATCAAACCCCACACCGGTACCTTCGCGGGGATGCGATCGGTGTTATCGACGAAACCAGCCCGGACCGAGTTCGATAGGAATTGGCTGCCCAAGCTACGCGAATGGTTCTGCAATCCGATTCCTGGAGGCAGGTTCTGGTTGAATGGCGGTAACCTGACCCTCGCAATAGGAGGAGAATGGGCGTACTGCGTGACATGCCAGACTGCTCAACGGCCGTTCCCACAACGGACCGTTTGCATAAACTGCAGTCGCGATACCGTGCATATTATCGACCCAAACAGTGACCCTGTGTTTTCCGCTCGAAAAGGGTACTACCGGTCGACGACGGTTGCCGCAATGTCTGACCCACCCACGCCACCGATGTCTCTGATTGCAGCCGAGCACACCGCCCAACTGAACGCTGCACAAGCCAAAGATGTGTTCTCTAAAGCTGAGGAATTCGAACTGTTATTTCAAGATGTTGACCTGGGCCCGGACGAGAAGGGCCACGAGCGTCCGTCGATCGACGTCCTATCCTGTACCACGACAATGGAAGTCGGGATCGACATCGGAACACTTTCAGGCGTGTCACTCCGAAACATGCCCCCTGCCAGGGCCAATTACCAACAACGTGCCGGCCGAGCTGGCCGCCGTGGGAATGCAGTGGCTACAGTCACTGCATTCGGAAGCGCCGACAGCCACGACGAGCACTATTTTGCGAGTCCAGACCAAATGATCCGGGGTGCCGTCAATGACCCGAAACTGAACCTTGATAATTATGAAATCGCCCGTCGACACGTAACTGCCTTCTTGCTCCAGCGCTATCACCAGGTTCGATTACCTCACATTGCTCCTGCGGATCAGCCTCACCTCTTCGCCGTCCTCGGCAGTGTTGCGGATTTCAAGAACTCAGAATCTCTGCTGAACAGAGAGGACCTCAATCAGTGGCTAACGGAAAATGAAGACGCATTGCGAGATGAGATCTCTGCATGGATACCGACACAGATTTCTGCGGAGGATCGTAACCGCCTTTTGGATTCGCTTGTTTCCGAAACCATGAAACAGCTTGATGCGGCAATTGAATGGGGCACGATCGAACAGCCGCAAACCAATGCAACAGACGAAGCCACGGAAATACCCGCGGAGCCGGATGAGGAAGTCCCACAGGCGGATCCCATTCAGGCGAATCTTCTGGACAGGCTTTTGTATAAAGGTGTTCTCCCCCGTTACGCCTTTCCTACCGACGTAGCAACCTTCTATGTCTTTGACAAGGAGAAGTCTTCCAGTTTTCGGCCAGAATTCTTGTTCTCTCCTTCGCAGGGTTTGCCGGTTGCCCTGTCACAATATGCTCCGGGAAAAGAGATATGGATCGCGGGAAAGCAATACACTTCCGGCGCGATTTATTCGCCCATGAAGAAAGAGCGATATGAGGCCTGGGAGAACAGACGCCTCTACTATGAGTGCTCCGTGTGCAAATACGCTAAGAGCGTTGAAAGGAAGGACGGTGAGCGAGGTGAACGCCTGGATTGCCCGGCGTGTGGCGAAGCCCAGACCTTTGGCGATGCGAGATACTGGCTTCGGCCACCGGGGTTTGCCCACCCGGTCTTTTTGGATGAGGAAACCTCACCCGACGATATGCCTGCCCGGAGTTATGCGACCAGAGCGAAGCTGGTAGCCCCGACCCCACCTGAAGACGCACCCTGGATCGTGGTCAACGACAAGCTGAAAGTGCACCATTTGAAGCAGCACCTCTTGGTTACCAATCGCGGTCCCGCCAACGATGGCTACGACTATTGCACGAGATGTGGGCGCATTGAACCTTCCGTATTACCGACATCTCAACTCGGAGCAGCGCACAAGAAACCGTATCCAGACGAACGTCATCCCAACTGCGAAGGTGCGACCACCCGCGGAATAGTTCTTGGAACAGACTTCATCACCGACATCCTCCTTATCTCGCTCACGGTCGAAGAGCCAATTTTGCTGTCCCCATCCTTTCTTGCTACGGACATAGCCCTTCGTACGGTCAGTGAGGCCATTTCAAAGGCTGCTTGCCTGCTTCTGGAGTTGGAGCCGAGTGAGTTGCAAGCGGAATATCGTCCTGCTCTCACGGCGCTCGGAAAGGCCGGCAAACAGATTGAGATCTACGTTTATGACACCCTTCCTGGCGGTGCTGGGTTCGCTCGCCAAATTGGCGCAAGAGCGTTGGAGGTCCTGCAGAAAGCGCTTAGCCTTCTTGAAGGCTGTCCCGACAAGTGCGATCGTTCCTGTTACCACTGTTTACGAAGCTATAAGAACAAGTTCGAACACGAATTGCTGGATCGGAAGGTCGGCGCGGTCTTACTAAATTATCTCTTGAACGATGCAGCGCCCCGTTGGGAGACCAGCCGAATAGAGGCTTCGCGCGATCTCCTATTCAACGATCTAAAGCGACAATCGGTCGAGGGTCTCACAATCCTCAGGCGAGCACCGATAGAAATACCCGGAATAGGGACAATCGAGGCGCCCTTGCTCATCGAAAACACCGTCGGCTTGCGATTGATCGTTGATGTCAGTGGACCTCTTACACCAAAGGAACCAGCCGATGAAGTCTTACGAGAGATGGTCGACTATTCAACAGTTGCGATTAGACCGGTTGAGGAACTGGTCGTCCGCCGCAATCTTCCGCGCGCCACGAGCGATCTGCTCGAGTTGGCCGGCATAACCAATTAGGAAAGAAGGACCAGATGGAGATTCCGGCGGTTTTTACGACTCTGACCCCGACTGAATGGCAGGCACCGCCAGAGTGGATGAATTTTCATTATCTGGTTCGTGCGGAACAGTGCCCTCGTTCTGCGGCGCTTCGGCATGCTACATACTCACAACTGTGGAGCCGAAGGGGGTATCCGGACAAGCCTAGTCTTGCGGCGCTTGTCGGCATGGTAATGCACAGGGCGATTGCGCGAATAATCCGTGCGCTCGCTGACAGCGGCGTCGATTCGTTCCAGGATCCCCGATCCGTTGCAATCTTGAAGAGCTTGGGTGGCTACTCGAAGGCGATTGCGGAATCGGTCGCAGATGTCACTAAGTCTCTTGCCGGCAATCCAAGATTTGAACTCGTGCGGGTCTCATCGTTGGCACGGCTTAACAATCGCGTTTCAGCTATCCGCGAGCAGGTACAGCTACAACTGTCAAGATTGAAGTGGAAGTTGCAGCCCCCTTCCGTCGATCTAGCAGATGATTGGGACTCCGATGCCGTTGCAAACGGCCGACTTCCATTGGAGCAAGGAACACACTTTGAAATTGAATTGCGACATCCTGGGATCAAGTGGCGTGGATTTGCGGATTTGATCGAGCTTCGTGATGGCTTGTGCACAATCGAGGATTTCAAGTCCGGCGAACCCTCGGATAGTCATTTATTGCAACTGCAGATATATGGACTCCTTTGGAGCCACGATGAGGAACTCAATCCGGCGAGAACTGCCATCGACAGATTAGTCATTTGTCACCCCAATGGCGATCGAATCGTTCCGTACAACAAAAAGGACGGCGGCAAGTTAGCTCAAGAATTGCAGGCCAGAACGGATGCTGTCCGCAAAGCAGTAACGGGTCCTAAATCTCAGGCGAAACTCCACGCCGAGCGATGCCCAAAATGCGATGTTCGGCATCTGTGCTCCGACTATTGGACCGGGAACCGACCTGCTAGTGTCGGCGGCGAAAGCGCAGAGAGAGTTCAACTCGATGACGTACAACTTACCCTGCGATCCCGCAAAGGACAGAACACGTGGCAAGCAGAATGCCAATTGTCGAACCACGTACGAATTGGAAGCACAGTATTGTTGCGTTGGACACCAAAGGATTGTGCGGTTCTGGACCAGTTGGTGCCGGGTTCGGAGGTCCGGTTGAGCGGAGCCTTGATATCCTATAGCGAAGACGTGGGGCTGCAAGTCGTTAGCTGTTCAACGGCTACCGATCTAATTCTTCCATAGAATTGAGCGAAGTTGGGATTGCCTGCCGCCCAGCAAACGCGATTCTGAAGGCGCCAGCCTTGCCCAAACAAAGATCAGCTTTAACAACATTGCATTGGAGCAGCGGCGACCAACTTCTTGAGATCAAATGGAAATGAACGGCAGCTCTTGGAAAATGATCAGCTGCATATCCGCGCTTGAGAATGGACTGCAGCTGCTCGGAGACCCTGCCATCCTCTAATCGGCTGTGGAAGGCTTATCACTATTTTTGTTGGTCAAACCAAGGAATCGCCCAAGTTGCTGGCGGCGTCCCACCGCCTGCTTTTGTGCGTCCCTCCTTGAACCTTATCCCGCGCGGCACAGCAGGGGGAGGGATTTCATCGCTCAGGAGGTCACCTTCGACCAACGCTTCTCCTGGAGCGAAGGTTAGCGCGCCGTCGTACCGGCCGGGTAATCCTCCGTACATCTCCTCCATAACCTTTAAAGACCTCTTCTCGTTGACGCGTAACACAATCCGATTGTTAAATTCCGCGAGAACAGTCGGGTGGAGCTTGCCTGGCTGCTGCGTGAGTACAAGCAAGTAGAGGTTTAACTTTTTTCCTTGGTCAGCAAAACGCTGAATTCTCTCAGACACAAGTCTTTTTTGTGGGTCTGTAGTGTCCGGTGGCGCGAACAAGTGAGCCTCATCCATCACGACGACCGTCCCTGTCCAGTTAGATTCCTGTGGATTCTTTATGAATTCAGGTCGTCGTTCCAGACCTAACCGCCACAACTTCTCGAGCGCGCGAGCCGCCGTAATCATCCGCACCTGCTCGTCGTCAGACGAAAGGTCAACAACGACGGCCTTTGAATCGCTCTCAATCAGTGCATCGAGATCCTTTGTGTATTTACTACTCCACCAAACTCGTCGCTTCGAGAGTTCAAGCAAACGCAGTCGATATCTTTCTAACTCGTCCCCAACAGCCACTTCAAAATAACCGTCTTTAATGAAGTCATCGATTGAGTATTCCAGTGCTGTCGCGCCGCTTTTTTGAGCATTAAGCTTTTGGTGGTACTTGATATGTCGATCTAGATGCCGGTATTCGGCGAACTCTTCAGAAGGGGTCAAACGCAGAAAAGCAGCCATCTCTTCTTGAGACAGCCTCCCCCACTGTATTCCCCACGCCTCCGTATCTTGCGACGCGACGAAGATATTGTCGCGTAGCTCGCCCCAGCGCTTCGCAAATGTGTCCTGATTCTTGCTCTTCTCAGCGTCAAGTGTTGTTAGCCATCGGAAGTCAGCATTCGGGTCCAGTATCACTACCCGAGCGCCGGTCCAGGCGATAATCTCTTCTATCAACCGCCGAGCCGCGCTCGTTTTTCCGGAACGGGATTGCCCCACAATTATGGAGTGATTTGCAATGAAGTTCCCGACAGCATTCTGCCTAACTTGAAACGCCGCATCTTTTGGTCCCGCGGGCCACAGGTCCGCGACATCGAATGCCAGCGTCGGAGACGCAGGCGATGCCGGGTTCACTGGCATGGGTGAACTGTCGACCTTGACGTGTGTCGCCATGTTATTTCCTGCCCTTGGTCTTCGGCGTGACAGAAATCGGCAAGACTACTTCTGGACATAGGAATTCCCGGCGCAAAAACTCTTTTCGTTCCTCTTTACTTGGAGCCATATCGTGCTGGCAAACTACATTCAGGACGCTGTGACGAGAAGCCTGCGTTTCAGCAGCGAACGACCAGTACTCCAGGTCATAGGGCGACGAGATTCTTAGTGATGTCGGGCCGACAGGGGTGATGATGGTTGAGTCAAAAATCAAGCGAATGGTGGCCGCCCCTTGACCAGGGAGTTGCGCAGGCGCCCTGAAAGGTAGTTGCGTCATCAATTTCAAGTGGTAAGTCGAGCCCGATCGGAGTTCGTATTCGAATGAGCGGGTTCCCTGAATGGCCATTATCTTGGGCTCAACAACGGTGAGTTTGCCAGACCGCTCCACATATAGGCCAGCTATTCGGTAAAAGACTATGTCATACGTCACATCCAACGGGGTACTACCGAGACTCCGGGTTCGCCATTCGTTCTGGCGCGTGGAGAGTACGAACTGCTGGAAAGCACTCGAATCTTGGTCCTCGGGAGCACTAAGAGCGAGGTCCTCGCCCAGGTGAGCGTAGCTGGGGACCTCCTTACTCTCGCCTGAGTCCTTGTCTTTCTTTGTCGTCTTAAATTTGATTTTCGACTCTAGCAATTCTTCGGAACTCTTATCGTCGGCGAGCGTCTTTACGTAATCGCCAACCCTAAAATAAAAATGCACGACTTCGCCGTCGGTGAATGCGCTGAGCAAGACTCCGCACCGAAGAGGTAGATGCTGACCCTCTGGCTTCCACTCTCCCCCTCGTTGTGTTTGGTGCAGATAAACGACTACAACTGGTAGGTTGCGCAATCTCGCGTCGAGCTTCGCGTTTGTTTCACCGCCTAACGGAAGCAACGATTCGTCTACATATTTCTGCATGTAGCGGAAATGCATCACAGCGCCGCGGGGCAGAGCTAGGGCTTCCACACAGTCTGCAACGTATTCCCGACTTGCACTACTCGACACGAGGTACAGGCAGTCACCCATTGAGACCTCGAACAGCATGGGAGCTATTGCGCAGCACGCTTAGAAAATCCTGGCTTTCGAGTCTGAGCGCGAAATATCGCTCACACAACGCAAGCGAGTACTCATGCTTATCCAATTCAGAACGGCGCGTGCCAACTAGGTCATCCAAAATAATCATTCTGTATCCGAGGTCGTACCCATGCCGGATTGCCGCTTCGACGCAGATGTGCGTATCGACACCTGACACGGCAATATTCTCAATCAACCGGTCTTTTAGCAACTGGGCAAAAGCGGCATTGGAAAATGGGCTGTAGCGATGCTTCACGAATACGGGGTCGCCTTCGTCCGGCGCTATAAATAGCTCCGAACCGAGCGTACCACGGACACAAATGATAGGTTTCCCGTCGCGCACAAGGCGCTCGCGTTGAGAGTCGGACATCTCGTCAAGCTCGTAGACGAGCCGGAAAAACGCGACAAAATTAACAAAGCCACGGACGTTCGGCAAGAATCGTTCAATCCTTCGGGCGACTTCTTCACTCGGGCTAACGTCGCTGCCAAAGCCGGCTAGAGCTCCATTTGGACTGCAAAAATCGTGCTGGACGTCAATAACGAGCAGTGCCGTGCTCTCGCCACGAACCCTGGCAAGAGCATCTTTCTTCCAGTCAAAAGCTATCTTCGTCGTCAGAATGTCACCTTTGCCGTCACTGATTTCGCAACCGGATGCTCCGTATTCTTTGTAAGACTGCAGCGCCTTAGGTCATGGCGGCGATGGTCACGGGATCTGGGATAGATCAATTATCCCCCAAAATGCGACTTGCGGGAATAGCGAGCTCCATTTGCAGCGCGCCTGCGGTTCTGACTCAGACGAGGTTGCGCATCTCGGTAATTTGAGAACTTGATACGTGCGACAAATGATGCAGAACAGCGTAGGCATGGTTTCTGGCCATCAACTCCTGACGAAGAGGGCCGGCAGATTGGTGTGGCAAGGTCACAAGTCTGGTTTTACAAATTAATGGAAGTCATGCGACTGCAGCGCCGCCGCACTGACGGACAGTGACCCGATTATGTGGGCCCTCAAGTGCACAATGTTGTCTTGGTTCTGCACGATCCCTGAAACGAACACAAATCTCTCGTACAGAACCGCAGCCCGATTCTTTTCGTAGAAATCTGGCATCACGATCACGTTAGCGTTTCCGGTCTCATCCTCAAGGGTCATGAAGATCAGCCCGTTCGCCGTTCCTGGGCGCTGTCTGGTGATGACTGATCCCGCGACCGTGGCCTTAGTTCCGTGCGGCATCTCTCTCAATTCTGCCGCTGATTTGATTCCCATGGACTGCATCTCTTTGCGCCGATAAGCCATCGGGTGCGGACCCGTGGTTAAGCCAGTGCCGTGATAATCCGAGACGAGCCGTTCATCGTCGTCCATCATGGACAGCGGAGAGGCACTGTCGGGCTCGGTTATGCTCTCGAGCAATGAGCCGACCCGCCTCCCAGCCCTCTCGACCTGCCACAGAGCGTCCCGCCGATGCATCCGAGCATCGGGGCTGATGTTATTGAGCGCACCGATACGCGCCAACATTGCCAGATTGGCTTTGCTCAGTTCAGGTACTCGGAGCGCCAGATCATCCACAGACCGAAACGGCCCTTGTTTCCTCTGTTCAACCAAAGATTCTGCTGCAAATTGCTGCAACCCTCGTACATAGCGCAATCCAACGCGGAGCATGATCTTGGCACAATCATGTTCAAGAGAACAATCCCACTCCGAGCAGCCGACATCGACCGGCCGAACTCGTAGGCCATGCCGCTGGGCATCCTTCACTAGCGTTGCCGGAGAGTAGAAACCCATGGGCTGGTTGTTGAGGATCGCCGCAGTAAACGCGGCCAAATACCGGACCTTGAGAAAGGCGCTGGCATAGGCAATGAGAGCAAAGCTCGCGGAGTGAGATTCCGGAAAGCCATAACTCGCGAACGAGGAAATAAACTGGACAATCTGGTCCTGAGCCTTGGGCGCAATCCCGTTCCTAGTCATGCCCTCACGCAGCCTGGCTTCAATCTCCAGCATCCGCTGTTGCGAACGCTTGTGGCTGAGCGCACGCCGCAGCTCCTCCGCTTCACCGCCGGTGAAATTGGCGCAAATCATCGCCATGCGTAACAGCTGTTCCTGGAAAAGTGGAACCCCCAAGGTTCGCTTTAGAACCGGCTCCAGCGAAGGATGCGGGTAAGTCACCAGTTCCCTGCCCATCCTGCGTTTGAGATATGGACTGGTCATTTGGCCAGTGATTGGGCCAGGGCGGATCAATGCAACTTGCGTCACCAGGTCATAAAACTTCTTCGGGTTATTTCGAGGGAGCGAAGCCATCTGCGCCCGCGATTCAATTTGAAACATGCCGATGGTGTCGGCATTGCGGATCACATCGTATACATCAGGGCAGTCCTGGGGCAGATGCGCCAGATCGATCTCCTCTCCGTAGTGATCCCGGATAAGGCCAATCGAGTCCTTGAGCACGGCCATCATGCCCAATCCGAGCAAGTCAACTTTGACAATGCCCAGATCGGCGCAATCATCTTTGTCCCACTGCACCACTACCCTGCCCGCCATCGTGGCCGGCTCCAAGGGAACCACGGAATCCAAAGCCCCGGCGCAGACCACCATTCCGCCCGAATGCTGGCTAAGATGACGAGGCAGGTCCTGCACGTTGCGGCAGAGATCGAGGTACTTGGCAATGCGGGTGTTCGTGAGGTCCAGACCGGCGCCGGTGAAGTGGTTTTCAAAAGTATCCTGCGGTCCACGCCACTCCCAGCCGCCGACCATCTTTGAAAGGCGGTCCAATGTTTCGGTATCGAAACCCAAGACCTTGCCGACTTCTCGTGCAGCCAGGCGCCCGCGGTACGTGCAAACGTTGGCAGTCATTGCCGCCCCACGCTGACCATAGCGCTGATAGACATACTGGATGGCCTTTTCCCGTTCATCGCCGCTGGGCAAATCCAGGTCGATGTCTGGCCACTCACCGCGTTCTTCGGACAGAAACCGCTCGAACAGCAGTTCCATTCCCACGGGATCAACCGCAGTGATGCCGAGCGAGTAACAGACCGCGCTGTTTGCGGCCGAACCACGACCCTGAACAAGAATGTCGTTTCCCCGGCAGTAACGGACAATGTCCCAGACAATCAGAAAATAGCCCGCAAGATCGAGCTTTCCAATCAAATGGAGTTCCTTCTCCAACTGGGTCCGCACACGGTCGGTCAGCACTCCATAGCGTTCGCCGGCGCCCTTCATGGTCTGTGCGCGAAGGAAATCAATCTGCGTTCCGCTATCAGGCACCGGATACCTGGGAAACTCATAACCAAGTTTTTCGAGTGAAAACTCAAGGCGGGAAGAAAGCTCACCGGCATTTCCGATGGCTTCAGGAACGTCGGCAAACAGTCGGGCCATCTGTGCGGGCGTCTTGACGTATCGCTCCGCATTGCGGCACAAAAGCCGTCCAGCAGTCTCCAGTCGCTGCTTGTGTCGAATGCACGTGAAAACGTCTAGTACTTCGCGTTCTGCGGCAGTGGCATAAGCCACGCCATTGGTTGCAACCAGAGGCAGTTTCAATTCCCGCGCCAAGGCAATAGCTGCCTGATTGCGATGCTCTTGGTCGCGTTGGAAATGACGTTGAATTTCGATGTAGACATTTTCTGGACCGAAAACACAGGTGAGCCGATCCAACAGCTTCCGGCCTCCCTTGATCCCGCTTCTTTGCAACGCATTCGCTAGCGGCCCACATTCGTCTCCGGTCAGGCACACCAGGCCAGAAGCATGCTCTTCAAGGTCGCTGAGGGTCGCAGCGGCCGCTGCGTGCTTGGGAACAAGCAATTTTGTTTTGGTGATAAGCCGGCACAGGTTCTGATAACCAGCCCTTGATTGGCATAGGACTGGAATATTTGTCGTGCCGTGCTCATCTGTGACTGTGACCTCTGCTCCAACGTGCGCCCGAATCCCTGTCTTTTTTGTGGCCATGTGGAAGCGCGGCGACCCGTACACGCCGTTGCGATCGAGCAAAGCCATTGCCGGGATCTCCTGGACCGAGCAGACCTCTGCCAGTGCTTCAGGAAGAGAAGCTCCTTCCAGGAAAGAAAAGGCAGAGCGGGCGTGGAGTTCTACATACTGCATGGTCAGTCATACATCCCTTCGACAAACCATTGCCCGGAAACGAGATCACAAAACACACGATACAATCCCGATGAACTACCGCTATGGAGCACCAACTCCCATTCGTCACGCTTCCATCGGCCTTCCCTGCTCCACCACTGACCGCTGCCACGCCACGGCCCAGCGGAGTTTACGACCTGCAATTTGATCCCGCCGAAGGCAACCGTCCTTGGCCGTTCGCGGTTAAGTTCTACTCTTGCGGATAGCGGCGGACGGAATAATCGAAGTGCAAGCCGCGGTGAAGGCAGGCATTCCCGCACTTGAGACGAGGCATCGCTTCTGAAGGGACGTACCTGAAAGTTATCCGGCTGATGTGAGTCAACAACAGACGGAGAGCCAACGCGGCCCCTGCCCCGTTCGTCCTGCTCTCCAACGAGAGCCCGCAGACGAGCAAGGGCAATCTCCAGCCTTCCCGGCTCAGGAGCCAGTGGCTGAAATAGTCCCGCTTGTGTAACTCGGATTCGCGCCGGTTCTGCCGCTACAGTAATCTTTCGGACTGCTCCGTTCGGGGGATGCGCCGCTAAGTCAAGTTGAAGCAGCTTCAACAGCAACTTGGAGTCTTGCGTGGGGACCGGCAACTTGAGCGTGCGCAGATAAGTTGCATGCGGCGCCGGGTAGGAATCTGCTTTTATCTGCCGATCTTTGTAGATTTCCAGCCCCAGCTCAGTTCGCAGATAGTCGGTTGCCAGGGACCTTGATTCGAGTCTCGCGGTTATTTGCTCCAGAAGACGGTTAAGGATAAAAGCCAGCGGTTCCAGCAATTCAAGCGGCTCTTCCAGTTCGGTACTTTCCCCAAAGCAGAGAGGGGGGTCGGCAGGAACCAACTCGCGCTGCACTTCGCCTTGGGCCAGGCGTTGTAAGTGAAAGCCCTTCTGTCCCAGCCTCTCCGTAAGAGGAATTGGCGGAAGGACCGCGAGCGATTCAAAAGTGCGAATTCCCCAACTGTCGAACACTTCGAGCATCTCATCTGAAGGCTGCAGGATTTCGACCGGCAGCGGAGCCAGATGCTGTGCCTCCTCTCCAGGAGCAATGACCGATATACCTGGCCAGCCACGAGCTGCATGCAGAGCCGTGTCGGCATTCGCGGCGATCCCGATATGCACATCAAAGCCATGGCATTTGGGACGATGCAAAAGCTCCCGGCCGATTTCTTGGGGCGTTCCGAAAAGCGATTCCGTTCCGGTTACATCCACCGTGACAATTCCAGCACTGGTTGATTCCACGCGGGGCGAAAAACTGTATGCGCAATCCAGCAGTGCAGCTTGGCCGGATTCTTCCTGGGCCGGCACGCGTTTGCGTAACACGAGTTCGCCACATGCCTCCGCTTGTAGTCTGGTCATGCGAATTTCCACTCCGCGCGCCCGCGCTGCTTCGTTACAAGCAAACACTCTCAACAAGGACTCGGGGCCGTCGAGTATCGCGACGGGAGATTCGCCGATGCTCGGTTCATCCATGCGCGTAGCCGCCTGCACGGAAAAATCCGGAACGTAGATACAGGCAAACAACATGAACTAAGCCCATTGCGCCGAAGCGGTAAATTCAGGTCTGGCCGACTGGACTGCCTTTCTGGTGCGTGCTCGCATGACTTCTACTTGGAACTCCACGGCGTTCACCAGGTGTGCATGAGAGACTTCGCAGGTTCCCTCCCATCGGACTTCGCTGCCTGCAACGTTCAGTGTCAGGGTGGCACAGCTCTGTGCGGCGGAAACAGGAGTTACCACGACCAGCGCCGTCGGCATCTTTTCCACCACGCGAGAAAAGCGAAACCAAGTGGTAAGCGGAACCTTTTTTATGAGATTTTCGTCGATGTTTCCCAGGTCAACCGCAATCAGGCCAAAACCTCCGTTCTGGACCAGAATGTCGGCGGCTTTAAACGCGTGTTCCAGAGAGCGCATCCCTCGCTTCTCTCTGCATCGCACCCAGAGCACGTGCGACAATTCCACGCCAGCAGCATCGGCTGAGGCCGGATCGAAGCAGTCATCCGCATCCACGGTGGCGCAGAATTCACCTTGATTTGTCATGTACGCCATCGTGGACAGAAGAAGGGTGGTCTTGCCTGATGAACTGTTTCCGGGAGCGCACAGTTGAGTTAATGCCCCCTTTGGAATGCCCCCGGTTCGAGCGTCGACGGCCTGGATACCGGTCCTGATCATCTCGCGCTCCAGGCTCACGGGCGGGGTCAAGGCGCCCGGAAGACGGCTTTCCACATGGGCACGGATGGCGGCAAAGGTGGGCATGTATATATAAGGAGTCGGGCAGCGGACCATGTTCGCTTTTTATTCGCTAACTGGCACTAAGTTAACTTATCGGGTTCCCCCTTGTCAACTGGGCTCAGATTGGCGCAAATTCGAGAAAATTGGCCCTGCCAATGAATCATCCGAGTCTTCAAACCACATCGCCAATTGCTTTGTTAGACTGAAGCTCCAATGTGTGGGCGTTACCGTCTCACGGCAAAAGAGCGATATATCCGCGACCACTTCGGGTTGGACGAGGATCCGGACTGGACGCCACGTTGGAACATTGCCCCTACACAACCCGTCGCTGCTGTCCGACAGGATCCAAGCTCGCCAAAGCGCAACTTTAGCGTGATCCGCTGGGGTCTTATTCCGTATTGGGCGAAAGACCCGTCTATTGGATTCAAGACAATCAATGCTGTGTCGGAGACTGCCGCTGATAAGCCGGCTTTCCGCGAAGCAATGAGACGGCGTCGCTGCCTGATCCTCGCGGACGGGTTTTATGAGTGGTTGAAGATTGGGCCGAAAGAAAAACAGCCCTACAACTTCGGCATAATGGACGACTCAGTTTTTGCCTTCGCAGGTCTTTGGGAACGCTGGCGAGATCCGGCCGGCCAAGTCGTCGAGACTTGCACCATCCTTACGACGAAGCCGAACGAACTCGTTGGCGGCGTGCATGATCGGATGCCCGCAATCCTCAAACCCGAAGACTACGATCTGTGGCTCGATCCCGGCGTCACAGATGTAGGTCTCATTAGCGACTGTCTAAAGCCCTTCGACGCAAGGTTGATGAAGAAATACGCAGTCAGCACGCGAGTGAACCGCACGGAAAACGATGATCCGGAGTGCGCGCAGGAGGTTCCTCCTGCGCGCGCCGTTCAGACCCTGTTCTGACCCCCGCCCGTGTCGGGGATTCCGAGCGGAGACTTTAGGAACTGCATGACAAAGAAACGCGGTAATCCGAACTGGGGCAAACCGGATGTGAATGCCAACGCGTTTACCGGGCCAAGTTCATTCGAAGAAGTTGTCAAGAAATTGCGCTTGTCCCCAGCGGAGTATGAACATTCCGTTCAACTCAAGGATTGGGTGAGAAAGAACAAGGATCAAAAGTACGTGCCTTCGGATTTGTTGAAGGCGTGGGATTTCGAAGTTCGGGGAGACTCCTGAAGAGGGTGTTTAACAGTGGCGATCAGCCCGGAGCAGCTCATGGTACGCGCCGAAACTCGGCCGATTTTCTGGACTGGTCCAACTACCTGGCAAGTGAGCGCTTGCCAGACAGGGCCACTTGAACACAGAAAAATGGCACTGGTCCGCTATAATCCGGTGAGCTGTTAGCTTAGCCAGGATCGCAGGAATCGCCATCGCCCTTCTACCTCGGAATTACCAAATGATTGTGATCATGGCAGGCCTCCCGGGTGCGGGCAAGAGCACCGTGGCGCGATTGCTTGCGCAGCGGCTTCCGGGGTAGTACTCGATAAAGACATTATTCGGGCGGCGCTGTTCGCGCCGATTTCTGCCAGGAGATCATGCTGCAGACGGCTGCGTATCTGCTCGAGAAGAAGGCAAGACCTGTTGTTTTTTCGATTGGGTGCGCCCTGGATTTATACTCAACCTCAAAAGAAGGAAGACGCATGACTGAAAGCGAAAACAAACGCTTGAGCTTTCGAGTTGCTGAACTTAAGGACAACCCGGACCATTGGGTGATAACTGCGTTAGAAGGCGATGGCGACGAACGGGGAAAGACACTCCGCAAGCCGGACGGAACATATTGGGAGGTAACAGCAACTCATATATTTCCTCCAGGTGGTGGTCTGTACCGGGTTGATATCGGCAATCAAATTTCTGATAGGAAGATCATCCGGCTATTGGAGTCTTCTTACATTCAGGCAAGAGCCAATATCGACGCAGAGAAAAAAGGGAAACTCGTTCAGCAATACAGTGGACGGGGGAAGCTACATTTTGGCGAAGATGAGGCCGCCGAGGTCACGTATCAGATTGATGAGTTTGTCCCGGATGATGCTCCCGCCTCTCTAATCAGGCGCGGGCGCGTATCGCACGCGGTCGGTGACCCGAGTTGGCACCCGATCATTTCGCTACATCCCGGTCCTTTTGTGCTTGTGATGACTGACCATCGAGAACGCAAATTGAACGTGTTTTTCAAAGATATAGCGGGGTCAGTTGTAGCATGGGGCGATTTCTTCTAAAAGGGGCACAGCATCCCGTGTGGCTCTGACAAGCCACGTCAAGCGGAGTGGACAAATGAGAAGGAAGTGCCTTGCGGCAATGATGAAAAAAGAAATGCGGACTAGGTATTCTTAGAGACAGGTAACTTACACTAATTGCTGGGAGGAAAGACGCAGCATTGTATCTCTGGCAACAGGATAATAAAGATATATCCATCAGTCCGTCGAACAACGGGATGTAAAGCCCATTTCCTTCTGCGGAACGGGACCGTGGATTGGTGCGATTACTGAAATCCAGTCATAAGCATTCAACAGCGCCGGACATCGGCATTCACTCACGGAGAGACTAGCAGTAGAATTGCCACATGCCGACCGTTGAAGAATTTGCAGAAGCGTTTCCGAGCGAACATGTGCTTCAACAGGCGTTGGCCAAACTGCTGAGCAAGATCCCGAACCACACAGGAGTCCAGATTCTTCAGGGTAGCAGTGAATTGGGCAAGGACATTATTTTCTACACGCCAGGTGCATTTGGCCAAAAGGATCTAAACGCCTGCGTCGTCAAGAATACGAAGATTACTGGCAGTGCAAGCAAAAATGGTGGTGCGCGGACTGTTTTTAATCAGGCACAGCAGTCGCTTGATACTACTCTGCCTGACGAGAATGGGCATCCACAGCGCGTAAAGCGAGTGTTTATCATTACCCCATACCCGATTCCACCCGAGACTGTGACTTCAATCTCAGGAGCGATTCGCGATAGCAACGACCGAGTGCAATTCGTGGGCGGTGCATCGCTCTTAGAGCTTTTTAAACTCCATTGGCCGGGATATCTGGCTGAGGAGTTTAATGTCGTGCAGTCGTACGCGCTCGAGTTGACAGAAGCGGTCACGATGGCGAAAGAGCTTGAGGGCCTATCTTTTCAATATCAGCTGGGTACCGTGGACACAAGCATCAAACGTGTCTACGTACAGCCGCACTTCCATCGATTTCTGCGCTCCTATTCCTTACAGCCTTTATTGGAAGCGTTCCCTGGGCGCTTCTTCATGGATCACATGTTCACAGTAGAATCCGTGAATCGATTCAGCGATGAGGCTCAGAAAGTTTGGAATTTCATCTCGACAGTCGCCCAATGGGGATTGTGCACAGAGACACAGCGTCGGATAGCTCGCACGCCAATCAACGAATTCATTAATGACCTCACAAAGGCTTGGAGCTTGGCGATGAGCGGTCGTGCCGCCAGAGCGAAAAGCGGAACTCTGCAGACCGATTCATTCGCGGTCCGACTTTCGAACGTGGATCAACTAAACATAACACTGAATTCGATGAGAACTGCCGCCTTTGACGCTTTGTTAGATCTAAGACAAGGCTTGAACAACGCCAATGCGTATATCCGTCAGACGCAGCCCGATGCTGGACCAATGGCTGGAAAGTTCGAGATCCTAATTAATAAACTAGATGAGATTGCTCGCATTTCTGGACCGGGCTGTATGAGAGAAGAAGACGAAAAGAACTTCGCATTCACAAGTACGGCGGTTACGAATTATGGGAAATCACTCTTCATTGTTGCGCCAGCCGGGTTCGGCAAAACGAGCTTTTGTCGCTGGCATGCTCTCAACGACCTGGAGAACCTATTGCAGGAGAAGAGCAGCACGCTGCCGGTGTACGTGCCTCTTCACCAGATAGGCAAGATTGAGCAGAAAGATTTCAAAAAAGCATTTCTGGGGCATGCCGGTATCTCCGCGCTACTTCCCAAAGATAGCCAGACGCGCTTTGAACGGACTCGCGTTTATCTAGACGGGTTGGACGAAGTGGCGACTGAGGAAAAGCAAAAACGCATTGCCCAACTTGCACAATCTGCTACGGAAGCGGACTCGAGTCTTCAGGTAATTATCACTGCCAGAGACTATATCTACGGTCCGTGGATGACATGGCTTCCCCGCATTCATCTGAGTGGCTTTGATGACACACAAGTTAGGGAGTTGGTAAGCAAGTGGCTAGACAGCAATCCAACAAAGGTATCCATTTTTTTTGAGCAGCTCGAGAAATCGCCTTCGCTCAAAGAGATGATGGGGATTCCATTGCTGGCGACGCTAACCGTCCTGGTTTTCAAACAGACCGACAAGTTGCCTGAGAATAAGACTAGACTCTATGAAATGTTTGTTGACTTACACAGTGGGGGCTGGGATCTGGCCAAAGGCGTGCAACGTCCCTCACGTTTTAGTGCGGCTGAGAAGATGTATGTTCTGAAAAGAATTGCCGCCACTATTCACAAGGCGAAGCGCCGGGAGATGATCGAGGAAGACGTTGCAACCGTGGCCAAAGATGCACTCAAGAAGCTTAATTGGGAGATTCTGCGCGACGAGCTCCTGAGGGATGGTCTTGTCATACAACTGGGGTCGATGATTGGCTTCGCGCATCATTCCTTTCAAGAGTTTCTCACTGCAAAGTACCTTCTGGGCGATCCAAATACCACACACCTGAATAGCTATTGTGACGAGTATTTAAAAGGATCGGAGTGGTGGCAGGAGGTTCTTTGTTTCTATGTCGATTTGGCGGGTAAGCCGCAAGAAACCCGGACCTGGCTTGGGCAAAGGCTAAACGCGGTTGCGAAGCATCCCAACGCGCAGGAGCGAGCACATTTTCTCAAACAGCATCTGGATAGTTCTTTTCCGTTTGCAAAGTGACATTGCAACTGCTTGAGCAATCAAATTGTAGCCTCGGTCCTCAAGGGAATTATCGCGTTTCCACGTTTCTTAAATGTGCCTTGGCGCATTGTCGTAGGGCAATCCGTAATGGTCGAAAGACTTGGTGCGTTGAAGGGAAAAGTTCTTGAAATGTGCGCCGCGCCGCAGTAAGTCGTTCTTTCGCGGATGCAGGATCGTAGGTCACTAGTAAATTCCCGGCATAAAAATCGCAATTTGCTCTAATCACTTCAAGTGATGTTACTGCGCTCCGCGTTTTTCTTAGTCACGGCGACAGACGAGTAGACTACAAGACGATATGGTCGTTGGTAAGTAACGATGCGCCATAACCAATCGGCCGGTTAAGACATTCTACTTGTCCGGCGGACCTCAGCCTTAGCCACGGCTGGGGTAGTCAGAGTTCTGAGGCGGTCCACAAGATGCAGTAACCCTGGATCAAGTGCAGAAGTGGCTTTCCACGCAGGACGAGAAGGCGCTTGCTCAGGGCGATCCGGTTCAGTGGGCGACGGCTGCACACGCTCTGGCCATTTCCAACAGTTATGTGATTCCAGACGACCACGACTTGGCGAAGACTATGTCAACGAGAACGTCCCCATAGTTGTATGACAGCTTGGCTCTGCGGGCGTGCGGCTGGCAACCATCCTGGCCTCCGTGCTCGGCCCACTCCGGACAGCCACTAACTCAACAACACCCTGAGCGCATTTATCCAAATCAATTGTCAGATTGTGCAGTTTGGACCAGACGGACCACCTTTCCCAAGCCCATACTACATCTATCGAGGCAAGAGTCGTCTCACCAACAGGATGCACGTCGGCGTCGTGCAAAGGAAGAATGGAATATGACCCATATCGCCAAAAAGCCGCGACCCAAACTGCGTAAAGCTCCCCAACCGCCTCTGTCACACCCCGGAGCGGCCCCCGACTCGGATCGTGCCCAGAGGCCAGCGCTCGCCGAGCCAGCCGCCACCGGCCAGGAATTGAATCCCGGAGATCGCGTCGAGGGTTTGGGCGAGTTCGGAAGGCCGACCGGGGACGTCGGAACAGTTGAGCGAACTAACGAAGAGGATGCGGTTGTCAAGTGGGATGATGACGGTCGCATGAGACTCCACCAACCGTTGCTCAAGAAGATTTAGCCCGCAACACCGCTGGAACCGATCAGCTAAGTCTTCGATAGCGGTTGAACTGATGGGCGTCTATCCTCCGGCAACTCATCCATCGCCACCAGGGCGCATCTTCTTTCACAAAACCGGGAGCCATGAATGTAGTGGGACGCTGCTTAGGCGGGTCGTTCTTTTCAGCTTCGGAAAGTTCCTGTTCTGCCGGAACGAAGAGTCCTATCTCGACCGGAGAAACCGTCATAAACTTCTCATCGATAAGCCCGGCGCGCGACATGTAGCCATAGAGAGTAGGACCGCCTTCGCACAAGAGATGCCGGATCCCGAAATCCTTGTAGAGAACGCGCACGGCCTGGTGCAAATCAACCAGTTCTCCCGTACCTGCAACAATGACCTTTATATGAGAGTGGGGTTTCCGTTCTGTCAGTCTGGCAGCGCCGGTAGTCGTGGTTATGATGATGGCATCTACTTCATCGCCATCGAATACTCTGAAAGCACTCAGGTCCAGGCGGGAAGCGCCAGTTACAAAGATATTTTTCGGTCTTTTTCTGTTAAGTTTATGGCGCAGCTCCCGCAAAGCCCGGTCTTCAATTTTGTAAAGCGGACCTCGGTTGCCCACGGTCCTCGTTTCCTCAATTAGTGTGTTGATGCCCAGCAGAATTCCACCAGCATGGGCGCGCAGCAAGTCCGTTAACCAGCGATCCTCAGTAGACTGTGAGATATCCGCTCCGGTAGGATGACGCCCTTTGAACGACGCAATGCCATCCAGCGATTGAACAAAATTGGAGTAAATCCAAGGCCGGTCGGCAGGCGAAGCAGGAAAGCCCAGTTTGCCATAAGGCGCATACGCGGCATCTTCAATCGCGGACGCCTCGCCATCATCAAAAAGTACGTGAAAGTTGCGCACGAATTCTTAGCTGCCGAAGATGTCGGAGTTACGATCCATTCTATTAGTTAGCTCAGTTGTTGGCCAGTTGGCCTCGGTACGGCTGGCCTCGGTACGGCAGCGGTTACTCGCAAACGCGCTTCTCCGATGATGAATAAAACTGGACCGCAAACCCTCAACTCATGCTGGGGAGCGCGCTTGCGTATTGTGACGCGTTTTTACTGGTGGTCTTTAGGATTGTGCTGTTCTCGTTTTGGAAGCATCTTCACCCGGCTAACTTCCAACGAGCGATCGTCTTCGTGCAATCGCGCGTTCACCGTGACGTGGTGCCCCTCATGAGCTCTTACTGGTTCAGAGTTCAGGATGCGGTATCGCTGTTGGTCTTTGTCATTCTCCAATACATGGTTGCCGCCATCTTTCCGAACCCATCCGGTTACGCTCGTCTTTCTGACTCGGTGGCTTGATTGAGCCTGCTGATCATGTCGATCCTTGCTCTGCTCCTTAGCAACGGCACAGGGGCTGCAAGTTCATAGTTCACTTCTGAATGTCGTTCTCCGCGACACGTCTGACTAACACGCGTGATACACTGTTAAGTGGGGTGGTTATCACCTTCTCCTCTTTCAGCTCCACTGAACTAAGTCAGTCCTTCTGAAGTTCTCTCCTCTTAGTTACGACGACAACCTCAAGGAGGTTGCTATGATTACTCGCCAATTTGCCCGTTGGGATCCTTTCCGTGGGTACTCCCCCCTGCAGGACCGCATGAACCACCTTCTCCGTCACTCGCACAGCCAGGAAGACCCGGAGGAAGCGCTAACGACCAGCAGCTTCGCACCGCCGGCGGACGTCTACGAGGACGAACACAGCTTCACACTGAAGATTGACGTCCCGGGCATCGATGAAAAAAATATTGATGTCCGCGTTGACAACAACACCCTCACCATCTACGGCGAGCGCGAGCTCGAGAAGGACGAGAAAGAGGAGAACTTCCGTCGCGTCGAGCGGCATTACGGAAGCTTCACCCGCTCGTTCACGTTGCACAACTCCGTGGATCCGGAACAAATAAACGCCCACTATGACAAGGGCGTGCTGAAAATCAACCTCGCCAAGAAGGCCGAAGCCAAGCCCAATCGGATCAAAGTCAATGTCAGTGGTGAGAAAACCCTCGAAGCCAAGGCCACCAGGGCCGCCGCCTAGAACAAGTGCCATGAATGAATCGTTTTGTTCGCAGGGCGGCCAAGTCCGCCCTGCAGCAGGCGACGTGGCACTTTTGTTCGTGGGGCCAGCCACGGATGTGTGATGGTGGCTGCTGACTCCAGAAAGAGAGGTTTCCATGAAACCAAGACAGATGCTGTTGTTGTCTGCACTTTGCGTGCTGGGCGTTGTCAATTGCTCTGCTAGTCTGAGCTATGCACCCTTCAATGAGTTACGGAGACATCCGCTGCTTGAATCTTGCTCAGTGAGTTCTTCGAAATTCGGGGTTCGAGTACCATGCCTACAGGAGCGATTGCTTGATGCGCCGATGAGACTTGCGGTCCCAGCCAGCATCATCGAGGGATATGCTCACATCACCTCGGCGGAGATCAGTATTCGCCCTCAAAGAAAGTTAAATTGAAAGAAACCAATATGCTTCTGAGTTGGTCTTCGCGGCCGAGTGCTGCGTAAGTAATCCGTTTCTGTTGTGCCGTTCGACTCGCATGACTATCAGGAGCTTTCACCAGAGCGGTTTAGCAATACAGGAAACGATAAACAAAGCCCTGGACCTGTTAAGTAAACAAGACTGCGCCGCCACATATGTGAATGCTAACGCGGTTGAACTCGCTGTGTGAACAGCGGTTGTGTGCTTCTCTGTTTTTCCGGTTTCCAGTCAGTGGGTTTTTCATGCGTTTGATCTCAAGGATCTTTTCATTACCGGTCGGAGTGATGCTGATGCTCTTGGGCGGTGCTGCATGGCTGTGTGCGCGGGCTACGCCGAAGTGCACTCACAGCGAGAACAGTTATTCGTTTCCAAGGACTGCCGGTGGCAAGACGACTCGTACCTGTTACAAGTGCGGACATACGCGTGAGTACGATATGACCACTATGCGCTTTGTGACGGGCCATTTTGTAAGCAGCCCGTGAAAGCAAGGCAACGGATTGCTGTTGTGGTAGGACGACCATTGTTGATCGCCCCCCCGCATAGAATTGACCCCGGCACGAATCATCTTAAGATTCGTGATGCGGTCATCGCAAAGGTTCAGCAGAGGATCGGCGTGTTGGCTCGGCAGGAGTACGACTGGCAAACATCCTGAATTCGCTACTCGGCCGCGTACCGGAAGCGCCGCAGAAACGAATTGAGCAAATGCCGCACACAACGTAGACATGATCACTGAATGACTTCTTTTCCAGTGCCAAACAGATTCGATAGCTCCCATAAGATACTCTTCGCGGTTGCGTTTGGCTCCAACTTGATTGTCGTCCTACGGAGTTGAATCTCGACCATGTCCTGTTCTTCGACGTCGGCTCCGATGATCACAACATCAACTTGGTTATGTTCACAAAGGTACATCACCTTCGATATTTCCTTAGCTTTAGAGACGGTGTAACCTGCTGCGCTGAGGTCATCGGCTAACCCGGAGGAAGCGCAAGTTGTGAAATGCACAACAGAACGCATTTGAGATTGGTTTATAGCACAGAAACACGTCCACCTGTTTACTTCTCATCGAACCAGCCCGATTACGCTGTATCTTCGAGATCTTCTGAGGATGTTTCCTCAGTGCTTTTCTTTAGCCTCTCTCTCAACTGTTCATGCGTCTTCACGGCGAACTCTCTGGCTTGGCGAAATCCGGATTCTTGGAGCTGCGTAAAGGCTTGTTCGCGATATCCCTCAAATTCCTCGAGCGTACAAAGCGGCTTGAGAGACTCCAGCAATAGCGATAACCTTTCGTCCTGCGTTTTCTGGCCTGCCTGGGTCTGGTACCGTTGGAAGAGCGCGGTCATCTCCTCAAGCCTATTGCCTTCCAGGCAGTTGATGATCTCGGCACGAAAGCTCTCATCGGACACATTCACCAATAGCAATTGGAGTCGCTCCCTCGCCTCGTTGATCGACTGCTTGAGGGCATTCTCAGCTCGCAGACGTTCTTGAATTTCCTGTTGTTGCACCAGATGATGTCGCCGGGCGCGTGCCGCGATCGCAGGTAGGTCTTCCAGGAGGAACATCCTGGGACTAACCACAAAATCGCAGGACCGGCCGTACCACAGTAGTCTGCGAAAAATCTCCCAGAGAAGGCCTGTAAGAATTATGAGCAAAAGTGATTCCGAGGCAAGCGTCAGCGACAACAAATGGTTGACGGCATCATGCCGCTCTGCGACCGCACTACGCAGGTCCTGAAACCCAAGCTCCAAATCCAGGTTTGTGGATTCGCCGTTGGGCGCGAATTGCCGGGTACGAGCGTTGAGCTGTTCGGCATGGGCAAGGGGAAAGACAACCTTCGTCCTCCAATGCAACAGTGAAAGATACTGCGCGGGATACGTCGTCAAACGATTCTCAATCGGAATGGCTCGCAATGGCGCCGCCAACGGATGGCCATAATTGTGGCCTATGGTTTCACTCAGCATGGTAGAGTTCGGCAGATTATCCCCATTAGGAAAATGGGCATACGTGGTTAGACACACGGATCGGGATTTTTCGGAATATGTTATTAGGTACAAAACTGCGTCGTAATCGGTGGAAATAGTGTGTTGTGCGTTCTGGCAATTCAGGTTCTCGGCCTGCGTCACGAGAATCGGATATTGTTCGCCGGTAGCGGTCGCGCTGGTTTTCGCGAACTGCTGGGCGAGCGCTCGCATCGGTGCGAATGGGCCTGAGAGTCTGTCATTGATCAACGGGACAAAGCGTAGCCCAAGGCACAGAATGAGCAGAATACAGGTCAATTTCATGATTCCAAGGCAAATCTGCTTTTGTCCTTGCCACCGGTCGATTTGCGTGAAACTAAGCACGATGCGGACCCGGAATCAACTGCGCCTGCAATAGGAACGGCATTATAGAACAAAACCGGTTCCAGCTAAGAGGCACACAATGGTTAGCTTTGGGCTTCAATTCACCCGTTTCCATGTCACGAAACAAAAAACTACGAGTTCCCGTTTCGGAAGGCCTGGCCGCCGTGGTGCTGCTCCGGCGGCCAGGGTTGGGGGGAGGGGCTTGCGGGGATGCTGTGACCAGGAGCGTCATTCTTGCGAAAGATGGTCTCCAAATTAAACCAACTCATAACTCCCTCTCACAAACTCGCTGAGTCTCCTATTCGTCCGCTGCAGCTGCAATGACTGAGTCACTTGACTTGCAAAACGATCTGGCTGGAATGCGCCAGCGAGCCCGTCTGCGATTGCACGGTAAGCGCGTAGGAACCTGGTGGCGTATTTGCCGCGAGGGATTGAGTGCGCAATTTTGTGCCGCCACACCCAGCGAGCAGGCAGGCGAGTAGAGCCAAAGTGAATACGCACCGCTTTCGCCGCTCGCCAGCACCAGCAAAGCAAAAGCACATGCCAAGCGCGAACGGCAGCAACGAGGTTCTCAATAGCCGTGGTAGCCCGTTCAATGGAGTTCTCGTTCTCTCCCACGCGGTGACAGCGGTTGTGCCAGATCGGGTGGTTGTGACAGTCACGGTTGCAGTAACAGAATTTTTCCCGTCCAAAGTGCCTTGATCGGGTGTAACTGTGCAGGTGCTGCCTGAGGGGGCGCCGGCGCAGATGGTCAGGATGTTACCCGTGAGTCCATTGACAGGAGTGAGCGTGACTTGCGTCGTAAAGGTCTGGCCGGCAACAACGTCTGAGGATGGCTGCGCAATGGAGATCGTAAAGTCCTGCTTGTTGCCTCCAATGATGACAATCGGAGAGGCAGGCTTGATTGTCTGGACGAGCGCCGATGATATGCCATCAAAGGCGCCGGGCGCAGCGCCGGCTTGGTATGCGGCCGTAATGCCGTGGTCACCTACGGCCAGAGCAGTCGTTGTGAAACTGGCTGCAGAGTTCACCAGAGGTACCGTTGCCAGAGGTGTTGGTCCATCGCTGAATGTCACCGTCCCGCCGCTGACTACGCCGCCGAGCACAGAAGTCACGCTGGCAACAAACGTTACATCTTTTGTCACTGTTTGCGGATTGGCGGAACTGGTGAGCACGACCGTACTGTGGGAATCCACGATTTTTTCGTTGACTGCAACTGACTGCGAGGGCGCAAAGTTTGGGTCACCACTGTAGGCCGCCGTCAAATGATGTGATCCGATAGACAGGTTGGAAAGCGGGAGCTTTGCGCTGCCGCTATCGTCGAGTGGAACTGATGCCAGCGCATTAGTTCCATCGAGAAAAGTTACGCTGCCAGACAGCGGCCCAACGGTGGACGAAACGCGTGCGCTCAGCAGAAAGGTCGAAGCATTCGTCGCTGGATTCAGAGAACTGGTCAGGATCGTTTGAGTGGGGGCCTTGTCGACCTCCTGCGGATGATCGCTCAATATGCTGTTCGAGAAATTGGCGTCACCAGAGTACGTGGCACCGATGCTGTGTGAGCCAGCCGTCAGGTTAGCGATCACAAACGCAGCTTTGCCAGAATTATCCAGTGTGGCCGTGGCAAGGACGCTCGTGCCCTCGGTGAGCGTAACTGTTCCCGTGGGCAACGGTGTCCCAGGACTCCCTCCCGGCGGCGCGGCCGATACCCGCAGCGGGAACGTGACACTTTCTCCATAAGTAGACGGATTGGGCGTCGAAAACAAGCTGATCATGACAGAGTCTTTGTTAACGAATTGAGAGAGGGGCGTCGAGTTAGACGCCAGGAAGCCGGCATTCCCGCGGTAGTTGGCGCTGATGCCGTGGCTCCCGACTGCGAGCGAACTCGTTGTTAGCGTAGCTTTGCCGGTGTTATCCAGGGCTTCGGAGCCAATTGCCGTGGCTCCGTCGCTGAATACCACAGTGCCCGAAGGCACTCCAGCGCCGCCACCCGAGGCCGCAACCACCGCTGTAAATGTGATGGTCTGTCCGAAAATGCTTGGCTCCGAAGAACTGGAGAGCGTAGTGACGGTGCCGCTCTGGTTTACAACTTGGGTCACTCCTCCCGAGCCTGAGGTGGATGAGGCATTGAAATTCCCGTCTCCGCCGTAATTCGCGGTGAGATTGTGCGTCCCCACGGCCAGGGTGCCAATGTTCAGTACCGCTTTCCCAGCGTTGTCTAATGGAGCCGTGCCGATAGCGGTTCCGGCGTCCAATACGGTGACATTGCCGGAGGGACTACCTGCTCGTCCGCCAGCGGCGGCAACCGTAATGCTGAACGCGACGCTCTCGCCGAATAGGCTGGGATTTGGCGCAGCCGTGAGCGTTGTTGCGGTCGGGCTCTTGTTGACCGTTTGTGAGACTGATGCCGTTGAGGCCAGCAAGTTCGTGTCGCCGCTGTAACTTGCGGTGAGATTGTGGCTTCCAGCAGGTAATAAGTTGACGGTGAGCGACGCGCGACCGGTGTTGTCCAACGATGCCGTGCCGAGCGCGGCCGTGCCCTCGATGAAGGTGACCGTGCCAGATGGCGTACCCGCGCCGCCGCCCGAAGCAGCGACTACCGCAGCGAGGGTTACCGCCTGCCCATAGACATTAGGATTCGGAGCCGAACTCATAGTCGTTGTGGTCGAGCTCTTGCTGACTGTCTGTGAAGCTGCCACGGAAGAACCTAAGAAGTTTCCGTCGCCGCTGTAGCTCGCCGTGATGCTATGGCTTCCGGCAGTTAATGAGTTGAGGCTGAGCGACGCGCGACCGGTGTTGTCCAAGGACACTGAACCAAGCGTGCTCGCGCCCTCGCTGAACGTGACGGCTCCAGAAGGTGTGCCTCCGCCGCCACCTGAGGCGGCGACCGATGCGGTGAGCATTACTACCTGCCCGAACACGCTGGGATTGGGAGCAGTACTGAGCGTGGTGGTACTGGGGCTTGCGTTGACTGTCAGCGAACTGGGCGCCGAAGTTGATGCCTGAAAGTTGGCATCACCTGAATAAGTAGCCGTTATGCTGTGGTTCCCGACATTAAGAGAATTGATTTGCAAGCTTGCGTTGCCGGTGCCATCCACCGCGACCGAACCAATATTTGTGCCGCCGTCAACGAACGCAACTGTTCCAGTCGGTATCCCAGACCCACTCCCGGCAATGACTGAGGATGTGAGGGTGACTATCTGGCCAAACACACTGGGATTCGGAGTCACATTCACAGTCGTCGTGCTGGAGCTGCCATTGACGGTCTCAGTCAGAGGCAATGAATTCGCCGGTCCGAAGATAGAGTCACCTGCGTATTCCGCGACTATGGTATGGGCGCCAACCGGCAGTAAGTTCAACTGCAACCTGGCCTGTCCTGTGGAATCGAGCACTCCGGTGTCGATGACAGTTCCGCCCTCGGTTAGACGAACTGTGCCGCTCGGGATCGGTCCGGATGGAGGAAGAAACACGTTGACGGTAAACGTAACAGTTTTTCCAAATGTGCTGGGATTTGGCGAGCTCTGCAGAAATACGTCCGGGGGAGGTCCGTTCACGATCTGCTTAAGCTTTGACGATGGCCCACCGACGAAGCCTCCGCTTCCGCCATACACGGCGACCAGGGAATGCTTCCCCTGGACCTCAAAGGTCATTGTTAGCGCCGCCACACCGGAAGCATCTACTGTCGCGGCTCCCAGAGTAGTATCTCCATCTGCAAAGATCACGGATCCAGGAGGCTTTCCGTCTCCGGCGAACTTTGGCTGAACCGTGGCGGTCAGTGTAACCGGCTGATGCATCTTCGCGGGATTGCTGGACGAAGCCAGCGCCAGTGTACTCGCTCCCTGGTTTACAAATACCGATAGTTCGTTTGCGCTGGTATCGGCAGTCGCAAGATCCAGAGCGACCGTATTGCTGAACGTACCCGCGATCAGCGCCCGCGGCCCAGCCACAAGAGCAAATTGATTCGGCCCGGAAAAACCTCCGCTGCCATCTCCTCGATAGATCACTACTGCATCGGACGACGGCGGTGAAACAGGAGAGTTGAACGAGGGATGGAGAACCGCGATGTCCAGGTTGCCATCGCCATCAAAGTCTCCGGCGATGACCGCGCCCGGATTCACAATGCCAGTTAGGTCGCTGCTGACAACAAAGCTGCCATCAGCCTGCTGAAGCGCTGCCTGAATCAGACCATCGCTCGAGTTCCGCAGCGGACATACAGTCGTCGTCACCTCCGAAACAACAATGTCCATTCGTCCGTCGCGGTTGAAGTCGCCGGCCGCGATACCGCCAGGATCGAAGTTTGTTATCGGGAGTTCAATTGGGTCTCGGAAAGTGCCGTCGCCATTTCCATGACTCAGAAAAACCGTGGCGGATATTGTGCCGCATTGCGACAATCGGCTACCGATCCACGCTATATCGGGATGTCCATCCTGGTTGAAGTCCGCTATGACAAAGCTGCTGATATCGAGGCCAGCGCCAACAACGCTAGTACTAGCGGCGAATCCGCCGTGGCCATCGTTCAGAAAAACGTACAGGCCGGAAGAGGTGGCTACAAGCAAGTCCGGGTGTCCGTCGCTGTTCAGGTCGGCCGCAGCAATCTGCCCAACAAAAGTGTTTCCCAGGCTCGGGACCAGCACCGTGACAGGAGCCTGAAATGTTCCATCGCCATTGCCGAAAAGCACCTGAGCAGTCGCCGATCCAGCCAGCGATACAGCGAGATCAAGATTGCCGTCACCATTGAAATCTGCCGCCGCAACCGAAACTGGAATGGCGCCAACTGAAATAGTTCCGGCAGACTTGAAGGTTCCATCGCCATTGCCCAAGAAGAGATTCAACGAGGGCTCGCCGGTATTAGCGACAACGATGTCAATGTTGCCGTCGTGGTTGAAATCCCCTGTTGCCAGTGCCACCGGCGCTTTTCCCGTTGCGTAGTTGACCGCCGGCGCGTAGTTCTGCGCCAAGCTATGGCTCACTACGATTCCCATGAGAAGGCACGCAAGAATTACTGATTGCTTCGGTTCCATGCTCTCTTCCCTTCTGTCCCGTCCGGCTAACCGATAGTCAACTTGACTGCCGATTGTTGAGTGGTTGTACCGTCCGTGGCTGTGACATGAATCGTGTAACTGCCGGCCGGCGTCCCGCCCTGGAGAACGCGCACGTTACCTCCACAACCGTTAATCGTGAGCAGCACGCAAGCCAATGCGATGACAGATAGGGAGAACACCCGACGGCCACTCCGCACAAAGGCAAGCGGGAGCAGAAAGCTTGCGTACAAAATGGGAGAGCTATCCAACACACGTGCGCTGTGGGCTTTGCCGGCTGAGCCGACAGTCGCGGTCGCTGCGGTCCCTTGTGGACTTGGAATAACGCTGTCCGGTTGAAATGAACAGGTGGCGCCGGGGGGCAGATTCTCGCAGCTGAAACGGACTGGGCCTCTGTTGTTTCCAGCCCCAAATACAGTCAGGTTCAAAGCAGAGGCGCCCCCGGCCGGCTGCGTGATCAACGAAGGTGACACCGACAGGGTAAAGACATCATCTGCGGTGATATGTTCGGTGAAAGGATTGCTGGTGGGCGTGAAATTGGCGTCGCCCGAATAATCCGCGACAATCAAGTGATCGCCCGTCCCGGTGAATTGGGTGGCGAACTGTGCGATTCCGTTTTGCACCGGCGCCGTACCGATGTTCTGGTCATTGTCGGTGAATGTGACTGTCCCGGTCGGTGTCGCCGTCACTCCGTCCTGCGCATCAATTCCGACCGTGAACGTCACAGGTTGGCCCTCCAGGGCGGGGTCACTGGAAGACATGACTTGCGAATGTGCGCGTTGGGCGCACATCAGCAGCAACACGAAGATTCCGCAGTTGCGAAGTACAAATTGCCGGCTCATATACAGCAAGAGTTGGTTCATGCCCACATTTCTCCTGTTCCTGAAACTATTTCTGGTTCCTGCCTTTTTGTCGGTAAGACGTATGCCTCCTGGGGGAAATCGTTTGTATCGGCTTCGACCTCAGACGTGTCTACCTGATCGGCACTGGAACGTTCTGGCGCTGGCGCCGTGTCATGGGGAGCGCGTTTCTTGTAACTCGTTCGAACTTTGAGCAGTTGGGCGTGCTCTGGAGCAAAGACGAAGTTCAGGATGAAATCCACGCGCGCCGCGTTGACGCGGCGGCTGAACAACTCAGCGCGATGCTCTTTGCAAAAGCGGGAAAAGTCATCAGCCGTAATAACGATCCATTTCATGGTTCCGGCACGCTGCTCGGTCGCCTTCAACCAACCACGGTCAATCCACTTCTGCACAGTTTCTCGGCTCGCGCGCAGCACCACGGCGAGACTGCCCGGCGTAAACCAGTCCTTGCCGATCCGAGCGTTCGCCCCCAGTGCGAAGAGCTTCATTCGAACTGCTCGTTCGGTGCGGCGCAGCGATTTCGCGACCTCTGCAACCGGTCGTCGTTCGATTAACTGAAGAAGGCGATGCTGCTCCGCTTCCGTCCAGGGCCGACACCCGACTTTGCCTCTGGCGCCCATCTGGCGCGCGAAACGCCAACAGGCGCACCGCGGATTGCCTGATTCCCGGGCAACACTTGTAATCAGGTCCTGCAGGTCTTGCCCACAAGCCTTCCGGTTGGCAACGATGAGATTTTTTGCCTTCGCCGACCAACTGAAGTTCCGTGGCCCCTTGCGAGCCGTCACCCCAAGGCGCGTCAGTCGGTTCCAGATCGCAACCTTTGAGCGCTGTAGGATACTGGCCACAACCGCGACGGAATGTTTCTCGATGAGCCCAAGGAGTTGTTGGTCTTGAGCTTCGCTCCATCGCCGGTAACATGGTTTGGGTTTTGCCGTGATTCCCTGCTTGCGCGCAAAACGCCAGCAGGCATCTCGGGGATGGCCCGAAATCTGCACGAGCTGCGTGATCAGATTGCCTAGATCGGAGCCCGTGGTTTCATGATGGATAGTCACGAGCTCAATTGCCTGTTGCGGCCACAGAAACGCTCTGTGGTGCCTGCGAGTCGTGTTCGCCTCGTCGGTCATAAAGTGTCTTCGTGCGAGAACATTCCAGGTCGGGAGACCGTCTTATTTCGACTGTAGTTTCCCAACTGCTGCGGGCTGTGCGGTCAATTCGCCTGATGCCCGGATCTTCTCCTCACTTATACAGAGTGCCAATAAGGGAAGAACCTCAACGGCGTGAGGATGGGTCACAGTTTGAGGACATCAATGGCGACAGAGCAACAGAGCATGTTAGGGGCTTAGAAATTAGTGGGGTTGCAATCGGTTCAGTTTGCGTCAAGCTGCGGTTAAGGATTTGCGGTCATTTCTTTAGGCTGTAGCCAAGTCGGCGAATGATTCGCGGGTTTCGCCGGCAGCATGTTTAATGTCTCATTGCTGGGTCCAAGACTACCTTCTGTTTTAAATGGAGTCCAGTAGTCGACGAAATGACCAGCGTATATTCGCCGAGAGGATAGGAAGTGAGGTCACGTTCGAACTCCAGTACCATTTTGTGGTCGCGCAACTGGGCGGCTCCGGAGCCCGACCAGACCGGCTTACCATTGGCTTCAAGGGAGATTGCGTACTCGCCGCTCTCACTGCCAACTGGCAGATATACGGCGATGTGCAGCGGCATGGAAGGTAATTTAATTGGGGAACGAAGGGTTTCATTTTCGCCGCGCACGGTTCCGGCATCACGCAGGTCCAAGGCAAATGGTATGTATCTGGTGAGGCCATTCCCATCGGCAACTTCTGTATGCTGCATGTGAGCGCGAGCGATATCCTTTCTGTTCGACCAAAGAGCGATAGAAAGACCGATCACGGCAATACAAAGAACTCCGAGAATCACGGCGATGGGAGCAGAGCTGAGTCGGTTCCAGAGGATCGCCCTAGGCAGCCGATTTGACCTCATTTCTCCTAATATCTTCTGGTATTGTCGAAAACATGGCGAACAACTACCGAGGTGTTCAGTAATAGACAAATCAGCGGAGGCGGGGCTTTCCGCCAGACGCCGTAGCGCGCCCTCTGCTGGGCAACCGACGCGGTCGGGATTAGGAAAGCTCTCCGCCAGGTATGACCGCGCGAAGGAGACCAGCCTATTTTCTTCGCGCCTATTTCTCGGATATTGTTTCATCTTTATCCATCATCCATCGCAGGCCCGTCCTACGCCCCCGGGGTCATTTGAAGCTGAGGCGCTTGCGAACCTTGTTAAGGTTTTTGCTAAATCGCGCCTCTGCTGCGTGTGCTGAAATCCCATAGAATTCACCAATCTCTCTCCACGAGAACCCTTCTATCCGGCGATAGAACATATCCCGCGTGACAGGGTCGCAGCGAGTCACGAACTCATCGGCCAGAACTTTTAATTCAAACTTCTCGGAATAACAGATTCCGTTCGGAGAGCCTGTTTGCGCAGCGGTCACTGCTCTTGATACCAGCAGCAGTTTTCGCTTGGCGCTATTGACCTGCCTTATGAATGCCCGGAAAAGATATGCCTCCAAGTTGGCAATGGGAGGTCTATTCAGCTGCGCCGCTCGCCTGACTGATCGCGACACGATGGCGGCCGACTCTTCCAATAACGAAGTGGCTAATGCAGGATCACCGATCAAGCGTTCTGCGTATGCGATTAACCGGATAGCAATGGACTGGGCAACACCCAGCACCTCCGGGTCAATTTTTCGTCCACGTCCGTCCACCGAATGCAAGCGCGGGCCCGGCTGGGAACGAAGTGGGAACCAGATGTTGTCCGACATACGATCTAGCCGCAATCCCTTGTGCCAGCGCTTGGGCTCTCCTCGGCCCTGAGCCGGGTAGACTTAGCCCCCACTTCGGTTTTTATTTCTGGTTGCAAAAGACTCCTTCATACATACAGAGTGCATTTCTCTGAAAAACCTCAACTTAAAAAATAAAAAATTCTTGCCCACATCTCGGCTTCAGCATGACGTTTTCGCAGTCGACGCAGTGCACAAACCCATGCCGCAGCTCTAGATTTTTGAAGGATTTGCAGGAGGCCTAAGTGCGAATGAAGCGGGCGAAATGAAGACTTACCGCCACTCACCCTGGAGTTGAAAAGCAGCCCAATAGTAGGGCGCCTGCCAACCCGTATGTTTCCACATCTCGATCTGAGCTTTGCGCAGGGCGGACGCTGGGGGCATTTTGTCGCGTTCTATGCCACGATAGAATTTTGCCATCAGCTGCGACGTAGTGAAGTCGTCCACACTCCAGAGGCTGGCCACCACACGGCTGGCCCCTGCGTACATGAACCCTCGTGTCAGACCGATCAACCCTTCGCCGCTGATGTCCTCGCCTAATCCTGTTTGACAGCCGCTCAGCACCACCATGTCAATAGGAAGCTTCAAGTTGTACACGTCTTCCAGTCCCAGGAAACCGTCTTGAGGTTTGCCTTGACGATTCACCAGGGACAGCACCAAGCCGGAGAGCTCCGGACGCTTGCTATCCAGAAATCCGTGAGTGGCAAAGTGGACAATCCGATAGTGGGCGAGTTCCGGACTCAACGCTATTTCACGACTGGCTTCAAAATCGAGCGCCTCAAGAGCTTTGGCATGAGGTGCGACAGCCAAAATCGCTTTTGCTTCATCGCGTGAGTAAATCAACCTTCCCAGATAAATTCCCTGCTTCTCCGTTAGTCCCACGTCCCTTGCCGACCTTCGTACTGTTTGGCTTGGAAGAGTCAATCCTGGCTGTTGGGTTGGTCCATTGCTAGCTGAATTGACGCGATCATCACTCGCGTCAAAAACCGGATCAGCCAGGACGGCCACTTCCCCAGATGCTGCTGGCCGGTCTGCGTTTGCCCGGCGAATTTCAGAGAGGACAGATGCTGACGGCAGATTTACAATCTCATGCTCTACAATCAGCGGTTCTGTTGTGTTCGCTGGGTTCGGCAAGGCTGAGAATGGAATGTATTGCAAGGCGCCGTCGCTGACGATGAGTAACCGCTTTGCTTTAATGAGATTGGCTACGGGTCCCAGAAGGGTGCGGCTCAGGCCGACGGCGAGTCTATACGCTCGGGCATCTGACCTTGCCCAGTTCGCCATTTCGGAATCCACATCTGTGCCTTCTCGGCGTGTGCGGGCAGTCAGGTACCAGTAAAGGTGGCGCACAACGGCTTCAAGTTTGGCCCGACTGGGTAACTTGTAAACCGCCAAAGAATGGTCCGTAACAACCCAGACATAACTGCGCTCTTCCCCGAGCGAGTATTCCAGCAACACGGTCTCAGGATCGAGCATTTGCTGGATTTGAGTCGCGCTTACCGGTTCCGGCTGAGTCAATGCAGCAAACTGCGGGCTGGCGGCGCGCATTTCAGCGCGTACCTGCGCTATCTGATCTTTGAGATCACTAATTTCTTGATTTAAGCGGCTCATATCTTCATCTGTGTGTTTTCCGCTGAGCATCTGAATTCGGTACTGTGATTTCGCCGTCAGCGATCGGCTCAGTTCCTGTTCACGTGCTAATAAAATAGAGTCGGCCCCTTGGTGAATGTCTATTTGTGATTCAGACAACATCTCCAGCAAAGTGCGAGCGCGCGAAGCTTCTACAGCTTCAAACGCGTGTTCGGGCTGTGTTTGTTGAACCAACAAGTCCACATACCTTTTATAATAGGCCGCGTGGTAAGCACGATAATGTGATCGCTCGTCATCTGGTCCACCCCAGTGACTGCCCCTGTCCTCTAATTCAGCAAGGGCTTGCTGGTAGGTTTTCGCTGCTTCATCGAGTTTTTGCTGACTATGCAACACTCCCGCCAAGTCCGCCAGAGTCTCGGCATGATTCAGGTTGTTAGGCGCTGACTTATCTATGATGGCTAAGGCCTTTCTGAAGTAGGTTTCAGCCAGAACAGGCTCTCCTCTGTCACGCGCTACATAGCCTAAGCCAATCAAGAACCTCGCTGTTTCTTCGGACTGAGGAGCCTCACGCTCACCGATGGCTAGGGCTTGTTGATAGTATTTGTCTGCCCTAACTAGATCTCCACGAATGCGAGCGATCTTACCGAGATTGCGCAGGCTAGTAGCCAATGTCAAACTTCCAGGCGTTTCCTTCTGCCAAATTGCGAGCGCACGCAGTTCATAGCGCTGTGCGATTGCCAACCTGCCCTGATCAATAAGGCATTCAGCAAGCTTGTTGAGGGTATCCGGTACGGTCGCACTCTCTGGAGCAACTCGTTCAACCACGGACAGGGCCCGCTCAAAATATGTTTGAGCTTTTGCGAGCTCACCACGGCCATAGGCCACGATTCCACGCTCGTTAAGCATCTGTGCCACGTGATTGCTGGTGGGGAAATAGCGTTCGACATTATCCAGCGCTTGGCGGTCGTATTCTTCTGCTGCCGCCAACTCGCCTCGATTCCACAAGATAACACCGAGCATGTGGAGAGCTATTACCGTTTCTACACTCTTGGGACCATCTGCTCGGGCAATCCGCAATGCTTCTCGAACATACTTTTCCGCCTCAATGTAGTCTCCCTGTCTCCAAGTCACCCATGAAAGACTGAGTAGCACGTCAGAAACGGCCATCTCACTGCCTAACTTTTGTAGTTCGACCAACCGCTGTTTGTGATATGCCTCCATATGGGTGAAATCACCGCGTTGCCAGCACGATTCAGCTCTCTGTCTAAAAAGATCCTCTCTGACCTGGGGTGCAGCGCTAGTGGCTTCTTCAATGGCTTGAGCAAAGAGAACGTCACTTTTCTCTGATTGCCCGCCATACATTTGGGCCGCTTGTGAGAGAAACCAAGAATCCAACCAGGGAATATCAGCGCCTTTCGCAACCGCTGCACCCCTGTGCCATTGCTCAAGTGCTTCGTCCAGTTTTCCCGCGTGTGTCAATTGCTGACCTCGCTCGTATATAGAAAGAAGTTCACCCTGGAGGTTGGGACGTGTCAATAACCCCCACTGATCAGACCCGACTAACCAACTACGTTTCGCCGAGCCGCGCAACCCAATAAGTCTGAGAGGACCACGAGAAGCTTGTTCAGTCCGGATGACGTGAAGATCAAAAGGGGATTGAATCTCCCCTTTAGCGTCACCACGAGACCAACTCAACAGAGCATCGCCTGGCCGGATTCCCGCCTTCTCACCCTCCTGATTCTCTGTGATTGATTCAACTATGACGCCTTTTTCCAAAATAGGGCTTGTAGAGAACCCGGCTTGTTGACTGAAGGCTGAGGGTACTAATGGATTGACAAACAGACTTAGACACACTACTGCAATACCAGTGAAGGCCGAGAATGCGCACCGCGAAAAAGCGCTCGGCACGGCTACAACCTGTTCCTTAATTATTAGTTGCCACAACCACCGCCGCTGGGGTCACATGCCCCGCCGCCATTCGGTGCGTCCGTACCGCCGTCCGCAGTCTGGCCGCCAACCGAAGTTGAGGCCGACGAAGCGTTTTGGTGAGTAGCTGTCCCGGGAGAAGCATGCGAACCGAACAGCAAGAAAAAGAAAAGGAAGAACAATTGCGGCATTGCTATCTCCTCAAGTTGAAACTCGGGGTGGAAAAACACTAGAATCATAGTCCATCTCTGGCTAGATGGCAACATGGGAACTTACTCCTCTTTTACTATTACATCCTCCCTAGAGAGCAGTTCATGTTTTACGAGGAACTCAAGGTGCAGCAGATGACTCGTGTAATTTTGTCTCTTATCGTAGCAGTTCTAACTCTTCACCATTCCGCCTTAGCTGTACATCTGTCCGAACTCAAAAGAGGCCAGAGACTGTCTGGTCTCCAAGTGCAGAACGTCTTCTCCGATTCCGATGGTGCAATAGTGGGAGCCAAGTTTCTCCACATTGCCACGGGAGCACCGGTTTTTTTTCTCCAGCTTGAGACCGTTCCGCAGGTACTTACGTGGATTGATACGCCCACTAATTCGAACCAAGGATTACCCCATTCTCTCGAGCACCTACTTACGAAGGGTACAAAAGGCCGGTATCTTCAGCTCCTTGAACAAATGCACCTCGATGAGTCTGGCGCCTCGACATCGCGGGATTTCGTTTGCTACGGGCTTTCCTCCGCAGCCGGAACTGATGGGTTTTTCGAGTCGTTTCATGCGTTGCTCGATGCTATCTACCGCCCCGACTTTACCGACCTAGAAGCTGCCAGAGAGTTCTATCACTTCGGGGTCGCCACTGATCGAAATTCAAAGAAGACTCTAGTTGAGCAGGGCACGGTCTACGACGAACAGAAAACCGTTCAGAATCGATACACCTACTATTTTGAACTAAACAAACGTCTTTTTGGCGACCAGAGCCCGTTTGCATTCGACAGCACTGGCGCTGCGGACGAAATGCGTACAGTTACTCCTGAAGACATTCGGCGTTTTCGCGGGAAGTACTATCGAATTGGGCCGTCATCCGGGTTTATTTTTGTTTTTCCACTAGATGAAAATGTCTCTGCTGTCATCCAAAGAATCTCGCGTGAACTTCAACAGTTTTCTCAGCCAAGTACGGCACCCCCGAAAGCCTCGGGGCACAGCCCTAAGTACGCAATCAATCCGTCCAAGAACTTAGATCCAGCGATTTATCCCTTTCCTGGGCCGAACGCGTCCGCACCCGGGTTTATACATTTTGCATGGCAACCTGGCAAAGCCAACTCGCAGGTAGACCTTAAGTTGTTGGAACTGTTCTCTCGGGCATTGGCCGGGGGAGAGGATTCCTTGCTTCAAAAGGCAGCCGTCGACAGTAAGTTCCGCTCAGTCGATTCAGGAGCAACGGGAGTCGAGTCCTCGCTTTTTCTTGAAAATTCCTCATCCTTTCCGGTGATGGTCGTCGAAGTGGCGGGCGTGCCAGGCAATCGAGTCTCCCTAGAAAGCATAGCTACACTTCGAGATGTGATATCAGACAGGGTTAAGGAGGTGTCTAACTATTCGGATCATTCTCAGAGTCTCCTGGAGTTTAATCGATCCATCGAGTCTCTTGTTAAAGGTATGCGCCGGTCTGAACGGGTTTGGACGAAAAACGCGCCTGGTTTCGGATTACACCTTCCTAAAACAGATTGGAAATGGCAGTTCGATCGGCTCGCCATGGGCACTTCCTTTGTGCAATCGATATCTGAGGAACCCATATGGAAAGCCGTTGAGCAACAACTAGGGTCGGGAAGGAATATCTGGCGAGACGTCATTCAAACATTCCACCTAGCTGACATTCCCTATGCCACCGCTACCGTGCCATCCCCTAAGTTGTTGGAGCAACTCGAAAAATCAAAAGACGAACGCATACAAAAGCAAATCAGTACGCTCATGGACAGGTATCACACAACTGACCAAGAGGTCGCGCTCACCCAATTCCAGCAAGAGGAAGCAATCAAGACCAAAGAAATCGATAAGATTGCAAATGAAGTTACTTGGCCGCATTTTACAAAGCACCCTCCCCTCACTCCGGACGACAAATTGGAGTATCGCCAGTTCCAAATCCAGGGCGTACCCGTCACCGCAAGCTTTTTCGCTGAACCACCAACCCTAGACATTGGGTTCTCCTTCGATCTGAGAAAAGTTCCGAGAAGATATTACAAGTACCTTCCCCTGTTTGTGCATTGCGTGGATTCGCTGGGAATAAACAAAGCGGGTCAAGTGACCAGCTATTCAGATTTGCGCAATCAAATTCAGACACTAACCTATGCTTTCTCGACCGGGTATGAGACAAGCCCGGTTTCAAGGCGTGCCGATTTCACCATACGAGCGTCTGCCGCTAACTTACAGGACTCCCGAGCGACATTGGATTTAATCCAACGAGTTCTGAAATACAACGATCTCAATCTGTCGAATGTAGATCGTCTACGAGATTTAGTCGCAAGCGACGTCGCTGCCGACGACTGGTACGTGCAGCAAGATGCCGCCACTTGGAACGCGGGATATTCCTTTCACTACCAGAATGACCCATTATTCTTTGCTCTGTGGTCGCGACCGACCCGCGCGCATTGGGATGCCAGATTACGATGGCTGCTTCATCAGCCCGTCGATGCTGAAACCATTGAGAAACTAAGCAGTTTCGCCCGAGATTTTCTATTTTTGCCTGCAGGCACATCGAAAGAAGAGCTTTCCAGGAAATTGGACGCAGTAAAGACAACAGGCGTCGAACAGGAACTCGTCGAATATTGGAAAAAGAATCTCTCAAACTTTTCGGAATCGGGATTAGCCGATGGTCTTCAACAACTCGCTCAGGAAGTACGAGAAGATTTGCAGAGAGGACCAGAGAGAACGATCAAGGATCTCAAGGCATTGCAGGACATCGTACTAGACCGGCGGGCTCTTCATGTAGACCTAACGTTGAGTCGCTCCCAACTCGCGCAAATAGAGCCAGATCTTGTTCGGTTTATAGACGATTTGTCCGTCCCGGATTCGTCTCAACTCGATGAAAATAGGACGCTGAATTCAGAAGTCAGTCCTGGTCCAGTGATGCTGAAAGTGATGAGCCGATATGAGCTATCCCAGGATCCCCCGCCGTTGTACGTTGGATTTGTGAATCCAGGTCGCACCGAGGGCAGTATTATCTTTTATACTGATATTCCTGGATATGCAGACGTTGACCGAAACTCCCTCATCCGTGTACTCGCGAGCAAGATTTTCTCCGGAACCGGCCCGTACGGCTTTTTCACGAAAACGTCTGAGAGCGGCTTAGCTTACGACAATGGAATTGCCACCGATCCGCACCGGAAGATCGTCCTTTACATCGCCGACCGTGTGCCCGATATTGCTGCTCTCTTAAACCTTGTAAATTCAACAGCCGCGAATGTGACCGATCTTCATGATCCGAAGATCGTCGACCATGTACTTAGTAAGACCTTTTCGTTCTCTCGGGCAGCTGCGACTTTCTCTGAAAGAGGAAAGGCAATGGCGCTGGACGTTCGCGATGGAGAAGATCCCGCAACGATTCGGCGATTCTCGGAATCCATTCTGCATCTGAGCAAGGATCCCAAACTATCAGAGGAACTTGCTGCTGCTGGCATTTCCTCAATCTGTGGAGTCATGATGAAACCCCGCTGCAACGCCGAGCAGCAAGCGGGTAACTCTCTTTTCTTTTTCGAGGGCTCAGAAAAAGTTCTCTCCAACGCTGAGCGGTCAATACCAATTCCGAAGTTTCTTCGCGTCTGGCCCAGCGACTATTGGATTCAATGAACTTCGCACTATGACAGAATAACTCGGTAATATCTCCAATCACCGTTGTCATGACGGATCGCCAAGTAATAGCCGCCCGGTGAAATGGACGATAAATTGGCTGATGCTTGCAGGACATTGTGACCATCTTTCGCTTCGGCAGTGCCTGAGAACGTGAGCACAGCGTGTTTGTCTCCGATCGTGGTCAGAATTTCTAAGGTGTAGATTCCTGGCTCGGCGCCGGGGGGCAAGTAGATCGAAAGCTTCAGCTTTCCTCGTTCAATGTTGGGAATTCTACCCGGTTGGTTCTGCTCATCGTCTCCTCGAATAGTAGACAAGTCTTCGAAATGGAGCGCCACCAGGGTTATGGGCGGCTCCTTGACTGTATTTTGAGCCACGGGTTTCGTGGCGCGTGAACTCACCCAACGATGTGTGAGATAAGCACCCGTGAGCATAACGCAAACAAGCGCCGCAACGCTGCCGAGAGCAACTAGCCCCATGCGATGTCCCTGCCTTGCCATGCCCTCCGAGAATCGCGAGAAGTCCTGGAAGCATTCACTGCAGGAGTCCAGATGATCCATCCACGCTGCCGCCTTTTCAATAGGAACCTCATGTTTTGCAAGCTTCCCGAGAAATTCCTGCGAAGGCATCCGAGCCGGCTGGGATTCGGATATGAGGTCTTCAATTTCTCCGTTAACGAGTCTTCAAACGCTTTTAGTTTGTTGTCCACAACCGACCACCTCTAATTCTTTCTTAGGCGCTTCGACCGTTCAACCTGGGCCGGACCTTGTCTAATGCATACGTGTATCGCAAACGCGTTTGCTCTTCATCCAGTTTAAGCACCCGTGCTATCTCCTTCCAAGAATAACCATACCGTCGGAATGCCCAAACTCTTTTGGTCCAGTCGTCCATCAATTAGAGGATGTCTTTGATTTCGGCGTCCCGCTGCATGTTCTTCGCGGATTGGTCATCGACTGCCGGACCACGTTCCTCAATTCGCCCGGCAACGGCAAGAATTCGAGAACGTTACGCCGTTCTTTGGCCTTCATCAGAGCACCGGTGAAGCGGCGGTTGAAGGCTCCAGTCAGATACGCTCGAAGATCCTCGACTTCCAGGCAGTCTTCTTTGATGCGCGCTGCCGTCGCACAGAGTACCGATTCCCAAATTTCCGCGACAAAAGTCGAATGATCCTGAATCCACGGTTTATTTGCCAACTCTCTCAAGGCGCGATTTCGAATGAACGGCCACATCTCCCTGGCAGCAACCCTTACGCGTTCCGCCACGGCACAGCCGCTCAACGAATCTTCCTGAAGCACCCATTCCGGGCCTTCTGGGTAGGTAGGAACCACGGACGCCTACTTTCGTAGGAAGAATACTACTAGAGCGTTGCGGACAGCGGATTGGGCTATGCAAGACCCGTCCGGGAATGCAAGATTGATTGATTCCCGACGTGTCACGCGAACGGTTAGTCGTTTTTTGTCATGAAAAGTGTGGGAGTTCGAAAAAACGCCGTGTTTTGGGAATAAAGGCCCGTTTTCATTGGTCTTTAAATGTCCGGGGCTTAAGACTTAGAACAATTTGGCGTCGTGAAAGGTTTCTTCCTTCTTCGTCATATCAGATAGCAAAGACGTTAAATTGCTGAAAACTGCCTGCAAGAAATAGCTCGTGCGCCATTCTTGTAGAAGCAAGATAGGAGCAAGAAGGCTTGTGTCCAACTTTGAGACGAAGATATCTTTTGGGGTTGCACACTTCATTGTGCAAAGTTTTGCAATCGCTTCCCGTTTTGGAACTTATGGCTGTTTAGTAGTTGTGCACTATATTGACGGATTGAAGGTGCCATGTTTTCATGGATATTCTTTCCGATCTCAAAAAGCCTGATTGTCACCTGAAAGTATTTAAGCCGATTTGTCATATACGGGTAAGGAGAGTGGCAACAGGTAAAACTCTTCTCCCGATCCTTTCAGGAGCCAGATGCTAAGTGCTGGCCGAGTCTGAATCGTTTTGGTGTCCTAAAACCTGTATTGAGCTTAGTTGGCATCACGTAGTGAATTTGCCTTGAGAACGCGTTGCATGGGGATTCACTGCCCGGCCCGGTAGTGCTGCGCGGATTGTGTCTGCATGAGCAAACCTCGCCGAAATAGTTTAGGAGGCTTGCTCCATGCGTTGCCAGTCTTGGCGAATCCCGTCATTCTTTGCCGTTCTCGTGCTCGCTCTGCCTTTGGCGCAGGCGCAGACAGCGCTCTACCATCTGCACAAAGAGGCCTCCACCATCAATACCAGCTTCGACCAATTGAAGACGACTGGGCCGGATGCCTCCTCCACGGCGCTCACTAAGGCTTTGGCCAATCAAGTCGCGGGCGATTACCTCATCAAGGAATTTGAAACCCAGACCAGCATCCCGAATGCGCCGGGAGTAATTCCCAGCGGTTCGACGATGAGTTTCAGCCTATTCATGCGTAAGACAGCCAGTCCCAGCGGTGTAACAGTTAAGCCCGAAGCGAAGCTCAGGCTGAACAGCGCCACGGGAACGAGCTTGTGCAGCGTCATCGGAGGGACGGCGCTAACCACGACGGTTACTAAAATGACCTTCACCTGTCCAACAGCGACAGCCGTCACAATGACGGCGAGTGACCGGTTTTATCTGTGGGTGGGCGTTAATATCTCGAATAAATCAACCAGCACTTATAGCGGCGAACTAGATATCGAGGGAACCCTCAACGGCAATTTCGATTCGACAATTACGCTGAAGATTCCATCAGCAGGGTTAACTCCGACGAGCTTATCTTTCGCAAATCAGATCGTAAATACGACCAGCGTATCTCAAGCAGTCACGCTCAAAAACAATCAGACGACCTCACTAACGATTTCAAGCATTGCTGCGAGCGGCGACTACGCGCAGACGAACAATTGTGGTACGTCTCTGGCGGCAGGAGCCAGTTGCACGATCAATGTCACCTTCAAGCCGACGGCAACGGGAACCCGTACCGGGACATTGACAGTTACCGATAATGGCAATGACAGTCCACAGACGGCTTCATTGTCTGGCACCGGCATCGCACTGACTTCCATCAGCGTTACTCCTGCGAATCCTTCCGTCGCCAAAGGATTACAACAGTCGTTCGTGGCAACCGGCACTTACAGCGATAACAGTCAACAGAATCTGACCAACTCTGTTACCTGGAGCTCTTCGGCATCGACGATTGCCACCATTAACAGTTCC
>Ga0210384_10000224_pt1 | contig 88841 bp, 77 predicted proteins | sample IncBWH2MmetaG_FD_160574 | JGI IMG/M metagenome (GOLD analysis project Ga0210384, IMG submission 160574) | Forest soil microbial communities from Barre Woods Harvard Forest LTER site, Petersham, Massachusetts, United States - Inc-BW-H-2-M | ecosystem: Environmental > Terrestrial > Soil >... | reverse complement strand
AGGATGTACACTTCCGGATGTCCGAAAATCCAGAAGAAATGCATCCACAGCGTTGCGGATCCGCCGGCTTGCGTGTCAAAGAAGTGTCCGCCGAGATAGCGATCCACGCAGAGCATGATTTGCGCCGCCGACAATGGCGTGATCGCGATCAGGACCATCCCGGACATCACGAGGTTCATCCACACAAGCAAGGGCATTCGGCTCAGCTTCATGCCCGGGCACCGCATGCAGAGAATGGTGGCAATGATGTTGATGGCGGTGCCAATGCTGCCGAAGCCGGAGACGAGTAGCGCGATGGTCCAGTAGTCAGTGCTGTGGCCGGGAGAAAATGCGCGCGAGGTCAGCGGAGCATACGCCCACCAGCCCACATCAGGTGCATTTCCGGCGCCATAGAGGCCACTCCCGCCGAGAAAGCTGAAGTAGAGAAGAAATCCTCCGAAAGCCGTCAGCCAGAAACTGAAGGCATTCAGGCGGGGAAATGCCATATCTCTGGCGCCGATCATCAGCGGCACGAGGTAGTTTGCAAAGCCGAACAGCACGGGTATGCCTACGAAGAAAACCATAGTCGTCCCATGCATGGTGAACATACGGTTGAAGACCTGAGGTGAAACAAAATTGTTATGTGGATACATCAGCTGGATGCGCATGATCATGGCTTCAGACCCGGCGACGACGAGAAAAAACAGGGCATAGAGGAGGTACAGAATACCGAGTCGCTTGTGATCAACCGTGGTCACCCATTCATGCAGCGTTTCCACCCACGGCCGGCCCGAAGCCTGCACGGCTTGAATGGGCATCACATCCGATGACATAGCTGGTCTCCCCAATCCTTCGACTATTGGAGCGTCTCGAGATAACGCACGAGCGCGTCCAGATCGGCGTCGTTCAACTTCATGGCCGGCATCAGCGAGCCAGGTTTGATGGCATCCGGGTTCTGAATCCATAAGCGAAGATTTTCGTTGGTATTCTCGGCCGCGCCAGCGGCGATCGTACGACGGCTCATCAGGTGCGTCAGATCCGGACCGAAACGCCCAGTGCCGTTTGTGCCCCCGACCGCGTGACAATTCACGCATGAGGTGCTCTCGAAGACGCGTCTTCCTGCGGCTTCTTCTTCATCTGGAATGGCAGGCTGTTTTTGCGAGTGAACCCACGCGTCAAAATCTTCGGGGCTCTCCACTGATACTCGCAAGAGCATCTTCGCGTGTTGCGTGCCGCAGTATTGCGCGCACTGGCCAAGAAAGACGCCGGTCTGTTGGGGCTGCACCCACATCTCGTTTATGCGATTCGGAATCAAGTCCGTCTTTCCGCCAAGCTGAGGAACCCAGAAACTGTGGTCGGTGTCGGCGGAAAGCAGCTTCAAGTAAGTAGGCATACTCACTGGAATATGCAGTTCGTTCGCTGTGACAATCCCGAGCTCCGGGTAGCGAAACTCCCACCAGAACTGATGTCCGATGGCGGTCACCGCCACGGCCTTCGCAGGTTTTGCGGCATCCTGTACGGCGTGGATCACACGTGCGGTGGACAGGAAGAGAACCACCACTATGAGGATGGGAATGACAGTCCAGGCCAGCTCAATCTGCGTGCTCCCATACACCTGGGTAGGCTCGCGCTTGGCATCCGCCGCGCGGTTGCGGAATTTCACTGTCACGTACGCCAGTAGAGCGAAGACAACCACAAAGATCACGGCGGTAATGGCGAGTACAAAATTCGAAAGATGATAGAGCGATTCCGCATTCGCTGAGTGCGGATCAAAGATGCTCGGAATCGGATGGTCACCCGGCGGACTCGCGACGCACGCCCGCGCAGCAAGAAGGACGCCGGTCAGGATGACGAGAATTCCAGTGACTCGGGCGCCGACAGCTTTCCATTCCGTCTTGTGCTTGTTCGTCATGATCGTCTAAGTTTTTCCTCGCTCCGCGCCGTCACCTGCAAGCCCCTAAACAATCATGACTGTTTGAGATTCCGGGAGTGGTCGCGCATTAGCCACATCTCGCCACCGACAGCATTCCCGCTGATGCACCTTGCTCTCCAATCGATGTTTGTTCGCGCCATCCTTTATCTTCTTTAGTTGGAGGTACTTCTGGCAGGTTGGGAGGCTGCGAAACTAGGCAACGCGCAAAGCTACAGTCATGCGCTTGACGGTCTCGTCAAAGCCTCGCCTGTCTAGATACTCTTCTTCCAAAAACACGGTTTTTCTAACTTTGAACGACGACATGCGGAAAAGTCCCGTGTGAGGAGGTATCAATTTCTGGGCTGAATCTGCTGACAACTTGTTGTCACCTATAGCAAGCTGTCAAGAACCCGCCCAAACAGTCGAAGCCTCGTTAACTGTTCGCGGTCGCCAGCCGCTGTGGATTTTCCTCCCACTCCTCAAGTCATTGATAAGCAATGGGATCCAAGGCGCGACGAGTCATCGACTCATTGGAATTCTGCCTGCTTCATCCAGTCGCGCGCGGGGATACTTCGAGCACAAACCGCGCGGAAAGCAGAAGAGATCCCCATTCGACATCGGAAAGGGAAAGGGCCCCGCGACTGGAAATTCTCTTACAGCGCTTGTCCTTGTGGCATCGGCAGTCATTTAACGCTGGGGGTAAAAAGGCATGAGCGAACGGTTGCCTGTCGTCTTTCTAGTGGATGTGGACGATACATTGCTTGAGAACGACCGCATTCAAAACGACCTCCGAGAGCATCTCGAACGCGAGTTTGGCGCAGCTTGTCGGGACCGTTACTGGAAGATCCTCGAGGCCCTCTTTGAAGAACTGGGCTATCGCGATTACCTCGGCGCTTTACAACGCTATCGGATTGAGCATCCGACGGACATTCGTTTGCTGGCTATGTCCTCCTACCTGGTGGATTATCCCTTCGCCGACCGACTCTATCCCGGTGCTCTCGAGGTGCTGAATCGGCTGCGAAGTTTGGGGCAGACTGTAATCCTTTCGGATGGCGATGTGGTTTTTCAACCGCGTAAGGTCGAACGCTCTGGAATCAGCGGAGCCGTCAGCGGACATGTGCTCATCTACATTCACAAGGAGCAGGCACTGGCCGACGTCGAGCGGCGCTACCCGGCGGAGCACTACGTAATGGTGGATGACAAGCTACGCATCCTTGCCGCGACGAAGAAGGTGTGGGGCGACCGCGTGACGACGGTGTTTCCGCGCCAAGGTAAGTTCGCGAACGACCCGGAGGTGCTCGCCGCCTATCCGCCGGCGGACGTGACCGTCGAGCACATTGGCGACCTCCTTTCCTACGAACTGCCCAACCTGCTTGCCGTCTGACCCGTTCAGGCGCTTTGGCTATCTATGGTGGGGCAACTCCTGCATCAACGTGTGCAGTTCGCGGAGCGATGTGCGATGGTGAACTGGATGGACTATCTTTCGAATCAGATTCTTTCGCTTTCGCTCCTGGAGAAGTGTGTTGCCGCAGTTGTGGGAATCCTCGCTATTCACGCTGCCTTTCGCGTTCTGGAAAAAACGCTACCCCGGCGGTTCGGCCGGACAGATGCGCGATATAGGGTCCGCAAGTTCTTGGCATTTTCAGGGTACGTCGCGATTCTCCTTTTCGTCGCCATTCTCTTTGAAGATCGCTTGGGGCGGCTGAGTTTTACGCTTGGCGTGGTTGGCGCAGGTGTAGCAGTGGCCCTACAAGACCTGCTGGCCAGCATTGCGGGCGCATTCGCCATTAGTTTTTCAAGGCTATTTGCCGTAGGAGACAGAATTCAGGTCGGAGAAACTCGGGGCGACGTGATAGACATCGGGCTCTTGCGTACCACCTTGCTGGAAACGGGGAACTTGGTCAGCAGGGATATGTACAACGGCCGGATCGTTCATATCCCTAACAGCACGGTGTTAAAGGGGACCATTTTCAACTGCTCACAGGAATTTCGATTTATCTGGGACGAGATCAAAGTGGTATTTACAACCACCAGCGATTGCCAGATCGCCAGGGAGATGCTTCTGCGGGTAGCGAGAGAGGCGATTGGCGAGTATGTGGCCAAGGCCCAGCTTTCATGGAAGACGATAACTGACAACTATCCAAGCGCGAGCCCTTCGTTGGAACCTACCGTGTCAATGGTCGTAAATGCCGGATCGTTGGAGTTCACCGTCGACTACGTAGTGGATTACACGCAGCACACGGTCATGAGGGATCGGTTGTTCACGAAAATCGTGCAGGAAGTTGCAAATAGCAATGGGCGGCTCGAGTGGGCATCGTCGGGAGTGACCATTGTAAACCAATCTCCAACTCTAGATTCAGTTGTGATGGCAAGCGGCAGGCTAAAGTCTGAATTTGTTAAATCGTGAAGGACATAGCGTGGGCGTTTCGGTCTCCGAGCGGAATCTGCTGAAAACTCATGGTCATCTGTAGCAAGTTGTCAAGAACTCGCCCAAACAGTCGAAGCGTCGTCAACTGTTCGCGGTGGCCAGCCGCTGTGTAACTTCCTCCCACTCTTCAAATGATTGATAAGCAAGGGGATCCAAGGCGCCGCGAACCATCGACTCATTGGAATTGTGCCTGCTTCATGCAGTCTCGTGCGGGGATGGAATCGAGCGCGGAAACTACGAACATCGACTGGAGGAGTCGTCTTCCTGTTCCTTGCCATCTGCTTGTTCGCGCTGGCGTCTTGGGGGAAACAGGCCAACACCGGCGGCGCTAAGGTCGAAGGAACAGTGTTCGTTCAAGACTCCGCAGGGAACCAGTCCTTTGTGGCTGGCGCTTCAGTGAAATTCAGCGGCCCGGCCACATTCGAAACTGAATCGGACGAAAACGGCAAGTTTGTGATTGCGGCTGTGCCCTTTGGGACCTACACCGTGGAAGTCGTCTTCCCGGGTCTGAAGGCCGTGCGGGAAGTACATGTCGAAGCGAGTGAAGTCCGCGTTCCTCTCGAATTAATACCGGCTGAAGTCACCTCGTCCGTGGAGGTAAAAGCTGATCAGGGCGAGACCAAAGACCCCGCACCATCCGAGACCATTTCCGAGAAAACACTGCGCGATGCACCCAACGTCAACGAGCGGTTTGAAAGCTCACTACCGCTCGTTTCTGGAGTTGTTCGCGGCCCAGATGGACACGTCAATCTCAAGGGTACACGCAGCACCCAAAGCGGTGCGTTGGTGAACAGCGCCAACGTCACCGACCCCGTGACCGGCAGTCCTGCTCTAAATCTTCCGATTGATGTAGTGGCGTCGGTGCAAGTCATTTCGAATCCCTATGATCCCCAATACGGCAAGTTCACCGGAGCGGTTTCCACCGTCTCTACCAAGACCAGCAACTACCAGAAGTTTCACTTCTCCATCCAAAATTTCCTGCCCCGACTGCGAGATCGCGACGGCAGCATTATGGGCCTTGGCGCCGCGACCCCACGAACCACCATCACCGGCCCCGTGTTGAAAGATCGCATCGCCATCACCCAGTCCTTCGAATATCGTTATGTTCAAACGCCAGTAAATAGCCTTCCGCCTTCACATCGAGATACGAAACTCGAAAGTTTCGATTCCTATACGCAAATCGACTTTATTCTCAGCCCGAAGCAGACAGCCGCGGTTTCGATTGCAGTGTATCCGCAAAAGCTCGACTACTTGGGGCTTAGCACTTTTACACCCCAGCCGTCGACTCCGGATTTTCACCAGCGCGGGGAGCAAATCAACGCGCAGGATCATTACGTCATCGGCCAGGTGGGCCTGCTGAATTCACAGTTCAGCTACAAGCGCTTTGATGCCGACGTCACCGCGCAGAGCAACGATCCGTATCGTCTGCTCCTGGAAACCACCGAAGGCGGTTTCTTCAATCGGCAGGCGCGTCGAACTTCCCGCGCCAGCTTGCAGGAAACTTATCAGTTAGCGCCATGGCAGTTCGCAGGTTCCCACCAATTCACAGTGGGCCTGAGCTACGAACACTCCGCATACCAAGGCCGCCAGACGTTCCTTCCCGTGGAAATTGATGGGGCGTCGAACGAACCTGTGGAACGCATCTCCTTCACCTCCCCAACCTCATTTCGCATCAGTCAAAACGAGACGGCTTGGTTCGCCGGCGATCAGTGGGCAATCAACCCACGTTTGACATTGAGCGTCGGCTTGCGCTTCGACAACGACACGATCACGAGCTCCACTCATGCCGCTCCTCGCGCCGGGTTTCTCCTGTCACTGACCGGGGATGGAAAGACGCTGCTGAAGGGCGGCGTTGGCCGGTTTTATGACCGCGTCCCGCTCATGGCTCCCACGTTCATCGCTCTTCCGGATCGCACCGTCACTGTGCTCGACCAGAACGGCGTGGCGCTTAGTTCTGTGTCCTATCAAAACAAAATAATTGGCGAACTCCGAAGCCCGCGCAGCACGTCGTGGAATCTGGAACTCGATCGCCAGATTCTTGCAGGCTTGTTGCTGCGAATCGCTTACGAACAACGCAACACCACCGACGACTTTGTCGTTTCGCCGGTCTCCTCCGGGACGACCGGAGCCCTTGAACTCTCAAACCGTGGCAGCGACTCCTACCGAGAGTTCCAAGTGACTGCCCGCTACCAGCTAGCTCATCATTTGCTGAACGCTTCCTACGTCCACTCCCGTGCATTTGGCGACCTTAACGATCTCAATCAGTTCTTCGGGAATCTCGCGCAACCGGTCATCCAGCCGGATGCCCGAGGGAGACTGTCGTTTGACGCACCCAACCGTTTCCTGTTCTGGGGCACGTTCGCCGGCCCCTTAAAGCTAACACTCGTTCCCGTTTACGACCTGCACACCGGATTTCCCTATTCCATCGAAAACCAGCTCCGCGAATACGTTGGGCCGCGAAACGTCGATCGCTTCCCGCGCTTCTCTTCGTTTGATCTGCAAATCACGAGGCCGATAACACTGCACTTTGGGGAGAAGCGCATACACGCGCGCGCCGGAGGCGGGGTCTTCAATCTTTTCAACCACTTCGATCCACGGGACGTACAGAACAACCTGACCAGCGCCAGGTTCGGGGGTTTCTTCAACTCATCTTGGCGTGAATACCGCGGAAAATTTGTTTTGGAGTTTTAACAATGAAAAATCATTTCTTGCTTGTTGCTTTGTTGTTGCTTCCGGCGTCTGTCGCTGCCGCGGACGAGTCCCCGTCGCTCCCCACCGCCACGGAAATCGTCACTCGGATGGGTTCACGCGATCTGCAAAGGCAAATCTCCATGGCGGGGTACGCCGGAATGCGGCGCTACGTCCTCGATAATCAGCATCTCCACAAACACGCGGAGATGCTCGTGCAGGTGCAAGGCGACGCGGACGGCACAAAACATTTCGAGGTCGTGTCCGAAGAAGGCTGGAAAGCAGCGCACAAGCACGTTTTGCGAAAGATGCTGGAATCGGAATCGGAGACGTCGCATCCCGAAGCTCGCGCTAAATCTAGAATCAATCCCGAAAACTACGATTTCAAAATGGCTGGAACGGAAGTAATTGACGGCCGCACAGCTTATATTTTAGAAGTCAGCCCCAAACGCAAAGAGAAATACCTGTTTCGCGGCCGCATCTGGGTGGACGCGGAAGATTACGCGTTGGCCCGCGCAGAGGGCCAGCCTGCAAAGAACCCTTCGTTCTGGACGAAGAGCACGCACTTCGTCCAGATCTACCAGAAAAATGGCCCTCTCTGGTTTCCCCGCTCGACGCAAAGCGTCACCGAAGCCCATATTTTTGGCACCACGGACGTGAACATCGAGTATTTCGATTACGCGCCCAAGACATCGCCCGCTGCCGACAACTCCGTAATGTCCGCAAAGGAGACGTTGAAGCGATGAAAAACACAATGACAACTGTCAACGAGTGCCTGATTCTCGCTGCGGGCAACGGGAGCCGAATTGCATCCGTGTCCGGCGGCGTCCCCAAACCTCTTGTGCCATTGCGCGGCATACCGCTTCTCGAGCACGTCATGGCCTCGTGTCAGGAAGCCGGGATTACGAGATTTGTGATTGTTGTCGGCTACCGCGCCGACTTGATCCGCCGCTGGCTAGCCCAGCAGCCGATTGACGGCATTTCTGTCACCTTGATAGAAAACCACGACTACCACAAAGCCAACGGAGTCTCTGCCCTGGCAGCTAGAGACGAACTTCACAATCCATTCTTACTTCTCATGTCAGACCACATTTTCGAGCCAAAAACAGCCAAGGCGCTTGTGCATCAGCCGCTCGCAAACGACGAGGTCATTCTTGCTGTGGACCATAATGTGCACTCTGTCTTTGACCTAGACGACGCAACGAAGGTCAAATGCGAAGCCGATCATATCGTCGATATCGGCAAAGATCTTGCCCGTTATGACGCCCTCGACACAGGGATGTTTTTGTGCAGCCTGGCACTCTTCCAACGGCTCGAATCAGCAAAGGAAGACGGAAACTGTTCGCTCTCGGATGGTATGCGCCAACTTGCGCGTGAGCAAAAACTGAGAGCCTTTGATATCGGCGACGCACACTGGCAGGACGTCGACAGCCCGGAAGCATTGGCTCACGCCGAAAGCATCTTTGATGTGGACTTCTCTGAAAACCCGTTCGCGGAGAGTTTGGTCGATGCTTAGAATCCCATCAAAAGCACAACTTGCGCTTCGTCTCATCGCAATCGCCATGAGCGCAGGCTTCTTTTATTACCTTATCTGGCGAACTGGTCCCAGCAAGCTTTGGAAAAGCCTCTCCGAACTCGGTTGGGGGATTATTTTTGTGATTGCCTTGGCCGGAGTCTCTCACCCTGCGAGGACCTGGGGCTGGCGGCTTACATTCGGTGACGACCAGCGTAAGATCTCCTTCTCGCGTTTGGTGGGGCTTAGACTGGGAGCGGAAGCCGCCGGACAACTCGGGATCCTGGGGCAGACGCTTGGAGATTCTGTCCGAGTGTCGCGCATCAGCGCAGGAATACCCGTTGCCACTCGTCTCGCATCCGTGACTCTCGATCGCGGCCTCTATGTCGTAACGGGGGTTGTAACCACTATCGCGGGGATTTTGGCCGCTCTACCTCTCGTAGCGCTTTCCCATGCTCTGCGCCTGTACGCGAGCCTGTTTGCTTTTGCATTGATCGCCTTTCTGATGGTGACGTTGTTCGCAGTGCGAAAGCGTTGGCCGGTGCTTTCGTGGAGCGCCCGCATCATAAGCCGTGTTCCCTTCCTCAAGAATTGGATGGAAAAGAGATACTTGCTAGTCCAATCCGTTGAGAGTGCGCTCTTCGATTTCCATCACAAGACCCCCGGAGCATTTTGGGCGAGTTTTTCTCTAAATCTGGCCGCTCAGTGCCTGGCTGTATCGGAGGTGTGTCTAATCCTCTGGCTAATGGGCGTGAAGATAGGTTTCTTCAGTGCTCTGGTCATCGAAGCGTTGACCAAGCTTGTGAACGTCCTGGGCAATTTCAATCCCGGCAACATTGGGACCTACGAAGGCGGAACCATGCTGATTGGCAAAATGTTTGGCCTAAGCAGCGCAACCGGATTGGCTTTGGGTCTGTCACGGCGATTGCGGTCCTTTTTCTGGGCCGCCGTTGGCGTCATTTGTTTCATCTTGCTGACGCGGTCAAGAAAGCAACGCGGTTCCAAAATCCTTGCGAGCACAACCGCAACGGTCGCGACATTTCCCGCCGCGCTAGCGAATTCTTCCAGCAACCGTTCGCCGGAAAACCAAATCGCGTTTGTTATTTTATTCGCCGAAGGAGAGGCCAGGGGCAGCCAATTCAGCGCTCCACTCTCTCGAGTCGGCACGCTACCGATCCTTCTCCGAACGATATTTGCGGCCCAAAAGGCCGGGGCAACACGCATCATGGTGGTGGCCGACCCCGCCATCAGGAGAAAAGTGCGGCGTGCGTTATTCTTTACCGGGCGACTTCCCGAATCTGTCGAGTGGCTAGAGGCGGCCGCCGGCGCATCTCTTTCTCAACGCTTAATGCTCATCGTCAATGAGGCGCCCAGCGAACGATTGGTCTTGATCGATGGAAACACAACGTATCATCCGTCATTACTCCGGAAAGCTGCTGAGTGGAACAATGTGAAGTCGGCGTTGGCGCTGGCGAGTGATGATGAATTTGCCGGAGTTCTTGCGCTCCCCGTTGAGATGATTCGCGATTTCGTGGAGCGTTGTCCAATGCAAGCCGGAACGCTCAAGGAGCTGCACGCGTCACTCACCGAGATGCACTCGGTCGTTCCCATGCCAGTCGCGGAAGACCAATGGCAGCGCGTCAATACCCCAGAGGACCGCGAGGCTGCCGAACGAAAACTGGACCGCTGGCTGGTCAAACCCACCGACGGCTTCTACGCGCGGTTGAATCGCCGGATCTCCATTCCGATCAGTCGGCGGCTCATTAAATTTCCCATCACTCCGAATATGGTAAGCATATTCACATTGGGAGTTGGGATTGCTTCCGCTGGGTTCTTTGCTTATGGCGGTTACTGGAGCACGGTCCTCGGCGCGTTCTTGTGTCTGTGGGCAAGCATCCTGGATGGGTCTGACGGGGAGGTCGCTCGCTTGAAACTCCAGGAATCCGATTTCGGCTGCTGGCTGGAGACAATCTGCGACTATGCGTTCTATCTGTTTCTTCTTGTGGGCATGACTATCGGGCAGTGGAGAAGCTCAGGAACAAGAACGTACCTGGTATACGGCGGGCTGCTCCTTTTTGGAGCCTTGGCAAGCTTCCTCGCCCTGGGATGGGAGCGGCGTCGCCTTGCCTCTGGACGCCCCGAGCAATTATTGAAAATCTGGCAGACGCATGCGGAGAGCCGGCCGTCGAATCCTTTTTTATATTTTGGACGACGTCTGGAGTTCATCGTCCGGCGCTGTTTTTTCCCTTATGCCCTGCTCGTCTTTGCGCTCTTTAATCTCATGAGCGTGGCGTTCGTTTTGAGCGTGATCGGAGCAAATCTGGTTTGGCCTATCGCGTTGTACTCCTCTCTCGCTTTTGCCAAGCCCAGGCCCCAAGTGGTGAACAATCGCGCGGATTTCTCCCAGAATGCAGAACCTTCGCGTGAATACGCCGCAGGTTTGCTTTGATCCTCTCGTGATGGGGCCGTCTGTTTCGGGGTTGGAAACCACCCAGGTGTGTACACTGAAAGGAGTGGCAGACGGTAATTTCGATGCAGGAGATCGAAACAGGCAATTTTTCACCTCCTCGGTTGGTCCTCATTCCACCGGATTCCATACGTGTTGTGAATTGGAATATCAATCGGGGACTGCGACTGCAGAAGGTCATCGAGTTCCTGGCCAGCGCCAAGGCCGACGTTTTTCTCTTGCAGGAATCCGACCTGAATGCCCGCCGGACGCATCACCTCAATGTTGCGAGGGAAATCGCGCAGAAGCTGCAGATGAACTATGTGTTCGGCCGTGAGTTCCAGGAATTAACGCAGGGTTCGCGCGCTTCACCGGCCTATCACGGCCAAGCGACGCTCTCGCGCTGGCCGCTATCGAATTCTCGGATCTTGCGATTTCAGAAGCAATCGAATTTCTGGCGTCCGCACTGGTTCCTGCCCGAGGTCGAACCGTTTCAGGAACGAATCGGAGGACGCCTGGCGCTGGTATGCGAAACGGCCATCGCGGGGAAAAGACTTGTCACTTATAACCTGCACCTGGAGAGTAAGGGCGATGATGCGTTGCGCTGCTCCCAGATTGAAGAGACCCTGGAGGATGCCCGGAGATACGACATAAGGACGCCGATCGTGCTCGCTGGCGACCTCAATCTTGATGTCTCCCGCGAACCTGCCTTCACCGCGATCACTCAGACGGAGTTTCTGGACGCATTTGCGAACCAGCACGCGCCAACAACGCCCGGCTCTTTCCTGGAGCCAGGACGCACCATCGATTGGATCTTTACGCGGGGACCTATTCGCGCCAGCCAACCCCAGGTCGGCCGCTCCGTGTCCGCTTCCGACCATTACCCTCTCTCGATCAGGCTGGATTTCGCATAGCTCACGGAACTCGTTCGAGACGCCTCGCAAGTACTAAGATTCACGATCGTTCCGAAGCTGACCGGGTCAAGGCTGGCACCGCCTACTAGCAAGCCGTCAATGCCGGGCTGCGCCATAAGACTCTTCGCATTGTCTGGCTTCACGCTGCCGCCATATAGGATGCGCACGTTGTTCGCAGCCTCCTCACCGAAACTGCCCTTCGCTTGACCGCGAATGAGGCGGTGAGCGGCGCCGGCGGTCTCGGGCGTGGCGGTCTCGCCAGTGCCGATCGCCCAGACCGGTTCGTATGCGATTACAATTCTTGCGAACTGCTCGTCCGACAGCGCGGCAATGGCGTACTGAAACTGCTCCATCAGCGCCTCTCCCGCGTGCTTCTTTTCACGCTCCCCAACGCAGACGATCGGGGTGAGTCCCGCATCAATGGCCGCTACGGTTTTCTCCAACACCCTCTCGTTGGTTTCGCCAAAATATTTGCGCCGCTCGCTGTGTCCCACGATCACGTGCGAACAGCCTAACGCCCTGATCATCGGGCCGGAGACTTCACCGGTAAAGGCACCCTCCGTCACCCAGCAAAGATTTTGTGCGCCAATCTGTATCCTGGTTCCGCGCGTAGCTCTGACCGCGGTCCCCAAGTTAACGAAGGAGGGGCAGACTACGATCTCGCAAGTTTCCGAGCGCTCGACAAGCGTCCGAAAACTCTCGAAGAAAGACGTAGTGCCGGCGAGGTCCTTGTACATCTTCCAGTTCCCACAGATCACAGGTGTTCGCATATGAGTAGCCTTTGCAAGCCCCGATGCGCAACAATCCGATCGGAGATTGAAATCCGGATTGCACTTCATTTCGGAGCACTTCACTCCATGCCCGTGGATAAGACCTCAGACACTCACGACTGGACAAGGTGAGTCCCGAATCAGCGAATAGGTCAGGTCCCGCATGCGCCCAAGAGCGCCGGAATGAGCATTTCTTCCAAGCACAAGAACATCAGCAGATGACTTCCGGACCGCATCAAGCAATACCTGTTTGACCGCGCCGAACGCAATGGACACAGAAGCGTCCGAACCTACGGTGCGCAGGAGATCGACAATGCGCTGCTGCACAGCGCGTACCTCTTCCTTGGATGACTCTTCGACGTTTGAGTCCGCCTCGCTTGTCTGAATTGCGTGTACCACCGACAGCTTTGCGCCCGCCGCCGACGCTGCCTCACTCGCGTAGAGGAGTAACCTTTCCGAATCCGATGACAAGTCGACGGCGCAAATCCACGTTCGATGCTCCAGGGGCTGCGGAGCGATTGTTGCAGCGTGCTGCGTTGTTAACACGGGACAGTCCGCGTCGCTTAGTACCTTCGTTGTTGTCGAGCCGAGAAGCATCTGCCGGAATTGACCAGCATGCGTGGGCATCATGATCAAGTCGAATCTACCCTTCTTTGCTTCCGCCATGATCAAGGTTGCTGGGTCGCCGGCCAAAAGTACCCTCCGGGACTTCGTTGAAGGAAACTGGGAATTGAGAAAGAGTTCCAGTTTGCTCTTCGCAAGATTCCAGTGCTCTTCTGCTATCTCGTCGGGCGTTCGAGCCACGAGCTCAAATCCGTTGTGACTCGACAGATCGCATACATGTACGAGGGTCACTTGGGCCCCGAAAACCGCCGCAGCTCGTTTAACATAGACGGCCATGCCGACGCACGAAGGCGAAAAATCGACTGGGAATAGAATATTCTTAATCATTTCTTGGTAGTCGCCAGCGCTCCGTACTTTCCTGTATCCATCACAGTTGTCTCTGCAGCGCCTCCAGCTCGGTGCGACACATATCGCTGAACCGTCTCAAAGGATCTTCGGCACTCAGGGCTCGAGACTCAATCTGCTCGGGTGTTAGATTCGGTTTCGGATAGCTGTTTAGAATGTTTCTTATGACCTCTTCAGCGGTTTCCAGAACGCGGGAAGACGAACTAAGTCGAATACGGCTCAGCAGCGCATAGGCAGGTATCAGTTTCTGAGGTTCACTGCTATTGTGCTGCTGCGCGTCCACCGACAGGCGCGCGCACTCCACAATAAAATCGGAATACAGTGCCTCGCGACGAACCATCATTTTTGCCAGTAGGTCACGCCGATCCTGGTGCCTCTGCGTGATCCACGTACCCACTACGGAGCCTAATGCACCGACAATCGATCCCGAAATAGCGGCCAGGCCGGCGATGAGTCCCGGATTCAATGGCTGCGCTCCCGGCATTCAAACCGTCACTTCAAGGCGTGCGTCGACGGAAATCTCAGCCTTGAAGAGTTTCGACACCGGACAACCAATCTCAGCCGCCTGAACGGCGGCCTCGAATGTCGCTTGGATCGCCCCCGGTACCCGAGCTGTCAGATCAAGATGGCTTTTCGTGATCGCAAAATGCTCGCCGACCTTCTCGAAAGTGATGGTCGCCGTGGCTTCCAGCTTCTCGGGTCTCAAACCTACCTTACCCAAATGCGAGGAGACCGCCATCGCAAAGCATGCTGCATGTGCGGCAGCCAGCAGTTCTTCGGGGTTGGTACCGATGCCATTCTCAAATCGCGTACTGAACGAATACTGCGCGTCCTTCAAGACAGTGCTCTCTGTCGATAGCGATCCCTTCCCGGTTTTTACATCGCCTCGCCAAACCGCGCTCGCTTTGCGCTGCATCCCCTCGCCCCCCTTTCGATCAAGCTATGTCTAGATCGCATTCGAATTGCCAGTGCCGGATCTGGACCACGCCCCAGTAACTGGCTAATGGAACGGGCACTTAGGCCACAGAACTATGACTCCATCGAAAACTCCAAAAGTCTTTCCAGGCGGAGCCTCGACAAACACGTCAATGGTTTGACGGTTGGCAGGGGCTTGTGACCTGATGCCCGGCCGCCTCTGGCGCTTGCCCAACTACCATTCCTTCAGTCATTTCGAACAGAATTTGCACGTTTCCGAAATACGCACCATTCCCCGCTCGCTATCCTGAAGTAGAACGCCGGAATGTCGCCGGTTTCTGTGGGTTAGCAGTTGCCGGAAGGAATGCGGGGATTTACATCGCACCCGGCCATAGGGAGCAAGGAATTGAAGCCAATCAGAGTAGTCATTGTGGGCGGAGGATTTGCCGCTGTACAATTCGCGAAAACTCTTCGCAGCAAGCTGCGCCCCTCAGAGTGCGAGATCCTCCTGTTCAACCGCGAGAATCACATGGTATTTCATCCTCTTCTAGCGGATGTCGCGGGAGCTTCCATCAATGGGGACGCGGCCGCAACGCCTTTGCGCCAGATGCTCCCGGGTGTTGGTTGCCGTACCGAACGCGTTCAGAGGATCGATCTTCCCACTTCAGAAATCGAATTTGACGATGGGACCGGAGTTCTCAGACGCTTGCATTACGACCACGTCGTGATCGCCTGCGGCGCGGAGAGCAACCTGGGTATCATTCCTGGCATGAGCGAGCATGCTTTTGCTTTCAAGGTCATGCGCGACGCCATTGACCTTCGCCAGCACATCGTCCGTCAGATGGAGCAAGCCGAGGCCTCCGGCGACGCCGATCGCCGGCGCTGGCATCTCAGCTTTATTATCGTGGGAGCAGGCTTCAGCGGCGTCGAGGTCGCTGGAGAAATCAACGAACTGGTTCGCAGCAGCACCCGCTTTTACCGCAACTTCAAAAAGGAAGACGTTGTTGTCACGCTGGTCCATTCCCAGGACCATATCCTGCCCGAAGTGGCGCCGACGCTGGGCGAGTTCGCCAGAAAGAAGATGGAGAAAGCCGGCATCAGCATCCTGCTCAATACGCGTGCCGTCGCCGCAACCCACGAGGGCATCGAACTGAACAATGGAAAGATGGTGACGGGGGCCACCGTGGTCTGCACTATCGGAACCTCGATCTCTCCCCTCGTCCAACAGCTCGACGTTCCCAAAGAGCGGGGTCGCATTCGCGCCGCTCCGGAAATGCGAATCGAAGGCCAGACTAACGCATGGGCCATCGGCGATTGCGCTCTTATCATAAATGCCTTTGACAATAAACCCTCAGCTCCCACAGGTCAGTTCGCGGAACGCCAAGGTCGCCAGGCGGCCCTCAACCTCGTTCGAATCCTGAAAGGCGAACCCACTAAGCCGTTCCGCTTCAAAGCCCTCGGGCAGCTCTGCTCTATCGGCGGATATTCAGCCGTCGCGGAAATGTTTGGTATGCGCGTCTCGGGTTTCCTCGCCTGGTTCCTGTGGCGCGGCGTATATCTCTTCAAGCTGCCTACGTGGTCTCGCAGAATCAAGGTGGCCCTGGACTGGGCCTGGGACTTGCTCTTTCCGCGCGATCTCAGCTTCCTTAATACCGATTCGGCGCAGCAGGTCTACCACGCCTACTATCGTCCAGGCGATTTCATCCAGCGACAAGGCGAGCCGGCACGATTCTTTAGTGTTATCGAAGAAGGCGAAGTAGAGATCCTGAAAGCGGAAGATCCGAACACCGAGCCAAAGATCGTCGCCGTCCTGGGCAAGGGTGACTTTTTTGGCGAGGCCGCTTTGTTGGGAAACCGCCCACACGAAACAAGCATTCGTGCCCGCAGCGTTGTTCGCCTTCGCCAAGCCGGCAGCGCCTTGTTCTCGCAAATCGCAGGAACCTTTGCACCTCTTCGTCAAGTGCTGTCGCAGGCCGTCATGCGCCGCTCCGGCGAACTTTGGAACCGCCTCCCCTTGACCAAGTCAATTCTTGAGCGTGAGCCCCTTGCATCCCTCCTCGACCCGCTTCCGGCAGAACTTCTCCATAAAGACACTAGCCTGCCTGATGCCATTCGCGCCCTGAAAGAAAGCTCCACCGGCGTACTCGTCATCCTCGACGAAGCCCAGCGTTTATGGGGAACTTTCGACCGCAACGACCTCGATCAAATTATCGCTCGCATCGCCGTCCTTCCGTCGGATCAGCACGGTGGTACCATCCGTGCCAAGCTAAGTGAATTTCTCGTGATGAATCCAGTTTATGTAGCTCTCGACGATTCGACGCTGGTGGCGGTCGCCACCATGCTTGATCGTGGCATCTCGTGGTTGCCGGTTGTCCAGAGCAAGGACAATCCCCGGCCCGTCGGTTATCTAAGAAGAGAAAAAATCCTCGACCGCATGATCGAAAGAATCGAGCAGCCGCAAGGGGAGCATGCCCGGGCCGCAAGCTAAACATTCCTATGATCGAACTAGCTCCTTCCATCCTGTCGGCTAACTTCGCTCGCCTCGGCTCAGAAGCGCAAGCCGTCGTCGAAGGGGGAGCCACCGTCCTCCACGTGGACGTGATGGATGGCCACTTCGTCCCGAATATCACGATCGGGCCTCCGGTCGTAGCCTCTCTTCGCAAAGCCTCGCAAGTCCCGCTCGATTGTCATCTCATGATTGAACGGCCGGACGAATTCATCCCCGTTTTCGCGGAAGCCGGCGCTGCTTGGATCTCTGTCCATCAGGAAGCCTGCGTCCATCTCGATCGCACCCTTCATTTGATCGCCGCGCACGGATGCAAGCCCGGAGTGGTCATAAACCCTGCCACACCGGTTCATGCCCTCGATGAAGTTCTTCCCCTGGTTCATCATGTTCTTGTCATGAGCGTGAACCCCGGCTTCGGCGGTCAAACCTTTATTCACTCTGCCCTCAAGAAAATTGAGTTGCTCTCGAAAATCCGGGAGTCTCGCCAACTCCGCTTCCGCATTGAAGTTGACGGGGGCATCCATCATGAGACGGTCGGCGGCGTAGTTCGTGCCGGTGCGGAGATATTGGTCGCGGGCAGCGCTATATTCGAGCATGGAGATCCCCGTGGAAATGCCAGACAGCTCCTGAACTCCGCTCTCGACGCCGCAAAGCAACCCGTTCAAGGTCTCTCGTCCGCAGTGGCAGGAGGGGCTGCGGGCGATGGTGGGAATTCATTCAGTTTGCCCTGATCGCCGCTCGTCTTCCGAGGTGCATCGTTTACCTTCTCCGGCAAAGGCGCCTCCTCCTTCTCCGGCCAGACCACCGTCAAAATGAGCGCCACGCCAATTCCGATGGACACTTCGGCGAACCGATGAAAGGCGGTCTCCCAGGCTGAACCGGCCCGCGGGATCAACAGCACAATGGCCAGCGTAATACCCCCAAATCTGTATGCACTTCGATCCGCCAGGGCAAGAGGGCAAAGCAGTCCCAAGAAGAACACGCTAGCGCCAAACACCAGAACGTGCGGCCCGAAGTAACTCGCGACAATCGCGCCAAGTACCGCTCCAAGCCCAGTTCCGAGGAAACGCTGCCAGGACACCTTCAGCGCTGCCCCCAGCGACGATTGTGTAATCACAATGGTTGTGATGGGTGCCCAGTATGCCTCGGGCAGCCGGAACAGGCGTGCGACCAGCACCGAAGCAACCGCCGCCACGGCCGTCCGAGCCGAATGCACCAGTACTATCCAGCCTCGCCACTCCGTCGGCCCCTGCCTCTCCCCTGCCATTTTCTTCCTCCAACATCCCCCAAGAGTCACGTCATGCACTGACCCACGTGCATTTACTCGGACCAGCTAGCGTGCAAAGAATAAGGTTATCGGGCCACGCAAAAGCAACGCTTTCTTCTGGACAAAGCCTTATCCAACGCGTATCATATCGTCTGGGTAATATAATGCCTTGTTGTCGTAGCCGCCAGCATCTTGCTGGCGCTTTTGCTTTTGAGGCCGCAAGTTCAGCCCAAGTTATCTCCTCGCACAGCGCACCAAGCGAGTCCCGAGTCGCAGAATTCTACGCAAATAAGCTATTTAGAATCAACACATACAAAGCCCCGTGCAAGTGTTGATTCTAAAGAAGTTACAAGGAAGCTAAGCCGTTTAGAATCAACACTTACAGAAAAAGGGGAGGGGTGGGTCGCCGTACCTTTTTGCCTATCATTTATCTTGTACTGGTGACTTGCCAATCTCTGGGCACGCCTTAAGCCCGGGCGTACCGCTCGCTGTTAGGCTTCGATCCGATCAGCGCAAAGTACAAAATGTACAGGTAACAAATCACGGGAAGGATGAAGGCGTGGTGCAAACCTACGCGATCGGCAATGACCCCCTGTATGACGGGAAGGATGGCGCCGCCCACGATGGCCATATTCATGATGCCCGATGCGTTTCCCGTCAGAGGCCCGAGTTCTGCTACTCCCAGACTAAAGATGGTTGGGAACATGATCGAATTGAAGAGGCCAACTGCAAGAATCGTCCACATCGCCGTATGTCCACCCAAAATCATGGAAGCAGTGATCAGCGTCGTGGCAAAAAGCGCGCACAGCGCCAGCAGATATCCGGCCTTGAATCGCCTCAGAAGGGGTGCGCCAAGAAATCGCCCGATCATCGAGCCGGCCCAGTAGAACGAAACAAAACCTGCGGCAGTCTTGGCCGAGAAACCCGCAATCTCTGGCAAGCCGAAATAATTCACCAGAAAGCTTCCGATCGAGACCTCTGCACCCACGTACGCAAAAATCCCAATGGCGCCCAGGATGAGATTGCGATGCTTCCAAATCGAATCCTTGATCTTCTCTCCAGGATGGTCAGCCTCCGTCTCAATTTTGGGAAGCTTGAAGGTGCCGATCAAGATCGCCAGCAGCACGAGGGCGACGCTGATCACCGTGTAGGGCATCTTGACCGAGCCCGCTTCTTGCACGCGGTACGCATGCAGCGCTTGTGGCGCAAGCTGCCTTATCTGTTCGACCGCCATTGGCGCGGCGCTCAGGATCAGCAGACCTCCTATTTTCGGGGCGATCGTGGTACCCAAAGAGTTGAAAGCCTGAGTCATATCCAGGCGGCTCGAAGCTGTCTCGGGTTTCCCCAACAAGTCCACGTAGGGATTGGCCGACACTTGAAGACCGGTAATCCCCGCGGCGAGAACGAGCAGCGCGGTCAGGAAAAGCGGATACGAAACCACAGACGCCGCCGGCACGAACAATAACGCTCCCACAGCCATGGTTAGCAGGCCGGCCACCATGGTCCTCTGGTAGCCGATCCTGTTCACGATCTTCGACCATGGCACGGAAAACAAAAAGTAGGCCGAAAAGAACGCAAACTGCACCAGCATGACTTGCGCGAAGTTCAGATCGAAAATTGCTTTCAGATGCGGCACCAGAATATCGTTCAGGCAGGTCAGAAACCCCCACATGAAGAACAGCGTCGTGACGATGGCCAGCGGCCGTGAGTAATCCTGAGTCGCCGAAATGACCGAAATGCTTTGCGCCGCTCTAGAACTAGTAGGTACTTCTGATGTTGCCATCTTTCTTCACCTCGGATGCCAAGATGCCCGCTCGTTCCCGCGTTTCGTGCTTTCCCTGCCAGTTGATTCTCACTGTCAGGCACTGTCTACCACCACGTTTCCGCTTGAACCCCATATGTGAGCCCGTTGGTTCTGTCCTCGAATGGAACTCCGCCCACCAAGCCACGGAACCCGTTCGACCAATTTGCATAAGTCAGAAACACACGCAGCACCGGCCGGCTGAAGAACTTCCGGCCTGCGCCGATTTGCGGCGCGATCGTGAATTTGCGAAGCCAGCCGTCAAACTGAGTTGTGCCGTTTTGCGTCGTGACAAAGCCTTCCGTGTGGTCGAACCCGCCCTCAAATGCCAGTGAAAGGTACTTTGTGAAAAACACTTCGGGTCTCAGTCCGAACGAGGCCCAGTCATTAAACCCATGGCCAGGCTGGCCGTCCCGCTTCCGCTGGAAGATGAAAATCGGCATCACGGCGAATCGGTCGTTGGGTTGAATCAGCAAATGTTCCGCGATCAACAATCTCTCGGAACTCTTCAGGAACGGATTCGGATCATCGATCGATGTGCTGAAATTGCTGGCGGCGCCCTTCCCGTACTGGATGGAGAACGTGTGGTAGCCCCCGTGCCATTCCAGGCGCTGGTGGCGTATCCCGACCGCGTAGCCGTTGGCGGTAGGAATCACCGCGCCGGTTTGCGTAGTGCCGCCTTTGGCCGTCGCAAAATCAAACCAGGCGCCCCACAGCCCGAAGGGTCCTTTGAGATCGTAGATACGGACGTCGATATTGCTTTTCGTGTAGTTCCCGCTTTGCGTCACGACATCGGGCCTCGCGCCCGCCAGATAGGCCACGGACATCTTGCCGATGCGGAGATCCCAGTCCTCGACACCGGCGCCGTAGCCGCTCATGTCCAGAGGATAGAAGTCATTAATTTCAATATGCTGGCGGCGGTAATAGCGCTCACCGGCCCAGAATTTAGCGTTCGGCTGGAAATCCAGAATGTTGCCGGCGCGGACAAAGGCTTCCCGTAGACGAAACTGGTCATTCCCAGTGCTGCCGGGAAAGTTTGCGTAGCTTCCCGAATTCGTGGTGTTCGCCTCGATCATGACTTCCGTTTTCAGCCACGCCTTATCACCGTTATGTTCAGGGTTCAGCCAGTTGTTTACGAAAATGAATTCGCCGTATGTCTCTGCTTCGTTGCCCAGGCGATACTTCGCATCCGCACCGGGGGCCTGGAATGCAACTTGCTGTCCACCCTCGCTATTGCCGCCATAACCCGACCGAAAATAGCCGTGAAACTCGAAGCTCTGTACCTGCTGCTCCAGGTTTACAATCTTTTGGTCCGCCTCTCTCAGGAGGTCGTACGTCGGTTCCGAAGGCAGTTGGCCCTGATACTTTGCTCCGACCTGATCCGACTGCCCGAGCACGGCTTTTTCCGCTGCTTGCTGGGCGGCCAGCTCTACTGCAGAGATGGTCCCTTCCTTTGTTTTTTCGCTGGCTTCTTTCTGTTTTTGGATTTGTTGCTCCAGGGCAGCGATGCGTTGTTCAAGGTCATGAGTAGTCGCGTCATACTGCCGCTTGAGTTCCTCCAGCTGCTTCTGCAAATCATCAGGCTTGGGGGCGGGAGGTTGCTGCGCCGAAGATGGCAGGGCGCTCGCGGCAATCAGCGCGACGATCCGCGGTACGCGCTTAAGCTGAAGTGAATTCCACACTTTCATTTCACTCGCACGAAGCATGGCTGGTTTCCTTATGCTCTCAAGCGCTCGCGGAACGACGGTTCAGAACGACTTCCTCGATGGCCCTCGCAAATCCTTCCTGTTCGTTTGTGGTAGTGACATAAGTAGCCGATGCCTGAACTTCGGCACTCGCGTTGCCCATCGCAATGCTCACGCCGCTCTTCTCAAACATCAGAACGTCATTGGGCATGTCTCCGATGGTCGCGATCTCTTCCGCCGGAATGTTCAGCAGTTTTGACATTGCCAGCACTACCCCGCCCTTGTTGGCCTGGGGATGGGTCACATCAAGGTAGTAGGGCTGCGAACGCGCCGCGGAAATGTGCGTCCCGCCGGCTTGCTGAACATCCTTTTCGCATTTCGCAACGCGATCGTAGTCATCGCTGACGCCGACAATCTTCGCCACGCGGCCAAGCAGTCTCGCAAACGTTTTGACCACCGTTGGAGGAAACTTCACGGTCCATTGCTCGCGAGCGACGTGAGCTGCGTTTGGGTCACGCACAAACCATCCAGTGTCCGTGTATACCCACACATCGAGTCCATGACTCTCGATGGCCTCGATTACCTTCTCCGGCACTTCCGCAGGCAGGAACTTCTGATCAACAACTGTTGTAAGGTCAGGCTTGATCAGCACGCCACCGTTGAATGCCGCCAGCGGCTGAATGAGCTTCAGGGGATCGATGAGCATGGCCATACCACGGGGAGGCCGTCCACTCGTGACGCTGAATTGGATTCCCGCCTCTTGCAGCCGCAAAACGGCCTCGGCCGCTCGCTTGGTCAGAACCTTCTCCTGCGTGACCAGCGTTCCATCAACGTCCGCGATCACCATGCGGATGGGCTTTGCTGAATTTCCATTTCTCGATGCCATCTCGAACCTCTTTCTTGGTTTTCCACCCGAACCAGAAATGGAGTTATTGCTCCTGGTAGTTCCACAGCAAGCCGCCGTCAACAAAGAACGTCGTTCCTGTGACGTAGTCGGATTCCTCCGAAGCCAGGAAGCTGGCTATACCGGCAACGTCTTCCGGTTTTCCAAGCCTTCCCAGCGGAATATTTTCGAGCAGCTCTTTGAGCTTGACCGGATCATTCAAGAGTTTGGTGTTGATAGGCGTTTCGATGGCGCCAGGAGCGATCGAGTTGATCGTGATTTTACTTGGGGCAAGTTCAATCGACAGGTTTCGCGTCAGCATCTTGATTCCCCCTTTGCTGGCGCAATAGGAAGCAAAATGCGGGAACGGCAATTCTTCGTGCACGGAGCTGATGTTGATGATTTTCCCGGGACGCTTGGTCTTCTGAAGATGCCGCACCACCGCCTGCGTAATGAAAAACATTCCCTTCAGGTTAACGTTCAAAACGGCGTCAAAATCTTCTTCCGTCACGTCCCAGAAGTCCGCTCGTTTCTCCAAACCCGCGTTGTTGACAAGAATGTCGACCTTTCCAAGAGCCGCGACGGCCTCTTCGATGAATCGCTGTCCGTCGGAAACCTTTCCGACATCGGCTTGAAACGCAGCAGCTCGCCGCTTCGTAGCCGTAATACGGCTCACTACTTCGTCTGCGCCGTCCTTGTTCTTGCGATAGCAGATGGCAACGTCCGCGCCTTCCTGTGCTAATCGTTCCGCAATCGCCCGTCCAATCCCCTGGTCGCCGCCCGTTACGGCGGCTACCTTACCTGTCAGCCGATTTGACAACACTCCTCCTCGTGGTTCTCTTGCTCTCGAAAAAGAACCCAGTTCGTTCTCGTTTTAACTTCTTCGATCCTCAGGCCACGGTGACTTCCGGACTCAAATAGACGTCCTGAATGGTGTTCAGCAATTGAATCCCTTCTGCTAGCGGCCGTTGAAATGCCTTGCGGCCCGAGATCAGCCCGGTTCCACCTGCTCTCTTGTTGATCACCGCCGTAGCTACTGCCTCCTCGAAATCATTCGCGCCGGACGCACCTCCGCTGTTGATCAAGCCTGCCCGCCCCATGAAACAATTCGCTACCTGGTAGCGGCAGAGGTCGATCGGATGATCGCTCGCAAGATCCGTGTAGATGCGCTTGTCGAACCTGCCGTAGCTCGAATCGCCCATGTTGAGCGCCTGGTAGCCACCGTTGTTCTCCGGAAGCTTTTGCTTGATGATGTCGGCCTCGATGGTCACTCCCAGATGATTGGCCTGTCCGGTCAAATCCGCAGAGAGGTGGTAGTCCTTGTCTTTCTTGAATGCATTGTTGCGCAGGTAGCACCACAGAATGGTGCCCATTCCTAGCTCGTGCGCGTGCGCAAAGGCCCGGCTCACCTCCACGATCTGCCGGTCACTCTGGTCCGAACCGAAATAGATCGTCGCCCCCACCGCCGCTGCGCCCATGTCGTACGCTAGCTTTACCGTCGAGAAAAACACCTGGTCGAACTTGTTGGGGTAGGTCAGCAATTCGTTGTGATTCAACTTCATGATGAAGGGGATTTTGTGTGCGTACTTGCGCGCGACCGCTCCCAGCACGCCACACGTCGAAGCCACTGCGTTGCATCCACCTTCGACAGCCAGCTTTACGATGTTTTCCGCGTCGAAGTAATCAGGGTTTTTCGCGAAGCTGGCCCCGGCGGAGTGCTCGATACCCTGGTCGACGGGAAATATCGAGAGATACCCGGTCTTTCCGAGGCGGCCATGATCGTAAATCCTCTGCAAATTGGACAGAACGCGAATGTTTCTGTCGGACCCGGCCCAAACGCGATCGATGAAATCGGGGCCGGGAAGATGGAGGCGCTCCTTGGCAATCTTTGGTGAATGGAACCCAAGCAAGGACTCCGTCTTCGCTCCAAGAAGGGATTGAATTGTCGTACGCGGACTTGTAGCCATCGTTTTCTCCTAGAATGCTCTCTTCGCTTGCGGGGCAAGCATGGCGGCGGCTGAGGGATCCAAGAGCCACAGAATTTTTCCCGCTTTTGGCTTGATGATCTGCGCAGGGAGTTGGTCCGGCTCATACGGCCCCTCGAGCACTGCCTTTAGGGCCGGCGCCTTTTCCGCGCCGTGCACCATGAAAAGTACGCGGGCGGCATTGTTCAAGACCGGAGGCGTCAGCGTGATGCGATCCGTATAGAGCTTGCCCACCCAATTGCTGACGACCAGGCGGCGTTCTTCCTTCAACGCTCTTGTGCCTGGAAACAGAGAAGCGGTATGACCTTCAGGTCCCATCCCGAGTAGTACCAAGTCGAAGCGCGGCAGCTGCCCTTCAGCTAGACCGAAACTGGCTCGCAAATCCTCTTTGTAGTCCTCGGCCGCTTGCGCGGCATTTCGTTTTTCACCCTTGATGCGATGTACCTGGTTTGCATCCACTGGGGCTTTGGCGAACATCGCTTCTGTGGCCATCCGAAAATTGCTTTCCGCATCATCCGGGGGTACATGACGTTCGTCCCCGAAAAAAAACTGGATCTTGCCCCAAGGCACCATTGCCTGCAGTACCGGGTTGTTTATCAGCAGCCCGTATAACGCTTTCGGCGTGGAACCACCCGAAAGCGCGACGTAGAAAGATCCTTTTTCTCGAACAGCCTTCTGCGCTGCCTCCAAGAATTCCGCTGCGGCTGTTTGCGCAATGCCATTGGCATCCGCCAGAATCCTAATCTCACGATTTGTTGTTGTTGCAGTCTCAGTCGTCATAGTCTCAGCGCACCCCTGCTGTCGCTCGCCCTACCGCCGCCTGAACCGCACTCGGCTCCGACACCGGATGATCTTCCCCGATCACTCGCCAAGCACGGCCATCGCGGCCCAGCAATTCGTCGGATTCTGCCGGCCCCCAACTTCCGGCCGCATAGTTCGGAAATTGCTTGGCCGGATTGGAGTACCACGCATCCAAGACGGGTTGAATCACTCTCCAGCCGGCCTCCACCATGTCCGCGCGCTGGAACAGCGTGGCGTCGCCCATCATGCAGTCGTACATGAGCCGTTCGTACCCGGTGCTATGGGAACGTCCGAAGTCGCGCGCGTAATCAAACTCCATGTTCACAAGGCCGAGCTGCATCACTGGGCCCGGAACCTTGGCCCCGAATCGCAGTGAAATCCCTTCATCAGGTTGAATGTGAATGACCAACCGGTTCGTCTGCAGATCCGCGATCTTGGTATTTCGAAACAACACGAAGGGAGAACGGCGAAACTGAATGGCGATTTCGGTCGCGCGGCGCGAGAGGCGCTTCCCTGTGCGGAGATAGAACGGCACGCCAGCCCAGCGCCAGTTATCGATTTCGAGCCGCAACGCGGCATAGGTTTCAGTGTTCGAGGTGGGGGAAACCATGGGTTCGATGCGATAGGCGGGCAGCCGTTCCGCTCCTGCCGCTCCCTGGCCGTATTGACCGCGAACCGCCATGCTCATCACGTCTTCTGGCTTAGGAACTTGAACGGCGTGGAGGATTTCCGCTTGCTTGTCGCGCACGGCATCTGCGTCAAACGAAATGGGTGGCTCCATGGCCGTCAGCGAAAGCAACTGGAAGAGATGATTAGGAACCATGTCGCGCAGGGCCCCTGACGTTTCGTAATAGCCACCACGCTGCTCGACTCCGACCGTCTCTGCAGCCGTAATCTGCACGCTATCGATGAAGTTCCGGTTCCACAAAGGCTCCGCGATGCTGTTCGCGAATCGGAAGACCATGAGGTTCTGCACGGTCTCCTTGCCGAGATAATGATCGATGCGATAGATCTGTTGTTCATCGAGAATCTGCTTGAGGTCGCGGTTCAACTGTTTCGCGGAAGGCAAATCTCTTCCGAAAGGCTTTTCGACAATGACGCGGGCCCATTTGCCGTCCTCTTCCTGCGTGAGTCCCGCCTGACCCAATTGCTTCACCACGGGAGCGAAAAACTTCGGAGACACCGCCAGATAAAAGGAGCGGTTCCCTTGCGTGGAGTGAGTTTTTTCCGCCGCTGCAATTTGTGCCTGGAGTCTTCCGTACGCCGCGGAATCCTGGAAATCTCCCTGCACGTAATACGTTCGCTCGAGAAACCAATTCCAGAGTTGACTATCGATCGGCTCAGGCGCGAACTCTTTGATGTCTTTAGTGAGCTGCGCTCGGAAGGCTTCCGTTGTCATCGAATTGTAGGAGAAGCCGATGATCGCGAATTGCGGTGAGAGCAGTTTGTCTTTCGCCAAATTGCATAAGGCCGGAATCAGCTTGCGCTTAGTAAGATCTCCGCTTGCGCCAAAAATCACCATCACGCAGGGGCTCGCTTGGTGTCCGTGCTCGGTGAAACTCTCGGTCATATTCGTCCTATCTGGCATTCGATTTCCAATCCCAGCTCATTTACTTAGCGGTAGCCGCCTTCTCTATGTGCCCGCCAAACTGAAATCGCATGGCGGAAAGGAGCTTGGCCGCAAATTCGTCTTCCCCGCGCGAAACAAAGCGTTGGAACAACGATGCCGTTAGCACCGGCGCCGGCGCCGTCGATTCGATGGCTGCAAGAATCGTCCAGCGTCCTTCCCCGGAATCCGATACCCTTCCGGAAAATCTCTCGAGGGATGGCTGCTCCAGCAGAGAAATCGCTGTCAAGTCGAGAAGCCAGCTGGCCACGACGCTGCCTCTCCTCCACACTTCGGCCACATCGGCCAGAGCGAAGTCATAGCGGTAATTCTCCGGATTGCGCAGCGGCGTAGTCTCGGCATCGATCTCGCGAGTTCCGCTGCCCGCGTTGGCGTGCTTGAGGATGTTGAGCCCCTCGGCGTACGCGGCCATCAATGCATATTCGATTCCGTTGTGCACCATCTTCACGAAGTGTCCTGCGCCCGAAGGGCCGCAGTGGAGATAGCCTTCTTCAGCCGTTCCCGACACTTTCTCCCGGCCCGGTGTGCGCAGAATGTCGCCGCGTCCCGGTGCGAGCGATTTGAAGATGGGATCTAGGTGCCCGACAATCTGCTTTTCGCCGCCAATCATCTGGCAATAGCCGCGCTCCAGGCCCCATACGCCGCCGCTCGTGCCCACATCCACGTAGTGCAAACCCTTGGTCGTGAGTTCATTCGCACGACGAATGTCATCGATGTAGTAGGAGTTTCCGCCATCGATCACGATGTCGCCGGCGTCGAGTTTTCCTGCCAGTTCCTGCAGCGTGGAGTCCACCACCGCCGCCGGAACCATTAGCCACACCGCTCGCGGCCTTTGTAGCTTCTTCACCAAGTCATCCAGTGAAGTAGCGGCAATAGCGCCATCGCTCGCCACTTGTTTCACTGACTCCGCACTTCGGTCAAAAGCCACGCATTGATGTCCGGCTCTTTGTAGCCGGCGCACCATGTTGGCGCCCATTCTTCCCAGCCCGATCATTCCAAGTTGCATTGATATCGCTCCTGTTCGCTCGTGTCTTTCTCAGTTCACGGTTCCACTACGCCAATGCTTGACCGATTGCTGCTTGCAGCTTTGCGAGTCCGGCCTTCACATCCTTGCCGAGGTGCACGCGAAGCGCCCGTCTCCCGCGCTCGCCAAGTACCGCGAAATCGCCACGCGCCTGCGCCGCTTTGACCACGCCAAACGTATATTTCTGTTCAGGGACAGGAAGATCGTTAGCAGTGTCACAAGTGATTTGCAGGAAGACACCGCTGTTGGGTCCGCCTTTATAGGCTTGGCCTGTCGAATGCAGAAACCGCGGTCCAAATCCGAGAACAGTCGCCAGCTTCTTGGTGTCTCTGACCGTATGTCGGATGCCCTGAAGAGCGGCTTCATTCTCAGCGTTCATCGTGATGTAGCCGAGCACGGCGAAATAATCCCCTGCGCCGGCGCGCGACAGATGAGTTTTCAAGACCGCCGCGAGCGTTTTTCCGTTCTTAAGAGCTTCCGCGTTCCTCGCGTCGGCATAGAGCTTCACGCCGTCGCCTTCGAAGAAAGGCTTCTCTTCTGGCAGCTTGCCCTTTGCTTCATACTCGCTTGTGAGTTTCCGCGTTTCGATCTTGCTGGCTTCTACGTCCGGCTGGTTGAAGGCATTGATGCCGATGATCGATCCAGCCACGGCGGTCGCAATTTCCCAGCGGAAGAACTCTTCGCCAATCGCATACGGCTCTTGGACCGCGATGCGCACAACGGGCTGGCCTGCTTTCTCCAAAGCCTCAACCGCCGCGTCCTGCGCGCGATCGGGCGCGGATTCCAGGCGCAGATAGGCAAATACACGGTCACTCCCGTAGCTCTCCGGCTTCGCCAACTGCTCGCGGTCCACGGGAACGATTCCCTTCCCGATTTTTCCCGTCGATTCCGCGAGAAGCTGTTCAAGCCACGTGCCAAGATCCGAAATGCCCGGAGAAGAAATGATCGTTACTTTGTCGCGCCCTTGGTTTGCCGCGGCTCCGAGGATCGCTCCCAATACCACACCGGGATTCTCCGCCGCGGGAACCGTTGCCCCGCAGGCATGGACCATTTCCTCAGTGCGGCTCAAGAACTTCGGCACATCGATTCCCATCAACGCCGCCGGCACCATGCCGAAATTCGATAATGCGGAGTATCGCCCTCCGATACTGGGCACACCAAAGTAGATGTGCCTGAATTTATCGTTCTCCGCGACGTGCTGCATCTTTGAGCCCGGATCGGTGACGGCAATGAACCGGTTTCCCGCTTCCTTCTCACCAACGGCTTCCTTCACGCGCGCAAAGAAATATTGCTTGTAGATATTGGGTTCGAGAGTGCCTCCTGATTTGCTGGAGACGATGAACAGCGTGTTCTTCAGGTCAATTTTTGCCTCGATAGCCTTGATCTGCGCGGGATCGGTGGAATCGAGGACATGCAACTCTGGGAATCCTGCAATCTTCCCGAACGTGAGCCGCAGGACTTCCGGGCAAAGGCTCGACCCTCCCATCCCTAGAAGAAGTGCGTGCTTGAATCCCGCCTGCTTGACTTCGGCCGCCAGTGAAGTCAGGTGCTCGATATGAGAGATTTGGTCGTCGGTGACTCCCAGCCAGCCGAGCCAGTGATTTTCATCGGCTCCCGTCCAGAGCGAGGCGTCCCCTCGCCACAGGCGGCGCACTTTGTCATTTTTCTGCCAATCCGCGAGCGCGGCTTCGACAGCAGCACCTAGTTTTTGCGGCACGGTGTACGAAATGGAATTAATCTTTGCTGTGGATTGGCCGCTCTTACTGGATCCCGTCGCTTTCAACAGCTGGGCGAACGCATCCACGAACTGGCTCAAACCTTCTTCCAAGAGGGTGTCGGTCACGGTTTTCATCGAGATGCCGGCCCGCCCCAGCGCGTCCATGGTGTCTGCCGCGTTCTCCACGTCTTCTGTCAAGCTCGCGCGTAGGCGGCCGTGCTCCCGGAACGCGTTGAAAGTCCCGGGCGGAATCGTGTTCACTGTCGAAGAGCCGATGAGCTCCTCCACGTAAATCACGTCTCGATAGCTGGGATTTTTCGTGCTCGTGCTCGCCCACAGCAATCGCTGCGGCTGCGCACCTTTGCCGGCCAGGGCCTTCCACTCTTCTCCCGAGTACAATTCCGTAAAGCTATGGTAGGCAAGCTTCGCATTGGCAATCGCCACCTTGCCGAGCAGGCCGCTTAAACGTGCACGCTGTGCCGGATCACTCGTGGTTTTTAGTTGACTCGCGATTTGCGCGTCAATTTTGGAGTCGATTCGGCTGACGAAGAAACTGGCCACGCTCGCGATCCGGCTAACGTCTCCGCCCGAAGCTGCGCGCGCAGTCAGTCCTTCGATGAAGGCCTTCGCCACCTGCTCATAGACGTCGCGCGAAAAGAGCAGTGTTACGTTGACGTTGATCCCTTCGTTGATCAATTGCCGAAGCGCCGGAATTCCTTCGGCCGTTGCCGGCACTTTCACCATGAGGTTTGGCCGGTTCACTGTCTTCCAGAGCCGCCGCGCCTCTTCTAACGTTCCTGCCGTGTCATGCGCGAGCAGCGGGGAGACTTCCAGGCTCACATAGCCGTCCCGCTGTTTGCTTTCCTCGTAGACTGGCCGCAGAATGTCCGCCGCGTCCTGCACGTCCTTCACGGCGATTTTCTCGTAGAGTCCTTTGGCGTCCAGGGCGGCCGACTCACTGCTGTTGATTATCGCTTCATAGTCCGTGCTGCCTACGATTGCCTTTTCGAAAATAGCCGGGTTCGAGGTGACACCTCGCAGCCCATCTTCCACTACCAGGCGCTTTAACTCTCCACTGGTGATCAAACTCCGGCGAATGTAATCCAGCCAGACGGATTGCCCAAACTCAGATAGCCCTCTCAGCGGATTTGCTTCCTTCGGAATGCTCAGTGCTGCCGTTGTCATTGTGCTTTCACCTTTCTTTGTGTCCTAAATTCCAAAATCAGCAGGGTGTCGAACGGTTGTTCAAGACTTCCAAGCCAAATCTCTCCTCAATAGCATCGATCTTCGCAAGCCTTCTCAGGTGACGATCCTCCTGTGATTGCTTGGCACCGATAAACGCACCCACCAATTCATGCGCCAGCTCTTCACCAATCACTCGTCCCCCGAGGACCAGGACATTCATGTGATCGTGTTCCACGCCCTGATGCGCCGAGTACGTGTCGTGGCACAGGCCGGCGCGAATACCCCGAAACTTGTTCGCGGCCACCGATGCGCCAACTCCGCTTCCGCAGATCAGCACGGCGCGCTCGACCCGCTCGCTGAGAATCGCCGCGGCCACCGCTTCCGCAAAGTCCGGATAATCGACCGGCGTTGTGTCGCAGGTGCCCAGGTCTTCCACGGTGTGCCCTAAGCCGCGGAGATACTCGAAGACTTTCCCCTTCAGCGAAAACCCGGCGTGGTCGGAAGCAACGGCAACATGCATGGTCATTTCACCTGTTCGAGCTGCGCTTTCGCAGCTTCCACGACGTGATCCGTTGTGAATCCAAATTCCCTTTGCAGCACCTTCAACGGCGCCGAAGCTCCGAAGGTCTTCATTCCTAAAATCGCCCCGTCGATACCCACATAGCGGTTCCATCCGAACGTGGATGCCTGTTCGACCGCCACGCGCGCCTCGACGGATGGGGGCAACACGGTTCGCCGGTACTCTTCACTCTGTCTTTCAAACAGCTCCCAGGAAGGCATGCTCACGACGCGCGCGCGAATCCCTTGCCGCTTCAATTCTTCGTAAGCCTCAACACACAAGGAGACCTCGCTCCCCGTGGCCATCAGCAGGACATCCGGATTGCCGCCCTCCGCATCGGCGAGTACGTAGGCCCCCTGCGCAAGACCACTTGCCGGAGCAAAGCGTTTTCGGTCATACGTTGGCAACGCCTGGCGCGTCAGGATGAGCGCCACCGGCTGCCGCGGCATTTCCAGAATCAACTTCCACGCTTCCGCGACCTCGTTTGCATCGCACGGCCGCATAACCACCAGGTTCGGAATGGCTCGGAGTGAGATGAGATGCTCGATTGGCTGGTGCGTTGGGCCGTCTTCGCCCACTCCAATGGAGTCGTGCGTGAATACATAGGTAACCGGAATCTCCATCAGGGCACTCAGTCGAATCGCGCCTCGCCCGTAGTCACTGAAAATCAGGAAGCCTGATCCAAACGGGCGGAGCTTCGACAACGCGAGGCCATTGAGGATGGCCCCCATCGAATGTTCCCGGATCCCGAAGTGCAAATTCCGCCCTGAAGGACTGTCGGCCTGAAAATCGCCGGCGCTCGCGAACGTCAGTCGCGTCCTGGTCGAAGGAGTGAGGTCCGCGGAGCCTCCTAGCAGCCACGGAATATTGGGAGCAATGCTGTTCAGAACTTTGGCGGACGCGTCACGTCCAGAAACTCCCTTGGCATCGGCCGGAAAGACGGGAATGTCTTTCGACCAACTCGCGGGCAGCTCTCGCTTTTGAATTTGGTCGAGCTCTGCCGCGAGTTCCAGATATTTTTTCCGATACTCCTCGAAATTTTTCTCCCACTGTTGGCGCGCTTCGCGGCCTCTGCGCCCAACTCCGGATTCGAAATGCTCATACACTCCGTTGGGCACGAGAAACTTGGCGTCTGGCGGCCAGCCGTAAGCCTGCTTGGTTAGCTTGATCTCTTCTTCACCGAGCGGCTCGCCGTGAACCCCGCTGGTGTCCTGACGATGCGGCGAACCATAGCCGATATGGCTGTCGACGATGATGAGAGACGGCCGGCCCGCCGTGCCCGCGGCATTCCGCAACGCGTTCTCGATCCGGTCGAGGTCGTTGGCATCGCCCACACGGGCCACATTCCATCCGTAGGCCAGAAACCGTCCCGCCACGTCTTCTGTAAATGTAATGTCAGTCTTGCCTTCGATGGTGATGTGATTGTTGTCGTAGATCCAGCAGAGGTTGTCGAGCTTCAGGTGTCCTGCGAGAGAAGCTGCCTCGCTAGAGATTCCTTCCATCATGCAACCGTCGCCGCAGAGCGCGTAAACCCTGTACCCGAACAGTTCAAAATCCGGGCGGTTGTATTGCGCGGCGAGCCACTTTTCAGCGATGGCCATGCCTACGCTCGTCGCTACACCCTGTCCTAGCGGACCTGTGGTTGTCTCTACGCCCGAGGTCCAGCGGTACTCCGGGTGCCCCGCGCAGCGGCTCCCAAACTGGCGAAAGGATTTTATGTCGTCCAGGGTGACGGAGGGCCTGCCCAAAATTTCATAATCCGGATCAACGGCCTTGACCTTGGCAAGATGCAGGACGGTGTACAGCAGGGTTGACGCATGTCCAGAGGAAAGCACAAAGCGGTCACGATTCATCCAGATGGGATCTTGGGGATCGAACCGCAAAAGCCTTTGCCACAGGCAGTACACCGTCGGTGACATGCCCATCGGCGTCCCGGGATGACCTGAATTCGCCTGCTGGATCGCATCGATCGCCAAGGTCCTCATTGTGTTTACGCAAAGCTGATCGATATCTAAGACAGCCTGAGTCGTTGACATCACCACACCGCTCGCTTTCTGAAGCAACTGCTCAATTCCCTGCGTCGCATCACTAAGTCCGTTCCCGGCATACTCGTTTCACGTTTCCAATTTATTCCCATCTTGCTATCCCGTTCTTTCGAGTTCCTGTTTCAGGTTTTCAACTTGTGCGACGACATTCCTTCGCAAGCTGTCATGGCATCTCCTGCGCCGGCCTTCCAGCCCGCAAGCCGGACTCCGTCAAATCCTCGCTATTCGTAAGACGTCCCACTGCCGCTTCCCAACCTTTCTGCAGCATGTATAGGCTCGCAATGACGAATGCGATCGCCGCAAATCCAATCGCGAAAAATGCAAACGCAGCAACCAATTCCTCAACGAAGTAAAATTGCAAACCCACGCCCGCTAATAGGAGCCACCAAGCCCATTTCCAATTCTTGCCCTCGGCTTTCATCACTTTTCTAGGTTCCCGTCTCTCGCAGCTGTGCTCTTACAAGCCCTATGCTGCCTCCAGTGAAGGTCCATACATCACAGCGGGTTCGCAATCCGATGATCGTTGAAACTGGCGAGGCGTCATGCCAACGAAATTGCCAAATACTGTTGTGAAGTGCGCCTGGTTTTCGAAACCCACTTCAAGCGCGACGTCCACGATCTTCGCGTCATCTTGAAGGAGAAGTTCCTTCGAACGATTGATGCGTTCTTGCAGTACGAACTGATGAGGCGCCAGGCCAGTGCTAAGCTTGAACATCTTGGAAAAGTGCGACTGGCTCATCTCTGCTATCCTGGACAGCGCTCCGACGGCCAGCGGGGTATCAAGATTCTTACGAATGTGCTCGACAATGCGCGCCAGGCGTTTCGGAGGAATGCCGAATGCCTGCTCGGCAGGCAGATACTTAGCAAAGACAAAGGCGTCCGCCACCTCGCAAGCCCAATCGGGCTTAAGACCATAAGCGCCCATCACCAGAAGGTTCATTCCGTCGTCCTGAACGCCTTGACGCGCCGAGTTCGAGTCATGGCACAAAGCCGCGCGTACGCCGGGATGCTTGTTGGCCATCACGCAAGCTCCAATGGCCCTGGAACAGATCAACACACCGCGTTCGGCCCGCCCTGTGTAAATTGCCGACGAAAGTTCGCTCGTTATGCTCTGGTAGTCGATTCGTTGGCGATCCGCCACCGAAACGTCCTCAACGGTATGGCCTTGGCCTATTAACCTGGCTTTGAGGCGTTCTTTGCATTCCAATCCGCTCTCGTCCGACCCAATTCCTATCCGCACGTTTGCTCCTCAACGCCAATCCGCCAGCCTGTATTGCAAAGTGCCTGCCAATCCTGCCTGCGTCTGGGTTCACGCCAAATCGTTGAAAGTGAAACCACATACAGTGAAGGCCAGACTCAAGCCATTCCATCACCCGTTACCGCGTCACGACCTCGACTTTAGCGTCAAAGCATCGCCATAAGTTCCCAAGGGACTGCGTTGCTTCATTTACGGCTCGCAACCAGCGTGTCTGTTCTTTGTTGAAAACAGGCAGGATTGGTGATTCCCCAGCCGGGGTCCTTCGTTGGGCATACAGATGCTTGTGCATTCGAGACGAAAACGGAGATCGCTAATGAGCTATTCTTCCAGATCTGCCAACTGCGGACGGCGTTCCTGCAAAGGAGCATCGGACGCCCGCTCGCGCTTTTCCGGCGGACGACACAGAAACTCACGCCTAGCCTTGCCCTCCGCGTCCACCCACCAGTCCCACGGGATCGTGGACACACTCCAGGAGATGTTTCTGGCCTCGCGTCCAAAATTCGTGGGAATGGCCTACTCCATCTTGCGGAATAAGGAAGACGCCGAAGACGCGGTTCAAGACGCGGTCCTCTCGGCCTATGTCCACCTGCGTAATTTCGAAGGTCGGTCTGCTTTCACGACTTGGTTCACTCGAATCGTGCTGAACGCCGCTCTCATGATCCTGCGAAAACGGACGAACTCACGGATCAGTTCTCTTCCCGATCCCTCCATGTCGGACGAGACTCCCTGGACCGAAAGGATTCCGGCCCCGCAACCCGATCCGGAAATGGTCTGCGCGGAAGGTGAAACCTTCCAATTGATAGACGTTCTGCTTGGAGAAATCAGCCCTGTGCTTAGGCAGTCATTTACGATGACCTATTACGACGAATTGACGAGCCGAGAGGCATGCATTTTGCTTGGCGTTTCTATCGGAACTTTCAAGTCACGCGTATTCCGGGCCCGGCGGCACCTCATGGCTCTAGCGCAGCGCTCTCTTGTGGCCCCCATCCGCAGAGCTGCGCACTCTCCATTCTCTTTCGACAAAGTTGCTTTTCAGGCCCTTTCCGCAAGGCCTGCGGAGACCTCGTCTCCAGAAATGGCGTTCTCATGAGCCAGTCGACATTGCTTCTCTCTTGTGTTCGAGACGCCAAATGTCGGTGACCACCGGAGATTCGATCCAAATGGAAAAGCCCGAATGGCTCACCCAGATGGAAACCGTGCTGGAGGTGCTCAACGAGGGCGTCATCATTGCCGACGATCGCCAACGGATTCTTTTTGCAAACTCCCAGTTTGTGGAAATGACCGGCATTCGCCGGCAAGACCTGATTGGATTTGACCCTTCTTCTTTCTATTCGTCACAGGAAATGGATTTTGTGAGACAGCAGATTGACGTTGCGTTCCGAGCCGGTCACAACCGTTATGCTTTTGTGCTGCCACGAAAGGGTGGCGGTCGCCTGCCCGTCATTATCAGTTCCCGGACAGTCGAGAATTCCGGAAGCGAGTTTGGGATCGTAACGTTCACGGATATCTCCGAACAGCTGCGTGCCGAGGAGGAACTCCGCTCCGCCAACGTGAAGCTCCAGAATCGCCAGATGGAAATCGAGGAAGATCTGCGGCTCGCCGCCCGAGTCCAGAACAGTCTCGCACCCAGATCCCTGGTCTGGGGCACCATGAGCGTCGACGCCTTCTATCATCCTGTGCATTCCATCGGCGGCGACTTCGCCCTGGTAAATTCGCTGGATCAAGACCACCTCAGTTTGCTCGTCTGTGATGTTTCCGGCCACGGCATCGGTTCCGCGCTGGTAGCGAACCGCATCTACTCCGAAACGACTGTGCACCTGCGCAGTGGTATGCCGTTCCTCGAGTTGTTCAGAGAGTTGAACCGCTTCCTTATCGAAGACATCGCCGGCTCCGGGATGTTTGTCACATTGGCTGCAGCCCGAATCGATGCTCGCCGACGCAGCATGGTCTTTGCAGGAGCTGGCCATCCGCCGGCAATGCTCGCGCGTCCCGGCCAAACTCCCTTGCTTCTCGAGTCCCGCAGCATGATTCTCGGCGCACTACCCGACGCTGTGGATGCCGCCGCTGACCTGGAGGTGCAGCTCCAGCCGGACGACCGAATCGTTCTGTATACCGACGGGATTACTGAAGTTTTCAATTCCAGGGGAGAAATGCTCGGCATCGAAGGCGTTCAGGAAATCGTGCGCCAGACATCGTCCCTGCCTCCTCACGAAATGAAACAGGGCATTCTCGATGGAGTGGCTGCCTGGCGCGAGGGCCTCCCAACCGATGATGTTTCCCTGATGCTGGTGCACGTTCGCTGATACGAATTGGATTTGAAGATCAAGGAGAGATGCATGACATCGAGAAGCACCACGATAGTAGTTGGAGTTGCTTCGCTTTTTGCCGGGCTGGTAATTCCTGTTGCGAACGCGCAACAGGCTTCAGGCCCAGTCAAGGTAGTTCAGCTTACGGGTCTCGCAGGCGTCAAAGACAATGCAAAAGGAATTCTGAGTGTTGAGAACGGACACCTGCATTTTGTCCATGGCAAAGCAAGCTCGGATGTGAACGCCACTTCCATTCAAGACGTCGCCACTGCCGCGGACTCCCAAAGAGCCGTCGGCGGGACGATTGGATTGATGAGCAAGGCTGCGCCCTATGGCGGCGGTCGAGTCCTAAGTTTGTTCCGAACAAAAATCGATACCCTCACCGTTCAGTATCGCGATGCAGAAGGGGGGCTGCACGGCGCAATTTTCACGATGCCGGTCGGAACATCCGAAGTGATTAAAAAAGAGCTTGTGGCCCAAGGCGCCCACACAACTTCTGATAAAGAGCCGGCGGCGCCCTCCGCTGCATCCAGTTCCACACCCAACAAGGAGCAAAAACAATGAAGCGCATTCTCGACGCGGGGATCAAACTGTCCCTGTTCACGCTGATCTTTAGTGCTTCTCCACTTCTGGCCCAGAAGAACAAGCCCGCAAAGATCAAGGCGGCGGCGGTCCAAGTTGACATGATTCAATCTGACGAAATCAAACTGCCCGCTGAATTCCAGGTTGCCCTTTACGAAAACCTGATTCGCCAACTCGAGAAGAACGGATTCTCGCATGTGTATCGCGACGGCGACCGCAACGCCGCGAGTGTCGCCGACCTCGTCGTCCTTCATAGCACGGTTCGGGGCTTCAAGGCGGGCAGTGAGAGGGCCCGGCAGGTGACCACCGTTTCCGGCGCCACGTCCATCACGGTCCACTGCCAGTTCACGAGCCCGGAGGGAACGTCCCTTCTCGAGCAGGATGTAAACGGCAAGGTCCGGTTCTTTGGCGGCAATCTCAAAGCAACCTACGACTTCGCCAAGAAGGCCGCGCATGTCGCAAATGAAAACTTTTTCACGCCTGGTCGCGAGTAATGACCCGGAGAGAAAGTCCGGGCACCGAGGAGCTCTGTTGTTGATGCTGGCGCTTTACAGTAATCCCAAATGGCTATCGGTAGTGCGCGGAACGGTTGAACGCCTGACCGAAACTCTGGGATTCCCCATCGCGGAGTGCAGGTCGATCACACGCGCGGTTGATGAAGCTCTGACTAACATCGTCCGCCACTCTTACCGCAATCGACCTGACCAGCCCATCGGCATGTACTTCCGGACTGCGCACCACCGACACGATGGACAGGTTCAGCAAGGGCTCGAAATCCTGCTTTGTGACCGCGGTCCAGCGGTTGACGCGCGCAAGTTCCAAGGCCGGTCTCTCGATGAAATACGCCCCGGCGGATTGGGTTTGCACTTCATCCGTCAGGCCATGGATACCGTGGAATTCACGCGCAAGGGTCGCACGAACCGGCTGCGCCTCGTCAAGTATCTGGCGCAGGGAAACAGCGCTCTCTGAAGGAGAAGACACGGTGCAAATCTCCACTCGCCGCAATGACAAAACTACGATTTTCGACATTTCGGGCGACATCGATTTCGCGAACTCGCCGGTAGTGCGCGATTCGGTCTTACGTGAGATTTGCGAAAGGCGAAGGCCACGCGTGCTGGTGAATCTAAGTCAGGTCAGTTACATGGACAGTTCTGGTGTGGCTTCCCTGGTCGAGGGACTGAAAGCGTCTCGCGATCTCGGGTCCCGTTTCATTTTGGTGGGGCTGAGCACGTCCACACGAGATGTTCTGCAACTCTCGCGCCTCATCAAGGTCTTTGAAGTTTACGACAACGAAGAACAGGCAATGGCTTCCTGATATGGAATTCGTCTCACAGCTCGGCAGCAGCACCCTCGACGGCCTGAGTTATCTCGGCTCGCTTGCATCTCTTGGAGCCCGCGCAGCCTATTACACCTTGGTGGCCCCGTTTCACGGAAAGCCTTTGCGCCTCCAGCGCGCGGTGTCGCAAGCCATGGACACGGGCGTCCGCGCCCTGCCGATCCTTTCCTTGATTACCTTCTTCATCGGCTTGATCCTGGCGCTCCAGGCGGCCTACGAGCTTCGCCGCTTTGGCGCGATCAGCGCCGTTGCGACGGCCGTCGCCGTTTCCATGTCCCGGGAACTCGGTCCCTTAATCACCGCCATCGTTGTCATCGGACGCTCTGGTTCCGCGTTCGCAGCTGAGATTGGAACCATGAAGGTGAGCGAGGAAATCGACGCGCTGGAAACCATGGCCATCAGCCCGATCCGTTTTCTGGTGGTGCCAAAGTTCCTGGCCATGACGGTTATGTTGCCGTGCCTGACCATCTGGGCCAATGCCATGGGCATTCTCGGAGGTTCGTTGTTCGGCGTCGCTCAAGCAGATTTCACATTTCGGCGCTACATCCAGGCTTCCATCGACTCTTTGCTACTGCGAGACATCACGACGGGATTGGTGAAGAGCGTGATGTTTGGCATCACCATCACCGCCGTCGGTTGTCTTGAGGGGCTGTCGACTGGCGCAGGCGCGGAGCAGGTCGGCCGGTCCACCACGCAAGCCGTGGTTAAGTCCATCTTCCTGGTTGTCGTTGTCGATTTATTCTTTACCGTTCTGTTTTTTTTCGCGGGTAACCAATGACGGCGAAACAAATACTTTCGGCTTCCCATGCTGAACCCGTGATTTCGTTGCGCAACCTGCGCGTGAGTTACGGAGAACGTGAGATTCTGCACGGCATCAACTTCGACGTCGTACGCGGCGAAACCCTGGTGATCCTTGGCGGTTCGGGGTCCGGGAAAAGCACACTTCTTCGCACTCTGGTGGGACTCGAAAAACCCACCGCCGGCGAGATATGGATCAAAGGCCGGGATCTCGCGAAAACCTCCGCCGAAGAAATGGACGAGATACGAAGAAAAATCGGCATGTCCTTCCAGGGCGGAGCCTTGTTCGGTTCGATGACCGTGGGTGAAAACGTGGCTTTACCTCTTCGGGAACATACTCGCCTGGAGGACTCCACCATTGAAATCATCCTTCGGCTCAAACTGCAACAGGTCGGGCTCGAAGGATTCGAGTATTACACGCCGGCGCAGCTCAGCGGCGGCATGAAGAAACGCGCCGCAGTAGCCCGCGCGCTGGCGATGGACCCGGAGATCCTGTTCTTCGACGAGCCCTCGGCTGGACTGGATCCCATCATCGCGGCAGGCATCGACGAATTGATTCTGGAACTGAAGCGCGCGTTCCACATGACCATCATTGTGGTTACGCACGAGCTGGCGAGCGCGTTCTTGATCGCCGACCGCATGCTCTTGATCGACAAAGGCAACATCGTGGCGCTCGGCACGACCGAAGAGATGCGCTCCAGCACGCAACCTAGGGTCCGGCAATTCCTTGATCGCATTGCCGAACCTGAAGTTTCCGGGGAATTGGATTACCTGCAAATGCTGACGGCAGAGCGCCCCGATGCGCATGGCGCTGCAGGAAAGAGAGGATAGTGATGCAATCTAAACGCGAGCAGGCGCTCGTTGGTTTGTTCGTGCTCATCGCTGTGGCGGTGCTGTTTGGCACGGTATTTGCCATGAGCGGTGCCTATGGACGATCTACGACAAAGTTTCATGCGTATTTTCCCTTCGCCGGAGGGCTTGAGCCCGGCGCGACCGTGCGCTATGCGGGCGGTCCGAAAGTCGGCCGCGTGGACAGCATCCGGCTCGATCCGCAGAATCCAGCGCGACTGGATATCGTCCTCAGCGTGCAGTCCGATCTTCCGGTTAAAACCGACAGCAGCGTGAAGATCATGAGCATGAGCCCGCTGGGGGACAATCACCTTGAGATTTACCCCGGCAGCGCGCAAGCACCGAGAGCAGCAAGCGGGGCCGCACTCAACTCGCTAAAGTATGTGGATTTCAACGCTCTGACCGCGCAGCTCAATGATCTGAACCCGCAAGTTCAGGAACTGCTTCGCAACTTGAACGATCGAGCGTCGGAAGTGAAAGAGACTATCGCGCGCGTGAACGATTTGCTCGGTCCGCAGAACCGCGCGAATCTTGCCGCAACGATCGCCAATGCGCGCGGAATGCTCGAAGAAAACCGTCCTCAAATCAAGACCACACTTCACAACGTGAACGCCGTCAGCGAGAAACTGCAACCCCTTCTCGAAGATTTTCGAAAGACTTCCGAGCAGGCAAATCAGACGTTGAACCATGTCGATGCCATGGTCGGCGAGAATCGCGCGGACGTCCGCCAAGCCGTCGTCGAGCTGCGCCGCACTCTGACAAATATGACAGATGTCACCGCGCGGCTGGACCAAGCCCTCGACGTCAATTCGGAGAACATCGACGAAATGCTCGACAATATGCGGCACGTGACGCAAAACTTGAAGGAATTCACGGCAACCATCAAGACCCGTCCATACACCCTCATTCGCGCCAGCAATCCTCGAGAACACAAAACAGGAGAAAAACAATGAAGCGCAAGTTTATTTTTCCGGCGGTCATTCTATGCCTCGGAATCCTGCATGGCTGCGGCGCCGCGCGGCCAAGCAAGTTTTATCAGCTAGCACCTCCCAGCGACAAAACGCCTGGAGCCGATCCGGCTCCCTTCCCGGTCACACTGCTCCTCGGGCCGATCACCACGTCACATCTGTATCGCGACGACCGCATCGTCTACACCTCGAATGGCGAGACGATGGGCACATACGAGTATCAGCGGTGGGCGGAGCCGCCTTCCGAAATGATTGGCGATGTCCTGCTCCGAGAGCTACAAGAGTCGGGGCGCTACCAGCACGTCTACTCCTTGCGCAGTGACTCCCGCGGCGACTATGTCCTCCGCGGCCGTTTGTATGACTTCCGGGAGATCACCGGAAACGGCCTAGCGGCCCGCGTGGCTTTCGAGTTCGAGTTGCGAGACTCGAAGACCGGCGGGACCGTCTGGAGCCGTTCTTACTCGCACGACGAACCAGTGAGCAGCAAAGATGTGGCGGCGGTCGTTGCGGCCCTTAACCGCAATGTTCAAAGCGGTTTAAGCGAAGTCATGGGAGGCCTGCAGCAGTATTTCGCCACGCACTCTGAGACCTCCGCTGCTGCGCGCTAACTCGCACTGAGTATATTTCCACCTTCGTTCGACGGGTCGCGCGACGCGCTACGATTGGGTTGACCATACAGGGTTCAGGCTCGAAACAATCCCATCGGACTTGCAAGCCAGAGAAAGCCATCCGTCGTCTACGCTATGGAAGATTGATTGCACAGCGTCCGCAACTTCGTCGTGCGCGCTCAGTTAACCACGCTTAGCAGAAACGCCGTCTGCCGGCGTTGGAATTCCGTGAAGCGGCCGAAATTCGGAGAGGTGACATTGTTATAGACCTGGCTGAAATTTCCGTGATTGGTGAGGTTGATTACGTAGAAGCCGAGACGGATCTTGCGCGAACCGAGGTGAAACCCGCGCGGGATGCGGAAGTCCCGGTAGACCCGGGAATCGACGGAAAAAAATATCGGAAATCGCTGGGAGTTGGGCAGCCCAACGTAATTCTGGCGCTCATCCACTTTGGAATACGGAAAGCCTGTGTGCACGTCGACGACCGGGCCGAAAACCAAGTCGAGCGGAAGATGAAAGGTCCCCCAAGCGACCACCCGGTTCGGCACATCCGAAGGGCGAACACCGTAAGCGTTGGACCGGATGACCGGCTGCTCGAACGGAATGAAGACGTCCCCGAACGTGTTCAAATCTCCACGCGACCGGCTCCAGATGTAGGAGACGCTCAAGTCGCCATCCTTGATGGGATGAAACCGCAGGGTTGCTTCCGCTTGGCTGTAGTTTTCCTTACCAGTGTTCAGAAGGCCGAGAACGCCTGGCGTGCCGCCCTCGCCCCCAAACGGAGAAATGACAAACAGATCGCGCGTCGTGCTGTGGATATAGCCGAGGCGGAGAACGGCCCCGGTCCAAAGCGCGCGGTCCACTTCCGCGCTAGTCACAAAGCTGCGAGCGCTGGTGTTCGGCGAATGACGGATTCGCGACGCGATGGGACCGCTTCCGTCGGCGATGTACTCGTTTTCGAGCGTGACTTCATTCCCGGTTGGCTGCCCGCTTGGGTCGTACTGGCTGATGACGCGTGTCGGATTCCCAGCAAAATCCGCCGCGAGCAGCGGGACGCGGTCATAGAAGATGCCCGTTCCCGCGCGGAGAATGGTTTTGCGATCTTTGCCCGGCGAATAGGCGATGCCGAAGCGCGGCGCGAAGGCCGCCGTGCGGCCCACGGTCTGGCTGGTGAATCGTCCACCGAGGTCCGCGGCCAAGCGATCGCTGAGCATCCAGTGGTCCGACACAAACTCTTCCACATCGGTTACGGATCCGCCAAGCGATCCCGCGCCGGTGAATTGAATCTGTTCGGAGAGACTGCCGTCTTCACGGAGCAGGCGCACCGGCTGTGACCCACTACTGCCGCTAAATGAGCGGTGCGTGGCGTCGGCGCCAATTCTGATATCGTGATGCCCAAGAAAAGTTCGGGGAGCAAACTGAAAGACCGGGGCGGCCTGGAACTGGCTGGAGGACCGTGCCCAAGAGTTGAAGAAATTTCCACCCCAGCCGTCAGGGGTGAGAAGCATCGCGTCGCTGCCCTGCCCGTGCGCGTTGCTGTCAAACCGCGTGTAGTTCAATGCCATGCGGAATAATGCGCCGGAAGAGAAGGTGTACGCGTCAGAGAGGCTTACGGAAACGCCTTTCCTGTCGTAGTCGGAAGAGGCGGTTTGAGGAATCAGCGCGGTGATATTGGCAAACTGAGTTCTCTGCGGAAATACGTTCAACGTTACTGTTAGGACTTGCTTTGGCGAAAGGATCGCCTGCAGCGTGCTGAAGGAATTAAATCCTTGCTTTTTGATTTCGTTGCGGGGCCACGCAAGGCCGCGCACAGGATCGCGGATGACGTCGTATTCGAAGACTTCGGAAAAACTGATTTTGTCTCCGAGCACCGGCCCGCCAAAGACGACCCGCGGCGTGGCGCGCCCAACGCCGACAAAGTGGTCATTTTTGCCCCGCAAGCTGACATTGAGGTCGCGCACGCCGAACTTCCAACTCTCCGGTGGCGGCACCGTTTCGACAACCGTCAGACCACCGGAGAAGCCGCCATTTTCGGCACTGTATGGAGTCTGGACCACGCGAGCCGATTGCACTGCATCGAGAGGAACAGGAATCGAAAACGAACCCGTGACCGGATCGGTCATTTTCGAGTTATTGACCTGGAGCATGGACTGATCTTCGCCTGCGCCGCGGAAATTCAGTTTTCCATCCAGCGTACGGACGACACCGGGGGTCAGGGGCAACAATGATTTGAAGTTCTCTTCGAGAACGGGCAGACTCGCGATTTGTTTTTCGCTGAGTTTCGAATCGCCAGAAGAATCAGCTGAGAGCGGGTCGGCCTGCTCCTTCACTTCGACTCTCTGCGTGAGCCTGGCTAACCTTACTGAAATATTTTGGATGCTGGTCGTTCCATCTTCTACGTGGAGTGTCGTCGTAAATGGCTCGAAACCTTCCGCCTCGAGCCGCAGAATGTAGTCGCCATTCGTCACGTCTTTGAATTCGTAGTTGCCCGCTTCGTCTGTAACCGCCGACAACGAAGCCGCACTCTCGGCCAGCGGCTTCAATTCCAGCAGAAGACCCTCGGACGTCGAGAGTTCCTGCGATGCGTTCACCAGCGATACGGTGCCTTTGACCGTGCTGCGCTTGTGGCTCGTTTCCTGAGCCGGCATACGTCCGGCGCACAAGAACATCGCGCCAAGCAAGGCAACTCCTGCGACGCAACGAGCTGAATTGAAGAATGCGCGTCTTTCGCAGGCCATGACGTCTTTTAGTTCGGTACCTTCCGCTGCGATCGCAGAAAACGCCGCCAGACCCGGAGTTCCGCAATCCAGCTGATCTCGTAAACCAGCTCGCGTTCCTCGCTGGCGTGCTGCGGTTCATTCCACACCGTGCGATTTTCCGTTTCCCAGCCCGCCTCGACCCCCGCCGGAAACACCTGAACGGAAAGGAAGATCGTAGAAGTAGCCATCGCGGACATCAAGTCAACCTACTGTTCTGAAAGTTCACGCGGCCTGCGAAATTCCGGGCCAGCGATTCCAGTGATTCATTGCATTCCGCCTTCCAATGAATAGCGTTCGCGCCGGGCGCGACAATTTCGCAGGAGCTAGAGTAACTGCTTGTAGGCAAGCACATTGCACGGTTCTCAAGAGGGTCTAGTACTGCAGCTTTCGCGCGTCAGGAAGAACGTTGACGGAAGATTGACAACAACGTCAAAGCCTTGCCGCCCGTGAGCCGACCGTAAGGCATCTATTCCAGATCACCAAAGCAGCCAGCGTGGATTAAGTCCTTCCCCCTGTGAGACATCCGATGCCTAATGCTTCCGGCATACATCACCTTGCCATTGGAAAGAGGAATGCCCTATGTCCACAGTGGGGGCTCCATGTCCAGCTCGAAACAGAGACCGCTCCAACCTCCATGCGCGCTGCCAGCGCAGCGGTCCGGCCTGGAACGGCACTGCATCGTTTCTCCCACCAGCCTCCAACATTTCCGCGGCCGAGTGGCACATGCAACCTTCAGCCTCCTCCCGTCGATTGGATGTTCGACGCGATGGGGAGGACACAACTTTTCGGATGGCTGGCGGTTCGACTTCGGGCCGATACCTCACAACAAAATCGGCAGCATTCAATTTTCTTTGTGCCTCTCGGCCAGCTTTGAGCATCGAAGTTCCGAAAAGTGACGTGGAAAATGCACTATTACCGGCCGTCCGCCAAACTACGCGGAGGGTCAAGAAAATGAGGGGGTGGTATGTCTGAATTGCAGCACTTTCCTACTCTACCGACTCAGCCATTCCGGCTCGATGTGCCCTTGCACGAATTACTACAACAACCTGCACACAAACCGTCGCCCGACCCGTCGACATTGGCTAATCCCCAGACGTTACCTCAGGTCGTGTTCCCGCAGTATCCCGAGCTGTTCCACGAACTGGATAAAGAGGATATTGCCGCGCACGATGCGGTTCTCCAGACGGGCAAGCGGCATTGGCCTGCGTCGAAGATTCTGAAAACCATGAAGGGCTGGATGTTTCCCTATTTCAAGTCGCGAGTCCTGCCGGGCGACTTTCAGCCGATCATTGCCTACCTCTTCACCGAGTGGAAATGCAATCTGGACTGCCACTACTGCTGGTCGTATGACAATCGCATCAAGGGCATGACGGAAGACACCGCGCGGCGCGCGATCGACTGGCTGGAATCGACGCCGTGCCGCGTACTCGCTCCCACCGGCGGCGAGCCGCTCATCCGCCCGGACTTCGTTCACAAGGTTGTTTACTACGCGGCGAAGAAAGATTTCTGGGTGTACCTGGCGACGAACGCGCGGCTTCTGCGCCCGGAAGTTACCGATCGTCTCGCCGACGCCGGCATCGCGACGGTCAACTTTGCGGTGGATACGATTAAGGAAAAGCCAGGACTTCCAAAAGCGTTCGAGCACGTGCGTGCAAACTTCGACCACCTTGTGCGGCGCCAATATCGCTATGGCTACACTGTCTTTTTCAACACCAACATCTGCCGCACCAACATTGACGACGTCAAAGAGCTAGCCACGATCGCACACGAAAACGGGATCTCTATCACCTTTCACATCAACGAAGCTCCGATGATGGAACAGGGACACTTCAAGCATCTTCACGAAAACGACACCTACATCCGGCAGGAAGATTTTCCCGTGGTCGATGAGCTTCTGGACTGGCTAATCGACAAGCAGCGCCAGGGCTGGAAGATGGTGGACTCGATTCCACGTTTGCAAAACATGAAGGGTTTCATGCGCGGCGTTGGGGAACACTGGGGATGCCGGGCCGGGCAGAACTGGCTGATCATCCGCACGAACGGAACTCTTGCGCCTTGCTTTCCCATGTACAACGCGTCGTACGACTGGGGAACGGTTGCCAATCAGAAGTTCGACGTGAAGCAACTTTCGGAGATGAAAAAGGGCTGCGAGCCGAATTGTTTTTCGACGCTGGGTTACAACGTTGCGTACTGCTACAGCGCGGCGCGCGTGATGAAGTGGCTGTGGAAGCAGGCCATGAATGGATTCCAGGGCGTCACTGGAAGCTTCGAATAGTGCGTCCGAGAAATCCAATGAAGGGTTTCGAGAGCTATGTCAGAACGTGAAGTCGTTTCACTTCCGCCGCAAAGGACCGCAGAAGTCCCTTTCGCCGCATACAAGCGGCAGCAGGCAGCTATGGCTCGCCGTCGTCTGTACCCGCTGAGCGCGTTCTACACCCTATACGCGATACTGGTGTTGGCGATTGCGTTTTCGACGAAGCATCCCTGGATTGCTGTGGCTTTCTTCTCTGCAGGCTGCGCGACGTGGACTCTCGTCGAGTACCTCTTCCACCGCTATGTGTTGCACGGCCGTTTTCCTCCCGGCAAGGGCTTAATTCGAAAGTTTCTGCATGAGCGGCTTGACCCGCTCCACTGGGATCACCATGCGCGTCCATTCGATGGAAGTCACATCAGTGGCGGATTAAAAGATATTCTGCCTCTGTTTTTTGTCGCAGCGCCCGTCAGCTTTCTGTTTCCCGCGTATACCGCGCCTGCCGTGCTCGCCGGCGCAGTACAAAGCTACGCCTGTGAAGAGTGGCTGCACTACGCGCTGCACTTTTCAAATTCCAGGTTTCCGCTCTTCCGGCGATTGAAGAAGTATCATCTGTACCACCACAGCCCCCGCGGGATCGACAAGGGTTACGGCATCACCACTCGTTTCTGGGACGGCGTGTTCGACACGCGATTCCCGGAATCTGTACGCCGCTCCCTGAGCAAGAACTGAAATGAAGAACGACGGCTTCGCTCTCATCACTGGTGCTTCCCGGGGTTTGGGAATGGCGTTCGCCCGCGCGCTCGCAGAGCGGCATTGCAATCTCGTGCTGGTTGCTCGTTCCGCGGAACCTCTGCAAGCGTTTGCCAACGAATTGCGCCGCGCTTACCCTGTCTCCGTGGTCGCTATTCAACTTGACCTTTCTACCGCTGGAGCGGGCCAAATCCTGGCGGAACAACTTTCAAGCGGCGGTATCCCGATCGAGCTGCTCGTGAACAACGCGGGCTTCGGTCTGCGCGGAGAATTCCGCGCCAATTCCCTGCCCCGGCAACTGGAGATGCTCCGGCTAAACAACCAGGCCATCGTCGAGCTTACTTACAGCCTTCTTCCGGGAATGTTGGAGCGACGGCAAAAGGGGATCATCAACATCTCCTCGACAGCAGGCTTTCAGCCCATCCCCTTTGCGAGCGCCTATTCCGCGACCAAGGCCTTCCTGACCACGTTTTCTCTAGCCCTGGAGCAGGAGCTACGCAGCACTGGTGTAACCGTTGTAACGGTCTGCCCGGGAAGGCTGAGCAAGACTGAAAACGGCAGCTCTGAACAGGCCCGGGGAAAATGGGCAGGCATTTATCAGACTCCGGAGGACGTCGTGGATGACGCCCTACGAGTCCTCGCCGACGGCGGCGGTTTGACCGTTCCCGGCGCTCTCAACAAGTTCAGCGTTTTCGCGCAGCGCTTGATACCCCGAAAAATTGTGCCAAGATTGGTCGCGAAGTTATCGAAGGCGTGAGAGAGGAAACCAGAAAGGAACAGGTCATGGCTTTCCCCAAACTTCTTGCGCGACCACGCTGCGCCGTTTCCATCGCTGTCTTTGGACTGCTGTTTGTCCTGGGCGCACTACTGGCGTGGACGCAGGACGACCCCATGCATCACAACCATAGTGGACACGAAGGCATGTCGATGGCCATGGACGAACCGGCCCAGATGGACGCCGCGCAGAAGAGCAAGCTCCTAGCCGACAAAAAAGAAAGTGAATTCAACCACCATCTGGCGGGATTCTTCGTCATCCTCGCCGGCCTTTTCATCTTTGCTAAAGACACGCTGTTCCCGGACAGACCCTTCCTTCGCTACGCCTGGCCTGCTTGTTTTCTACTCTCCGGCCTTTTCCTGCTGGTCTTCAGCGACACGGAGCTCTGGCCATTCGGCCCCCAGAGCTGGTGGTACGGGCTCACACACAATCCCGAGGACTTGCAGCACAAAACGTTTGCCGTGATTCTGCTGGCCCTCGGCATCATCGAGGTTCAACGCGCCCGCGGCATACTCAAGTCAGCCTGGGCTGGATGGGTGTTCCCAGTGCTTGCGGCCTTTGGTTCTGTGCTGCTGCTCTTTCACGAGCACCACACCGGAATGCATGGCGCCGAGCACATGACCACGATGGCACGCGTTCAGTCTGAGCATCTCAGCTTTGCAGTCACTGGATTCGGCATTGGGGCTTTCAGAGGATTGTCCGAAGTGCCCACTCGCTGGCAGGTGATATTCGCGAGGCTCTGGCCGCTGTTGATGATCGTATTGGGCGTACTTCTCGTGCTCTACCACGAGTAGCCCCGCAGTGTTCACCTATGTTGTTGGCTGCCGTGGCGCCTGTGTCAATCGTCTGGCAATAGCGCCGGGAGCTCGACACCGTCGGGAAAATCACCACTCCTTCTTTTCGTCCTTGTCTGCATCCCCTTTCTTCTGAATATCTTGGAGCGTTCTGCGGTAGATCGCTTGGCTAGCCACGTGCAACACCAGCTTACGTAGTTTACTTCTGCGCGCGAGTCACCAAAGCCTCGATGAACTATGGGACTCGTATTCAACATTTTAGGAGGAACCACTTTGAAGAGAATCTTGATACCCATGCTCGTGCTTGCTGGCGTGTCCTTGCACGGGAGTGCCGGCGCTTTCGCTCAAGATGCACCCACACACTCAGCAACCGCGGCCCCCGGCAGTGCCGACGCGTTTACGAACCAGCAATTCGCGCTGCTGCTCAAAGACATCCGTTCCATCAAGAAGCAGGTCATCGCTGCGAATCTGACGCTCACGGATAGCGAAGCGACTAAGTTCTGGCCCGTCTATGAAGAGTATTCGGCGGATTTTGCAAAGATCAACGACACCAGAGCCGCGCTGGTCAAAGAGTATTCCGAGCAGTACGGAACTCAGACCGATGAGCAGGCAGACAGTCTCGTTCGCCGCTGGCTGGACGCGGACATCGCCGCAGCGCAGCTTCGCCAAAAATATGTGCCGATCTTTCGAAAGGTTCTGCCCGGCAAAAAAGCGGCGACCTTCTTTCAGCTGGACCGCCGCATCAGCATGATGATCGACGTTCAACTGACTTCGCAACTCCCGCTCATACAGAGCCAGGACTAGTTCCGTGGGTAAAGAGGGTATGACGCGCAGAATAGATATCTCAGGTACTCAGGTGCTTCTGGTGATGGTGGCCGGCCTTTGCCTGGCAGGGCCACTGGCATGGATGCTTGTGACGTACTGGCTGTTTGCACTATAAGGGGAAGCAAGACCATGATAATCGTAAAAGCGAGCCAAAAAATATTCACCCACGCAGAGGTCGTGAATCTTACCGGAATTTGCGTCGAGCACCTGCACAATTTCGTGAAGCACCATCGCTTGGGCTTCATCGCGCGCGTGGCCCAAGCAGCTGAAACTCAAGTCGACCAACTGTTCTTTACGCGGTGGGACTTGACGGTCCTAGCGACATTGTTTCCACGCTGCACGCACTGACCCAGCCAGCCACGCCCTCAACCAATCCCCGGCAAACGTGACTGGAGGGCAAGACATGGGGCCTGGCCGGCACGCGGGGCGCGCGGCGAGAAACGTCGTGCTACCAATAATTTCCGGAAATGCAACCGCTGGGACAGGAGTTCAAGTCTCCTCCCGAGCGGTTGCGTTCGAGCTCCAAGCTACTGATCGCGAAGTCCGATTGATGCTTAAGCCTTTGTAAATTGCACATCGAGGCCGATGGTCACTTCATCGCCGACAAGAATGCCGCCGGCTTCAAGCGCCGCGTTCCACACCAGACCGAAATCTTTGCGGTTAATCTTCGTGGTCGCAGAGATCCCAATGCGGGTATTCCCCCATGGATCTTTCGTCGGGCCGATTGGCCCTTCGACGTTAAAGACCACCTTGCGGCTGACACCGCGGATGGTGAGTTCGCCCTCCACGTAGAGCTCCCCTGCTCTGACCTGCTTAATACTGGTGGACTGGAATGTCAGTGCGGGAAACTTTTCCACGTGGAAGAAATCCTCGCTCTTGAGATGCGCATCACGTTGACCGTCGCGTGTTTCGATCGAGGCTGCGTCAATGGTGGCTTCGACGTGCGAGTTTTTGTGACCCGATTCATCAATCGTCAAGCTCCCGGCGATTTTGGAAAAATGACCTTTCACGCTGGAGATCATCATGTGCTTGACCTTGAACTCGGCGGTCGAGTGAACCGGGTCGATGTTCCAGGTAGTTGTGGAAGTGGCCGGCAGTGCAGCTGAAGTGCTCATGGGTTTTTGTCCTTTCCCTTCTCTTTTGATTGTTATCCACTGCTACCGGATTGGGTGCGTTAGAACGATAGTCGTTACAACATATATTAAAAAAAAACAAAAAGAGATTGACCCGCTTTATGGCGCGATGGTGACATGAATTCGAGACTGGTTATGGAGCCGTCAATCCGGGAGCCCGGCCGATCGTGCGCTCGAGCTCGGCCCAGGCCAGCAGATATCCGAGCCTGGCCTGGAGCAATTCCGCCTTAGCCTGGTAGTTTGCCGCGGTGGCGTGTCTTACATCCGAGATCAGGACGACTCCTTGGGCCACTTGATTGGTCGCCAGGCGTTCGCTCTCCTCGCGGAGCTGTGCGACCTGCGTCGCAACGTTAACCATGCTCCGGGTTTGCTCCAGCTTGTTGTAGCTGCGCTCAACTGTCACGGCGACTTCTTCCTTCAAGCGGTCCAGGTTTTGCTCCGCCTCGGCAAGCTGCGACCCTCGCTCGCGCACGGCAGCCCGGCGCTTGCCGAAGTCCCAGAGTGTGTAGTTCAGGTTTACTCCTACAGTCCCAAAGTTGCGGACGAAGAATGGCACACCGTCCTGGTAGCTGTGGCGCGCAAATGCGGTGATATCTGGAATGTACGCAGTTTTTGCTGCAGCTATGCCGGCGCGTGCTTTCTCGACTGCTTCCTCAGCAGCGCGGACCTCGGGATTCCCCTCCCAGGCCTCTTTCACGTACTCGGCTTTCGGCAGCGTCTCAAAATTTGCATCGACCTCGGACTCGAGATCCAATTTTGTGTTCAGCGGCAGGCCCAGCAGATCGTTCAATTCAACCATGTAGTCTTGTATCTTGAGATCGGCGGTAAGGACTGACTGCTGGCCCTGGAGGAGTTCTGCCCGGCTTTGCAGGGCTGCGACTTGCAGGGCGCTTCCCTTGCGGACGTTGTTTTCGTTCTCACTAAGATTTTCGGCAGAGAAGGAGGTTTGCTGCTCTGCCGCTTTCTTCTGAAGCTGTGCGACTAGAATGCCGTAATACAGCGTGTGCACTTGCAGCGCGACTTCATTCTCCACACTCTTTAAGTCGTCCCGCGAACTTGCGACCTCCGCCGCCGCGATGCGATTTTCCTGGTGGACACGCAACAACTGCGTCAGGGGCTGGGCGATCATCGTACCGCTCGAAATGAGCGTCCTCTTGCCCTGTGGCAGCGCCGTATTGACGTTGGGAATGGGCACGCCTGTGGCGCTCCCAAAGGCTCCCGAAGGAATCGAGAGGTCTTGCAGTTCGCTGATATGCAGAGCGTTGGATTGATTTGTTATGACTGGAAAATAGTCTGAGCGGGCGCCCTCTTTTTTGTGTTCGTTTTCCTGGACTTTGAAGCGCGCGATCTTGAGGGCGCGGTTCTGTTCGATTGCCAGGCGAACGGCTTCCGAAAGCTTCAGGTGTCGCACTTCGTCGGTCAGAGCCGAAGTGGCGCAAAGGAGAAATACTCCGGCGGTTGCCAATATCCGGAGAAATTGTCGGCGAGTCATGGCATTTTCCTCAAGTCTTGATAGCTGGGTTTTATCGGTTGCATAAACAACATGATCAGCAAAAAAGCTGCCGCCACGCCGGCGATAAGCACAAAGCCGTCTGCGACTGCCAGCGTATAAGCCTGTGCGTGCACTTGTTGACCCAAGAGTGCGCCTGCGCGCGCTTGCGCTTCATCCGACCCCGACGAACTGGGTAACATGCCGAGGCTAATGATGCGAAAGCGTTCATCCGTGAGCCAGTTACCAACCTGGACGTGAAGCCCAAGCATATTGGAGTGAAACTCTTCCCGAACGGTGAGGAAGCGATTCATGAGGGACACGCCGACTTGGCCGCCAAAGATCCTGAAGGTATGCATAAATCCAGAGAGCGTGGCGGCAGCGGCGGCGCTCTTCAGCGCACCCCTTTCCAGCGCCACGAGAACGATGCTGCCTACGAGCCCGACGTAGGCGCCAGCGAGGCCCATAGCCAGCACGAGCTCTGTCGTTTCGAAACTTGCGCCCGCCCAGGAGGAGTCGAGATGCGCGCAGACCAAGGAGCCCAAGGCCACTATGGCAAGACTCACCGCCAGGATGAGCCGCGAGTTGGTGAAGAGAATAGCGGCAGCTACCAGCCACACCACGGCAAATTGGGGCAAGGCAATCCAGGCGAGGGCGTAGCCGGTTTCCACAGCTCGATATCTTTGGATGTTGCCGAGAAAACCGGGAATAAGAATGATGGTGGCCAGATGAACGAACTTGAAAACGAAGATCGATAAGGCCAGGATGACAAAGTTCGTTGAATTCACGAAGGAGAGATCTACCAGCGGATTAGGCTGCAGTATCCTTCTGACGCAAGTGGCTGCGAGCAAAAAAAGTCCAGCCGCCGTCATGGCAATGATCACTGGGGAATGGAACCAGTCCAGACGCTCGCCTTGATCGAGAGCTCCGTAAAGCAGACTGAGGCTCAAGCTGAAATAGGCAAATCCGCGCCAACTTGGACCGGGCAAGGCCGCGTTGCGGCGGGGAATACCGAAATACACGCAAAGTATCATCAGGGGCGTCACCAGAGCGGCGTGCCAAAAAATCCAGCGCCAGGAAAAATGGTCGGCATACCAGCCTTGAAGCGCTGCTGCGACGTTGCTTGTGAAAATAATGTCCGCTGCATAGGCCGCGATGCCAAAAATGATCAGGCGCTTCGGGAGCGAGGTAAGAACGAAGGTCATGGTGAGGGAATAAAAAGTTCCGGAGGCCAAGCCTGCCAGCACTTCCAACGCCAACATGGCCCAGAAATTAGGCAAAAACGGCAGGAGAATGGCAGTGATCGTAAAGACGGAAGCGGCCAAAAGGAGAATGCGGCGGGGACCATAAATTACGCTCAGGAACACGCAGAAAACGCCGCTAAACATCATGGCCATGTTCAGCGCCGTGGGCAGCCAAGAGGCTTGGTCGAAACTGAGTCCGAGCGCGCCGCGCAGATCGGCAAGGCCAACACTGAGCAGCCGGCTGTTCATCGTCGCAATGCTCGCGCCCAGAAAGACTCCGAGGACTCCGACGTACGGGTTTGTCGAAAACTGAGCGGGCGCGTTGGGTGACGCTGCGGCGACTTGGGCTGTTGCAGTACTCAAGTGATTTGCTCCGGAATCATTCCGAAACCGCAGTCGTACGGACTCTGACAATTACCGACAGGCCGGGCCGCAGACGTTGAGCCATGGGCTGTCCCGGATCGAACACGATCTTGACGGGGACGCGCTGCACGATTTTTGTGAAATTGCCGGTGGCGTTGTCGGGTGGCAGTAAGGCGAATTGCGAACCGCTGGCCGGTGCAACTTGAACCAGCTTTCCTTTCAGATGCACGCCAGGAAAGGCGTCCACTGAAATCTCTGCTGGAGCGCCAGGCCGCATGTGCCGCACCTGGGTCTCACGATAATTTGCTTGCACCCACGCGACGCTCTGAACGAGCGACAGCACTTGGGTTCCTGGGCTGACCAGTTGTCCCGGGCGCACCTTGCGTTCGCCGACGACTCCGTTTTCCGGAGCATAGATGCGCGTGTAGTCCAGATTAGTTTTGGCGGCGTCGAGGGAAGCCTGCTTTCCATGCAGATCGGCGAGGAGTTGGGCATCGCGCGAATCGAGCACAGCGCGGGCTCGCGTTTCGGCTGTGACGGCGGTTTGGTTGTTGGCCAGGTTTGCTTTTGCTTGTTCGAGATCGGCTTGGCGCGCTAATGCCTGCGCTCGGAATCGCTGCTCGTCGGCCACAGCTTGTTCGAGATGCTGCTGGGTGGCGGATTGCTTGGCGATCAGCGCTTCTTGGCGAGTACGTTCCGCGAGAGTTCGATCGACGTCGGCCTTGGTGGCCTCGATCGCTGCCTGCGCCGCGGAAATCTGTGCCTTGGCAAGATCGATTCCCGTTTTTGCGCGATCGATCTTGGCGTCTTGCAGATCCTTCTGGCGCCGATTGTCCTCGATGGCCGCCTTCGCCGCCTCGACGGCCGCTTCTGCCTGTGCTACTTGCGCACGGAAGTCATCGTCCCGCAATTGGACCAGAAGGTCGCCGGCTTTTACAGTCTGATAGTCGTCCACGAGAACCTTCACGACGACGCCGGAAACTTTTGTGCTGAGCGGCGTCAGGTCGGCGCGCACGTAGGCATCATCCGTTTCTTGTTCGGCTCGTTCGCTCGCCCAGCTGTTCCAGTTCCCGATGATGGCCACCAATATGCCTGCCGCCATCAGAAAGATAAGAGCAGGGACGAGATATGGCTTTAGCTTTGCGATTAGCGTTTGTAACATTTGCGGCTCCTTCAAAGCTGCCTTGGCATTGAGGTCATAACGGCCCTAATGGCTACGTTCGTAACTATTGCTTTTGGATTGAGGTCCCAGCAGAGAAGAGTTTTGCACCCCGGGGGCCACCCATTCAGCTTCGAAGTTCCTTCGGAATGTTTTTATTTTCAACGAGTTGTAGGCGCGGCACGAATCCCTTAATCACCTGCCGGGAGCGAGGAAGTCAAACCGTTGACGGGTGCGTCAAACCCTGCTGCAACGATTCGATTTGTCATGCAATTGCGTGGCATGAAACGTCGTCGTGCCACTCTGTCAGCCCCTACTCCTTAGCAGAATCAGGCAACGGGTGCGCCCCTGGGTCATGTCAGAGTGGACCGACGCTGGAGGCCCGCACTGACAGAAATGTCAAACTATCGGCTTCATCCTATTTCGAGGAAGACGGACCCTTCCTAGGTCCTTGCTTCTAAAGGACATCGGGGACACAGCCCGCGGGACGTTGCTTGCACTTCGTCGTGGAAATTGCTGGGCCCGATGGAAGCGGCCGACGGGATGCTCATGTTCGGCGTTTCGACCGCGATCATTTTTGCCGTCATTCAACGGTTGATTGAGGCACGGTTTGTGGATCTCAGGAGCTGAACTCTTATAACAAAATTGACGTTTCGAAGTTACAGAGTCGTGAGCGCTTCGAAGCAGTACGCAAAACCCTCCTGACCAAATGGTTTAATCTGCGGGAGGGGGCATCCCAGCGCATGTTTCGAAACGATTCTTGTTGATCTTCAGTGGCCGGAACTTCGACTCCACAGTAGATCGTAGCATGCCAAGCTACCAGCCGCGCCGGACGATCCGAATACTCTGTCCTCCACTTTCGCTAAAGGCAGACTCAATCATCTCTTTTTTCTGGGCGGCAAGTTTTTGCGAGAGGCCGGACTGGCCTTTGGACTCGCTTGCAACAGGCTGCTGAGCCAGCCAGGTCTCGTCCACCGAGAAATTCTCTGTTTCGCACATGATGACAGATCGCTCGATCACGTTTTGCAATTCGCGAATGTTACCTGGCCAGGGATACGATTGAAGCAAATCCAGGCTATTCTTCTCGATCTCCGTTATTTCCTTTCCTGCATTCCTCGCGAAGCGTTCAATGAAGTACTCAACCAGTATGGGGATATCTTCCCGCCGTTCTCGCAGAGGGGCTATCTCGATCGGAAAGACATTGAGCCGGTAAAACAGGTCGCTTCGAAAGGTTCCGGCAGCGATGACCGCATGCAAGTTGCGGTTCGTCGCAGCAACCACGCGAACATTTGTTTGGATGGATCGAGTTCCGCCGACACGCTCAAACTCGTGTTCCTGCAGAACACGCAACAGAGCGATCTGCGTCTCCATCGGAAGTTCTCCCACTTCATCGAGGAAGATCGTCCCTCCCTCCGCCAATTCGAACCGGCCCACGCGCCGCTGTACCGCTCCGGTGAAAGAGCCCTTCTCATGTCCAAACAATTCGGAGGCGATCAAGTCGCGCGGGATGGCAGAGCAGTTGACACTTACAAATGGTCTTGAGGATCGCTTGGACCACTTGTGGATCGCGCGGGCTACCAGTTCTTTGCCCGTCCCAGTTTCGCCCGTGACCAGCACGCTGGCATCCGTGGGAGCGACCTTGGACACCAGTGACAATACTCTCTGCAGCGCCGCAGAGGTTCCGACGATCTCCTCCATTGATGCCTGATCAGTTTCTTCGCGCAGAGCAACGTTCTCATGTTGGAGTCTTTCTTCAGACTGCCTTGGGTCCACCATAACTACCGCCGAGCTTGCCATCACTTGCCCCCTAACCTAGTAAACTTGCACCCTTGCTGCACCTTTGCTCATTGGGCGCATTTTGAAGCCGGTGCCGTCCACGGACAACCCCCGATGGAGTTACCGTATACACCATATCGGAACGGGAGGAATACCCCTTTGAAGTACGGGAGGACTAACTCAAAAGTGGTAGGAGACCTAACCTCTTCGATCTCCCATGTCGACGCGCTTCCATCCAAAAAGGCGCGCATCCACCGACCAGCCCCCAGGTCCAAGCAATGCCAGGGCGGCACCCAAGGTAGCCAGCATGACGGAACTCCACGGATCGCCTGGATGGGAGAAGGCGCGCCACAGCGCGAAGGCGGCCGTAAGTGCTCCCGCGATGGGCGTCCACAAGCCTGCGAGGAGAAGTAACCCTACGCCGGTCGTCACCACGTTCAATATGGAAGATTCGAGCGAAGGTCCATCCCGGAGTGCCGTAACCCCATGAAAAACCAACACAATACCTGCTACGGCCCTCATTAATAGAAGGCCGACGCCGGGCAACCCGTGGGCGAAAGTCGAAAATAGCCGTCTCAATGAGGTTCAGGTTACAAAATTCCCAACGCGACCTGGAACCCCCAAAAGATCCCCTCAAAACCACTCTTTTGAGCGACTAGAACTCTATGATGCCGCGTTTCAGGCCTATCATCGCGGCATGGGTGCGGTCGTTTGCGCCTAATTTGGAAAGAATGTTTCGCACTTGTCCCTTGACCGTTTCTTCGCTGACCGAAAGCTGCGCCGCAATCTCCTTGTTGGCATTCCCTTCCGCGATCAGGCGCAGGACACGGATTTCCGCTGGGGTCAGCGCGTCATCGGTGGCATGCTCGGCAAGTTGCATGGAGGCCTCTGTGGAGAGTGCCCTTTTCCCGGCATGGACGCTTCGGATTGTCTCCAGCAGTTCCTTGTGCAAGCTATTTTTTAGCAGGTAGCCCCGCGCGCCGGCTTTCAACGCCCGCAGTACCTGCGCGTCCCCGGCATAAGTCGTCAGCACGATGATTCGCGCCTCAGGAGATTCCCCGCGAATCGCGATCATCGCATCGAGCCCGTTCATTTCCGGCATCTGCAAGTCCATCAGCGTGACGTCCGGGTGGTGCGCGCGGAATTGCTGGATCGCCTCACGCCCATTTGACGCTTCGGCCACTACTCTCATGTCCGCTTGCCCACTCACGAGTGCTGCGACCCCTTGGCGTAGCACAGGATGATCGTCCACGGAGAGAATCCGAATCGGGCTGGGCTCCCCACTCATGACTTCGCCTCCGTGTCTCTCCCTGACAACTTCTCAGCCAGCCACGAACGCCGTCGCCCAGGGGCTGTCGCGTAAGCTCGCGACGCAGGAATCTTCAGCTCCACCTCCGTGCCAGAATCGTTCTCGCTCCACACCGCCAACTTCCCTCCCATCAGCTTGGCGCGTTCGCGCATCCCAGGCAGACCGTAGTGTCCGGAGCGTCCCTGTTCATCAAGATATTTGGCGTCAATACCTTTTCCATCATCCCGTACCCGCAACCGAAGCCGCCGTTCGTCATACCGGATTTCCACTTCGATCCGTTGCGCCTGTGCGTGCTTGAAGGCATTGCGCATTGCTTCTCCCGCGATCCGGTAGACTTCATCTCGGAGGATTGGATGGAGCTTCTGCGGGGTCCCTTCAACATGCACGTAAAACTTAGCAGCATTTGGGTTCGTTTCACAGGACGCGAGTTCTTCCCCCAAAGTGTTGATCGTCAACGCGAGATCGCCGGGCACGACCATAGATGAGCGCAAGCCTTGTACGGCATCCCGGCCCTCAGTGATCGCTTGAGCGGCCTGATCGATAGCGGTCTCGAGTGTTTTCCTGGCTTCGGCCGGACGCTCCGGCAGCAAATTGGTCGCTGCCTGAAAGCGCAGCAACAGGCCGTGAAAACTTTGCAGCAGGGTATCGTGTAAGTCCCGCGCAATGCGCGTGCGCTCGCTGACGCGCTCTTCAAGACGCATGTTGAACTGTTGCGCCACCTGACGGAGCCGGAGTTGATAGAGAGCCCAGAGCAATGCCAGAAAAGCGGCCACGCACGACACGCGGAACCACCATGTCTGCCAAAACGCCGGATCGACTTGGAGCGAAATCGCAGCCTCGGAATCATTCCACTGCCCGTAGCTGTTGCTTGCCATCACACGGAACCTGTACGAGCCGGGGCTCAGATTTGTATAGACCGCTTCCCGGGCAGCGGTTGGCTCACTCCAACCACGGTCGAAACTGTCAAGAAAATATCGAAAGCGAATACGGTTCGGCACGGCAAAACTCGAGCCTGAATACATAAACGTGATCCGTTTACGAGAAGAAGGAATTCGAACTAACTCGCCCACTGCAATGGGATCGTTGTCCGCCATAATGGCCTCAACATGAGGGAGAGCTGGAGAAGAGTTGCTCATGATATGAGCCGGGTCTACAACGGACAGGCCATGGCTCGTCGAAAACCAAATTCTTCCCTGCGAATCCGCAACCACCGATCTGCTTCTTTTCACTCCCTTGGCGTTTGGCAGGCCATCGGCGGCCCCATACTCAGAGACCTCGGCCAAGCCTAAGATTCCATCAGATAGCTTCTGATTTGGCACGCGCAACACGTGATCTGAAGTCGCGATCCACAGCCATCCCTCCTTATCTTCAGATATTCCAAACGCCTCTTCGCGCAGTGGGTTCGGAGCATCGCGAGGAACTTGCACACGCCCCGATTTGAGGAAGGCCAGTCCTCTCGACGTTCCAATCCAGAGGACGCCAGCGGCGTCTTCAAAAAGGCAGTTCACACTATTGGAGGGCAGCCCGTCTCCCGTTGAGTGGGTCGTCCAATGCCCGCGCGACAATGCGCTCAGGCCGTTCGGAGTAGCAAACCAAACCGTTCCGTCGCGTGTCTCCAGTATTGCCGAGACCGTGTTCGATGTGAGACCATCGGCCGCCGTGTACGTTACAAATCTTCCGTCTTTGAACTTACTAACTCCTTTCGTCAAGGTTCCGGCCCACACTGCCCCATCCTGGCTTTGATACACCGCAAACACGTTGTTTTCTGCCAAACCAGTTGCTTGTGTATACGTCGTGGCGCCTGTCACTTCATTTTCGTATGAGAGACGTTTTAGACCGCTATGTTGCGTGCCGATCCAAATCTCGTTCTTGCGGCCCGCGATGGAGTAGATCACTTCCTTAGGAAGCAAAGAGGATTTGAGCGCCTGAGCTCGACCATCCTTCATAACGTATAAGCCACCTCCGGAGGGAGCGAACCAGATTCGATTCTCATTGTCTACATAGACTGGCCCGCCTTGTTTGGAGGGTGAGCTTCCAGTGGTCAGCGTGTAAGTAACAAATATAGTGTCTCGGATGCACTCCAGGCCGCGCGCACCTCCGGCCCAGATATTCCCCTCGCGATCCTCAAAGAGAGCGTTGATACCTCCGCTTCCGAAGTCGCCTTCATCGGAAAACGAAACGCCAGAGGCGTTGATTCGCAAGAGACCTCGCGTTGTCCCGGCCCAGACGTTGCCATCGTGGTCTCGCAAAAGAGCGAGCACTTCGGCAGTAGCCAGCGCTGGTGGCAGGTTAACCCTGCCGAACAGGGCGCCATTCCAGTGGTATAATCCTTTACCGGTACCGACCCACAATTCCCTCTCGCCCACGGGCAACAAACAATTGATTTTCTTATCCGAAATGCCTGTAACGCGTGTAGTTCCCCCATCTGCGAAATAGAAAAGCCCCCCTGTTGTCCCTAGCCAGATTTTGCCATCGCGTGTCTCCGTGATCGCGATGACAAGAGAAGGGGGAAGGGCGGCGAGGGGAACCAGCGGTTGGACATTTTCTCCTCGAATCCGGAGGATTCCATCTGTTAAATTTGTGATCAGCCAGGCCCCGTCTTCTTCTCGCCAGGTGCTTACGACTCCGAGCGACGTTCTTCGAAGAATAGGCGCCAAGCTCACAAATTTTCCATCGCGATAGCACAGCACGCCCACACCCCAGAAAATTGCGCAGAGCCTGCCCTTGTCATCGGTGATCAGACCTGAAACGGGATCGCCTGAAAATTCAGGAAACGAAAACGATGAGGTCAGACGAAGGTTAACCCCGTCGAAACGCACCAAGCCCTTTTCAGTGCCCATCCATAGATAGCCATCGGCCGTCTGCGTGATCGCGTCGATGGCTCCGCCTGGAAAGTTGTTATCCGTAGTCCATTGTTCTCGCAAGTACTGCGACAAGGTGTGATTGGGATCCAGGGCGCGAGCTTCACCGCCCAAGCAGATTAGCGCTAGCCCGGTGAGGAGCCATCGAGACAGCCTTGGCATGCGGATCACGGAAAGTACTTAAACTTTTCAACCACAATTTCGTTTTCGCGTTGCAGCGGTACTTTCCCCCATCCGAAGACGTACAGATTTATGTGCGCTACCTCGTCACCTGCCGTCGGCACATGCGCAGTAAAAACATGCTTGTTCAGGGGATGAGCCCGTCCGGCAACCTGCGCCCCGGCGTACGTCGTAAAGGTCGCCTTCCCAGGCTCCCACCGCAACGCGTGTGTGAGCACACCAGCCGGCACATTAAACCGAACGATATTTGTGGGGATGTAATAGGGCTGCACCACATATTGGGCATTCTCGTTGTGCGGGACCCCCCACTGGCTCATTTCAATATCCAGTTCCTGGTGATTTTCGTCTGTGCCGACCATGCCATCCCAGGTGAAGAGGCTGAGAACAGCAGAAGGTTCAAGATGCGAAATGTCGCGCACCACAAACATGTACGTCCCGTATCCTAGACTGCGCGTAAGGCGGATCTCCGCGCAACTCCATCCGTCCTGGCTCTTCGTTACCCGGAGATGCAGAGCCCCATTTGCATCGATCCAAGCGTTGGCCGGATCAAACGAGTTTACGGCGCCACCTCGGTAGCTTAACAAATCGCGTACTAACCAATCGTAGCCGCTAAAATGGAGCGTTTTGGGCGTCAAAGAAGCATCGGAAGTTCGGCCTTTGACGACCGCGACTGCAGCGACCGCTCCGCCTGTAGTGGGTAGCGCTTCCGTAGTTAGTGGCGGAGAGTATCTGGGATCAACCAACAAAGCGGCATACTCCTCGCCCAAATGGGTCACGTTCTTCCATTTGGAATCCGCTTCGATTTTCGTGAACAACGGGTCTCGACCAAAAGGCTGAATCCACCAGCGGCCTCCACTTTTGGCATACAAGACGATCCGTTGTTCAGGGCGAACGCCAATCACTCTTCCCTGGATGTTGTCCATGTTGTCCAGACCGCCTACAGCCGCCACGGGAATCTTAGTGAACTCGATGGAAGGCCCGGCGCTGCTTTTTTGGGAATGGCATCCCTGACCCGCAAAGTTGAGACCCAAAGTGCCTAAAATAAGGATAAGCGTCGGTGTCAGCTTCTTCGGCGCAACGCTTACCGCGCGCCCTGCAGTGCCTCGAGGGTACCTCTGTGCGAGCGTTTCAGACACCATGATTTAGCGCTGAGGATATAGCAAGTCTGCTCTGTGAACAAACGCAAATCGAAGTTCTCTGGGCACTCCGCTGAAATAGCGGTGGGCTGTTATGGTTTGCTTAGCCGCGAATTCCAATCTCGAAAACGTTACGGAACAAACGAATCATCTCCGCGAATGCCAGGTCCGTCGCCTCGGGATCGAAACGCGGCCCTTCATCGCGTGTGAAGGCATGCTCGGCCGGATACAGCAACGTGTTGTAGCGGACGCCGGAGTTCTTCAGCGCCCGGTCAATCGTTTCCCTTCCCGCGTCGGGAACGTGCGGGTCCTGCGTCCCGAAGATCATCAGAAGCTCACCGCCGATTTCTCTTGTGCGGGCCAACGATCCGGCATCGGCATCCTGACCGAGCTTGCCATCATGGATCCCTGTGCCGTAGTAGCAGACCGTTGCGCGCACATCGGGCTGGAACGCCGCACGGAACGCAAGGTGGCCTCCGATGCAGAAACCCACGACACCGATTTTTCCTCGCGCGACTTTCGAATGTTTGGAAAGCCAGTCCAGACCCGCGCGGCAATCGGCATCGAAATGCGCGACCGGAGTCTTCGCGGCGTCTTGCTGGCCGCGGGTCCGTCCGGCGTCATCGAAGGGGATCACCGTTCCCAGCGGCTCGATGCGCCGATAAATCTCCGGCGCAGCAGCAACAAATCCGTACCCGGCCAGCCGCACGCAAGTGCGCAACAGTGGCGGAGTGAGCTGAAAAATGTCCGAGTAGCACCAAATTCCGGGATACTGCCCCTCTGCCTTAGGCGCCGCAACGAAAGTTCGCATCGGCGAGCCCGGCAGAGCAATGTCAGCGTATTCGGTAGTGACGACCATTTCTCATTCGCGGGAAATCTTGTCCGAGACGCGAGTGCCAGTCAACTTCTGAATCTACGCGACGGCCCGTTGATCAGCGAGACCAAATGCTTCCGCTTCGCAGTTGAGCAGTTCTGCAAGGGTGTCAAAGTCATTGCTCAACAGCCAGTGCTCCGCTGCCTTCGCCTCTTCGTTATTTTCCAGAACATCAAAAATGGCCTGATTGACCACCGCCAGGAAGATGCGCCTGGCTGCCCGCGGATGGAACTCTTCAGACTGACGTGTCATATGGACTGCTCCCCTTTACGTCGTTAGTATCCCCCACCAACAACAGTCGCCCTATTGGGAGCACGGGGAAGTCCAATAGGACCGGACGGTAAATAGTTGAAATCAAACGAGCGTAGCTGTCTCACGTTGACTTTCTTCCAGTAACCCCACACTAGTTTTTGACGCTAGTGCCAATCCGCTGCCAGTGAGTTCGAGTTGAAACAAACGTCAAGTTATCCCGAATCTTCGCGGCTCAAGACGGGGCCGCACCTCTCGTATTCATGCCTGCATCGAAAGCTTGATGCGTGTCTTACTACTCAATCTAGACATGGATTCCCTGCAGGCTGCCAACAAGTCGTTAGCTAGTCGGAGATATGAGGTCGTTGTACATCACGGCTCGGCCGTCGACGAGGTGCTGGGACTTTCGCCCGAGGTGTTGGTCACCGAAGCAACGCCTTAGGACATCAGCTGCTGTGGACTGATTACTCAACTCAAGGCCCACGCGGAGACGGAGTCGTCACTCAGGGTCGTGATGATTGTTCAAGGCGGCGCCGTGGAGCGCGCTCGCGCCGCGCAGACTGGAGAAAATGAACCGCCAAGCCAATGAGATGCCGCCGGATTCTGGCACAGCCACGATTCAGTAAGTGTATTTGGCACAGTTGTGGCATAGCGAGGCCAAAAAAAAGACGACTCGGATTAGGAGTAAAGTTGGAAAGTGCTTTAGAATCAATAGTGCACTTCATGTCGGGGCGTAGCGCAGCCTGGTAGCGCGCCTGCCTTGGGCGCAGGAGGCCCCCGGTTCAAATCCGGGCGCCCCGACCATTTTATGATCTGTTTTTTCCATCACTAGAGATGATTGCTTTTTTCCTACTAACCCCTGTGGATTTCTCGCAGACAGGAGGTCGGTTTTTGCAAGCCATTCAATCTCAATAACTTCGGGATTCTGTAAGCAGACAAGAACTTAAAAGGGCAGGAGTGCCATTTAGAAATTATTGAACCAGGCGGCGCAGACGCATTCCAGGAAAAGGTTCAAGATGCGGACAGTGCTTGAAGGTCGAACTTCGCGTTGAGGAGCTCAGCTCTTAATCGTAGTAGCGGAACTCCAAAGGGCGCCTCGGTTGAGCCATTCCGGATATCGAGCGAGCATTTGGTCATAGAGCTCTTTTGCAGTCGTGGTCCTTTCAGCGAGTTCCTGAAAATCGAGGATGTATCGCCGGGTCTGTCCGATCACCCGTGGGCTATCGTCATCATTCTTCAGATTCTTGTGGCCGGCGACGACCATACGTGGCTTGAGCGACTCCATCTTGTCCAGTGCGGACATCCATTCGTCACGTTTTTGATTCTGGTTTGCTTCCATGAGTCGCGGATGCACGCCGTTATAGGCGGCATCCCCGGCGGCGATCAGTTCAAGCGATGGTACGTGCAAGCAGGTCGTTCCTGCGGTATCCGTAAACCCAAGCGGAATCGCAATCAGTCTATCGCCTTCCAGTTCGATGGCGTTCGTCGTGAGTTCCTGGGCAACTACAAGACGCTTCGGGAGCTGATTCGGGAAACGCGATTCCCAGAACTTCGCCACAAACTCCGGCGAGGTTTGCTCCTTCATGACTTTAATCGCGCTGGGCGCGGCGACAAACCTCGCTTTTGGGAAACGTTCCAAAAGAATGCTCGCCCCGAAGAAGTGATCGCCGTGCCCGTGAGTTGCATAGATAGTTGTGAGGTTTTTTCCTGTGGACGCGATCCAGTCGGCCTGAGCCCGGGCCTGCTCCAGAGTGATAAAGGAATCCACCACCACGGCGTCTCGCGAGCCGTAGATCAGGCTCGATGAGATCGGCGGCCAGGGCCGCTCGTGTTCACCGGGCGCAAAATCGGTGGTCACAACGGGAATACTGGGTGTTACGAACACATCCCACTTCAGATGAGTTTTCGCAACGCCCTGACCGCGGTAAGCAGAGTTCAGTGCTGGCATGTCGTCTCCTTCGAATACTCGCTTCGGAAGGCCGGCTGTCAAGAAGCCGCCCGCGACGCGAAAAAGAAAAGAACGCCGAGAAGTGCAACATCTGCTCTCAGTCATAAAGAACACCTGTGGAGCGAGTCATCACGGACCCTCGTACCTCATCGTCCATACCCCGCGATCACCGCGATGATATTCGTGTCCCTCCCATGGTGATCCACAGATGTGCAGGTGCGCGTACGGCGTTCCAGCAAACATCACCATCGTTCCGGCGTCGCGCATGACAGTGGAAAGACCAGCGGCTTTGGCATCGAAGGGCCAAAGAATCATCCAGTGGGGCCCGATAGGGATAGGAGGGCTCGTGGTGTCGAACGGGTCTGTATAGCTTCTCTGCGTTGCGCCGTTCAGCATGTAAATCAGGCCCGGGGAGGTATTCGTTGGTTTTGGCTTTCTGGCAAGAACATCCTTAAACCAGACCATGCCCATTGGATCGAGAGCCATGTCCGGCCGTCCAACCACATTTTGATCGCCAGGGATGCACACCCACTCGTTCGTGCCGGGACGAAGCACTGTCAGGTTCGCCTGATGATCCATTTCCGCGATGGTCGCCTCGGCCGTCACGGACGACGGACCGGCCAACATCGCACGGCGGATCTTCTCCTTCTTGATTTCCTCGGCCGTGCGGTTTTCATCAGCCATTGTGTGCTCCCCGATCTCGTGAGGCTTCAATGAGGCGAGCCCCGCCCCAGACAGTGCAGCCACACTAATAAACTCTCGGCGCGTTAGAGGTTCCTTGGCGGCATTCTGCTCCGTCGAAATGTTCTTGGGACTCGTCACATGACTCCTTTCAACCGTAGCGCCAATGGTTTGCTAGCTTTCGTCCATAAAATCGAGCAGGACTTTGCCACCCGACAGAGCACGAGCAAGCGCTTGCTTGAAGCTTCGTGCCGAATAGACTGCGGCGATCGGTACGCGAAGTTGGTGGGTGGCAACTAACTGCGCGGCTGTACGTATCTTCTCCGGAATTTTGGGCAAGTTTTCTGGGTAATGCATGAAAAAAGGGTGGATTGAAACACGCTTGGCCACCAGGCCTAATGGATTAACCTTGATGGGTTCGCGTGTCGGAGCCGCATAACAAACGATCTTTGCATCCCAGCCGACGATGTCCAATAGCGTTCCCGTCGCGTCACCGCTGACTCCATCAAGCGCCAGGCGCACGAGGGCACCGCCAGTGGCGCGATTCGCTTCCGCAGCGGTATTTGGTCCTGCCAGAAGAACGATATCAGCGCCCATGTCTTTAAGCTCTTGGATTAACTCGGGTCGGCGAACGATATTGATGGTGCGGAGGCCTTTTTGTTTCGCGAAGACGATGACGGCTCGCCCCACTCCGGAATTGGCCGCGTTCTGAACAATCCAATCACCAGACTTCAGAGAAACGAACTCTTCGAGAAGCAGTGCTGCTGCCGGCGGATTGATACTAAGCATCGCCGCTTGCTGGGGATCGATCTCAGCAGACAACACGATCGCTTCTTCAGCCAGCGCTAGTACCTTCTCCGCCCAGGAGGGCACACCATGAGGGATCACGACACGGTCGCCTATCATGACGTTCTGCACACCATCACCGACGGCCAATACCTTCCCAGCTCCTTCGTTTCCGACGACGCTTGGAAGCTTCGGTTGGAGCGCGTAGAGCCCGCTGGCTAACAGCAGGTCGCTATCATTGATGGGCGCGTACTCAACGCGAATCAGGATTTGACCCGATCTGGGATGGTCCGGTTCCGCAATCTCCGCGAGCCGAAGACCTTCCTCAGGTTTACCGTATTTCGTCAACTGGATGACCAGCATCAGTGTCTACCTTTCAGCTCCAGCCAAGCCGTGCTCAACGTGGGAAATTGTCGCCAAACATGGGCTGCCCGCTCTTTGACGATTCACGAGTTGCCTCGTCCTGGATCACATCCCAGTGCTCAGCCAGAACCCCATCTTCGATGCGAAGAACGTCGGCTGCAATCCAGTTGACCGGAAGGAAACCTGAAAAGCGGCCGTGAACAATCACGAAGTCTCCGTCGGCCACAATCGCCCCAGGTTCGTACTTGAGCCCTGGCGGAAGCATCTTGACCAAATTGAACAACCCTTCGCGGCCCGGCTGTATGTGCGCACTGTGCTGGATGTAGTGGGGCGACCAAAACTTCTCGGCGTTAGCGTAGTCACGTTTGTTGAACAACGTGTCGAACGCCTCCAAAACAAGTCTTTTGTTCTGCTCACTTGTTGTCTTCATCGAACGGCCTTCTCAGTACTGAAATGTCTTAGACCGGTGCGACTCTAGGCTAATAGTCGAACCATTGATTGAGCGCTTGCACCTTTTCTTTGGTGTAAGGCGGAAACAAGTGATCGATAGCTACGTCAGGCGGAGATATCAGGACGGATTTGGCGTGCGTCAGAGAATCGTAGCCATACTTCCCGTAATAATTTCCGATGCCCGAGGTGCCAACTCCCCCGTAAGGCATAGACTCAATAAACAAGAAGACATTGGTCTGATTTACGGCGCCCCCGCCGAAAGAAAGGGATTGCAAGACGCGATCGATCGCCTGCTGATTTCGGCTGAACACGTAGCCGGCAAGCGGTTTGGGAAGCGACTTAATCTTTGCGAGCAGCTTTCCAAGGTCGGAATAATTGAGGATAGGCAAAAGCGGCCCAAAGATTTCGTCTTCCATAATTTTATCGGACCAGGAAATCGGATAAAGGATGGTCGGGTCGAGATAGCGGTCCGGAGCGTCGGACTTCCCCCCGTAAACGACCTTCTTGGGATCAATCAGAGACGCAAGCCTTTCGACCGCGGCGGGGCTGATGACGCGAGAGTAGTCCGAGTTGCCCTTGGGGTCCGCGCCGTAAAGTGCGACGACAGCCTTTTTACATTCGGCAACGAACTGTTCCGCGATAGACTCATGAACAACGGCATAGCCCGGTGAGGTGCACCACTGTCCTCCCCATGCCATTGCGCCCCAAACAATTTTCTTGGCGGCATCCGGAATGTTGGCTGTCTCATCGACAATCGCGGGGTTCTGTCCTCCCAACTCAAGCAGTACGGGAGTGAGATGCTCGGCAGCCGCTCGCATCACTACCTTTCCCACACCCACACTCCCGGTGAGGATTATGAAATCAAAGGGAAAAGTCAGGAGTTTCGTAACTACTTCCCTCCCACCAACAACAGCACCGAACGATTCAGGCTCGAAATATTTTGGGATCAATTCCAAGAGCAACTCGTCCGTTGCCGGCAGTGCTTCGGAGAGTTTCAAGATGCAAGGGTTGCCGGCCGATAGAGCAGCCACCGCAGGACGCAACGAGAGCAGGAGTGGTCCATTGAATGGGCAAATCACCAACGTAACGCCGTACGGTTCCCTGTACACGACTCCTTTGTGCCCCGATGCCGCGAGGAACTTTGGAAGCGGAGCTTCGACGGGCTTCATCCACTCCTTGAGCTGTGACTTCGCGAATTCGCTGGTTGCGATGGACGCCGATACTTCGAAGACGTTTTCCTGGACCGCGGTCTTGAAGTCATTGCAGGAGGCGTCGGCGAAACGCTTGTAGTTGTCCTTGAGCATGCGAATTAGGCGATCGAGCTGGTCGATTCTCCACTCGTAGCTCTTTGTCGCATCAGAAGCAAAGTAAGCCTTCTGTTTATTAAATAAATCTTCGGTCCGGGCCTCTTCGCTCGTAAGTTGAGCCGATGCTGGTTGAACTTTCGCTGTCTTCGGTTCCGACGACATCCTCATCCTCCTTGCTTCTTTCCCAGGTTGGTTTACTCCCACAATTTCATTCGTTTCGCAGAAAACTTTCCGCAAGCGGACTGCTTCACTTCGTGTTTTTCGTAACCAATACCATCCGAAAGCGCGCCTTCCCGGCCATCATCTTCGCGTACGCAGCGGCAGCTTGATCGAGTGGAACGGTCTCGATCATCGCCGACACTCCACTCAGCGCGCTGAACCGAAGCGTCGCGTCGCCCGTTGCCGGATTTCCCGTCAGCGAGCCTGCTACTTTGCGCTCTCCGAATATGAGATCCATGCTCGTGATCTCGATCGGCTCGGGTCCGACGCCGACGTCAATCGAGACACCGCCGGCACGCAATCCCTTGAAGGTCGTGGTGACCGTTTTGCCACCCGAAGCCGTTATCAGAATCACCTTGGCGCCTCCGAGCGCCTGGAGAGCTGCAGCGGGATCGGTAGCGGCGCTGTCGATGTAGTGGTGAGCCCCGAGCTTCTTTGCCAACTCGGCCGATTGGATACCGCGACCAATCGCCGCGACCTCAAAACCCATGCGCCTCGCGTATTGCACACCCAGATGGCCGAGGCCCCCGATACCCAGTACAGCAACCAGGTCACCGGCCTTTGCTGGTGAATTTCGAAGTGCGTTGAACGTCGTGATTCCCGCGCACAGTAGCGGTGCTGCATCGGCCGACGACATGCTGTCAGGAATCGACATGAGCCCACTCGCTTTTGCGAGCATTACTTCGGCATATCCGCCATCATGATGAATGCCCGTAAACTCCTGGTTCCGGCAGTTCACGAGGTCGCCATTTCGGCAAAACTCGCAATATCCACAAGAGCCGCCGAGAAACCCCACCCCAACGCGCTGACCAACCGCCCAGCCCTGGACGCCGGACCCTATGGCATCGATCCGCCCGACTACTTCATGCCCGGGGACGCGCGGCCAATTGATCGGAAACAAACCTTCCACAGTACCGGAATCGGAATGGCAAACTCCGCACGCCTCAACGCGAATGCGCGCTTGACCGGGACCGGGATCAACGAGGGGTTTCAGTACGGCCGCGAATTCTCCGGGTTTGGTCACCTGAACTGCTTTGTACGTTCCGCTCATATTCCTCTGGTTTCCCTTGAGTTCCATTGAATACGACGCTAGGCCGCAAATTGTGTAACGTGGTAATCGATGTGGATTTGAAGGAGCTTTCCCCATTCCGCGGACGACATTTTTCCGAACATGGGGTTCGGACCCCAATCGCCAGCAGCCCTTGCATGCCGCGCAGCGTCAAGGATTTTAAGCAACTGCTGCTTTTCAAAATCGAAGTCAAACTGGGCGCCTCGGGGAATTTTGAAGCCCTTCTTGGGCCTTTGGCCTCGGTCAACTGTGTGGGGAACACTTCACGTATGTCGTCGCTCATATCAAGCAGCTCCGTCTATTTCGCCACCGCAACGGAAGATTTAGCCAACACCCGTTACGCTGCCGTGGATCGCCCTCGGACCGCGTTTGCGGCGGCACGGATCACGTCGACAACGAAGTCAGGCTTGGAAAGCATCGGAACATGGCTGCTGTCGGCCTCATAGGTGGTTGCCCCCATGCGCTTGGCGAAGAAGCGCTCCAAGTCAGGATGGACCGTGCGGTCCTTCTTGGCGACAATGTACCAGCTTGGCTTCGACTTCCATGCGGATCCTCCGACTTTCGCGCTGAACAGGTCGGGAGCCGGTACGCACTGGGTCGCCCAAACGAGCTTCTTTTCCTGCTCGGACAAATCGCCCGCGAAACAGTCGATGCCTTCCGGACGCAGCCAGATGCGCCCATCCGCGACTTCGATGTGGGAGAAGACGTCAGTCTGCGGGAAGTTAGACTGCTGTGTCTGAGATGTCTCGTCGGCGTCCGGGGCAAGCGCGGCGATGTAGACCAGCCCCGCAACGCGGTCGTCGGTTCCGGCGCCGGTGATGACGCTTCCGCCATAAGAGTGGCCGACGAGGATGGCAGGGCTGCTGACCCGGCCCAGCGTGTGTTTCACGGTGGCGACGTCGTCAGCAGTTGTGTTGAGGCTATATTGGGCTGAAAGTACCTCGTGTCCGTCCGCCTGAAGTGGAGTGATCACCTTGCTGAAGCAAGAACCGTCTGCCCAAAGCCCGTGGCAGAACACTATGCTCGGCTTCCCTTGCGTGGATTTCGCATTCATTTTTGTTCTCCTTATGTTTTACGGCTGCATTCGATTCTGAAGATTCGAGAACCGTCCGCGCCAATCGCAATCATTGATGGCCCGAAGAGCTTTCGATTTGCGCAGCACTCTTCTCGCATGAAACAGCCTTCCCTTCGCGGCCGAAACCGAAACCCCGATCTCCGCCGCCATTTCTTCCGCCGAATACCCGTGCAATGTGTGCAGTTCCAGAGGACGCCGAATATTCAGACGAAGGTCCGCAATCGCCTTGCGAACCAGTCCTGCTTGCTCTTTCCCTACGTACTGCTTCTCCGGATCCGGGGCGGAGTCCGTGATTTCCCAGAGCGCGTCGCTGTCAATGCCGTTTCGCGACGTAACTTCATGGGAATTGCGCCTCTTCCGAAGGATCATCAGTGCTGAATTGATGCCGATGCGTGTCAACCAGGTGGAAAAGGTCGATCTGCCATCGAAGCTTTCGAGGTGGAGGAATGCTCTTAGGAAAGAGTCCTGAAGCGCATCTTCCGCATCTTCATAGTTTCGAGTTATGCGAAGCACGGTGCGAAAGAGCCTCTCGGCATGGGCTCGGTACCACGTTTCGAGCGATCCGCTTTCTCCGCTCCTTGCTGCCGCCATTAAGCGTTCTTCCTTCATGGCCTTCATCCGATTTCCACCGCTCTATCCGTTCTGCCCAGTGTCGTCTTCCGAAGCAGCGCGCCCTTTCTTACGTATTTGGGCGCGTGCGTGTGGCCGACCTCGTTCGCGCGACATCCACTCTCTGATATAGGGCGAACAATTCAACACCGAGATTCCCTTCGCTTCACACGCGTTCAAAAAGCGAACGCACTCGACATCTACAAGGTCCAATTCCTCCAAATCCAAAACTGCTGGTGATTCGGAAATCTCGATTTCGGCTTGAACTTGATGCAGGTGCTCAGGCCGAAACTCGCCGCTCAGCCGAATCCGCGTTTGGACCCGTTCTATCCTCAAAGTCATGGATGCCCGGCTCCGGGGTACCCTTACCAGTGCAATGCGCGCGCCATCCGCAACTCTTTGCAAAAACGGAGTTTAGGACAATCAGAAGTGCTGAAATTTCAGGAATTCCTGCGTGATGAGGAAAAAGCGCTGGACTTAATAGTTACTCGGCCTCTAGCGGCTTGCTTGCGGTACTTTGAACAGATATTTGTTAATTCTCAAGCGCTTGATCTTGGAGTCGAGAGTTCGCGCCGGCAGACCCAGTTTAGCCGCTGCACCAGCTGGGCCGGAGATTCGGCCCTGGCTATCCGACAATGCGGCTTCAATCATTTCCTTCTCCTGCCTCACGAGGGTGCCATTGAGCGTGCCCGTCCGACTGGGGGCAACGGAAGGTTCCCGTCTGAGCCAGGTCTCGTCTACAGAAAAGATCTCGCCTTCGCACAGAATGACGGCACGCTCAATTACATTTTGTAGTTCACGAACGTTGCCCGGCCATTGGTAGGCCTCGAACAGTTCGGCCGTTCGTTTGTCAATAGTTCTGAACTTCTTTCCAGCCTTTTTTCCGAAGCGACCGATAAAGTAGTCGACAAGCACAGGAATGTCATCGGCGCGTTCGCGCAACGAGGGCATCTGAATAGGCACGACGCTCAGTCTGTAAAGAAGATCTTGGCGAAACTCTCCTTCGGCGACGAGAGTGTCCAGATTACGATGCGTCGCGGCCAGCACTCTCACGTCTACGGGAATGGCTTTGTTACTGCCAACGCGTTCGATTTCGCGTTCCTGCAGCACCCGCAACAATGCGATTTGAATCTCCAGGGGCAGGTCACCCACTTCATCCAGAAAAATGGTCCCGCCATTGGCCGATTCAAAACGCCCCAGGCGTCGTTGCGTCGCACCCGTAAACGCGCCCTTCTCGTGACCGAAGAGCTCGGAAGCAATCAGCGACAATGGAATTGCGGCGCAATTTACGCCGATGAACGCCCGTTCCGAGCGACTGGAGCGCTTGTGGATTGCGCGGGCAATTAATTCTTTCCCAGTGCCGGTTTCACCCAAAATCAAAACTGTGGAATCGGAGGGTGCCACTTTGGCGACCTGCCGAAGGACCTTACGCAGCGCTTCCGAGGAGCCAACAATATCCTCGAACATCGAATCACGATCAATTTGCTCGCGTAACGCTAGATTCTCGTTGCGTGTTCTTTCTTCGGCCCGGACACGATCGTCAATGTCAGTTCCCGTCGCGTACCAGCGAATGACCTGCCCCTGCTCGTTTCGGAAGGGGTTGTAACGAATCAAAAACCAACGGTATTGGCCATCCCTCCGGAGGGCTCGTTGTTCTACTTCGAATGGAAGCCCGCGGGCCAGAGCAGTCTTTCGCTCGTCGCGCGATCTCTCCAGGTCGTCCAGGTGGAAGATTCGTTCGCGAAATTGCGGAGCAAACACATCGTCCGCGGTGAGACCCGTATAGTCGAGCGTCGCTTGGTTGGCGTAGACCGGGGCACCGGCCTCGTCCAGGACGACAATCGTCTGCGGTATCGCGTCAGTAATACGGCGAAGCTCGCGTTCATCTTCTCGTAGTTTCTCTTGCGATCGCTGGCGTTCAATTGCGATGCGGGCGATATGTCCTGCGGCCTCGATAAATTCAAGATCTCGACGGCTTGGAGCCCGCGGCTTCGAATAGGCGATGCAGAAGGTGCCAAGAACTTCTCCACATTTCGAAATCAGAGGTTCGGACCAAGCCGCACAAAGTCCGTGGTTTAGCGCGACTTCTCGAGCGGCCAGGCCTTGAGCGTCATCAGGCCAGCGCGGATCCTCGGAGATATCGCAAATGATTACCCGCTTTTTCGTAAACGCCGCGGTACCGCAAGAGCCTTTTTTCGGGCCGACCGGCCAGGGCGTGAAAGCTGTCGTAACTGCTGGTGGGAGGTGAGGACCAGCAATCGGCAACAGCTGATTGCGGCCCGCATCCATCAAAAAAACAAGGGAAGTGGCAGACGTGTGTTCATCGATGGCCGCACACAAATCGTTTAGAACGTTGGAGAGGCTCGCCCCATCAGCAATCATTTCGAGCGTTCGCTTCTCCGCTCCGCGAAGCAATTCCTTTTGCTTGTTGTCTTCGATATCGATTCCCGTTCCGTACCATCGAACCACTGCGCCAGTTTCGTCACGCAGTGGCTCGCGCCGGAGTAGAAACCAGTGAAAGACACCATCCGAGCGCCGCAATCGCGCTTCGCATTCGCGCGAATCTTCCGAGTCGCGCAATGCTTCCCATCTTTCCATTAATTTAGGGAGATCCTCGGCATAAACCGCCGTCTTCCATCCCCAGCCATATGACTCTTCGGGGGAGAGACCTGTGTAATCGTGCCATCGCTGATTGACGAATTCTACGGAACCATCCGCATGACTCGACCATGCAAGTGCAGGAATAGCATCGATCGCAAGACGAATGTCTAGCGTCTGTCCAGGTCGTGATGAACCAATCGTCGGGGATGCCATCCGTCGATTATAGTCCGGACGTGCGGTTTTGCGCCGAGAAGGTGAACTACGCCTGACCTGGGCGCAGGGGGGCCCCGGTTCAAATCCGGGCGCCGACCACTTCCAGTTACAATGTGTGGCTAGCCGAGTTGCTTCTCGGCAGCCATCATGTTCCCCAAGCCCTTGTACAAGCATCTATTGCCGGCACTCTTCGCCGGATTGCTGTTGCGTCTCTTTTTCATTGTGAAGTTCCCTTTTTATTCCGGAGATACTGCCTATTACGAAGAACTCGCCCGTAACTGGCTCTACCACGGCGTCTACGGCTTCTATTCCCACGGGCAGCTGTTCCCTTCAGATCTGCGCGCGCCGGGCTATCCGGGATTCCTTGCGGTCATTTATTACTTCGCGGGACCCGGCAGAAAAGCCGTCATGCTGGCGCAAGCGTTCGTTGACCTCGCGACCTGCGTGTTGGCTGCAGGGATTGCCGCTCATATAGCGAACGGTCTCTCTGACGCAAGCCGCGGCCGCGTTGCGGCTGCAGCTCTCTGGTTGACCGCGCTCTGCCCCTTCACTGCAAACTACGCCGCAGTCCCACTGACGGAAGTTCTAGCAACATTTTTCACGACGTTGGCAATTCTGGTTTTTCTGTCTCCTGCCTTCTTTCGAATCGATTCCGCGCAATCAACGAGCGATCTCCTTAGCACTGTGGGAGTCTGGTTCCTGGGCGGTCTTGTTGTCGGGCTGGGAACTCTAGTCCGGCCGGAAGCTCCGCTTCTTCTTGGTACAGTCCTGCTCGTATTTTTGTTTCGCTCCTATCGTCGCGCGAATCTGCGAAGACTCGCCCTCGTCACTCTTTGGATGACCGCGGGACTCTTGCTGCCATTGACGCCGTGGGCCGCGCGCAATGCCGTGAGTCTTGGCCGAGTGCAGTTTCTTGCTCCGCGCTACGCCGAAACCTACGGAGATATACTGCCGACGGGTTTCTATGCCTGGACAAAAACATGGATGTTTCGTTTTCGAGACGCGTATCTCTTTACGTGGAAGCTGCCCTCGCAACCCATCGATGTAAAAGATTTGCCTCCCTACGCCACAGATTCTCCCGACGAGTCGTCACGCGTCGCTTCCTTGTTGGAACGCTACAACACCACGCACGGCATGACGCTGGCACTCGACCACGAATTCGTTGGGTTGGCACGCGAGCGCGCGCAGCGACATCCGATCCGCACCTACTTGTGGATTCCCATCGAACGTGCCGCGGCCATGTGGTTCACTCCGCGGATTACCCTGCTGCCCTACTCAGGCCGGCTGTGGCCCCCTGGCGAAAACTGGCGCGCGAACCCCACTGACTTTGGCGTCACGTTGGGGTTCGCTCTGCTCAACGTCGTCTATGTCGTGATGGGGTTAGCTGCAGCTCGCGCGTGGCGAACGAACCCAGGAGTCCTCTTGATTCTCACCTTCGTCATCCTTCGCACCGCGTTCCTCACCCAATTGCAGACCTGCGAGCCGCGCTACGTGTTGGTGTGCTTCCCCGCGCTGCTGGCGCTCTGTGCACAAGTTTTCGCCCGGCCTCAAGGCGGCTGACAACTTTACGGCGGCCAATTGTGCCAATACTTATCCCTTGACAAGACAGCGCCAACGAAGTATCTCAGCGGCCGTGACATCGGATTGAGGATATCAACGGGGGCGACTAGGCCTTCTCTCATTCCGCGGTAATCCAAGAGCATCGAAAACCGCAGTCATTTGCATCTGGAGGACCTGCCGTGACTTGGAATCAAAATTATGACCCTCTGGGCCATTGGTGGCTCTCCACACTTGTGGCTGCTCTGCCCATTTTTGTTTTGCTGGGCCTGCTCGCGGGCTTGAAAGTGCGCGCGCATCTTTGCGCCGTCGCCGGCGCCGCCACCGCCATCCTTTGCGCCATATTCGTGTTTGGAATGCCCGCGAGCCTCGCTGTCAGCAGTTTTTTCTACGGCTCTGCCTTTGGGCTTCTCAAGATCGTCTGGATCGTCATTGCCGCCGTCTTTCTCTACGACATCTCCGTCGAAACAGGCCAGTTCGAGATCATGAAGCACTCTGTCGCCGCCATCACTCCGGATCGCAGGCTGCAGCTGCTGCTCGTGGCCTTCTGTTTCGGCGCCTTCATCGAAGGCTGCGCGGGATTTGGCGCACCGGTAGCCATCGCCGGAGCGTTCATGATCGGCCTGGGCTTCAAACCCTTCCAAGCCGCCGCTCTCAACTTGATCGCCAACACTGCGCCCGTCGCCTGGGGCGCCATAGGCACTCCCGTCCATGCGCTGGCCAGCGTCACCGGACTTCCGGAGAGCGATTTGAGCGCGATGATCGGCCGCATTCTTCCTATCACGGCGGTCATTGTGCCTTTCTGGCTGGTGCGTGCCATGGTCAGCTGGGAAGAAACCTTCGAGGTGTTTCCCGCCATCCTCGTTGTGGGAGGCTCCTTCGCCGCCACGCAATGGTTCTGGGCCAATCACATGGACAGCAACCTGGTGGACATCGCCGCCGGCGTTGTTTCCCTGATCGCCACGATGCTTTTCCTCCGTATATGGCAGCCGAAGCGCATCTGGCGATTTGAAGACGAGCGCCAGGAAGATGCCGCGAAACTAGCGCGCAAAGAAGTCGCCAAGCAGTACACTGCCGGCCAAACCGCCAAGGCTTGGCTGCCTTTCGCCATTCTCTCCGTCCTCGTGCTCCTCTGGGGATTGCCCACTGTCAAGTTGGCCATGAATCAGGCGACAACACCTGCATTCAAGGTGATGATGCCCGATGGCAAACCTCGCCCTGGCGCCGCGGGATGGGACTGGCCCTATTTACATGGCAAAGTGTTTCGAACGGCGCCCGTTGTGCAGAAGCCTGCCGCCGAAGGCGCACGCTTCGATTTTAATTGGCTCACCGCAACGGGAACGGGCTGCTTCATTGCCGCCATCCTTGCAGGTCTCCTTCTCGGCCTCCGACCGGGCAAACTCCTCCAAATCTTTGGCAAGACTCTCGTCCGGTTGCGGTTCGCCATTATCGCCATGACTTGCATGCTCGGCCTGGGCTACGTCACGCGCTACTCCGGCATGGACGCCGTCTTGGGTCTCGCGTTCACGCGCACCGGGTGGTTCTTTCCGTTCTTCGGCACGTTCATTGGCTGGCTCGGCGTGGCTCTCACGGGAAGCGACACATCTTCCAACGTCCTCTTCGGCGGCTTGCAGAAAATCACTGCCCAGCAGCTTAATCTCAGCCCTATTCTGATGTGCGCCACCAATAGCGCCGGCGGCGTCATGGGCAAAATGATCGACGCGCAATCCATCTGCATCGCCACCGCCGCCACCAACCAGGTCGGCAACGAAGGCTCCATCTTCCGCTTTGTTTTCTGGCACTCCGTGGCGCTCGCGGCCATTGTCGGCATCATCGTTATGCTCTACGCCTACGTCTTCCCGCAATGGATCCCCAGTGGGTTGAACTTCATCCACTGATGGGGCAAGCTGATTCTTCCATTCCACGGAATGGAACTTATGGATGCGCGCATTCTTGATGAGTTCCGGGCAATTGTCGACGGCCGCGGCCTGATCACTTCGCCCGAGGAACTTCACACCTACGAATGCGACGGTCTGACTAATTTTCGTGTCATGCCCCGCGCCGTCTTGCTGCCAACCTCCACCGAACAGGTGCAAGCCATTGCCCGCGTTTGTCACCGCGAAAAAATTCCGTTTGTCGCGCGCGGCTCCGGCACTGGCTTGAGCGGCGGGGCTCTGCCCGTCGAAAACGGGATCGTCATCAGCCTCGCGCGCATGAATCGCATCCTCGAAGTCGATTTCCCGAACGCTCGCGCGATCGTTGAACCTGGCGTCATCAATCTCGACGTCACCGCGCGCATCCTGCACAACGAATTCTTCTATGCGCCCGACCCTTCTTCGCAATCCATCTGCAGCATCGGCGGCAATGTCGCGGAAAATTCCGGCGGCGCGCATTGCTTGAAGTACGGCTTCACCACCACGCATGTTCTTGGCCTTGAAGTCGTGCTTCCCGACGGAACGCTCGTCCACTTTGGCGGAAAAGCGCTGGACACGCCCGGATACGATCTCGCCGGAGTCTTCGTCGGCTCCGAAGGCACGCTCGGCATCGCTACGAAAATTACTCTTCGCATCGTCAAACGCCCCGAGTGCGTGCGCACGTTGCTCGCGGCATTCCCTTCAACCAACGAAGCGGGTGCCGCCGTCAGCGGCATCATCGCTGCTGGAATGCTTCCCGCTGCCATCGAGATGATGGACAACCTCGCCATCCAAGCCGCCGAAGCCGCCGTCCACGCCAATTACCCGAATTGCGGCGGCTTGCTCCTCGTGGAGCTCGACGGTCCCCTCGCGGAAGTCGAATGCTTAATGACCGATGTGAACGAGATTTGCCGTTCGAATGGCGCCTCAGAAATTCGCTTGGCGCAGTCCGACGCGGAACGCGCGCTCGTCTGGAAGGGCCGTAAAGCCGCCTTCGCGGCCATGGGACGTATTTCTCCCAACTACATCGTGCAGGACGGCGTTATTCCGCGAACCGCTCTTCCCAAGGTCATGAGCGACATCGTGCGCCTCAGCAGCGAAGCAGGTCTACGCGTCGCCAACGTCTTTCATGCAGGCGATGGCAATCTCCACCCGCTGGTTCTTTACGACCGCCGCATTCCCGGCCAGGAAGAAGCCGCCGAGGCCCTTTCGAGCCATATTCTCGAATTGTGCATCGCTGCCGGAGGCTCTATCACCGGTGAGCACGGCGTTGGTGAAGACAAAAAAAAAATGATGTCCAAAATGTTTGCCGAACCCGATCTGCTGACGATGCAACGGGTCCGCAACGCTTTCGATCCTTTGCAGCTTTCCAATCCCACAAAAATCTTTCCGACTCCGCGCCTCTGCGGCGAAAAGCCCGGCGAATACGCGCCGTATCCCTCGGAATCCGCCGGCCTCGCCGAGCGTTTCTAGCGATCGAACTATGGATGCCGGCGCAAAATCCAAATCAAAGAACGTCCACTCCTCGTTCCGCTACGATCTCATGGCCTCGCTCGGCCACGATTACGTCCAAGCCGCTGGCCCTGCCGATGCGGTCGCGGGCGTCCAACCAAAATTGATTGTCGCGCCCGCAAACGAAATGGAGCTCGCCGAAGTTTTGCGTCGTTCGGACGAGGCCGGTATCGCCGTCGTCCCGCGCGGTAGCGGCACAAAACTCGGCTGGGGAAATCCGCCATCCAAGGCGGAATTAGTTCTGTCCACCGCGCGTCTGAACGAAATCACGGAGCACGCCTGGGCGGACCTCACTGTCAGCGTCGATGCAGGTTGCACCATCCAGAAATTGCAGGAAACACTCGCGCAGCGCGGGCAGCGGCTCGCCCTCGATCCGCTCTGGCCGGAGAAAGCCACGGTCGGCGGCGTTCTCTCCACTAACGATAGCGGTGCGCTTCGATTGCGCTTCGGCGCACTTCGCGACCTCATCATCGGTGTTACGATCGCGCTTCCCGATGGCACGCTCGCCAGCAGCGGCGGCAAAGTGGTCAAAAACGTGGCTGGCTACGATCTCCCCAAGCTCGTGACAGGCGCCTTTGGCACTCTCGGCGTCATCACGCGGGCGGTCTTCCGCTTGCACCCGCTCCCGCGCAGTGCGCGCTCGTTTTCCGTCGCTACCACTTCCAGCGAGGAAACGCGCCGTTTCATTCACGCCGTCCAGAATTCGAAACTCGCGCACACGGCATTGCAGGCGCGATTCGAAAGCGGCGCTGCCCCCGTCGTAGACGTTTTGTTCGAGGGAACCGAGGCTGGACTCAGCGCCCAACACGCCCATTTGAAGGTCCTCGCAGAAACCGCGCCCGTTGCCGAGGCTTCACCGGAAGTCTGGAATGCGCGTCAGGATCTCTGGTCTTTCCCAAAGCCGGAGTCGGTCGCTGTGGCCAAAATCAGCTTTCTGCCAGCGGAAATCGATCGATTCATGGAAATGATCTCCAAATCCGCCAAAGTGCGGCAGTTGCGATGGAAAGCGGTGGCCCAGGCAACAGGAATCGGCTGGCTCAGGTTGGAAGGTGATGCCATGAATTTGCGCGATTCACAGCAAGACCTGCGTGAACAGTTCGAACGCAGCTCCGGATCGCTGGTCGTGTCGTATTGCCCCGCGGGAATGCCGCCCATGGATGCTTGGGGAAACATCGGAGACACCCTTCCCCTGATGAAGGCGATCAAGCAGCAACTCGATCCAAAGAACACATTGAATCCCGGCCGCTTCGTCGGAGGCATCTGATTTTTTGGAGTGCGGGGAGCCAGCTCCCGCTTATACGATGACCAACACACCTCCCAAATCTTCCACCTTCGATGAGCACCACCCGCCCTCGAACGAAATCATCGAGAAGTGCGTTCACTGCGGCTTCTGCCTTCCCGTCTGCCCCACCTATGTTTTGTGGGGCCAGGAAATGGATTCGCCCCGCGGCCGGATCTATCTGATGAAACTCGCAGCCGAAGGCGGGACGGACATGAATGCGAATTGGGTCGGCCATTTCGACACCTGCCTCGGCTGCATGGCCTGTATGACCGCCTGCCCCTCCGGTGTGGACTACGGAAAACTCATCGAGGCCACACGCGCGCAAATCGAAAGGAACACTCAGCGCTCCCCCGGCGAGAAACGTCACCGGCATTTCATGTTCGAGACCTTTACCCGTCCAGAGCGTTTGAAGCGATTGCGCTTGCCGCTGCTCGTCTACCAAAAATCCGGTCTGCAGGCTGTCGTGCGCGCTTCCGGCATCCTGAATTTTCTGCCAAAGAAAATGCAGGCGATGGAGGCGCTGCTCCCCAGGCTCGGGCCAAACGAAGCAATCGCCGAGATCACCCCGGCAATAGGCGAAAAACGCCGCCGCGTGGGTTTGCTCCTCGGCTGCGTCCAGCGCGAATTCTTCCCGCAGGTGAACGCTGCAACGGCGCGCGTTTTAGCCGCCGAAGGCTGCGAAGTCGTCGCCCCGCAGGCCCAAACCTGCTGCGGCGCGCTCCTCGTCCACGCGGGCGAAGAAGCGGCCGCGGTGGAGTTGGCAAAGAAAACCATCGACGCATTCGAACGCGCTAACGTCGACGCCATCGTCACCAACGCTGCCGGCTGCGGTTCGAACGTAAAGGAATACGGCCACCTCTTGCGCGACGATCCTGCCTATGCCGAGCGCGCAAAAAAATTCGCCGCGAAATGCAAGGACATCAGTGAAGTCCTCACCAGTTTCGAACCGCGCGCCCAGCGCCATCCCCTCAAACTGCGCGTGGCCTTCCACGATTCCTGCCACCTGCAGCATGCCCTGGGAGTTCGCTCGCAGCCTCGCGCGCTTCTAGCAAAAATTCCAGATCTGCAACTCGCCGAAATCCCGGAAGCCGCCATCTGCTGCGGCTCCGCGGGAATTTACAATCTCGTTCAGCCCGATGCAGCCAACGCCATCGGCGACCGCAAAGCCAATCTCATTGCGCCTTTGAGAGCCGACGTCGTCGCGACGGGCAATCCTGGCTGCGTGCTCCAGCTTCAATCTTCTCTCGCACGGAACGGTCACCCAACTCCCGTCCTGCACACCATTCAACTGCTTGACGCCTCCATCCGCGGAATCACGCCAGGAAATCTACTGAAATAGCGAACGCGCTCAGGCGCGAAGGCTCTGGCCGCGCGTTTCGACTCCAAATGGAATCAGAAGCAGCCCGATCGCGAATGCGACGGACGTCAGCGCCACGGGAATTCCCAGCGACCCATAATGGTGTACGCCCGCGCCGACAAGAAATGTGATCCCCGCCCCGCCAAACCGCGCAAACGACGTGCAGAACGCAAACGCGCTCGCGCGGCATTCCGTTGGATACTGTTCCGGCAACCATAGTGTGTAGACCGCAAAGTTTGCCCCGCCAAATCCGAGAAAAAACAAGCAAACGAAAAACCACGGAAGCGCCGAAACGCCAAGATAAAAGATTTTCCCGAAGGTCAGCGCGATAAAAACTGTCATCAACGAAAAATACAATCCCAGCGCTCCGCGCCTTCCAAATTTTTCTGCCAGCCACGGCATTGCCAGGCACCCAAGAATCGTGGCAAACGACACCAACATGGTCGCTCGCGAGGCAAGCTGTGCTGCTTGCGGCCCCACGCGTCCTGCAGCCTCCGCGAGCGCCGTCACCGCCGCGGGAACGTAAACCGTGCCCGCCCACAATCCGCAAATCGATGCAAGCATATAGAGCGAATTCAGAATTGTCCTTCGCCGCCACGCATTAGAAAAGAGCACCGCGAACGGCCTCCAGATCTGCCACGTTCGAACGACGCCTTCTTTCTGTTTCCACCGCGCTGGCTCCGTCACGCCGTGGCGCACCCAGGCCAGCAGCAGCGCCGGCAATCCTCCGACGGCGAACATCACTCGCCAACCGTTGTGCCCGAAGCGACTCCCGATTCCGTAGTTCGCCAGCGCCGCCAGAAAAATTCCCACGTAATACCCGGTGTGCATGTAGCCCGCGCCCGCGCGCCGCCGGCTCTCCGGCCACTCTTCCGCCACGAACGTCCCGCCCATCGCCCACTCGCCGCCGATTCCGATTCCCGCAAGCAGCCGCAGCACCGCAAGCTGCCAGACGTTTGTCACCACCGCGCTGAGAAACGTGAACACCGAATACCAAACGACCGTCAGCATCAGCGTGCGCACGCGCCCGAACTTGTCTCCGACCGGCCCCCAAAGAAACGCCAGTCCCCATCCCATCAGAAAAAGTGCGAAGAGCAATCCGCCATAAAATCCAATGTGCTCTTTTGTCGCTGCAATCCCGGAACGCGGCAGAAGATCGCGCAGCGATGGCACCAGCACCAGAGCGTAGATGAACGAATCCATTCCGTCGAGAGTCCATCCTCCCCACGAAGCCCAGAATCCTCGAATCTGATTTCGCGTAAGCGGTTGAGAGGAACTCATCGATAGGCACGAAGGAAGAAATAAATCGTCATGGCCGTCCCAACGAGAATCACAAATGTCTTCACCCAAGCCTGCGGCACTTTTTGAGAATAATGCGCGCTCGAGTAGCCACCCAGAATCGATCCTGCCGTCATCACAATGGCCTGAGGCCAAACGATCACACCGGTAGCAACAAATGTCACCGTTGCAACTCCATTGATCACCCCGCCGAGGATCACCTTCAACTTATTCATCGCGTAAATGTCCGTCATGCCCAGCGCCGCCAGCATCGCCAGATTCATGATCCCGACCCCGCCGCCAAAATATCCGCCGTACACCGCGACCACTGTTTCATACAACGAAGCGACCGCAACCGCCTTGTTGCTTGCATCCTGAGTGATTCCCGCCGAGATCCGCCCCGTCAAATGCTTGCCAAACGCAAACAACAACGTCGCCCCAAGCAACAGCCACGGCAGAACATGCAAAAACGTCTGCGCCGGCGTCTTGATCAAAAGAAACGCCCCCGCCAATCCGCCGATCACACTGGTAATCACAAGAGGAATCATGACACGCGCAGGAATCTTCAACTTCTCACGATAAGCGCCTCCGCTCAGCGTCGTCCCCACCCACAACGCAAGCGTGTTCGTCGCATTCGCCGGCACCGCAGGCACACCCGTCAGAAGGAGCGCGGGAAAAGACACAAAGCTCCCGCCGCCGGCGACCGCGTTGATTGCTCCACCAAGAGCCCCGGCAAAAAACAGAAAAATGGCAGTGTGCAGATTCAAGCCTGAGTTTTATCACGTTTGCCGCTCATCGCTCCACCAAGACCCATGCCCAGCCGCTCGCGCCGACAGACAACTCATTCTTGACAACTCAGCCATACGCGTATATGAACGGGGGCATTCCAGAGCCCTTCCGCCACTGAAGACCTGGCCCGCATCCCTTACTGCGAGCCACAGGGGGGATTCAAGAGGAAGGAGTAGCCAAGACAGTACAGGTGTGCTCCACGCATCTTCCCAGCGGACGATGCGTTACTGGCGCACTCCGGCACCCAGGTCGAAGTTCAACAGGAGGAAGCATGGCCAGTCGAGCAGACGCGATCCCAGCAGGCGCACCCCCGGCATACAGCATCTGGAGAGTGATTTTCGCCTCCTCTGTTGGAACGATGATCGAATGGTACGACTTCTATATTTTTGGCAGCCTCGCCGCAGTGCTCGCCCTCAAATTCTACCCACCCGGCAACGATACTTTCGCCTATATCGCCTATCTGGCGACGTTCGCTGTGGGCTTTCTCGTGCGCCCATTCGGCGCGCTCTTCTTTGGACGCATCGGCGATCTTGTCGGCCGCAAATATGCCTTCCTGGTGACGCTCACGATCATGGGCGGCGCAACCTTCCTGATTGGTCTCCTGCCCGTCTACAGCACGGCCGGCTGGTTTTCCCCGATCACGCTAATTCTCATTCGCGTCTTGCAAGGCTTGGCCCTCGGCGGCGAGTACGGCGGTGCAGCGGTTTACGTCGCCGAGCACGTACCTGATAATAAACGCGGCTTCTACACTAGCTTCATTCAGATCACCGCTACCCTTGGCCTCTTCGTCTCCCTAATCGTGATCCTGCTCACCCAGCAATCGATGAGCAAGGAAGACTTCAGCGCATGGGGCTGGCGCATTCCCTTCCTGATTTCCATCATCCTGGTCACCATTTCTCTTTACATCCGCCTAAAGATGAAGGAATCGCCGATCTTTACTTCCATCAAGAGCGCGGGCATGACCTCCGCGCAGCCGCTGAAGGATGCTTTTGGCAAATGGGAAAACCTCAAGCGCGTCCTCATCTCGCTCTTCGGCGCCACTGCCGGCCAAGGCGTCGTCTGGTACACCGGGCAGTTTTACGCGCTCTTCTACCTGCAGACGATCCTCAAGGTGAACACCAAAACAGCCAACATCATTATTGCCATCGCTCTTCTTTGCGCCATGCCCTTCTTCACCGTGTTCGGCGCACTCTCTGACAAGATCGGCCGCAAGTGGCTCATGATGGTCGCTTGCCTCCTCGCCGTCTCTACCTACATCCCAATTTACAAAGGTATGCAGACCGCCGCGGGTAACAACGTTGTCACTGTGAACGCAACGAAAAACAAAGTGACGGGCGCAACCGGTCTAATTCCCATGACCGTCGACCCTGCTACTAACGCGCAAGTCCCCGCGAAGGAAGCACCCAACCCGAACGTGCCTATGCTCGTTTTCTTGGTCTTCATCCAAGTACTTTACGTCTGCATGATCTACGGCCCCATCGCGGCGTATCTCGTCGAGGCTTTCCCGGCAAAAATTCGCTACACATCTTTGTCACTTCCCTATCACATCGGCAACGGCGTCTTTGGCGGCCTCTTGCCGCTCATTGGCTTATGGAGCTGCGCGGCGACCGGCAATATTCTCGCCGGCCTCTACTACCCGATGATTGTCGCCTCGGTGACGCTTGTTGTCGGTAGCCTAGTGCTGAAGGAAACCCACGGCACCAAGATCTGGGACGAAGTCGGTGGCATGAAATAACAGCCTCGCGCCGATTGACTCGCGCGCCTGCGCGGGAGCATCATTTTTGGCGGGCAAGCTCAGTGCAGACATAGCTCAAGCTTGCCCGTACCAGGCTGTCCCGCGTTGTAGCTTCACAGCGTTGCGTCACAACCGAAATCGATCTTCCAAAGGGAGTTGCCGCCGTGGCCAAAGCGCGCCAGCAAGCAAAATCGAAGTCCTCCAAAGCCAAGAACAAGCTCACCGAAGCCCAAATCGCCGTCCACTGGAAAGAAGAAGAATACTTCCGCCCGTCCAAAAAATTCATTGCCCAAGCCAATCTCGCCGATCCTGCCTTCGTCAAAAAATTCAGCGAAAAACATTTCCCCGAGTGTTTCGACAACTACGCCAACCTCCTCGACTGGGACAAGCCCTGGCGCAAAACGCTCGACACCAGCAACCCGCCTTTCTGGAAGTGGTTCGTCGGCGGCAAACTCAACGCTTGCTACAACTGCGTCGACCGTCACCTCGCCAAATACAAAAACAAAGCCGCGCTCATCTTCGTCCCCGAGCCCGAAGCCGAATCCGCAACCGTAATCACCTACCAGGAGCTCTACAAGCGCGTCAACGAAGTCGCAGCCATGCTCCGCGATTTCGCCGGACTCAAGACCGGCGACCGCGTCACCATCCACATGCCCATGATTCCCGAGCTGCCCATCACCATGCTCGCTTGCGCGCGCCTCGGCGTCGTCCACTCCGTCGTTTTCGGCGGCTTCAGCGGCGAAGCCTGCGGCCTGCGCGCCGCCGATTCCGGCAGCCGCGTCCTCATCTACGCCGACGGCTACCATCGCAATGGAAAATGGGTTGACCACAAAGCCAGCGCCGATATCGCCGTCCACAACGCCACAAAAGAAGGCCAGCCCATCGAAAAGGTCCTCGTCTGGCAGCGCTATCCCGGCAGATTCACTTCCGATTCGCCCGTAGTCGCCGGCCGAGACTTCTTCATCAACGATGTTCTGAAAGACTATCGAGGCCAGACCGTCGAGCCCGTCTCCCAGGACGCCGAAGCTCCGCTCTTCCTCATGTACACCAGCGGCACCACCGGCAAACCCAAGGGTTGCCAGCATCGCACCGGCGGCTATCTCGCCTACGTCACCGGCACCGCCAAGTATTACCAGGACATTCATCCCGAGGACGTCTACTGGTGCATGGCCGACATCGGCTGGATCACCGGCCACTCCTACATCGTCTACGGCCCAATGGCTCTTGGCGCCACCAGCGTCCTCTATGAAGGCGTCCCCCAATTCCCCGACGCCGGCCGCCCATGGCGCATCGCCGAACGCCTAGACGTCAACATCTTCCACACTTCGCCGACCGCCATTCGAATGCTCCGCAAAGCCGGCGGCGACGAGCCACGAAATTACAACTACCACTTCAAGCACATGACCACCGTCGGCGAGCCCATCGAGCCTGAAGTTTGGAAGTGGTATCACGAAGTCGTCGGCAAAGGCGAAGCCGTCATCGTCGACACCTGGTGGCAAACTGAAACCGGCGGCTTCCTATGCACTACCAAGCCCGCACTCGATCTCATGAAGCCCGGCAGCGCCGGCCCCGCCGCGCTCGGAATTTATCCCGTCATCTGGGACGAGGTAGGAAAAGAAGTGAAAGCGGGTTCGGGACACGCCGGCAACATCTGCATTCGCAATCCCTGGCCCGGCATCATGCAAACCATTTGGGGCGACCCGCAGCGCTTCGTCAATCAGTACTACAAAAAGTACAACAAGAATCCCAAGAGCAAGGACTGGCGCGATTGGCCCTACTACGCCGCCGACGGCGCCATGCTTCCCGCCGACGGTTACTATCGCATCCTCGGCCGAGTGGATGA